>Ga0316231_1004860_pt1 | contig 10943 bp, 9 predicted proteins | sample TBH18027metaG_FD_206002 | JGI IMG/M metagenome (GOLD analysis project Ga0316231, IMG submission 206002) | Freshwater microbial communities from Trout Bog Lake, Wisconsin, USA - TBH18027 | ecosystem: Environmental > Aquatic > Freshwater > Lake > Hypolimnion/Profundal zone | place: USA: Wisconsin...
GCCTCCAGGCGCGGTCCTTCAGGGCCTCCCGGAACACCGCCCAGTACGAGGTGTTGGCGTCCGCCTCGGGCCAGATGAAATCCAGGTCCACCAGGTCATCCAGGTCCAGGGAGGCCCGGCCGGCCAGCCGGTGCCCTTCGGGCAGCATGGCGAAGATGGGGATGTCCAGGAGATGCAGGGCCGCGAGTTCCAGTTCCGCCTCTTCGGTCGGACGGTGACCGACGATCCCGGCATCGATCTTGCCGCCGAGGATGGCCTGGTACTGGGCCTGGGAGTGCAGCCCCACCAGCTTGAGGTGCATGCCCGGATGGCGGGTGCGCAGCTCGCGGAGCAGGGTGGGGATCGGTTCCACGTCGGTGAAGGCTTCCAGGATGGACAGGCGGAGCGAGCCGACCTCCCCGCGCTCGATCCGCCGGGCGGCGTCGGTGGCGGCCTCCAGGCGGGCCAGCATCTGCCGGACCTCGGTCAGGAAGTACTGCCCCGCCGGGGTGAGGCGGATGCCCCGGCCCTTGTGGGCGAACAGGGTGAGGTCCAGCTCCGACTCGAGGTCCTTGATCCGCTGGGAGAGCGAGGGCTGGGCCACATGCAGCTTGTCGGCGGCCCGGGTGTAGTTCTCCTTTTCAGCGACGGCGACAAAGTAGCGCAGATGCCGCAGTTCCATAAAACAGCCCCCGGGGAATGATAGCAATTGCCTATGGATTTGCTATTTATTTGGTTTTGGACGGGAAAAGGGATCCCCTCGATACTAAGTCAAGTTCATGAGGAATCGAGATGGACCTGCGGGATGCCCGCAGGAAGCGTCTCTGTGCCTGCGACCGCTCGCAACCAACGGCCGACCGTTCGGACCGTGGGAATTTTTTCGTCGGCATTATTGCCTGTTTTCAAACCCAAGAGGAGGAAGGATGAGCACAACTGCAATATCTCTGGACGAGGTCCTGAAAACCCGCGGCATCGTTGTCCCGGACGTCGCCGATCCCCAGGACTACAAGATCCCCGAGCCCAAGGAGAGCACCCAGCGGCTCATGGAGATCTACTACCGCCTGAAGGTCACGGCGGACATGGAGGCTCCCTACTGGTACAACCGGATCTGGTGGGAGAACGAGGGCGACGTGCCGGTCATCCGGCGCGCCAAGGCCATGGCCGCCTGTCTGTCGCACATCACCCCGACCATCCTGCCCTACGAGAAGCTCGTCATGGGCAAGGCCAAGAACGTCCGCGGCGCCTTCCCCTTCCCCTGGGTCTGCGCCAGCTTCTTCAACGCCCAGGCCAATGCCCTGATGAACGAAGTGGACGCCCCCGCCGAGAGCGAGGCCGATTCGGTCAGCGTGGTGGGCAGCGGCGGCGGCAACGTCACCAAGAGCTACGGCAACGTGATCTCCATCGCCAAGAAGTTCGGCGTGCGCAAGGAGGAGATCCCGGTCCTGGTGAAGACCGCCAAGCCCTGGGACGGCTGCTCCATCGAGGACGTGAGCGCGGTGTATTCGGCCTACACGCCTGAATACCCGCAGGAGCAGAGGATCATGGACGCGGTCATCTGCATGTTCGATTCCTGGGCCATCCCCCAGGGCCGCGAGGTGATCAACTACTACATGCCCCTGGAATACGGCTTCGACCGGATCCTGGAGCTGTGCGACGAGAAGATCGCGCAGGTCATGGGCGAGGCCGGCACCGACGGCGTGCTCGGCATGGCCCGCGGCTACTACTACATCGCCATGAAGGAGATCACCAAGGGCCTCTCCGCCTGGTGCGACAACCATGCCCGGCAGGCGGAATACCTGGCCTCGGTGGAGACCGATCCCGCGTTCAAGGCCAACTACCAGGAGATCGCCAAGGTCATGCACAACGTCGCCCACAAGAAGCCCGCGAGCTTCCGGGAGGCCCTGCAGATCACCCTGTGCTGCCACCTGGGCGTGGTGAACGAAGACCCGCAGTCCGGCCTGTCCATCGGCCGGCTCGGCCAGGTGCTCCAGCCCTACTACGAGAAGGAGATCACCGACGGCACCGCGACCGACGAGGACATCATCGAGCTGCTGGAACTCTACCGCATCAAGATCACCTGCATCGAGTGCTTCGCCTCGGCCGGGGTCTCCGGCGGCGTGCTCTCCGGCAACACCTTCAACAACCTGTCCATGGGCGGCCAGACCTACAACGGCCTGACGGCCGTCACCCCCCTGGAGTACCTCATCATCGAAGCGGGCATGCGCAACCGGACCCCGCAGCCCACCCTGAGCGTCCTCTACGACGAGAAGACCCCCGAAGACTTCCTGATGAAGGCGGCGAGCTGCACCAAGCTGGGCCTGGGCTACCCGGCCTGGATGAACAACCAGACCGGCATGAACTTCATGCTCCGCAACTACGCTCCGGAAGGCATGAACCTGGAGGACGCGCGGGCCTGGTGCCTGGGCGGCTGCCTGGAATCCGCCCCCGGCTGCTTCCAGCCGCTGCACTACAACGGCAAGGTGACCATGATCCCCGGCGGCGCCTCCCCCACCTGCGGCACCGGCGTGCACTTCATCGCCCTGCCCAAGGTCCTGGAGCTGGTGCTCACCAACGGCCTGGACAAGCGCACCGGCAAGCAGGTCTACCCACCGCACGACCGGAAGCTCGAGACCTACGAAGAGATGGTGGACCAGTGGCAGAAGTACCTGGAAGTCACCATCGACGTGGTGAACAAGGTCAACAACATCCAGATGGACGTCTGGCGCGTCAAGAACCCGCCGGTGGTCAACTCCATGCTGAAGCCCGACTGCTTCCAGAAGGGCGCCGACATCGGCATGATGGGCTCGCGCTACAACGCGACCATCAACTACGAGTCCTGCGGCACCATCACCTACATCAACGCCCTGGCCTCCATCAAGCGCAACGTCTACGACGAGAAGCGCTTCACCCTGGCCGAGATGACGGACGGCATGGTCAACAACTTCGGCTTCGAGCCCGCCTACAAGACCGGCGTGTTCTCCCCCGATTCCCGCACCAGCACCGCTGACAGCCCCAGGTACGACAAGCTCTTCGCCGCCTGCGTCAACGCTCCCAAGTACGGCAACGCCGACAACTACGTGGACAGCCTGCTCAAGGCATACGAAGAGTACATGTTCGGCTGCACCCGGCGCTTCAACTCCTACTATGGCAAGCCGCTCTACATGTGCCAGATCTCCGTGTCCACCCACGGCCCCCAGGGCTTCGTGACCCTGGCCTCGGCCGACGGCCGCCTGGCCGGCACCACCTACTCTGACGGCTCCCTCTCCGCCGCCGCCGGCACCGACAAGAACGGCATCTACGCGATCTTCGAATCCGCGACGGTCTACGACCAGTCCATGGAGCAGAACTCGCAGATGAACCTCAAGCTGCACCCCACCGCCGTCCGCGGCCTCAACGGCACCCGCAAGCTGCTGGACATCGTCCGCGCCTACATGCGCAAGGGCGGCTTCCACGTCCAGTTCAACGTGGTGGACTCCAAGGACCTGCGCAAGGCCCAGGCCAAACCCGAGTCCTACCGCGACCTGATGGTCCGCGTGGCCGGCTTCACCCAGTACTGGTGCGAGATCGGCAAGCCCATCCAGGACGAGGTCATCTACCGGACCGAGTACGACGCCTAGGCCGTTTCCCCCCCACCGACTTTCCATGGAGATTCCTCGAATGAGGCACATCGATTGCAAGAACTACATCAACCTGGACTGCGAAAAGGGCCTGTGCGCCCTGGACAAGGCCATGGTGCCCATCGACGGCGAGGGCAGCGAGGGCTGCGGCCGTTTCACCGCCGCCGAGAAGTGCGGCCGCTGCACGCACTTCTCCGAGCCCGACAAACACGGGATCGGCACCTGCCGCGGCATGGCCAAGGTCAACTGGGCCTACGCCACCATGAACGCCGTGACCTGCACCGCCTTCAAGGCTTGACGGGCTGACATGAGCAGGATCATCGGGCACATTTTCGACATACAGGGCTTTTCGGTCCACGATGGGCCGGGCTGCCGGACCAGCGTATTCCTGACCGGCTGCCCGCTCCAGTGCAGCTGGTGCTCCAACCCGGAAAGCTGGACCGTCGGCAAGCACATGATGTATGCGGAAAACTTGTGCAAGCAGGACAAGGGCTGCCGGGCATGCAGGGATGCATGCCCGCGCGGCTCGATCCGCCCGGACCCGGACGGCCGGTACCGCATCCACATGGACATCTGCAAAGACTGCGAGACCTTCGAATGCATCGGGGCCTGCCCGAACGGGGTCCACAAGCAGTGCGTCAAGGACTACACCGTCGACGAGCTCGTCGCCATTCTGCGGCGGGATTTCAGCAACTGGGGCCCCGAGGGCGGCGTCACCTTCACCGGCGGCGATCCCCTGGTGCAGCACGCGTTCCTGCTGGAAGTCCTGAAGCGCTGCCGGGCCCTGCAGATCCACACCGCCATCGAGACCTCGGCGTGCGCGGGCCAGGACATCTTCCTGGAAGTGATGAAGTACATCAACTTCGCCTTCATCGACGTCAAGCACATGGACTCCGGGCGCCACCGGCTGGAGACAGGTGTCGGCAACGAGCTGATCCTGTCCAACATCGCGGCGCTCAAGGCCTCCGGCTGGCCCGGGCGGCTGGTCCTGCGCCAGCCGACCATCGGCGGCTACAACGCCGGCGAGGAGAACGCGCAGCAGGTGATCGATTTCATGAACGCCCATGGGCTTTACGAAATCAATCTCCTGAAGTTCCATCCGCTGGGAGAGACCAAGTGGATCCAGCTCGGCAAGCGTTATCCCCATTCCGGGCGGAAGACCATGGACCAGGCCTACATGGAGCACATCCAGCAGTTGTATCTGAAGAACAACATCGCCTGCTACATCGGCGACCATACGCCGTTCTGACGGCCAGGACCTGAATGCCGCACCGGGGCCCTCTGGCGATCCAGGGGGCCCCGCGCTGCGAAAACGGCAGGCCAGGAAAAATAAGGTGCCAACCGTGGCGATCCATGGTGATAATACATTCTTCATCATGACCCATGGACCCTGTCCCCGCGAGGTGGCCCATGCCAGCCCTTCCCTCCGACCCCGCCCGCGCGCGCCGGTACTTTGCCCGGCGGCTGGGCCGGTCCGCCAAGGCGCCCGGCGCGCCCAGGGCCGAGGCCACCCTGCAGGCCGTGCTGGACGCCGTCAAGGAGAGCGTCTGGCTGTTCGACAAGGACGGCGTCTGCCTCCTGGGCAACGAGACCGCCCTGCGCCGATTCGGCCGCCCCCGGGACCAGATCATCGGCCGCCCGCTCACCGAGGTCACGGAGCCGGACCCCGGGCTCCAGCGCATGGCCACCCTGCGCCAGGTGGTGGCCACCGGACGCCCCCTGGAGACCTTCGACGAACGGGCCGGCATCAGTTTCCAGCATTTCTGGTACCCCGTCCTGGACGGCCAGGGCCGGGTGGCCCAGGTGGCCTCCTTCAGCTATGACATCACCCCCCGCAAGCGGGCCGAGGCGACCCTGCGCGAAAGTGAGGCGCGCTTCCGCGCGGTGCTGGACAATTCCCGGGACGTGCTCTACCGCCTGGACCTGAGGACCGGCCAGTACGACTACATCAGCCCGGCGGTGGAGGCCCTGGTGGGCTATACCCTGGAAGAACTCAAGGGCGTGGACGCCCGGGCGGGCCTGGCCCGGGTCCACCCCGACGACCTCCCGGTGCTGCAGAGCCTGCCGGACCATTCGGACCATGACATCCAGATGGACCTGGAGTACCGGCAGCGCACCAAGGCCGGCGACTACCGCTGGCTCTCCAACCACGTGACCCAGGTCTACGGCCCGGACGGCCGGCCCCTCTACCGCTACGGCAACCTCCGCGACATCACCGAGCGCAAGCGCCATGAGCAGAGGCTGGAGGAGGCCGAGGAACGCCTGAGGGAGGAGGCCCGGCGCAAGGACGCCTTCCTGGCCGTGCTGAGCCATGAACTGCGCAATCCCCTCGCCCCCATCCGCAACGCCGTGCACCTGATCGCCCGGCAGGACCCGCCACCGGAAGTGGCGGCCGCCTGCGCCATCGCCCAGCGCCAGCTGGCGCACCTGACCCGGCTGGTGGACGACCTGCTGGACCTGGCGCGGATCGCCCGGGGCCAGGTCCAGCTCCAGCGCGCGGACCTGGACCTGGCCGCCATCCTCCGGACCGTCGTGGAAGACTACCGGGCCGTCCTGGCCGAGCAGGGCCTGACCCTGGAGTCGAACCTGCCCGCTGCCCCGGTGCCGGTCCAGGCCGACGCCACCCGCCTCGTGCAGGTGATCAGCAATCTGCTGAGCAACGCCATCAAGTTCACCCCCAGCGGGGGCCGGATCCGGGTGGAGGCGGGCGCCCGCGGGCCGGAGGCCTGGCTGCGGATCCAGGACGACGGCGTGGGCATCGCGGCCGGCCTGCTGCCCAGCCTGTTCGATCCGTTCCGCCAGAGCAAGGAGGCCGTGGGCCGTTCCGGGCAGGGCCTGGGCCTGGGCCTGGCCCTGGCCAGGGGCTTCGCGGAACTCCACGGCGGCGCCCTGGCCGCCCGCAGCGACGGACCCGGGCGGGGCGCCGAGTTCACCCTCACGCTGCCCCTGGCCGGGGCGCTGGGCCAGGGGCAGCGTGAGGGCCCCCGGCCGGATCCGGGCCGGCCCCGGCGCATCCTGGTGGTGGAGGACCTGGTGGACGCGGCCATCGCCCTGAAGATGCTGCTGGAGCTGGCAGGCCACAGCGTGGCGGTGGCCCACGACGGGGCCGCGGCCCTGGCCGGCGTGGACGCCTTCGGCCCGGACCTGGTGCTCTGCGACATCGGCCTGCCGGGGGAACTGGACGGCTATCAGGTGGCCCGGACCCTGCGCGCCGGCCCCCGGGGCCAGGAACTCATCCTGGTCGCCATGACCGGCTTCGGCACCCGGGAGGACCGGGACCAGGCTCTGCGGGCCGGTTTCGACGCCCACCTCACCAAGCCGGTGGACCCGGAAACCCTGGCGCCGATGATCGCCAGACTGGACCGGCACGCCGATCGATGACCCGCCGGATCATCCCCGGCGCGCCGGACAGCCTGATGGGCCCCGGTCAAACCACCGGGGTCGTCGCCTTCACCTTGGCCGAGAAATAGATGGACTGCAGAAACACGATGATCGCGCAGACCCCGGCGGTCAGGATCAGGACGCCGAGGGTCGTCTTCTCGTTCACCCGCGCGCCCAGGAAGGCCGACAGGTCGGTTCCGGCCAGAAGATCGGCAGCACTGTTGGACAGCCCGGCGGCGAGCAGCAGGCCCGCGCCGATCACCGTGCCGGCGAGCACGTTGAAAAGCCTGTAGATCGGATAACTGCGAATGCTGAAGTTGCGTTCTTCCTGAGGGCTCAAGAGATCTCCAATACGGGTCGATTTATAGAACGGTTGAAACGATTTATTCTTGAATGGGAAAACAACTGCTCCAAGAGTATGGGTCATCATAGAAATTCCGTGAAACTTATTATTCGATTCTGAACGAGCCCTTTCTTTTTTCATGTGATAATAACTATATTTTTCAGTATTTACATTTTTAATTCTAGTAAATTAATATTTTAAAATATTAACCAATGCTGAAGCTGCGACAACGGCAGGCGGTCCGGGCCGGAGACGGGGGGCGCCATGCCCTTCCATTCATCCCGGCTCGCCCGGTCTCGCGCGAGGAAGGTATCATGGACGCATCCCCTTCATGGTTCCGCCAGCTTCCCTTTCAAAGGATCAACGCCATGCCTAAAGTTTTGATGAAACTCCCATTGGGTCAGCGGGTCGGACTCGCCTTCTCCGGCGGCCTGGACACTTCGGTGGCCGTGGCCTGGATGCGCGAGAAAGGGGCCATCCCCTGCACCTACACCGCGGACCTGGGCCAGTACGACGAGACGGACATCGGCTCCATCCCCGGGCGGGCCAAGAGCTATGGCGCGGAACTGGCGCGCCTGGTGGACTGCACCGAGGTCCTGGTGGAGGAGGGGCTGGGGGCCCTGGTCTGCGGCGCCTTCCACATCCGGAGCGCCGGGCGCACCTACTTCAACACGACCCCGCTGGGGCGCGCGGTGGCGGGCACCATGCTGGTCCGGGCCATGCAGGAGGACGACGTCCAGATCTGGGGCGACGGCTCCACCTACAAGGGCAACGACATCGAGCGCTTCTACCGCTACGGCCTGCTGGCCAACCCGCACCTGCGGATCTACAAGCCCTGGCTGGACGAGGATTTCGTGAACGAGCTGGGCGGGCGCGCCGAGATGAGCCAGTGGCTGGCCGAGCGCAAGCTGCCCTACCGGGACTCCAAGGAGAAGGCCTACAGCACCGACGCGAACATCTGGGGCGCCACCCACGAGGCCAAGCAGTTGGAGAAGCTCGACGTCGGCATCACCATCGTGGACCCCATCATGGGGGTGCCGTTCTGGGACGAGTCCAGGGCCATCCCCGCCGAGGACGTCACCGTGGCCTTCGAGCAGGGGCGCCCGGTGGCCATCAACGGGCGGAGCTTCGCCTCGGCGGTCGGCCTGGTGCGGGAGGCCAACACCATCGGCGGGCGCCACGGGCTGGGCATGTCCGACCAGATCGAGAACCGGATCATCGAGGCCAAGAGCCGCGGCGTCTACGAGGCCCCGGGCATGGCGCTGCTGCACATCGCCTACGAACGGCTGCTCAACGCGGTCCACAACGAGGATACCGTCGCCAACTACCACAGCGAGGGGCGCAGGCTCGGCCGGCTGCTGTACGAGGGCCGCTGGCTCGACCCCCAGTCCCTGATGCTGCGCGAATCGATCCAGCGCTGGGTCGGCTCGGCCATCACCGGGACGGTGACGCTCCGCCTGCGCCGCGGCGAGGACTACTCGATCCTGGACACCACCGGGCCCAACCTGTCCTACCACCCCGGCAAGCTGTCCATGGAGCGAGTGGAGGACGCCGCCTTCGGGCCCACCGACCGCATCGGCCAGCTGACCATGCGCAACCTGGACATCGCCGATTCCCGGACCCGGCTCGAGCAGTATTCCGAGATCGGACTCATCGGCAGCGCGGTCTCCAGGCTGATCGGCACCCTCGCCACCGGCAAGGCCAAGGCCATCACCGCCGGAGAGCTGGGCGCGCCCAGCGGGGTGGATTCCGCCCAGCACCGCTCCGGCATGGATTCCGGGACGGACTGACTATTCGAGGAAGTCGAACTCGACCCCGCATTTCTGCTCAAGCGCCTTCCGGTATAGGTAGCCGGCGGTGGAGATGTCCTGGATGGCGATGCCCACGCTCTTGAACAGGGTGATCTCCGAGGCCGACTCCCGGCCGGCGAGCTTGCCGGTCACCACCTGGCCCAGGGAGCCGTGGACCTGGTCCCAGCTCCATTCGCCCGCCTCAACCGGGAGGATCAGGTCCCCGGCCTCGGCCCGGCAGGCGTCCACGTGGTCGCAGACGACCTTGGCGCGCCGGACGGTCCCGCCGTCCAGTTCCCGCACCTTGGGCGCGTGGGAGCCGATGCCATTGATGTGGGTGCCCGGCCGGAACCAGGCGCCGTCCACCACGGGGCTCTTGGCGCTGGTGACCAGCGTGACCACGTCGGCCTCGGCCACGGCCGCGGCCGGGTCCTCGGCCAGCACGATCTCGCCCTTGACGATGTCCCTGAGCGAATCCCGGAAGGCCCGGCGCGCTTCGGGCGGATCCACGGAATAGAGGACCAGCTTCCGGATGTCGCGCACGCAGGCCACCGCCCAGACCTGGGCCCGGGCCATGCCGCCGGTGCCGAACACGGTGTGCACCTTGGCGTCCTCCCGGGCCAGGAGCCGGGTGGCGAGGCCGGAGACGGCGCCGGTGCGCATGGCGGTCACCGAGCCGCCGTCCATGAGCGCCAGGGCCGCGCCGGTGCTGGCGTCCAGCAGCAGGATGGTGCCCATGACCGTGGGCAGCCGGTAGCGGCCCGGGTTCTCGCCGTAGACCGTGACGGTCTTGACCCCCAGCGCCTCCATGCCCTTCAGGTAGGCCGGCATGAACAGGGCCAGGCCGGCGTGCTCCGGCACGGCGATGGGCGTGCGCATCGGCATGACCGCCCGGCCCTCCTCGAAATCGGCGAAGGCCTTGGCCATGATGTCGATGACCTCGGCCATGTCCAGGAGCCGGGCCACATCGCGGCGGGACAGCAGGATCGTCATGGGATCTCCTTTCAGCTGGGCGGCGGAGCGGTTTCGTTGCTGGCAAGCTATCACCAATCGCCGGAAACGCCATCCGGGGTGTCGCCCGGGGCGGGGCCCCGCCCGGGCCCGGGAGGGCGCCGGCCGACAACGTGACCGAGGTCACAGTGCGGACGCGTGAAAGGAAGCTGAAAGTTCCGTCGCCTACCCTACTGTACAGACCTTCCCATCTCGTCGCGCGGTCCGGGACCCTTGGTCGCAGCCCTGGGTCCGGGCGTTGATTCCATCCACCGATGCCGGATGTCCGGCCGTTTCCCAAGGGGACCCCATGTCGAACCCTGAACCCGCAGGAGGCTGGTGGCAAGGCGCCAAGCCCTTGCAGCTGGCCGTGACCGTTCTCATCGGCCTGGTCCTCTATGTGGGGCTGCCGAAGATGGCTCCCGCGCCGGATGCCAGGATCTTCTCCGGCACGGTCTCGGCGAAAGGCGCCCCCAAGGCCGCTGAAAAGAAGGGCGCCCCGGCCAAGCCGGCCGCGGCGGCCGCCAAGCCCGCCGAAGCCAAGCCCGCCGAAGCCAAGCCGGCCGCCGCCAGGAAGGCCAATCCGGCCCAGGCCGAAGCGGACCTGAAGGCCAGGCTCGAGGCCTCCATCATGGCGAAGCTGGATGCCGACGCCAAGGCCAAGACCGAAGCCGACGCCAAGACCAAGGCCGAGGCCGACGCCAAGGCCGCCGCGGCCGCCGAGAAGACCCGCCAGGCCGACTGGGTCCGCGGCCTGCACATGTTCGCCATCTTCCTGGCCACCATCATCGGCATCATCATCCGGCCCCTGCCCATGGGCGCCGTGGCCATCATCGGGACGGC
>Ga0316231_1004862_pt1 | contig 10937 bp, 5 predicted proteins | sample TBH18027metaG_FD_206002 | JGI IMG/M metagenome (GOLD analysis project Ga0316231, IMG submission 206002) | Freshwater microbial communities from Trout Bog Lake, Wisconsin, USA - TBH18027 | ecosystem: Environmental > Aquatic > Freshwater > Lake > Hypolimnion/Profundal zone | place: USA: Wisconsin...
AGTAATATACCATATGTGGTATCTCATCTCGCCGGTCACGTAGAGGAGGAATCGTTATAGGAACTACATTTAACCGGTAGAACAAGTCCTTGCGAAATTTCCCCTGGCCGACCAGTTCTCTTAAGTCCTTGTTAGTTGCTGCGACTATGCGGATATCAACTTTTTTCGGCGAGGTTCCTCCAACTCGGTTGAAGCTTTTTTCTTGAAGGACTTGCAGTAATTTGGCCTGTAGACTAAAGGGCAATTCACCAATCTCATCAAAAAACACTGTGCCTTTATCCGCGAGTTCAATTAAACCAGGCTTCCCTCTTTTTTTCGCCCCAGTAAAAGCTCCACTTTCATAACCAAAGAGTTCTGATTCAAGCAATGCATCCGGAATAGCGGCACAGTTAATCTTAATAAAGGCTTGTTCAGCTCTCGGACTCTGACTATGGATGAATCTGCAGAGAACGTCTTTTCCGGCTCCTGACTCGCCTGTCATTAAGATAGTCGAATCTGTTTTAGCGACATGTGTTGCGAGTTCCACTATCTTCATCATTTTTTCTGAATGAATGGCCATCTTTGTATGCAGGTCAGCCAGCTTCATAGCCATTAATTCAGACAAATAATGATTGCTTAATAGACGTTCCTTCTCCAGCTGACTTTTTGCGTGATTCAGATCGGTAATATCCCTTGTTGTAGACACGATTAAACGCACATTACCTGATTGATCCTTAACAAATTTTGCGGATACTAGAACCGTCTTTCCACTTAAAGTTCTTTGCAGTATGGTTTCAGCTCGCCCAGATTTAAGCACCGCCAAGGTGGAAGAATCAAATATTATGCCTTGTTTTACCAATTCGTTTACATTTTTCCCAATTACAACTTCTTTCTGCAGCCCCGTGATTTGACTGCACGCACTGTTCATGAATAACGTGTTCCCGTCGCTATCCGTTATATAAATTCCATCGGCAAATCCTTCAAGAATATTAGATAAATCACTTTCCCCATCTTGCCAATCTGTTGAGGAATAACTATCTTTTAAAGTTATAATAATATAATGGCTTGTCTGAGTTGGTGCGATTTCGACCACCTTAACATTATAATCTTTGCCGTTGATATTGTGCCTAGCCTGGTGCACCAAGGGACGTTCGATCAATGCTTTTAAGGCAGGTACTAATTTAGCAAATGGTTGACCAACTGCTTCTTGGACTCCGATAAGATCTCGCCCTTTTTGGTTCACAATTGAAATGGTACCTGATTCGTCAACAACGAAAATTGCCTCATCAATGGCTTGGAGTACATTTACTAATAGAACGCTGGTAATGAGATCATCGTCAGCAATCATAATATCCCACATCCTACCGCACATTTGCCAATAACGTGCAAACATAGTTGTTTCTTGGTCTGTTAGTTTGATTCTAACAACTGCATAGATTTGCGTCAAGCATGCTTATGTATTAGATTCGTTCGTAGGTTTGCTGCCTTCGCTGTTTTGTTGAAGGCAGCATCTCTTCAATTGTAATGTAAAGGAAAGCTTTTCTGTCACTACCCACAACGGCTCGCCTTATTTGAACCTCCCCCGCATTGCAGGTGGTTCAAATAAGCAAAACAAAAATATAAGGCACGGGAAAACCAGCGAAAATGCCGGATTTGCCAATGCCTTTGTTCATACGAGCAGAGCTTTGTCGGGCGTCTTATCGGAACGAGGTGAATTTAATCTCTCGGTCGTGAGCATAAAGGGTGAGGTATTGTAAAGAGCTTTCGATAAGCCTTGACAGCGGCCCAATCGATACTTTCACGCCAGGGTAAAGGATATTGGCCACTCGGATTTTTCCTGGTTTCATACAGTAGAGCAGACTGTCAATATCCGCTAAGCGCAACTGCATATCGTCCAGGCAATTAGGCAAGGCATTGTACTCGGCTTCCATTTTGTCGTAACGCTCCCGTTTGGAAGCCGGAATATTCTCCACGCCCTGGCTGCGAATATAGGCCAGCGAGCGTTCCAGTTCTTCGCACAAAGCTTCTTTATCTTTGATCTCACACCGAAGCTGGAACATCTCATTCTTGAGAAAAGGGTTGACCGAAACTTCAAGGTCGGTCGCCGGCTGGGCCTGGCTGCCAGCCGTACGAACGCGGATTTCTTCGCCGGCCGACAATTGTCCGCCCAGAACCAGACCGCGCCGTCCGTCTACTATGATTCTGACACCGGCAAATATCTTGCTGTGCCTGACAACATCGCTGACAACAACTTCTTTGTCGGCGTATATTGTGGCGTTTTCAATAAAATTGGCTACCACTCGTTCCCGCGCTTTGACGACACTGCGGTTCATTCCTTGAATACCGGTGCGAACTGTAATGTTATTGGCTTCTACCATTCCCCCGCCGATGCTGCCACGAATTTCAACGTTTCCTCCAGCCTTCACGCTAAAGCCGGAAAGCACTGATCCGTGCACGATCACGCTGCCCATGAAATCAATGTTACCGGTGGAGTAGTCGACATTTCCTGCAATCTCGATGACTGGCAAGACATTGATACGCTTGCGGGCGATGTATAATTGGCCCGAAATAGCGGCTACAAGACGACAACCATCAATGACAGTCACATTCCTGCCAACAGGCAGGGGTATGTCTTTGCCCGGTTTGGCCGGGATGGGCAAACCAAGAACATCCATTCCCTGGATACCTGGTGTGGGGGGAATTTTCTCAACAAGAAGCTGACCTTCCTCGACACTGATAAAGTTATTGATGTTTTTAAAATCAACCCGGCCGTCTTCCAGTTCCACCGGCCGTCCCTGACTTTCAAGATCGACGTGATATCTCAGATAGGCCTCTTCGCCATTATGGGGCGACAGCCCGCGAGCACAACAGCAATGAAACGAAGACCGTACCTTTGAAAGCCTTTCAAGGGCATGATCGTCAATGCCGTAAATGACAGCCGCAGCCTGCAGCTTGTCCGAAAGCTGCGCCAGCGTAGCCCCAGGAGCACCCGGGGGTATCGATACCTCGACCAGGGCTTCCATACGGTCACGTTTCACCAGGACTCGGATATTCGGCACGCCTTCATCGGTTTCAGCACTTTGATCGTGACTGTTGTTTGCTGCGGGAAGAGCTGCATCACTCACTGGATTTCCTCCTAATTTATAACCGATATGTCTCGAAGGCGATGAACTCCACTTCCTGCAACGGAGCAAGCCCATAAAACAGGTATTTGCTACGCAAAAAGAAGGCAGGAAACCGTCCTGCCTTCAGGCTGCGATCTGCGTATCTGCTATTTCTTGATAAATTCGATATATTTACGGTCAGAATGATTGACATGATGGATAATCCAGTCCCGGGCAAATAAGAACACATCCACGGCAAGCGCCGGTTCATTGAGCCTGAAACGGTTTTCCAGTTTCTCGATTTCATTTATGAAGGTCTGGTGTTCTGCCTGATGGTCCAAAAAACCGGGGTATTGCTGCTCAACAAGCATTGTTTCTTCGGCGACAAAATGAATGTTGGCGTAACTGCGAAGTTCTATCAAGAACCGTCCAGAAAAAACCCGCTCTTCATCGAGGGTAGTGCTTCGTAAAACTTGGTCGTTAAATTCGTTAATAAGGTCCACAAGGCGGTGATGCTGAACATCTATAGCCTGAATACCGGTCAAAAGGGTGTCGTCCCACTCCATAAACGCCATCTTTTTACCCTCCAGCCTGTTTTAGGGGTTAGTTACCCCATTTTTTAGCCCTCGTCCTTGCAAGCCTTAATCAATTTCAACACATCACGACAAAATCCTGTTGATATTGACATTATTTTATTTAAACAGACAATATATTATTTATAGATCTAAACAAGAACATGCTTAAATGACTGCCGCCCAGTCACTGCAGCGTATTTTGATACTTTTCTTTCTACCTAGGCTCCCTTGTTTTGCCACCTTGCTTGCCTCTATCTTTTCCGGGTCCTGGTACCCTTCGTGCAGGAATAATGCAATACCGGACGAACTCAACTATCATGGCAACAAAAATGATTATCATCAATTTAGAACAAGGCATGCCGACAGTTGAACAAGCGAGCCATCGCCTAATCGGGGAATTGATCCGGGCTCGCGCCCAAGGGGCGAAGGTAATCAAACTGATTCACGGCTATGGCTCCTCGGGTGTCGGCGGCAAGCTGAGAATCGGTATCCGGGCAACACTGGCCGACCGGAAAAGGCGGGGCGAGATCAAGGAGGCGGTGCCCGGGGAAGACTGGAGCATCTTTGACGAAGGAGCCCGTCGGATCCTTGATGCCTATCCTGATCTTAACCGAGACCGGGATTTCGGACGCGGCAATGCCGGAATCACGATCTTACTTCTGTAAGTACTGCTCCTCTTCACAGCACTTGTTTTGTCACCTGTAATTCCTGGTGTCGGCGGAATCAAGCATCTATTTACGCCGTGTCGCGGCACCGAAAATCGCAAAGAATCAGCCAGCCTGTTCACAAGGCTGGCTGATTCTTATTTGTTATCAATGATAAAGCAGCGCAAAACTGGATTTTCAGCTTCTAACTATAGCTTTCTCTCTAGCTAAACAATTGCAACAAATGTTTTTACCAGGTCTGGGTCGAACTGTGTTCCGGCACACCGCATCAGTTCGGCGATTGCAGACTCATGACTCATAGCCTTACGATAAGGGCGGTCGCTGGTCATGGCGTCATAGGCATCCGCTATAGCTACGATACGGCACTCCAGCGGAATCTCTTTTCCTTTAAGGCCAAAAGGATAGCCTCCACCGTCCCACCATTCATGATGCTTCAAAATCCAGTCCGAAACAGGTACAAGATCAGGTGATGACTGCGCAATACGGTAGCCGATTTCACAATGCCGTTTCATTTCCGCCCATTCCAGCGCGGTCAACGGCTCAGGTTTCAAAAGAATATGATCCGGAATGCCTATTTTACCGACATCATGAAATTTGGCCAAAAGGCGGATTTCAGCAACTCTGGGTTCCGGCAAGTTAGACTGCTGGGCAAGCCTTGAGGTCAAGTCCTGCAATCGATCGGCATGCTCTTCGGTAACAAAATCGCGTTCTTCCAGTAATTTCATGACCGTTTGAACGATGGCGCTGCGAGCACTCCGCGAATGATGCAGTTTTTCCCGGTACATACTGTTGTCTGCTTCCCTTAGCAGGTCCTCTATCGAGATGTCACGATTGTGGCGAACCGCGTAACCAAAAGAAATGCTAAGGGGAACTCCGGTAGTCCTCTGGTTATATTTCTCGATCCGGGTCCTTAGCCTGTCGGATAGAGAAAGAGCAATATTTTCATCCGCTTTGGGCAGAAGGATCGCAAACTCATCCCCGCCGATTCGGGCCGCGACATCACCCTGGCGAATAGCCTTTCGGATAATTTGGGCTGTCGCTGTCAACAATTGGTCACCCGCAGCATGCCCAAAGGTGTCATTGACCAGCTTTAACCCGTCGAGGTCACACATAACAATCGTGTTGGGCAGATACCGATCATCCTTGAGGCGGTGCATTTCTTCAGTAAAATAAGCCCGGTTGTAAAGACCTGTCAAGGCATCATGCAAGCCTAGATATTTCGACGTCTCCTCCGCCCGTTTGCGCTGGATAGCCATTGCGACCTGACTGGAGACAAAGATCATGATGTTGAGGTCGTGCTCTGTGAAACTTGGCCCGTGACCATAATTCCGCACGATCATTACGCCAAAGACTTTGTTATCAGCCGTCTTAAGCGGTACACCCATCCATTCTCTGGGAAGCGTTATTGGTGATGCGATTTCACCTCGCGCAGTCAAATCGGCAATGGTCTGTGCATCAGCCAATAGTGGCTTGCCGGTTCGGATGACGTATTCCGAAAAGCCTCGCGCAAAAGGCCGAGTGCCGGGGTTTTCGGCAACCTCATCCGAAAAGTAGGAATAGCGGATGACACTTGTTTTGTCGTCGCAGGCGGAAACGAGAAAATTCTTGGCTGGAATCAACCCGCCGACAATAGCATGCACTGACCGGTACAGCTCCTCCAGATTATCCGAGGAACTGACTGTTTCTGAAATAAGATACAGCGCTTTCTGCAGCTTTTCCGCCTGTCTGCGTTCCTCTAACTCGCTACTGTATGAATTGAACAGCATTGCATTATCCAGGGCTATTGAGGCCATCTCAGCGAACCGGGTCAATAGAGTAATTTCATGGTTGGTAAATTTCCGGTGCTGCTCAAGAAAAGTCACGCCAAAGGTACCGACGATATTTTCTCCCACCTTAAGAGGTACGAGAGCAGTACCATGTATTGGGTCGAAGAAAGAGCCGCCTAAACGGTGCTCCCAAGTGTTATAGTCTTCTACCACAGCAATTTCGCCAGTCTGAGTGATTTGCCCCGCAAGACCTTCGGTTATTTTCATCTGCCGTCCGACGTCCTGCAAGTAATATCCCAAACCAATTTTTCTTGTAAATACGCCTTTGGCTTCATCCAACAGGTTGATATACCCGTGCTCTGTGCCCAGAAGGTCGGTTGCACTGGAAATAATCATTTTAAGCACGTCATTTAGGTCGAGTCTACTCATTAGCCCCAGTGTCGTTTTATGAAGGGTTGTCAGGACGAGGTTTTGACGGCGAATTTCTTCTTCTCTGGCGAATAATTCATCAACCTGTTGCTTCAACTCTTCTTCCGACGCCATCAAGGCTTCATGAGCCTCTGTGATATCCTCATTGTTTTTCTGCAGCTGTCGCTTTGATTCTATAAGAGAACTGTGCAGCTGGGCGTTGACAAAGGCGATGGACGCAAGCTGGGCAAACTGTTCCATCAGAGCAATCGTCTCTTCACTGAATTGCCTATCCGGATTGGTAGACGCCACTCCTAAAGCACCAACCATTTCGCTTCCTGACATTAACGGCACATGCATAATGGCGTGTACTGCGTCCAGGAGCTTGTTGCGGCTGCGCTTTTCCCAGGTGCTGTAGTCTGGCACATTTACTGTTCGCCTGAGGCGATATATCTCACCGACGAGCCCCTGATCAATTTTAATCTTGGCCCCGATGTCCTGCACATGAAAGCCGATGGCGATTTTTAGCTCGAAACATCCTTCCTCACGGTTAAGCAACATGATAAACGCGCTGTCAGCGCCTGCCAGTTCCGCCGCGCGTTGCACGATGGTCCGCAGGACTTCATTAACATCCAGGTGGTTCATCAGACCCAAGGTGGTTTCATGCAGCGTAGACAGGACCGCGTTCTGTCTTGACACCTGATCATTCACTTGAATCGCCCGGTCATACTGTGCCCGGAGTTCTTCTTCCGTAGCGGTCAGTTCTTCGTGTGTGGAGGTAAGGTCTTGATAGCTATCCTGCAGCTTCTTGTCCGACTCGGCAAGAGACGTATACAGGCGGGCGTTGGCCAATGCAACGGAGGCCAGTGCTGCAAATTGCTCAATCAGGGCCACGTCTACGCCGGTAAAGCGCTGGCTCCTGTCGGTAAAGGCAACGCCGAGAAAGCCGATTATTTTCTCTTTGGATATAAGCGGAACTTGTGCGTTGGCATGGATTTGGGAGAAATGAGCACCTGTCCGCCTTTGGTCCCAGGTGCTGTAGTCATCCACAACTACGGTGCGTTTTTGCCGGTAGGCTTCCCCGAGCAGACCGTCGGTGAGGTTGACCGAGTACCCCACGTCTGCGGCAAATAGTCCGATGCCGACCTTCCTTACAGCACATTGCTGCTGTTCGTCGACGACAAAAACACTGGAGTGTTCAGTCCCTGTCAATTCAGCCGCCCGGATAGCAATAGCTGTGAGCACTTCCGCGACATCCAGACGGTTCATCAGTCCCAGGCTGATTTCTTGCAGTGAGGACAGGAAGAGGTTTTGTTCGTTGAGTTGATCGGCAGTCTGACGCTGCTTGCGAATCTGCCGCCATATGCCATAAAAAGCGATTAAAACTGCCAGGGAGAATATTGCTGCTATCCCGAAATAGACTTGTCGATGGGTGTACGCCTCTGTCAGAGCTGTTTGCTTTGAAACAGCAACAGTCACGAACAGGGAATAGTCCGGGAGCGCGTTAAAGGCCGCGAATCGGGGAATGCCGCCGATAGAGCCTGTTGATTCAAAGACTCCCTCCTGTGCTCCCTGACTGATAGAGGTTAGGGCTTCGTACCGCTGAAAATTTGCCGCGATCTCCGGGGTTGTGTCCACAGGGGCGTGGGCGAGCAGCTTCCCGTCCATCTTGACCAGCGAGATAACATAGCCGGATCCCAAATGCAACTGCTCAAACAGGTTGTTGAAATAGTCCCGTTTGATGCCGACGATCACTGTGCCCGCAAAATTACCGAATTTGTCGTTCAGGCGGCGGGTCATGAAGTACGAAACGGTTTGAGATACTCGGCTTAGAACCGGCAAGCTGATATACAATTCGTCGGTATTATTTGCCTTGTGAAACCGAAAATGCTCCCGGTCGGAAATATTGATGGGTCCATCGGTTTTCGCTGCACTGTACACTATGTTACCCTCAGCGTTAACCACCCCAATTTGAGAGATCGTGCCTCTTTTTATGACATCTCGCAGGAGCCCTTCACGATAGCGATCCAACACGCCATCGTCCTCGATATCGGCTTTCATGTCCTGGAGAATGAAGTCCGCCTCGGAAAAGGTCCTCTGGGCGTTTTCTTTCAGCGTTAGAGCCAAATTGCGGTTGATGCTGTTAATTTCGTCCAGGCGCACGGAGATTTCCCTCGCCGACATTGTCTCGGCCGCCCAGAAGGCGGCAAAACAAATCAAGAGCGCCAGAACGCAAATCGAAACCGTCATCCACAAGAAAAAGGGCTGTGATCGTTTAAATAACGACATAAAGAACCATCCTGTCGAAAAAATTGCTATGCCTAAGTAATTATCTTTCCGCCGGAAAACTCCTTTTTTTGACACTTATTTTCGGTATGTTTCAAAATAAAGAGCCCTGGCCTAAACCAGAGCCGGCTAAAACTCTTAATCTTATTAAGAATTCGGCAAAATAATCAGCATAGCGCAAATGGCAATCTCAGCTTTTATAATGCAAGCTTAAGCACCTGTAAGACATCCTCTTTATTCAGCTTAGTGCAATTGCCTACAGTTTTGGTTCCCCCATTGGTACATTTGGAAGCCATTTCTTCCAATCTGTCATCCAAAATACTTAACTCTCCCAAGGTAGTGGGCAGTCCGATTTGCTTAAAGAAGTCAGTCATGCGTTGTATGCCTTCAAGCGCAGTCCTTTCAGGCGAGTCAAAATAGTTCTCTACATTCCATACTCTTACAGCAAATTTGACAAACCTGGTTACATCACGGCTATAGGTATATTTCATCCACGCCGGCAGAACAACCGCCAAACCTGCGCCATGAGCCACATCATAAATACCGCTCATTTCATGTTCAACCTGATGGGACGCAAAATCTCCGATCCTCCCGGTGCTCAGCAAGTCATTATGGGCTAACGTGCTGGCCCACATGATTTCAGCCCTGGCGTCGTAATTATTAGTGTTTTCAAATAGCAGGGGCGCATTCTCAATGACTGCTTTTAATGCCCCTTCACATAACCGGTCTGTAAGATCAACATGAGCTGTGGTGGTAAAATATCTTTCAATAATATGGGCCATAATGTCTGCTACACCGCAGGCAGTTTGATATGGCGGTAAAGTAAAGGTAAGTTCTGGATTCATGATTGCAAATTTCGGTTTAATTAGTTCAATATTGAGCGATCGTTTATACCAGCCATCTTCATTCGTGATTACCGAACTCTTACTGGCTTCGCTGCCGGCAGCCGGAATGGTTAAAACCACCCCTACGGGAAGCGTCTTCACCGGCAGGGCTTTTCCTGTGTAAAAATCCCATACATCACCATCATAAAGAGTGCCAATAGCAATTGCTTTGGCAGAATCAATGACACTGCCGCCACCGACAGCCAGAATAAAATCAACATGATTCTCACGGCAAGCTTTTATCCCTTCCTTCACGAGGGATAATCTCGGATTGGGCTGTACTCCTGAAAGTTCGATAAAGTCTATCTTCGCTTCTTTCAAGGATTCTACTATCCGGCTATAAAGTCCGGATTTCTTTATACTGCCCCCACCATAGTGAAGCAGTATTTTTTTGCTGTAGAGTTTTATCTCTTCCCCGACTTGATTTTCCGTGTCTTTTCCAAAGATTAATTTTGTTGGTGATAAATACGAGAAATTCAACATAGTATCTCTTCCTCCCAAAATTTAGCCCTAATGCTGTATTTTGATGTATTTATTTATGATTATATACCTGTTAACACCTGGAAGTATACAGCCGTTTAGGTTATTTTAGGTTAACGTTTTGGGTCTCGGGCACCAGGAGAAATACGTTGACAGCAGCCGCCAGGCAGATTATGTCCAGCCGGCCAGCAACCCACACCTAACAGTTATCCTGGGGCAAGACCCCAGTCGCGCTGATTCTTTCCAAAGCTTGCCCCTTGGTTTCGACCCCAAGGGTCAGCACAACCACTCCAGCTAGACAGAATGCCGCAGCGGCCACCGCGAAAACGCCGGTTATCCCAAGCGAACTGAGACTGTAGCCAACTATCAGGGGAGCCAGCATCGATCCTACGCGGGAGGAGGTCGCAGCCCAACTCGTACCAGTAACCCTAATACCTGTCGGATACAATTCCGGAGTATACATATAGGTTATACCCCAGACACCTGATACAAAGAAAGCTGTGACAATTCCCAAAAACACGACCTGGATTGTTGTCAGTTCATGAGCTAATGCGTAACCAAAGGCTAAGGTGGCTGCACCAGCAAGGAAAAGATTTAAGACCAGAAGATTCTTCCTGCCATAGCGGTCCATCAGATAGGCTGATAGAATTTGGTTAGGAACGTACGCAACCTGCATGATTAGGACATAAAGGAAAGACTGGACCATCGTGTGTCCACTCCGGACCAGCAAGCTTGGCAGCCATGCGAACATACCGTAATATCCAAACATGGCCAGGAACCATAAGGTCCA
>Ga0316231_1004864_pt1 | contig 10935 bp, 10 predicted proteins | sample TBH18027metaG_FD_206002 | JGI IMG/M metagenome (GOLD analysis project Ga0316231, IMG submission 206002) | Freshwater microbial communities from Trout Bog Lake, Wisconsin, USA - TBH18027 | ecosystem: Environmental > Aquatic > Freshwater > Lake > Hypolimnion/Profundal zone | place: USA: Wisconsin...
ACTGCATCATGATATGGCAAGAGATCATCAACGGCATCTCCATCGGCGGCGTCTACGCACTCATCGCGGTGGGCTATTCACTGGTCTACAGCGTCCTGAACTTCTCCAATTTCGCCCACGGCGAAGTCCTGATGATCGGCGCCTACATCGGCTTCTACGCGCTCACCGCGCTGCGCTTCCCGTTCTGGCTCGCCATCGCCCTGTCGATCGTGCTGGGCGGCGTGGTGGCCATCACCCTGGAAAAGATCGGCTACCGGCCCCTGCGCCTGCGCAAGGCCCCGACCCTGTACTTCATGATCTCCGCCATGGGCCTGTCCATCTTCCTGCAGAACTTCACCCTGGTCACCATCGGCCCCAATTTCCGCACCTATCCCGAAGTGTTCTCCTTCGACCCCTTCGAGATCGGGAGTCTGAGCATCGGCAGCCTCGACCTGATCATCTTCGTCACCACCGCGTTCTGCCTGGGCCTGCTGACCTGGTTCATCTACAAGACCAAGCTGGGGGTCGCCATCCAGGCCGCAGCCTACAACATGCGCGTCGCCAGCCTCATGGGGATCAACCCGGACCTGGTGGTCTCCATCGTGTTCTTCATGGCGGGCGCGTCCGCGGGCATCGCCGGGGTCATGTTCGGCATGAAGTACACCGTCTATCCCTGGATGGGCAGCCTCACCATCAAGGCGTTCATCGCCGCCGTGGTGGGAGGCCTGGGCAGCCTGCCCGGCGCGGTGCTGGGCGCGTTCATCCTGGGCGTGACCGAAACCTTCGCCGCGGCCTTCGTCTCCTCCGCGTTCAGGGACCTGTTCTCATTCGCACTGATGATCTTCATCATCATTCTCCGGCCGGGCGGACTCATGGGGGTCGTGGTCAAGGAAAAGGCATAGGGAGGCCGCATGTCGGTTTACGTGCAAGGCATCTTGTTCCTCAGCTGCATCAATCTGATCGCGGTGCTGGGGCTGTCCCTGCTCACCGGGTTCACCGGCTCGTTCAATTTCGGCCAGGCCGGCTTCCTGGCCATCGGCGCCTACGCGGCCACCCTGATGACCGTGAAGGTGCATGCCCCCTTCGCCGTCGCCCTGGTGACCGGCATGCTGGCTTCGGGGCTGGTGAGCATCCTGCTGGGCTATCCCACCCTGCGGCTCAAGGGGGACTATTTCGCCATCGCCACCCTGGGCTTCGCCGAAGCGGTGCGCCTGCTCATCGAGAACCTGGAGAAGGTCACCGGCGGCTCCCGGGGCATCCCGAGCATCCCCACCAAGACCAGCCTGGGGACCCTGGTCCCGGTGACCCTGGCGATCGTCTGGGTGATGCGCAACTACATCGCCTCGCGCCACGGGCGCAACTGCGTGGCCGTGCGCGAGGACGAGACCGCGGCCCAGGCCATCGCCGTCAACGTGTTCCGCTACAAGCAGATCTCGTTCTTCGTGAACGGGCTGCTGGCGGGCCTTTCGGGCGGCTTCATGGCCCACTACGTCGGCTTCATCCAGCCCTCCATGTTCGGCATCCAGAAATCCACCGAGCTCATCGTCATGGTCATCTTCGGCGGCATGCACTCCATCACCGGCTCGGTGCTCTCGGCGGTCGTCCTCACCAGCCTTCCCGAGGTTCTCCGCGCGGCCGCGGCCTGGCGCCTGGTGATGTACGGGGCCGCGGTGGTCTTCATCATGGTGGTGCGGCCGGAGGGCCTGCTGGGCTCCTGGGAGCTCAACATCCGGTCCATCAAGGCCATGTACCGGGGCGCCAGCCAGTTCTTCCGGCACCTTTACCTGAGGGCGTTCCATGGAACTGCTTAGCATCCAGAACCTGAGCAAGAATTTCGGCGGAGTCAAGGCGGTCGACGCCTTCAACTGCTCCCTGCCCAAGGGCAAGATCCAGGCTGTGATCGGCCCGAACGGCGCCGGCAAGACCACCATCTTCAACCTGATCACCGGCATCTACAGCCCCAGCCAGGGGGCCATCCGCTTCGACGGCCACGACATCACGGGCCAGGCGCCGCACCTGATCGCCCGCCGCGGAATCGCCCGCACCTTCCAGAACATCCGGCTGTTCCCGGACTTCAGCGTGCTGGAGAACATCCAGACCGCCGGCCACCTGCGCGCCGACTACGGGGTCCTGGCGGGCTTCGTGCCGACCCCGCGGCGGATCCGCCAGGAGCGGGAGATCCGCGACCATGCCCAGAGCCTGCTCGAGCTGGTGGGCCTGGAGGACCGGGCCGGGGAGCTGGCCCGCAACCTGCCCTACGGCCACCAGCGGCGGCTGGAGATCGCCCGGGCCCTGGCCCTGGACCCGCAGCTGCTGCTGCTGGACGAGCCGGCCGCGGGCATGAACCCGGACGAGACCCAGAAGATGGTGGAGTTCATCCACCAGATCAAGGAGCAGTTCGCCCTGACCATCCTGCTCATCGAGCACCACATGGAAGTCGTCATGGAACTGTCCGATTTCATCACCGTCATCGATTTCGGCAAGATCATCGCCGCGGGCACCCCGGACCAGGTGCAGGCCGACCCGCTGGTCATCGAGGCCTATCTGGGCGTGGGGGCGTGACATGGGCGCCCTGCTGGAAATCAGCGATCTGCATGTGGCCTACGGTGGCGTCCAGGCGCTCCAGGGCGTCTCGCTCACCGTCGAGGAAGGGGAGATCGTCACCATCATCGGCGCCAACGGCGCAGGCAAGTCCACGCTGCTCAACGCCATCTCGGGGCTGGTGAAGATCGGCAAGGGCGAGATCGCCTACCGGGGCCGCCCCCTGCCGGCCCGGCCGCACCAGGTGGTGGCCGCGGGGCTGATCCAGGTGCCCGAAGGCCGCCAGGTGTTCGCCAATCTGACGGTGCGGGGCAACCTCGAAGTGGGCGCCTTCCTGCGCAAGGACCGCGCCCGGATCAAGGACGACCTGGAGTACATCTTCGCCACCTTCCCCCGGCTCAAGGAGCGCCAGGCCCAGATGGCCGGGAGCCTCAGCGGGGGCGAGCAGCAGATGCTGGCCATCGGCCGGGCGCTCATGTCCAGCCCCAGGGTGCTGCTGATGGACGAGCCCTCGCTGGGCCTGGCGCCCCTGCTGGTGCAGGAGATCTTCAAGGTCATCAGCAAGATCAACAAAGAGGGAACGCCCATCCTGCTGGTGGAACAGAACGCGCACCGGGCCCTGGCCGTGGCCGGCCGCGCCTACGTGCTGGAGGTCGGCCAGATCGTCCGCGAAGGCAGGGGCCTGGAACTGCTCAACGATCCGGTCGTGCAGGAAGCCTACCTGGGAACCAAGAAGAAGGCGCCGGAGCCTTCACTCAGCCATGCAGAGGAGGGCCTATGAGCCAGGAAACCGCCACCCGTTCGAGCCGCTACATCGACCAGGAGAATCAGTACGGCGCCCACAACTACCACACCATGGACGTGGTCTGCACTCGCGGCGAGGGCGTCTACCTCACGGACGTGGACGGCAAACGCTACATGGACTTCCTGGCGGCCTACTCGGCCGTGAACCAGGGCCACAACCACCCCCGCATCGCCGAAGCCATGATCGCCCAGATCCGCAGCCTGGCCCTCACCAGCCGGGCCTTCCGCAACGACCAGCTGCCGCCCCTGCTGGAGAAGCTCTGCACCCTGTCGGGCTTCGCCAAGGCGCTGCTCATGAACGGCGGCGCCGAAGCGGTGGAGACCGCCATCAAGGCCATGCGCAAGTGGGGCTACGAGGTCAAGGGGATCCCCTGGCCCCGGGCCGAGATCATCGTCGCCGAGGGCAACTTCCACGGCCGCACCACCACCATCGTTCGGCCCCTTCACTCCGGGCTTCCGGATGGTGCCCTTCGGCGACCTGGAAGCCGTGGCCGCGGCCATCACCTCCAACACCGCGGCCATCTTCATGGAGCCCGTCCAGGGCGAGCGCGGCACCCTGATCCCGCCGCCCGGCTTCCTCAGCGGCCTGCGCGAACTGGCCGACCGCAACCACTGCCTGCTGGTGCTGGACGAAATCCAGTCGGGCTTCGGCCGCACCGGGAAGCTGTTCGCCTTCGAGCACGAAGGCATCCGCCCCGACGGCATCACGGTGGGCAAGGCGCTCTCCGGCGGCTTCTACCCGGTGAGCGCCTTCCTGGCCTCGGCCGAGCTCATGGACGTGTTCACCCCGGGCATCCACGGCTCCACCTTCGGCGGCAACCCGCTGGCCTGCGCCGTGGCCTCGGCCGCCCTGGACGTGCTGGTGGACGAGCGCCTGGTGGAGCGCGCCGCCGAGCTGGGGGCGCACTTCAAGGCCCGGCTGGAGGCCATCAAGTCCCCCAAGGTGGCGGCCGTGCGCTGCGTGGGCCTGTGGGCCGGCATCGACCTGGCCGAGGACGCCGGCCCGGCCAAGAATGTCTGCTACGCGCTCAAGGAGCGCGGCCTGCTCTGCAAGGACACCCACGTCCGCACCATCCGCATGGCCCCGCCCCTGGTCATCACCAGGGAGCAGCTGGACTGGGCGGTGGACCAGCTGGAAGCGGTCCTGGCATGAGCCGGACCCGGGTGGACTGCCTGCTCCGCAACGGCAGGATCCAGACTGTCGACGCCGCCATGGAAGTGGCCGGGGCCATGGCCATCCATGACGGGCGGATCGTCGACGTGGGGCCGCCCGAAGACCTGGCCCGGCGCTGGGAGCCCGCCCGGGAGGTGGATGCCGGGGGGATGTGGGTCTGCCCCGGGTTCATCGACGCCCACAGCCACCTGCTCAACTACGCCGGCACCCTGGGCATGGCCGACCTGCGGGGCTGCCGGTCCTGGGACGAGGCGGTGGACTGCCTGCGCGAGCACCAGCGGCGCCACCCGGCGCCCTGGGCGCGGGGCCGCGGCTGGGACCAGAACCGCTGGCCCGGCCAGGCCTTCCCCACCCTGGAGCGGCTGGACCAGGCCTTCCCGCACCAGCCCGCCTACCTGGCGCGGATCGACATGCACGCCGCCATGGCCAACTCGGCGGCCCTGGCCCGGGCCGGGGTGGACGGGCGCACCCGCGTCGACGGCGGCCTGCTGGCCACGGCCCAGGGCCGGCTCACCGGCCTGCTGGTGGACAACGCCATGCAGCTGGTGGAGCGGGCCATCCCCGCCCCGGACCGCGCCGCCAGGGAGGAGCTGCTGCTGGAGGCCCAGCGGCACTGCTTCTCGGTGGGCCTCACCTCGGTGGCCGACGCCGGCCTCGACCGGGACGACGTCCTCTTCCTGGAATCCATGCACCAGGACGGCCGGCTCAAGCTCCGGGTCTACGCCATGCTCAACCCCACCCGGGAGAACTACGAGCAGTTCGTCGACCGGGGCGTCCACCTCACCGGCCGGCTCACCGTGCGCGCCATCAAGACCTTCTCCGACGGCGCCCTGGGCTCGCGCGGGGCCCTGCTGCTGGAGCCGTATTCCGACGACCCCGGCAACCGCGGCCTGCAGCTGCACCCCCCGGAATGGTTCGACGCCATCTGCGCCCGCGCCGCCAGGGCCGGCTACCAGGCCAACACCCACGCCATCGGCGACGCCGCGGTGCGGCTGGTGCTCGGCATCTACGAGCGGCACCTGGAGCCGGGCAACGATCTGCGCTGGCGCATCGAGCACGCCGAGATCGTCCGGCCCGAGGACATGCCCCGGTTCGGCGCGAGGGGCATCATCCCGTCGATCCAGACCAGCCACGCCACCTCCGACATGAAATGGGCGGCCGGGCGCCTGGGCCCGCGGATCCGGAGAGCCTTCTGCAACAAGGAACTGCTCGCGCAGAACGGCTGGCTGCCCAACGGCAGCGATTTCCCGGTGGAGCGGCCGGACCCCCTGCTGGGGTTCTACGCCGGGGTGGTGCGCAAGGACGCGCAGGGCGACCCCGAAGGCGGTTTCCAGATGGAGAACGCCCTCACCCGGGAGGAGACCCTGCGGTCCATGACCGTGTGGGCGGCCCGCGGCAACTTCGAGGAAGACAACCGGGGCAGCCTGGAGCCCGGCAAGTGGGCGGATTTCGTCATCCTGGACCGGGACCTGCTCCAGGCCCCCGAGTCCGAGCTGCTGGACGCCCGGGTGCTGGCCACCTACAGCGCGGGAGAGCTCGTGTACCAGCGGGAATGAGGTCGGACCATGCTCTACAAGACCCACGTGCAGATCAACCTGGACCACGTCCGCCGGAACCTGGAGCAGGTGCGCGCGTTCCTCGGGCCCGGCCCCCGGCTGCTGTTCGCGGTGAAGGCCGACGGCTACGGCCACGGCGCCGTGGCGGTCGCGTCCCTGGCCGAGCGGGCGGGGCTGGCCGACTGGCTGGGCCTGGCCACCGTGCCCGAGGGCATCGAGCTCCGGCGCCACGGGATCAAGCTGCCCATCCTGAAGTTCTCCCCGGCCTTCCCGGACGAGATGGCCGACGCCCTGGACGCCGGCATCACCCTGCCGGTCTGCGAGCCGTCCAACCTCCTCGCGCTCCAGGCCGCCGCCGCCGCCCGGCGCGCCCGCGCCCGGGTCCACCTCAAAGTGGACACCGGCATGGGCCGGACCGGCATCGCGCCCGAGGAGGCCCCCGGCCTCGCCCGGACCCTGGCCAGGCAATGCCCCGACCTCTATCTGGAAGGGGTGTTCACCCACCTGGCGGTGGGCTTCGAGGCCGACGGCGAGGCCTTCACCCGCGAGCAGCTGGGCCGGTTCACCCGGACCGTCGAGCAGATCGCCTCGGTCCTGGGGCGGATGCCGGAGCTGGTCCACTGCGCCAGTTCCGGCGCCATCCTGGCCCACCCGGAATGCTGGCTCTCCATGGTGCGCACCGGCACCCTGGGCTACGGCTACTACCCCCTGGACTGCCCGGTCCGGCCCATCCCGCTGGCCCCGGCGCTGTCGTTCCACACCCGGGTCGCCTACGTGAAGCGGGTCGCGGCGGGCGCCAGCATCGGCTACGGCCGCACCTGGACGGCGCCCCGGGACACCTGGATCGCCACCCTGCCCGTGGGCTACGCCGACGGCTTCAGCCGGCTGCTGTCCAACCGCGGCCGGGTGCTGGTGGCGGGCCGGTCCTGCCCGGTGGTGGGCCTGGTCTGCATGGACCAGACCATGGTGGATCTCGGCCCGGAGACCCGGGTGCGGGCCGGGGACGAGGTGGTGCTCATCGGCCGCAGCGGCGACCAGGAGATCACCCTCTACGAGCTGGCCAAGGCCATGGGCACCGTGCCCTGCGACGTGGCCTGCCAGATCGGGCGCCGGGTGGAAAGGATCACGATTCCCCAGGTTTTCACCGGCCGAGGATTGACAGGCGCCCGGCCGGCTTCATAATTAATTCTACAATAGAACATATGTTCGATAATCGGCTCTTTTCCGGACGCTCCGCCATGCGGTTCCTTTCGCTCCGAGACGCCATCGCCACCTACGTGCGGGATGGCCAGACCATCGCCCTGGAGGGCTTCACCCACCTCATCCCCTACGCCGCCGGCCACGAGATCATCCGCCAGGGGCGCAAGGACCTGCACCTGGTCCGGATGACCCCCGACCTCATCTACGACCAGATGATCGGGGCCGGCTGCGCCCGGGCGCTCACCTTCTCCTGGGGCGGCAACCCCGGCGTGGGCTCGCTGCACCGCATGCGCGACGCGGTGGAGCACGGCTGGCCCTGCCCGCTGGAGCTGCACGAGCACTCCCACGCCGGCATGGCGGCGGCCTACAGCGCCGGGGCCGCGCGGCTCCCGTTCGGGATGCTGCGCGGCTACCTGGGCACCGACCTGGACCGGGTGAACCCCCAGATCCGGCACGTGGCCTGCCCCTACACCGGCCAGCTGCTCGCCACCGTGCCCGCGCTCAATCCGGACGTGACCGTCCTCCACGCCCAGAAGGCCGACCGCCACGGCAACATCCTGCTGGCGGGCATCATCGGCGCCCAGAAGGAGGCCGCCCTGGCCGCCGGGACGCTCCTGGTGACGGTGGAGGAGCGGGTGGAGGAGCTGGAGGCGCCCATGAACGCCGTGGTCATCCCGGGCTTCGCGGTGGCCGCCGTGGCCGTGGTGCCCGGCGGGGCCCACCCTTCCTACGCCCATGGCTACTATGCCCGGGACAACGCCTTCTGCCGGGCCTGGGACGAGATCGCGCGCACCCGGGAGGGCTTCCTGGGCTGGCTCGACACCCGGGTGCGGGGCAGCCGGGACCACGCCGAGTTCCTGGAGACCCTGCGGGAGGGGGCCGCACGATGAGCGCCGACTACACCTCCGACGAGATGATGACCATCGCCGCCGCCCGCAGCCTGCGGGACGGCGCGGTCTGCTTCGTGGGCATCGGCCTGCCCTCCGCCGTGGCCAACCTGGCCCGGCTCACCCACGCCCCGGACATCGTCCTGGTCTATGAGTCCGGCACCATCGGCTCCAGGCCCGCGGTCCTGCCGCTGTCCATCGGCGACGGGGAACTGGCGGTCACGGCCACCGCGGTGGTGTCGCTGCCCGAGATCTTCGCCTACTGGCTGCAGGCCGGGCGCATCGACGTGGGCTTCCTGGGCGCCGCCCAGATCGACCGCTTCGGCAACCTGAACAGCACGGTGATCGGGCCCTACGGCCATCCATCCACCCGGCTGCCGGGGGCCGGCGGGGCCCCCGAGATCGCCGCCCACGCCCGGGAGACCTACGTGGTGCTCAAGCAGAATCCCCGGACCTTCGTCCAGGCCCTGGATTTCCGCACCAGCGCCGGCTTCATGGAGGGGGCCGGCTCCCGCGCCGCCAGCGGGGCCCCGGGGGCCGGCCCCACCCAGGTGATCACCGACCTGGGCATCCTGCGCCCCCACCCGGAGACCCGGGAGCTGGAGTTCCGGGAGCGATACCAGGGCGTGACCCTGGAGCAGGCCAGGGCCGCCACCGGATGGCCCCTGGCCCTGGCCGACCGGGTGGACCTGGTGGCGCCGCCCACGGCCGCCGAGCTGGCCGCGCTCCGGGAACTCCACGCCCGCACCCGGGCGGCGCACAGCCGCCCGGTGCTGCCCTGCCCGCAGACCACCTCTGGAGGTGCCCCATGAACGGATGGACCGGCTGGATGCTCAGGGTCGACCTGACCGCGCGGACCTTCAGGAAGGAGCCCTTCAGCGAGGCCTTCGCCCGGACCTGGGTCGGCGGCCGGGGCTTCGCCGCCAAGCTCCTCTACGACGAGCTCAAGCCCGGCATCGACCCCCTGGGCCCCGAGAACAAGTTCATCGTCGCCCTGGGCCCCATCGCCGGCATCCCCGCGCCCAACACCGGCAAGGCCATCGTCGCCGCCAAGTCGCCCATGACCGGCGGCTACGGCGACGGCAACCTGGGCACCGCCGCCGCCGTGCAGCTGCGCAAGGCCGGCTACGACCTGCTGATCGTCGAGGGCCGGGCCGAGCGCCCCACCCTGCTCTACATCGAGGACGACCGGGTGGAGTTCCTGCCGGCCGACGAGGTGTGGGGCGAGGGGACCTACGCGACCAACGCGTGGATCTACGCCCGCTACGGCAAGGCCGCGGGGGTGCTGAACATCGGCCAGGCCGGCGAGAACCTGGTCCGCTACGCGGTGGTGCGCAGCCTGGAGGGCCGCTCCGGGGGCCGCACCGGCATGGGCGCGGTGATGGGCTCCAAGCGGCTCAAGGCCATCGTGGTCAAGGGCTCGAAGCCGATCCCCCAGGCCGACCCGGCCGGGATGAAGCAGGCCGGGCTGGAGGACCTGCGCAGGACCCACCAGCTGGACAAGGAGACCGGCTGGTCCACCCAGGGCACCACCGGGGTGCTGGCCTGGTGCAACGAAGTCTCCGCCCTGCCGGTGCGCAACTTCCGCCGGACCACCCACCCGGAGGCCTGGAAGGTGGACGGCGAGCGGCTCAATCAGGCGCGGATCGCCACCTACGGCTGCCCGAACTGCGCCATGCGCTGCGGCATCGCCATCCACGACGACGAAGGCCGCGAGTCCGAGCTGGACTACGAGAACATCGGGCTGCTGGGGCCGAACCTGGAGATCTTCGACCTGCCCCAGGTGGCCTCGCTCAACTACCTCTGCGACGACTACGGCCTGGACACCATGTCGGCGGGCTGCGTGCTGAGCTTCTACGCCGACGCCATCGACCGGGGCGCGGCCCCGGGCGACTTCCGGTTCGGCGACGCGGCCGGCGCCAAGCGGCTGCTGGGCCTGATCGCCCGGCGCGAGGGGGAGATCGGCGACCTCCTGGCGGAAGGCACCCGCCCCGCCGCCCGGAAGTTCGGCCACGGCTCCGAGGACTACGCCATGCAGGTCAAGGGGCTCGAGGTCTCGGCCTACAACTGCAAGTCCATCCCGGGCATGGCCCTGGCCTTCGGCGTGAGCCCCATCGGCGCCCACCACAAGGAGTCCTGGATCATCACCTTCGAGCTCAACAACACCTCCCGGGACTCCTACGGCCCCGAAAAGGCCCAGAAAGTCATCGAACTCCAGCGCATCCGCACCGGGCTGTTCGAGTGCCTCATCTCCTGCCGCTTCCCGTGGGTGGAGATCGGCTGGAAGGTGGACCACTACCCGGTCTACTTCAACCTGGTGACCGGGCTCGACTGGACCCTGGACGATTTCTGGACGGTGGCGGACCGGGTCTACGCCCTGATGAAGCTGTTCTGGCTGCGGGAATTCCCCGACAGCAGCCGCAGGCTCGACTATCCGCCGGCCGCCTGGTTCGACCCGGCCAACGCCGACACCGACGGCCCCTTCGCCGGGCAGGTGCTGGACTACGCCAAGTACGACGGCCTGCTCCAGCACTACTACGACATCCGCGGCTACGACCGGCGCGGCATCCCCACCCTGGCCACCCTGGAGCGGCTGGGGCTGGCCGCCGAGGTCCGGGCCGCGGAACCCTGCGCCGCGCTCACATGAAGGTCACGGTCAAGCTGACCGGGCCCTACGTGCGGACCTTCGGCTTCGACGAGAGGGAACTGGAGCTGCCGGCGGGCGCCACGGCCGCGGACCTGACCGCCCTGGCGGTCCCCGGCCGGGCCCGGCCCGGGATCGTCACCCGGAACG
>Ga0316231_1004867_pt1 | contig 10932 bp, 8 predicted proteins | sample TBH18027metaG_FD_206002 | JGI IMG/M metagenome (GOLD analysis project Ga0316231, IMG submission 206002) | Freshwater microbial communities from Trout Bog Lake, Wisconsin, USA - TBH18027 | ecosystem: Environmental > Aquatic > Freshwater > Lake > Hypolimnion/Profundal zone | place: USA: Wisconsin...
GACTATCTGTTCGGCACCTGGCTGAAGCACGCGCAGCTTACGCCGTTCTACATACGGCTGGTGCGGCCGGAGCGGGCAAAGTACACGCGCGCCATCAACGAGGTGCTGGAGGTGGACGGGCCGGTTGCGGAGCTGAAGCATCCGCTGGACCACTTCCCGTTCTCGAAGGGCATCGCGTGTTGGATGACGAAGCACAACAACTACTCGACGATGGAGGCCGAGCTGATCTTCCGCCAGCAGGGACTGCAAAAGCCGAGCCTGCGCTCGGCGCTCGGCGATCCCGACTTTCACATGCGTAGGCTGCACCAGAAGGCGCTCTTCTACCGGATGCCGTTCCGCCCGCTGATCAAATGGTGTTACATGATGTTCTGGCGCGGCGCGGTGCTGGACGGCGCGGCGGGTGTTACCTACGCCACGCTGCAGTTCATCTACGAGACCATGATCGTGTTGAAGACGAAGGAGCTGCGGCGCGGAGGCGCGTAGCTTATTGTCGACGCCTAAACAGTGACGGGAGGTTTCCAGCGCAGGACGGGCTTGCGCGCGGCGGCGGTCTCGTCCAATCGGCGCAGGCGCGTGGTGTGCGGGGCGGAGTGGACGAGTTCGGGATTCTCGGCGGCCTCGCGCGCGATCTGCTGTAGCGCGTCGATGAGCAGATCGAGTTCCTCGCGGCTCTCACTCTCGGTCGGCTCGATCATCATGGCGCCATGCACGATCATGGGGAAGCTGACGGTGTAGGGATGGAAGCCGTAGTCGATGAGGCGCTTGGCGATGTCGCCGGTCTTGACGCCGTTGGCGGATTGCAGGCGGTCGGAGAAGACGACTTCGTGCAGGGTGGGCGTGGTGAAGGGAAGCTCAAATGTTCCGGCCAGCTTGGCGCGGATGTAGTTGGCGTTGAGGACGGCATCTTCGGTGGTCTGGCGGAGGCCGTCGGGGCCGTTGGCGAGGATGTAGGCCAGCGCGCGGACGAACATTCCGAAGTTGCCATAGAACATGCGGACGCGGCCCACGGAGTGCGGGCGGTTGGTTTCGAGGCCGAGCGAACCGTCTTCACGCGTGACGAGGACGGGTGTGGGAAGAAACGGCTCGAGGATCTTTTTGCAGGCGACGGGGCCGGAGCCGGGGCCACCGCCACCGTGCGGCGTGGAGAAGGTCTTGTGCAGGTTGAGGTGCATGACGTCGACGCCGAAGTCGCCGGGGCGCGTCTTGCCGACCAGGGCGTTCATGTTGGCGCCGTCCATGTAGAGCAGCGCGCCCTTGGCGTGCAGAATCTCGGCGATCTTGTGAATCTCGCTCTCGAAGACGCCGATGGTGGATGGGTTGGTGAGCATCAGCGCGGCGGTGTCCTCGTCCACCATGCGCTCCAGCTCGGCGAGGTCCACCATGCCCTGCGCGTTCGACTTGAGGTTGGCGACCTGATAGCCGCAGACCGCGGCGGTGGCGGGGTTGGTGCCGTGGGCGGAGTCCGGGATGAGGATTTTTTTGCGCGGGTTGCCCTGGGCTTGGTGGTAGGCGCGAGCTAAAAGAATTCCGGTGAACTCGCCGTGCGCGCCGGCGGCGGGCTGCAGCGTGATGGAATCCATGCCGGTGATCTCAATGAGGCAGTCTTGCAGCATCTTCATGATGCCGAGGCATCCCTGGGCGAGCGACTCCGGCTGATAGGGGTGCGCGTTGGCGATGCCTTCGAGCGCGGCGACGGATTCATTGACGCGCGGGTTGTACTTCATCGTGCAACTTCCCAGCGGATACATGCCGAGGTCGATCGCGTAATTCCATGTAGAGAGGCGAGTGAAGTGGCGGATGATCTCAATCTCGGATAATTCGGGCATGACGCCGAGATCCGCGCGGGTCTGGTCGCCGAGGAGCCTGGAGGCGTCGATGGCGGGGACGTCCAGTTCGGCGAGGCGATAGGCCTTTTTGCCGGGTGAGGACTTCTCGAAGATGAGGCCCTCGTTCTGATTGACGTGGGTGGTGGCCTTCTTAGGGCTCCCCTGGAACTTCGTCATGAATCCCCTCCCCCTATCACTTTTTGCAACGGTAATAACATAGTTGGCGAAATCGGAGTCTCTACGCTTGCTCGACGGATTCAATAAGGTTCAACTGATACAGAATCGATTCGCGGATATCGGTATTCTTATTCCTAAACGTCTCCCTGTATCCCAACTTCTCGCATTCTTGCACTAACTCATCGAGAGTTCTACTGTCCCGGTAGGCCCGCTCTAGGCACCCAAAAACGATCGTCATCTGTCCATGGCGCAGCTTTGGGCGCGCGGGATCGTTCAGCCTGAAGCGTGGATTCGACGCTATATAACTTCGAGTGATGGGGAATCTTCTCACGTGGATTTATCCCTTCTTCGCTTAAGGCTAGCACTATCGTTCAGGGTGCCTGAGAAGTTCTCCCTCAAGCATTTCGGTAACGCGCATGATGGCACGGTACAAGATCGGATTCACTGTTCCATCTAGCCGGATTGTTTCATCGGAAAAGTGGGCTAACTCTGGGTGAGGGAATCCATCACTACCCATAAGAATCACCTGTCGGATGGTAATCGTCTTCTTTCGCATGTCAACCTGCACTAACCTTCGGTTGTAACGAAGCTCTGCACACGCCTGTAACCATTTCTGATCTTTTTCGTGTCCCGCCGGGATTCGGTGTACTCGACAATCGTGATCGGTCTTATAAAAGGAATAAATGTAGGTAGCATATGTTCCGTCTTTCTTATACGACGGTCCATCCCAATACACTCCACCTAGGGTTAGACTCTCGGGTACAAATAGTTCAATATCACTGTCTGAATAAATGGAGATTGGTGCTTCCCAATTCCCCCAGTCCTCACCTTCAACTCTCACCAATGTTGGTCGTCCTAAAGGCCCAGGCTTTATTAAGGCCATGTCTTGACTCAGCAGCGCGGACGGAATGGCTAGCGCGACGATGACAACGGCCAGAATCTTTCGCATGAAATTACAGCTTAGCCCAAGCTTATCGCTCATCGCTAAAACTCCTGTGCGTCGGACTCGTTGCCGGTTTCGGAGTAGCTGCCGGATTCGGGGCCATCGAGATCTTCTTCGCGGAGGGAGAGGCCGAGGACGATGCCGTTGGCGAATTCGATGGTCAGCGCGTCATCCTCTTCCAGCATGGCCTTCTCCACGGCTTCGCCGATGAGGGAGCAGAGGGCGTTGCGATACTCCGGCTCGCCGTAGGCGACGGAGAAGTCTGGCAGCAGGACGTGGGGCCATGCGTAGAGCCGCAGCAGAGGCGTACCGAAGCGGAGTTGGAGGAAGTCCTCGACGAACTCGACGGATTTAAGCTCGGCGGATTCGATGGCGGAGATGTCCATCAGGCCCTCGTCAACTCTGCCGCGGGAGTGATGGCGCGGAGGGTGGAGGCAGCGGCGTCGATCTGCGCGCGGGTGGTGAGTTCAGTGGCGCACCAGAGGCTGGCGTTGGGGCCGAGCTCGGGATACCACTTCGCAAGCGGAAGGCCGCCGATGATCTTATGTTCCAGCAGGGCGGCGTTGGTGTCGTCGGCGGTGGCGGTATGTTCGACGACGAATTCGTGGAAGCGTGGTGCGCCGGCGAAGAGGATGCGCGCATTTGAAAAAGCGAAGCGATCACTCGGAGACGCAGGTCCTTCGACTTCGCCGCGCTTCCGCTGAGCGGAATCGCAGCTTCGCTCAGGATGACAATCTTCTGAGGAGGTGAGTACGGTGCTGAGGTAGGCGGCTTTGGCTAGGTTGTGTTCGGCGAGTTCGCGCAGGCCCTGCTTGCCGTAGACGGTGAGGAAGATCGTCGCCATCATGGCGACCAGCGCCTGGTTGGTGCAGATGTTGGAGGTCGCCTTCTCGCGGCGGATGTGCTGCTCGCGGGTGGAGAGGGTGAGGACGTAGCCGCGTTTGCCGTCGGCGTCCACGGTTTCGCCGACGAGGCGGCCGGGCATCTGGCGCATGAACTTTTCCTTGCATGCGATGACGCCGCAGTATGGCCCGCCGAAGCTGACGGCGACGCCGAAGGACTGCGCCTCCAGCGAGACGATGTCGGCCTCGGCAGGCGGCTTGACGATGCCCAGCGAGATGGCTTCCGCGATGGAGACGATGAGCAGCGCACCACGGGCGTGGGCGAGGCCGGCGATGGCGGCGACGTCCTCAATCGTCCCGAAGAAGTTGGGGGATTGGATGAGGATGCAAGCCGTCTCAGCGGTGATTGCCGCGTCCAGAGCGGCTAGATCTATCCGGCCATTGGCGGTGTAGCCGACTTCGCTGATGGGAATCTGCTGGTGCTGCGCGTAGGTGGCGAGGACTTCGCGGTACTCGGGATGCACGGTGCGGGCGACGACGGCCTTGTCGCGGCCGGTGATGCGGACGGCCATCATCATGGCTTCGGCTGCGCCGGTGGAGCCGTCGTACATGGAGGCGTTGGCGATCTCCATGCCGGTGAGTTCGCAGATCATGGTCTGGAACTCGAACATGGCCTGCAGCGTGCCCTGCGCGATCTCCGGCTGGTAGGGCGTGTAGCTGGTGAGGAACTCGCCGCGCTGGACGAGCGAGTCGATGATGACGGGACGGTAGTGGCGATAGGCGCCCGCACCGAGGAAGCTGGCGAAGCCGGAGGCGTTGTTTTCGGCGAAGGCACGAAAACGGTCGATGATCTCCGATTCGGAGTGCTGGCGGGGGATGGAGAGGTCGCGCTGGAGTTGGTATTCGGCGGGGATGGTGGAGAAGAGCGCGTTGATGGAATCAGCACCGATTGCAGCGAGCATCTGCTCGCGGTCGGCGGGCGACTTGGGCAGATAACGCATGGGATTAGTGTCCGGTCTCCTCGGCGATGAAGGCCTCGTACTGGGCGGCGGAGAGGAGCGCGTCCAGCTCGGCTGCGTCCTTCAGGGCGAGCTTGAGCATCCAGGTTGCGTTGGCGTCGGCGTTGACTTGCTCGGGCGCGTCCTTCAGTTCTTCGTTGACTGCGGTGACAGTGCCGGAGGCCGGCGAGAAGAGGTCGCTGACCGCCTTGACGCTCTCCACCGAGCCGAAGATCTTGCCTGCCTCGAGGGTGTCGCCCACCTTGGGCAGATCGACGAAGACGATGTCTCCCAGCGAGCCCTGCGCGTAGTCCGTGATGCCAACGATCCCGGTTGAGCCTACGACCGAGATCCACTCGTGTTCCCTGGTGTAGCGATGATCGGCAGGGTAAGCCATGCGCACGCGCCTCCAAACCATGTTGAGTAGCTTCTGATATCAGTGTATTCGCCGGTCAGGTGGATTTCTTCGCCCTTTTGTAGAACGGGGTTGCGACTACTTTTGCCTTGACCAACTGACCGCGAATCTCTACGGCGACGACCTCGTCGAGGGCCGCGACCTGCACGGGGACGTAGGCCAGGGCGATGTTTTTCTTGAGGAAGGGCGCGGGCGATCCGCTGGTAATCTGGCCGATGCGTTCGCCGGCGACGGTGCAGACAGGATAGCCATCGCGGCCGATTCCACGCTCGATCATCTCCAGGCCGACGAGTTTGCGCTTGGGGCCTCCGGCGGCTTCGATAGCGGCGAGCGCGGCGCGGCCCACGAAGTCTGAGCCTTTATCGAGTTTGGCGTAGCGGCCGAGGTTGGCCTCGAAGACGTTGATGGTGTCGGAGATCTCGTGGCCGTAGAGGGCCATGGCGGATTCGAGGCGGAGGGTGTTGCGCGCGCCGAGTCCACAGGGAAGAATGCCAAACTCCGCACCGGCGTTAAGGACCTCGCCCCAGACGCGGGAGCTGGTTGGCTCGTCGGAGGGGATGTATATCTCGAAGCCGTCCTCGCCGGTGTAGCCGGTGCGGGCGATCATGACGTTGTAGAGGCCGCAGACCTTGCCATAGGTAAACCAGTAATTCTTGATGGCGGTCAGGTCGGTGTCGGTGAGTTTGGCCAGCGCGGCTGCGGCCTTCGGTCCCTGAATGGCGAGCTGCGTGTAGTAGTCGCTGTAGTCGCTGATATGGATGTTCGGCATGGCGCCGATCTGCTTGCGTACCCAGGCGATATCTTTGTCGCGCGTGCCCGCGTTGATGACTATGAGATAGTCATTGTCGCTGAGCTTATGCACCACCACATCGTCGACGAATGTGCCGTCGGGGGTGAGCATGGCGGAGTACTGCGCCTGGCCGACAGCCAGCTTCGAGGCGTCGTTCATGCATAGGTGCTGGACGGCAGCCAGCGATCCCGGCCCGCGCAGTTGAATGTCTCCCATGTGCGAGACGTCGAAGAGGCCGACGGCGGTGCGCACGGCGGTGTGTTCGGCGATGAGGCCGGAGTACTCGACCGGCATGTCCCACCCGCCGAAGTCGACCATTTTGGCCTTGTGCGCACGATGGGTGGCGTTGAGCGCGGTTCTGCGCAGCGGCGAAGTTGGGTCAATGGTACTCATGGCAGTCCCCCATGAGACGACTTTACACCGCGAGCCGTCTTCTATTGCACGGGGTTGATGGTCTTGATGTTGGTGATCAGAGGAAGATGGCCGAGGGCGATCCATGCTCCGACCGCGCCAAACAAGACCGAGAGCCATGTGCCTATGATCCAGATGTTATCGCTGTCCGCTGTGGCGCGTGGGCCGGAGGAGCCATGCCACCGGGCTGTGACCTTGAGCGCCAGAAAGCCGGCGATGAGTTGGATTCCGCTGCCGGGAACCATCAGCGCGCCGGTGTAGATGGCCCGCTCCAGGATGCCCACCATCCAACTGAGGCGGGATTTGTGGTTGCTGGGCTCGGGGGGATGGCTCTTGCGGACATAGGGCCACAGGGTTTTTTCGATCAACAACCAGAGCACGATATGGCCCAGCAGAATTGAAAACGCAAAACCGGCAATCACTCGCAACACATTCATACGCTCCCGCTTTCCGTTGTTATCGGCACAAAGAATGATAGATCGTATTCACTTGGTGGAGGCTGAAGAAGAGCCAGGAGCCGGAGAGGGTTGTTTGGCGGCGGCGCGCTTGGCCTTGCGACGGCTGAGGACCGAACTGCGGCGGGTGCGCGCTCGTTCGCTGGCGTGGTCGATCTTCATCCAGAACCCGATGAAATAGTCTGCTGCCGAGATGATGGAGACGATGGTCATCCAGTAGATGGCCCACAGGGCGATCATGTGGACGGCGATGATGAAGCCACCCCAATTCCAATAGTCCCAGTGGTGGGCAAGGATGGCGGCAACCACGGAGACGATCTGGATGACGGTCTTCAGTTTGCCGATCTCGGAGGCGTCGATGGTGAAGCCCTCGGAGGCGGCGATGGAGCGCAAGCCGGAGACCAGGAACTCGCGGCCGATGATGATGACGGCGATCCATGGGGGCACGATGCGCGGGTTGTAGGCCACCAGGATGATGTAGGCGGCGGTGACCATGAGCTTGTCTGCCAGCGGGTCGAGCAGCATGCCCAGGGTGGTGATCTGCTTGCGCCGGCGGGCCAGGTAGCCGTCCAGGCCGTCGGTGATGGAGGCGAGGATGAAGACGCCGGAGGCGATGATCTCCTGCTCGCCGCCCATCAGGCCGTGGGCCGCGTGGTGGGCGGGAAAGGCGGGGGAGAGGATCCACATCAGCAACGGGACAGTGGCGATGCGGGTGAGCGTGATGGAGTTAGGCAGGTTCATGGGCCTCGGTTGCCGCGCCGCGCGGTTGCTGCGCGACGACCTGCGCAGGCGGAGTCCGGGTCGCATGTCCAGGAGGAGGCACGGCCAAAACTGAGCAGAAGCAGACACTAGCATTCTGCCATAGCCGGAGCCATTGCGCCTCTCGGATGCCTCGTAAACCGCGCGCCGCTCGTGGTAGATTGGCTGATGTCCTTCCACGCCCTGCGCTCTCGGGCCGGTACTCCCATGTCGCTCTTCGGTCGCATTTTTCGGCGTTCAGTATGCTGCCTTCTGGGCGTGGTCTCCGGCGTCTGCGCAGCACAGCAGCAGTTCACCCATCAGCCGGAGGTGGAGTTAACAGAGGGACGGGTCACCAGCATCCAGGCCGGAACCTTTCAGAGCCCGCCCGCCGGGGTGGACGTTCTGTACATCAACGCCCCGACGGTCACCGCCGGAGTCTCTACCGTCAACGTTGGCGCACTGCTCAACTCGCCGCAGAGCTTCAAAACTCCAGGCAATGACATTATCCCCTTTACCAATGTCTCGAACGTGGTTGCCGCGCTGGGCGACTTCAATAGCGACGGAATCCTCGACTTTGCCTTCGCCCTTACCCCGTCCGGCTCCAACACAACCAACCTCTGCGTGTACTACGGCACGGGAGCTACCGCCAGCCAAACCAGCTCGAACGGTGTCACCTCCTACGACGGAGGCAATTTCTACACACCCCGGGGCATCAAGAACGGCTGCGCGACATTCGCAGTCCATGCGGGGGGGATCCCTCCGAACTTCGCCTATATCGCCGCTCCTCCCTTCACGACCCATGGTGTGTCGCAACTCGTCATTGAAGACAGCGCCAATAAATATCTCTATGTGATCCAGAACAACGGTGGGACCGGAAGCACGCTGCCCGGGTTCGTAGTTAAACAACCCATCCTATCTCTGGCCGACGGTGCAGGCCCCATCTATTATGGCGACTTAAACGGCGATGGTAATACCGACCTTGTCATCAATGGGCAGACCAACTACACCGCTACGGTGTATCTGGGCAACGGGGATGGGACCTTCAAGCCCCCGGTGACGTACGCCTTCGGGGGGCAGGTCCGCTCCATGCAGTTGCAGGACATGGATCTGGACGGCCGTTTAGACATGGTTGTCGAGGGCACGAACGGGGTCCTCTCGATCCACAAGGGCATTGGCGACGGCACGTTTGCGGCCAACACCATCGGCAGTTTCCCGGCGGGTATGGACGGCTTCTCGGGCAATGGTGGTCACCTGGTCGCCGTCGATCCCAATAATCTCAATATCCTCACCGCCACGCCGATCGGTCTGAGCGTTCTGCAGAACGGGGGCACGGGCAGCCTGAACTACACGCTGAAGGGCATCTACGACATTGGTCCGGGCCGCTCCTCCTACGCGCTGGCGCTGTTCTACACGACTCCTTCGTTCCTCGACCTTGCCGTGGATTCACCCGAAGGGGTTGCGTTTATCCAGGGAGACGCCAATGGGGACGGTGGATTCAATACCCCCATGGCCTACTCGGCCATGGCTCCGGCACTGGGCGCGGTAGAGGGGCAGTTCCGAACCGGCGCAAACAACCCCAACGGCTACCTCGACGTAATTGCGGCCACGGACGCCACCAAGGCGCAGTTGCTCACCGGCAACGGCCTGGGTGTCTTCACTACGTACGGCAGCCCGACCAACACCCAGGCCAGCCCCAACGTGAAGCTTTGGTCGAATATCCTGACTGGCGACTTCAACGGCGACGGTGTTCCCGACATCGCCTACTCGCTCACTGGGCTACCCCTGCCGACGAGCGGCTCCGGCCTCTACGTTCAGTACGGCAACGGCGATGGGACGTTTCAGGCTCCGGCGGCGGTGAATGCGGGCCAGCCGGGCAGCAACACGTTCTTTGGCGAGAGCGTGGCAGGTATCTTCAACAACACCAACAGTATCAGCGGTATCGCCAACATCGATGCACACTACGACGACGTACTGCGCGGCCAGCTCAGCGGGGGCTTCAACCTGGGGTTGAATGCAGCGGTCAGCAATGCGGCCTTCAGCCAGGTTGCGGCGGGCTTCTTTGCGCCGGGACGAACCAGTCAACAGGACCTGGTGTTCCAACAAGGCGCGACGACCCTAGTTCCGTACAAGAACGCTTTGGACGGGACAGGGAGGAACTTTGCGGCGCAGACTCCGCTGACCGTCTCGCTATCGACTACGAACTTTGCTGTGAGCGCGGTGCTGCTGACGGACATCGACGGCGACGGCAAAGGCGACATCCTCGCCCTCTACCACAACCTTAATTCCGTTCCGTCGGACCCCGTTGCCAGCGCGCCGAACTGGCTGTACATCTGGTACGGCAATGGGGATGGCACGTTTCAGCCGGCGGTGCCCCTGCAGCTCAACCGCAACTACTATCTGGCCGGTGTGGCGGACCTGGACGTGGACGGCAAGCCAGATATTGTGCTCAGCGACGGGTATCTGGTCAGCGTTCTCTACAGCTCGGGCAGCCGCAACTTTGTGACCGACTTTGGCACTCAATGTACTCCCTGCTACGAGCAGCACTTTCTGGCTGGGCAGGGAATCAATTCAATCTCGCTGCAGAGCCTTCGCGGCAGCAGAACGCCAGACCTGGTGGTAGCCAACGGCGGCACGACCATCTCCAATCCACTGGTCCTGGCCGGAGCATCGATGTCTTCGGCCAGCCTGGCGGCCAACGCGGACGTGAACACCGGCGGCATCACCGTGATGCTGAACAACATCTCCACGTATCCAGTGACGGGAACGCTTAGCTCGACGCCAAATCCGAGCGGTCTCGGGGCCTCATTCACCATTACGGCAACGCTGCTGCCTGCCACAGGAGTCGCTGTACCTACGGGGACGGTGACGTTCTACATCGACGGGACTACTCCCGTCGGTTGCGCCTATGTCCCACTCTCAGTCGGCGCGAGCTCCTCTACCGCACAGTGCGTCATTCCACAGGGAAACACTTATACGGCCGGGACACACCCGGTGACGGCGTACTACGCCGGTGATGGCAACAATTCGCCGTATACCTTTTCGGCATACTCGCAGAACATCCAGTCTGTTACCACCACCACAACACTTTACATCTGCATCGGGCCCACCCTCGCCTGCCCGTCCACGGGATCCGTGACTGTGCCGCCACCACCGTTTCCCACGGCATTGACCATGTATTACGGCCAGGACTGGAACGGCATCACCCAAGCTACCGCCAATGACAATAGCGCCCTCACCGGTACCATTGCTCTGAACGACGCGTACACGGGCCCAGCAACACCCCCGGTGAACCCGCTGTGCACGCTGCAAGCCGGCGTACTCGGTACCTGTCCGG
>Ga0316231_1004868_pt1 | contig 10931 bp, 9 predicted proteins | sample TBH18027metaG_FD_206002 | JGI IMG/M metagenome (GOLD analysis project Ga0316231, IMG submission 206002) | Freshwater microbial communities from Trout Bog Lake, Wisconsin, USA - TBH18027 | ecosystem: Environmental > Aquatic > Freshwater > Lake > Hypolimnion/Profundal zone | place: USA: Wisconsin...
TCAGCGGCGATAAAGGAAAGGAAAGGAAAGGAAAGGAAATTCAATCAAATCTCGGAATCCCGTAAATGACCTGGATGTTTTGTGGTAGATTGGGTACGTCGATATAATGTTTGACGTCTTCTGCTAAATACAGGGTATATGCAATTTCGCAGTTTTCTACTGTACATTGGTTCGTCCAGCGCGGCAATTTCAATACCTCGTTTAATCCGACGATGCGTCCCGTCATTCCTTTGTGATTTCTTGGACGATCGCCCGGTTTTCCGGAGGTGTGTTTGATGCGCCATTCACAAGAAAGCGCATTTTTGTGATCGACGAACCCCGTGAGGAGTGCGTAGATTTCCCAGCCACCCCCGCGGCCGTGGGTATATCGCGCCCCGCCCGAGATTTCTTCGTTGTGCTGTCTCAATCGACGTTTCGGATCATTCGTGGAACCGTTGTAGGTGAGTGTGCGATATTGATATTGGGTATTTCGTAAAATATAACAATACCATTGATCCTTTGATTTGGGCTTGGACTTCGACTTGGACACTTTGACTGCGGTGGCAATGGTGGTAGCAGCGGCCACATTTTCACAGGTTTTATCGTCCACATCGACAAGAGAAACTAGATCCTCAACCACGGGTTCAATATTCATCGTATATTATATTATATTTAACGGTTATATTACTTTTTCGGTTGTATACGCTGACAATTATTTGAAATGGATTTATTTAGAGCAACTAATCAAGGTATCGATCTAGATGTGTAAAATTGAATTGTAATGACCGATTCTAAGAAGGAGTATAGTCAAGTTAAACGATATAAAATCTTCTCATACATTGTTATAGATGTCACGCACGGGACCAGTAATTACGATTCGCAAGCCCGGTGCCACCGCGGGGGTCGGCCCAGCCCCAGTCCCGGCACCCTTAGTCCCGGGACCGGGCAGAAAGACAAAGGGTCGTGATGAACGCAAGATATACGGCGTTTATATGCGATCCGTCTTGGATACCAAGATTACACTGGCCATCACTGAAATCGGTAAGAATATAAAGCAAAATTTAGAAGTAAAGGCCGCGGGCAAGGTATCGAACCGTTGTATTTCAGAGGGATATATTAAGCCCGATTCGGTAAAGATCCTGAGTTATTCGAGTGGAATGGTTATGGCGGAAAACATCGAATTTCACGTGGTCTACGAATGTATGGTATGTCTCCCCGTGGAGGGAATGTTGATCGAATGCATATGCAAAACCGTGACGAAGGCGGGGATTCACGCGCAAGTGATTGACAGTGAGGGGAATATGCCCGTTACGGTTTTTGTGGCACGCGATCATCACCATTTGGATAGTCGATTTGACGGGGTGAAAGAGGGCGCCAATATCGTCGTCCGCGTCATCGGAATACGTTTTGAACTCAACGATTCGTTTATTTGTGCGATTGCGAAATTGGCGGATGCGGGAGAAACTGGCAAAATGTCCCAGGGTCGGCCACAACCATACCCCTCACAAAACAAATCGCGGCCGCGTATCGTGCTGCTGGATGGCGGAGATGGAGACGGGGAAGAAGATGGAGAAGAGGAGGAGGATAATTGACTTCTGTAATAAATACATAATAATGAAAAGGGGTGTATCGCATAAAATTGAAATACTTATTCGATATATATATTATTTTACTTTACCTACACATTCCAACGGATAGTATGACAACAATTTCAATTTCAACCATCTGGACAAGACTTCCCGAGGATCTCGTTCTGCGCATTCTGCCCTATACCTATACATTTCAACCGGACGAAATTCGAAAATCAATCAATCGATGGGGAGATTTGCGCGATAAGGTCGATTCTGTCAATATTGGAGATTATGTAAGTTACGACCTGGCGCTGGATCACAGTGAAGATTGGATGATTCCGATAAACCATCCGATGAATCTGTTCTGGCCCAAGGCGATGCCGTATGCATTCAATCACCAACCGCACAATATTTTGATGACAATCCGCATATTTGGCGACGAATTTATTCCGGTCAATGGGAGTATCATTACCGGGTTTCAAAAGTTTCGGGAGAGATGCTATTTCGGGAAAAACACCGGCGGACCTTGGTGGATGGCTGAATATTCCAAGTACTTTTGAATAGAATAGGATAGGATAGGATAGGATAGATATATTCCTGAAAATATATAGAGAGAACCGTAGATAGACGAATAGACGTGATATAATGAACGAGTCCAAGGATAAGGATATTGCCGCATTGGAAAACATAAAAACGCGAATCGAAGCGATGGGGAAATCTCAACACATCGAGATTCTAAAAATTCTACACAATAATCCGGCAGTTAAGTTGAACGAAAATAAGAGTGGGGTTTATGTAAACCTTACTTTTTTACCGGAAGATGCATTACACCAAATCCAAGAATATTTGGGATACGTAGAGGACCAAGAGAGCTCTTTGGATTTGATGGAGAATCAAAAGTCGGATTTCCGCAAAACGTTTTTCGATAATATGTGATCGCATTGCATTTATGTGTATATACAAATATACATAAACTGATTGGACGAAATCCCTATATATCAACCCTATATATCGATATCATTGAACTAGAATGGTATTTTATGCGGTTGCAAATGGCAGAACAATTGGAATATTTTTGAATTGGAATGATTGCAACACTTCGGTAAAAGGATACAAAAATGCATTATATAAAAAATTTAATACAAAAGAAGAGGCGGAGATGTTTATTCAATCAAACAGTGAGGGTGCAGGTGCAGGTTCGAATGATTTTGTCCCAGATATCTACGTGTATACGGATGGCGCGTGTTCAAACAATGGAAAACACAATGCAATGGCAGGAATCGGTATATTTTTTGGAACAAATGATCCGCGTAATATATCCAAAAAAATAGAAGGAAAACAAACCAACAATACCGCAGAATTGAGTGCGATTATTGAAACATATTCGATGATAGAAAATGACGTTACGAATGGGAAAAAAGTGGCAATTGTATCTGACTCGGAATATGCCATAAAATGCGTTTCTTCTTATGGCGAAAAATGTTGTGCGAAGGGGTGGAATGTGGATATACCGAATAAAGAATTGGTCAAAAATGCGTATGAAATATATAAAGACAAATCAAACATTGCATTCATACATATCAAGGCGCATACAAAGAATACAGATATTCATTCATTTGGCAATGAGAATGCAGACACACTCGCAAATAATGCGATTGGTTTAGAAAACTGCCCGTATAATACATCGGCGAAAATTTATCTTGCGGTTCCCTTTCTCAAAAAAGATGAGATAAAAAAATTGGGAGGATTGTGGGATGCGAATACGAAGATGTGGTTTATTTACGAGGAAAATACAAACAAAGATGAAATATTAGATTGTTTTGCTCGAGAAATGAGTTAAAGACATATCGTGTGACTATATAACAATGCCGGCGATCACTGCGGGCTCGTTTTTAAATCAAATTTTTTATCGAAATAATAAATTTGATGAAATCTCGCAGATTTCCAGTCTGCAAAAGTGGATGTTGACTGCGGATTTTTTGGAGAATAAGGCGGTGGCAGTGGCAGTGGCGAAAGACACGGCAAAGTCCATCGATAAGGCAATTGTTGAATCGAGTCCAGTTGTGGAGGTAAAAATCGCAGCAAAACCCTGTGTAACCGTCACCGTCAAACCACCGGCTTTACCGCGCGATTTTCTTCCGACCAAGGAAGATACGCTGTTTTGGTGTGCATTTGCGGCCCATCACGGGGCGGCCGAATATTGGATCATTGGAAATCGCTATAAAAACGTGGAGATTCAGGAAAAACAACGCATCTTGGAGTGGATTCGCGTCAATCCGACGATTCTCAAGAATTCGGGCAGGACAAAGATGAGTCAGGGGCGCATACAAGAAACAATGTCGGAATTGATGGTAAACAAGAAGACGTCTTGGGCCACCTTTTGGGCGATGTGCATTTATTATAAAATCCACGTATTCGTCGTTTATAACCACACTTATATGGACTTTTTGCCGGATATGGTCGCTGCTGCTGCCACCACCACCACTGAAGATGCCATTGTGCCGACCTACATCTTTTCACGTAGTCGAGACGGACACATATCCTCGTCCCTGACACCCGCTAGTCCCGACGATATCGAGGCGATATGTTCTACTCACGTTCGACTGGACCGGACAATGGATCGGCCATTACGCGCGGCCTCGAGTTATAAATTATGCGAATTGGAGGAAATGGCGAATAAAATGGGTATTTTGCGCGAATCACTGGGGGCAAAGCCGAAGAAGGTCGATTGGTACAATGCCGTTTTGCAAAAATGCACGTGGTAAAATTGAATGAATATTGCGCAAAAATAATATATGAATATAACTTATACTTAATATAATTGTAATGAGCCAGACCCAACCCATATTTGAACCGAGCACGCCGTCTCCTCCGCCGCCATCATTGTCTCCGGCGACGGCGGCAGTGGCGGAGCGCGCGCCCAATTCAAAGGCCGATTTCGACACGATGGTCGAATTTTATTTAGCGAGTAATCCATATATTACTAGCAATCGAGGCACGAGTGAATTGGAGGTTCGGTTTGGCACAAATCCCAAGAGTGCGCGCCCCATCTCCAAAATCGATTATGACAATGTAGTGCAACAGTTATATGCGGCGGGGTTTGCCACGCCCGACCCCGATGGTCTCAGTATTTTGCGAATTCAAAACGAATATACCAATATTCGCGAGGGGGAGACGCGTATTTCCAATATTCGCGCCGAAGTAATGGGTTTAGACCTCATTCAAGAATATTGCCGGACCAACAATCTGCAAAAACTACTGGATTTGCCCTCGACCGTTTCCGCCACGGCAGACAAAATCAAATTCACCCAGAAAATGCCGCCGATGGTGGGCGGACGCAATTCGGGGAAACCGCTTCGTCCAGTAGATTTCCCCGATTTTAATTTCCGCGTCTCCTATCAGATTGAAAAGGATTACACGCCCCGTTCCGATGTGGCCAAACAAATCTTGCTCGGTTGGTCGGATTCGAAGAAACTCTTCCGCTACATCAATCGCGTCCGTTTGTCCCATCCCGACATTCCGGTGTTTGCGGATATCAGTATCATCAAAGGTTCGCCGAAAACGGATCGCCGCGTCCCCATTCCCTATTATACCGTGCAAGAGGCGAAACTATTCACAAATCAAGAGACATATGAGATCGAGTTGGAGGTGGACAATTTGAGGGTCGGTCCGGGAACGCCGTTTAATACGCCGGCAACCGTCCTGGCCGCGATCCGCCGATGCATTCGAACCGTATTGGGTGGATTGCAAGGGACCAATTATCCGATCGCCTACAGTGAGCGCGATCAAGTGTTGCAGGCCTATATGTTTACGGTTCACGGCGAGGAGCAGTACCAAGAACAGAAGGGGCGTCGAATCCTCCCCCGCAATTTCATCGGTCCGTCGTCCTACACTTTGCAACTGGAAAATATTCAGACGGTCAATGTCGAGGTGGCGGCGGGCGAGGGGACAAACGCGCCAAATATTCGGCAAAATTATACGGTGACGGACAAGGCGGATGGCGAGCGCAAATTGCTCTACGTCGCGCCAAATGGCCGTATTTATATGATCGACACGAATATGAATGTGATTTTCACGGGAAATGTCACGCAAGACAAGGAACTCCATAACAGTATCTTGGACGGGGAGCACATCAAATACGACAAGAAAGGACATCGCATCAATTTGTATGCGGCATTCGACATTTATTTTGTCAATGGGAAGAGCGTGAGAGAATTGGGGTTTATTCCGATGGAGGCCGAGGACGAGCCCGTGAAATTCCGTCTGCCCATATTGTCCAATTTCATACGCATTTTGAAACCCGTCTCCATATTGGACGTGGCGGGGCGCGGGAACAGCGACCCGAGCAAAACCAAAGAATCATCTTCTTCGCACACGTGCGATTTCACGATCCGATGCAAGGAGTTCTACAGTTCGGCGGATGTATCCATTTTCAATGGATGTGCGACCATTTTGTCCAAGGTGCGTGACGGAACCTATGAATACAACACCGACGGACTAATCTTCACGCCCACTAGCACGGGGGTGTGCAGCGACCGCATTGGCCACGCGGGACCTCTCCACAAATCGACGTGGGAGGCCTCGTTCAAGTGGAAACCGCCCCAATTCAATACGATCGATTTCTTGGTATCGATAAAAAAGGACAAGACGGGCAAGGATGAAATACACCACGTATTCCAAGAAGGTATAAGTTTAGCTGGATCGCAAAACTTGACTCAATACAAAACATTGGTGCTGAGATGCGGATTCGATGAACGCAAACACGGATATTTGAACCCGATGTTGGATATGATTCAAGACCAGATACCCAGTCCCGGCGACATCGATAATGAGGACACGTACAAACCCGTCGCATTTCAACCGACGAATCCATATGATCCCACGGCATCCCTATGCAACGTTGAACTCCACGACAACGGGAATGGGAATTTGGTTTTGCTCACGGAGGAACACGAGTATTTCGAGGAGGATACCATCGTCGAATTCCGATACGACATTACGCGATCGGGCGCGTGGAAATGGGTGCCCCTGCGCGTTCGATATGACAAGACGAATGAATTGCGGTCCGGTCTCAAGAACTACGGCAATGCGTATCACGTGGCCAATGGGAATTGGCACTCGATCCATAATCCGGTCAGTGAAGATATGATTATGACGGGCACAAATATTCCGGAGACGATGGCCATTTCGAACGAGGACGTGTATTATAATCGGTCGGGCAAAGATACGGACGGTATCAGCACAAAACCATTGCGCGATTTTCACAATCTGTTCGTAAAACGGAAGCTTATTATGGGGGTGTCGAATCGCGGGAATACGTTGATCGATTATGCAGTGGGGAAAGCGGGAGATTTGCCGAAATGGATCGCGGCCAAGTTGGACTTCGTGTTTGGCATAGACGTGTCCAAGGACAATATCGAGAATCATTTGGACGGGGCGTGTGCGCGGTATTTGAATTTCCGGAAAAAGTATCATCGTATGCCGGGCGCACTCTTCGTCAATGGGAACAGTGGGTCGAATATTCGCAATGCGAAAGCGCCGATCAGTGAAAAGGACAAGCAAATCACAATGGCGGTGTTTGGCCAAGGTCCGAAGGACAAGGTCGAATTGGGCGCGGGGGTATATAAATGGTATGGGGCGGGGGAAAGCGGATTTCACGTGAGTTCGTGCCAGTTCGCCCTGCACTATTTCTTCGAAAATGAACGGACGATTCACTCGTTTTTGCGAAATGTGTCGGAGTGCACGCGCGTCGGTGGCCATTTCATCGGCACGTGTTATGATGGAAATACCGTGTTTCAAATGTTGCGCACGAAGAAACGCGGGGACGGCATATCGATTATGAGCAAGGAGAAGAAAATCTTCGAGATTACGAAGCAATACGATCAAACCGGATTCCCCGATGACGAACTTTCTGTGGGATTTCCTGTAGATGTGTTCCAAGAAAGCATCAACAAGACATTTCGCGAATTCTTGGTGAATTTCAGATATTTGACGCGTATAATGGAGGATTATGGATTTGCCTTGATCGGAGAGGAAGACGCGAGGGCGATGGGTTTGCCCAATGCGACCGGGCTATTCGACGAATTGTATGGGTCGATGATGGAAGAAGTGGGGCGAGATCGCAGACGCACTTCGGAGTATGGATTGGCGGCGAAATCGATGAGTGCGGAGGAAAAACGGATCTCATTCTTGAACCGGTATTTTGTGTTCCGGAAAATGCGAAATGTGAATGCGGAGAAGATCGGCAAGGTGTTGATGCGGCGCGGAGAGGAGGAGGAGGCAGAGGAAGAGATGAGTGCGGCGGAGATTATTAAATCGGAGGAGGCAGACGCCTCGGCAATAAATCGAGCCAAGGGTCCGACAAAATCGGTCATTCGCCCAATTCCTGGCAAAAAAGTGAAAATTGTCATTGGCGATGTGGCCTCGAGTGCGACCATTGCACCCGTGTCTTCTGCCGCGGTCGAACCGGGAGTAGTGTTTGGCAAACCAGTGAAAATCCGTATGAGCAGGCCAAAGGCATAACACAATAATCGAACAAAATAACTAAACGATCAAATTTATATAAACATTCCGCGTTTTATATAAATAACGACACGACACGACTCCTTTTTTATACTATATATAATGATTCATTTTCAGATTCCTCGCAATTCACCCACTCTTTTTCAATCCATCAAATATAATATTGTCGATTCGAATAATAGTCTAGCTCCAAGTCCAAGTCCTCTCGAGGAAAAGGAGGGTTCTGCGAGTACCATCGCCGCCACCAATAATCTCGCGATTTCGAACTCTCTCGCCTACTATTTGACGGATATCAAACAACGCATCGATCACCAAGAACAAGAATGGGACGTGTACAAGAGATACACGAATCCCTACGAATATATCCATACAAACGTCCCCGGAAAACGCAAGAGTGTGTCGAAATACAAGCCCCTTTCCAGATCATATTTCAAAATGATCGAACTCATCCATTTTTTCCGCCTCTTGGACAATGGATCGCGGCCCTCGAAGATCGCGATCCGATCCTTCCATTTGGCCGAGGGGCCTGGGGGATTCATCGAGGCGCTCGTGCACTGTCGCAATTGCAAATCCGACGAATATATCGGGATGACAATCTTGGACGACGTGAGCGATCCCAACATTCCCGCGTGGAAAAAGAGCCAGAATTTTCTCCGCGAAAATCCAAATGTGGTGGTAGAGACGGGGGCGGACAGGACGGGCGATATTTTGTCCCTGGCGAATTTCGACTATTGTTGCCAGAAATACGGGGGCTCGATGGACGTGATTACGGGAGACGGGGGGTTCGACTTTTCCGTGGATTTCAATGGCCAAGAATCGCACATCGCAAATTTGTTATTTGGTCAGGTCGCCTATGCCCTCTGTATGCAAAAACGGGGCGGGTGCTTTATATTGAAGGTGTTTGACTGTTTTATGCAACACACACTCGACATCTTGGCCATTTTGTCGTCCTTTTACGAAAAAGTGTATTTGACGAAACCGCAGACGAGTCGATATGCGAATTCCGAGAAATATGTGGTCTGTAAAGGGTTTTTGTACAGCAATTCAGACGGTTTTTTACCGAAATTACGTGAGACCTTTGAATCGATGGTTTCTTCTTCTTCTTTTTCGGAGGGGGTATCTTCGACTTCGACTTCGACTTCCACCTTGAGATTTCTGACAGTGCCGCTTTCTCTGTTATTTTTGTCGCGAATCGAGGAATACAACGCTGTTTTTGGACAACAACAAATCGAAAATATCCATTATACATTTCTGCTGATGAATAGCTGTAAGGAACAGTACAATCAACGCAAAATGCAGTTGCGCACGACGGGAGGAAATACACAAGATTCGAATGTATTTGACTGGTCAAATACGAGAAAGGGCAATGGAGAAACGGATGGCCAAGGTAACGGCCAAGGTCACGGTTCTTCTGCTCTCGCCGCATTTAGACAAGAGGATGCCGTCGCCGAGTATGAACATAAACATAAATACGACAAGGTGGATACACTGATCAAGCTGAATACCCAGCGATGCATTCATTGGTGTATAAAACACAACATTTCGCATCATCCCGTCCTCGGACAAAACACATTTTTACATCTTCCTCCCAAGAATGGTACTGGGAGAGAAATGAATTGAAAAAGGGTGGGTCGGTCCAGATTAAAAATTACATTTAGATCATTTCATTTGTATCAATGATCTAAATTATTCGCCGCCCATCTAGTTCGACACATCTTGGCCATAAATGGAGGTTAGTGGCACATTGCATTTTTTCATCGCAGGATCGGCGCCATTTCCATAATTGGGAGGTACGATCGGCGTACACGTGTTCGGATATCCGACCTTGTCCTTGATTGTATATGGATCAGGTGAGCCACCGTAGGCAAATGCATTTCCCGCAGCATTCCCATATGCCCGGGTAAAAATCCCGCCATTGTTCGTGAGGGTGTCGTATTTTAGACGAGTAATGTAAGAACTCGCCGAAACGCCGCCCTCCTGTGCGAATTGCGCATTGTTCGGCTTGTAATACACGGGAATGAAATTGCTCGACGAATCGGAACAGTAATTGATTCCCGTATTGACGGCATATTCATTTCCACTGCTCGCCAATGTTCCGGGCTTCGCCTGTGCATTGCCCGCCCGCAAAAAGTTGAACTGGTTCTGGACAAACGATTTTCCACGTGTATTCAAATACTGGGAGGAATTTGTGCAATATGGTTCCACATTTTGATTCGGATTATATTTTTTGCGAAACATCCCGGCACTTCGGACACGTGTTCGCGCATTGGTCGCGGGATCCAAACAAACACCATTTGAGGTAAATGCACTACACTCTCCTGGATGCTGGGTGGAATTGTTTTCATAGGTAATATCCAATGTGTTCGGAATCCCCTCACTATTTGGAATCGAGGGATTGACTAAATATCCATTGGGCGAATTGAATTCATCGATGCTTGCGGAAATGCGGGGGTTGCAATTGGTCACTTGTGCCGATGCGATTTCTTTGCGATATATTTTTAGCGGGGGGGCCAAGAATAATGCTTTTCCATACATCGGGGCCTTGTTGAGAGAATTGTTTTGCTGAATGGAAGAGGTGATTTGGTTGAAGGTTTTGCCTTTCCACGGTATATATGGAACTTGGGCATAATTCATTCGAGCTGGGTCAAACATTCTAGCAATAGTATAGTATAGTATAAAATATAATAATATAATAATACAATATATATTAATGCCAAGATTTATGAATAAACAATTTTTAGCAAAAACTGGAATCGTCGCTTTACTCGGAATATTTTTTGGATATTTTATCATAATTTATGCTTTAATGTCTGGGCAAAAGAGTCTTCGGGAGGGGGCGACCACTGCGGGTACGTCGAC
>Ga0316231_1004875_pt1 | contig 10921 bp, 11 predicted proteins | sample TBH18027metaG_FD_206002 | JGI IMG/M metagenome (GOLD analysis project Ga0316231, IMG submission 206002) | Freshwater microbial communities from Trout Bog Lake, Wisconsin, USA - TBH18027 | ecosystem: Environmental > Aquatic > Freshwater > Lake > Hypolimnion/Profundal zone | place: USA: Wisconsin...
GCCATGCTGTCAGCCCAGGCCAGGGCTGTACTGGGCGAAATCGCGGCAGCCCTGGAGCATCTCACGCTAAGCGGTGAGGGGCGGGTTATCTTTATTAACCGAATGGCTTTGAGTCAGGATGAACGGCAAGCCATCCGCGACTGTCTTGGCGAGGGTTCTGTCCGCATCAATCTTGAGAACACCGCTGAACCTGCCGAGTGGCTGGAAAGCGGTGTCAGCGGCGTCTGGTACGGCGTGTTCTATGACCAGTCCCGCCAACCGCTGCTGGAGACCATCGAAGTGGGCTTCTTCCCCCAGGTGGCTGCGGTGCAGCTGGAGGACCTGCGACTAGGCATTACCGACTTGAACCGGCGACTGGCTGAAATGGATGGAGGCGAAGTCTGATGCTGGAACTTCGTATCAGTGAGCGGGCGCGCCAGTACCTGAGCGCCAAGGGTAGCGCGGTCTACTTGTGGCAGAGCCGCCGGACGGGTCTGTGCTGAGGGCGTGTCAATCTAGGCCCGTCCGTGCGACTGGGCATACCGAAAAATATTGGTGATTACGACTTACGGATGATCGACGGCATACAGGTTTATTTGCCGCCAGAGTTTGAGCCACCCTTCCCTCTGACCATCGATGTCAGCAGCCTGTTCGGGTTTAAGACCCTGAATATCGCAGGCTGGAAGATTATCTAAAAGCATAATGTAAAAATCCGGGGCACCTGCCCCGGATTTTTTTTGTCAGCATATGCGTCTGCGGTTTTGCCCCGCAAGGGCAAGACTTTTTTTTGCGGCATAAACAGGCGCAAAATAGGAATACTAGGTAAGGAATTCGAGGAGGTGATACCATGGCCCTATCAGGCGTAAAATGCAAAGTTTCCAACTGCAACTACTGGCAACAAGGTGAGCGCTGCAATGCTTCGGCGATTGAAGTCGATATCGACAGCGGTTCGTCCAGTGCCCGGACCAGCGACCAGACCAATTGTCACACTTTTATAGTCAAAAGCTGAAAGTAACAACCCGGCGTGCCGGGTTGTTTTTTTGCGCGGAGCCTGCGGACCGGAGATTGTTGCAGGAGATAAGAGTAGAAGCTGCGAATTTTATAGTAGTATTTGGGAAAGGGGTGACTCTATTGCTGCGTGGAGTCCGGGGAGCAACAACGGTTGATGAGAATACCCAGGAGCAGATTTTGGCCCGAGTGGCCGAACTGTTGACAGGGATAGTAACGCAAAACGGGATACAGACCGAGGATGTCGCTGCGGTTATCTTCAGTTCCACAGCTGACATTAACGCCGCTTTTCCGGCAAAGGCCGCCCGGGAAATGGGCTGGTCGGATGTCCCGTTATTTGGTACCCAGGAGATCGAGGCTGTCGACGCGGTCGACAAGTGTGTCCGGGTGTTGCTGCTTTGGAATACTGACAAGACTCAAAAAGAGATCAGGCACCTGTATCTGCAGGGAGCCGCGGTGCTGCGCCGGGATCTTGCGCCAGGCCGTTGAAAAAGGCCAATCTGCGGCGTTGAAAGCGATCGCATCGTCGCTGAAGCGTCGTGCGCCTGCTTTTCCGGGAGCGCGCTTGCCGTACTACCGCGTACTGTCTGCGCGCGCTTCCTCGGCGACCCGCACTTATCGCGTGAGACTATCGCCAGAGAACAAGATGCGCTGATACGACCTATCAATCAGAACGTGAATCTCGACCTTTTTGAACGGCCTGCAACATAGTGTTAAGGTCTGTCAGCCTTCTTCCGAAGTGCCAACAGCCTTTTTACATGTTATCATTATTTTTGGACCACATTATGAACAGGGTCGCGCTGCATCGGTACCCGTCCGGTTTGCCGGATGATACTGATCAGATCATCCTTGCTGAGGTATTGGGCAGGTTTGGCGCCGGAATGGCTGGTTTTTTGCTCCAGCACGGTGCTGTCGATATCATTGGCGCCGAAACCCAGGGCCAGTTGGCCAACAGGCAGGGTCAGCAGGCCCCATTCGGCTTTGACGTATTTGAAGTTGTCCAGTATGAGCCGGGATATGGCGAGGGTTTTTAGGTCTTCCCAGGCCGATGCTTTTTCCACCTGCTGTTCAAGCCGGGTATTCCGGGGTTGGAAAGGGACAGGGATAAAGGTCTGAAATCCACCGGTCTCATCTTGCAGGTCCCGGAGGGCCAGCAGATGATCCAGCCGTTCTTCTCTGGTCTCGATGTGACCGTAGAGCATAGTAGCGTCGCCGGGAATTCCCAGGCCGTGGGCAATGCGGAGAATATCAAGCCGCTGGGTCGAACCGGCTTTGCGTTGGCAGAGGTTTTCCCGGACCCGGTCGCTCAGTATTTCGGTGTAGTCACCCCGCAAAGAGTCCAGGCCTGCCTGGCGCAATGTTTTCAACACAGTCAGGGCCGGTAGGCTGGTGATCTGGGAAAAGTGATAAATCTCCGCGGCAGAGAAGGCTTTCAGATGAATGGCCGGCAGGGCCGCTTTGAGGGATTGGATGATATCGCTGTAGTAGCCAAGACCCCAATGAGGATGAAGACCGCTGCCGATATGCAGTTCGCGCAGGTCGGTATCGCGGGAGGCTTGTCTGGCTATATCCAGCACTTTTTCCTTGGTGAGAAAAAAGGCTTCAGGACTGGTTTCATCACAGCCTACGGCGCAACAATTGCATTTGCCGACACAAATATTGGTGAGATTGATATGCCTGGTGACGCAATAAAACACTGTATTGCTGCTGGCGCGTTGACAGGCGGACTCGGCCAGATGACCGAGCCAGGTTAAATCGTTGCAGGCCAGCAGGGACAGGCCATCTTGACGGGACAGGCGCTCTCCCTGAGAGACTTTGGCAGCGATATTCTGATAAATTGTTTGCATAGGCCACCCCTTTCACGAACCATTTCGTGATGACCATCCGATTTCCCTTCGCCGGTTCGGGCAGGCAAATCGGTATTGACCGCTGGGGGCGGTAAATGTAATAATAAATTGGATAAGGTTGGGGGGTAGGTTATGAAGCTGGTTTCGATTGTGGTGCCGGTTTTTAATGAACAAGACAATATCATGGTTTTTTTTCATGAAGTGTGCAAATATATGGAACCGTTGCCTTACCGATTTGAATTGATTTTTGTCGACGACGGTTCTGATGACGCCACAGCAATGATTCTCGACCGTCTGACCCGGGAGGATTCCCGGGTGCGGGCGCTGCTGCTGGCCCGGAATTTCGGCCATCAGATCGCTCTGACCTGCGGTCTGGACCATGCCGACGGTGACGCGGTGATCACCATGGACGGCGATATGCAGCACCCGCCGGAAATGCTGCCGGCGCTCTTAGCCAAATGGGAAGAGGGTTTCCAGGTAGTCCAGACCATTCGTAAGAGTACCGAGGGTGTCTCTTGGTTCAAGGGCTTTACTTCCAGCATGTTTTACCGCTTGATGAACGCCATGTCCAAGGTGCGGGTCCAAGAGGGCGGGTCGGATTTTAGGTTGCTGGATAAACGTGTGGTCCAGGGCTTTCGCCTCTTCCGCGAACGGGCCCGGTTTATCCGGGGGATGATCAGTGCAATCGGTTTTCGCCAAGTTCAGCTGGAATTTGTTGCTCCGAAACGCTATGCTGGAAAATCAAAATTTTCTTTGAAGAAAATGATGCATTTTGCCTTGGACGGGATAACCGCTTATTCCAAATTACCGCTCAGGTTCGCCTTCTATGTCGGCGTGATCTTTGGTGTAATCAGTTTTGGCCTGACCCTCCATGTAGTCTATATCAAATTATTTACCGAAGAAGCCGTCCCCGGCTGGGCCACCATTTCGGCGAGCATTCTGCTGCTAGGCGGTTTTCAGTTGATTGGGGTGGGAATTATCGGTGAATATGTCGGCCGGATATTCGAGGAAGTCAAACAACGGCCGTTGTATCTTGTCCGCGCTGAATTAAACGGACAAAAAGAAAACGAAGATGCCTAAATGGAAAGAACTCTCCGAGCCCCAAAATCCCTCTTTGTCTGGCCTGACAAAGAGGGATTTTTGTTTTCTCAGATTGACGAGAAGGAAGGAGCGGGCGTAACCGCTGGCGGTGGCCGATTCGTCGGCCCTTCCGGCATCTAAATGAGAGTTTCTTATCAGATATTTATGATCCCATACTTACAGATCATACTAAATGTGGCATTTTAACCAAAATGGAGCAGGAAATTTCAGATTTTCGTCGAATAATCGAATAGATAATCATTGACGCCGAATCCGCAAGACGCGGTAGGGGAGAACCAATAGATAAAGGGGCGTATCTGCAACCACAGAAGGGCAGTCTCTCAGCCCTAGCCCGACAGCTAATTCCCGAGGCGATCAACCTTTGAGTTTAGTGATTTGCGCTGCAGGTCAGCTACCCTCAAGGCTGTGGAGAGGAGAATGCTATTGAAGCGAGTAAGACAAACCATGATCGTGTTTGTGATGCTCTTTGCCATAGGCACCTTTGCCCAAGCAAGTGCGTCAGATGTTATGCAAGAAGGTGACTGCGGTCAGGAGGTTGCCCAGGTGCAGTCGCAGCTTAGCGCTTTAGGTTATTCGACCGGCGCGGCTGATGGTGATTTCGGGGCAGCAACTGTGGCGGCGGTAAAAGCGTTTCAGAAGGATCGCGGGTTGGAGGCGGACGGCGTTATCGGTTCCTCAACCTACCGGTCGCTTATGGGGCGTGATATTCCAGTCAGTCGTGACGGTTCCACCACTACCGCGAGGCGGGTGGTTCAAACCGCAATGCGGTATATAGGTGTGCCTTATTCTTTCGGCGGTACAACCCCTGACGGGTTTGATTGCTCAGGCTTTGTCCGTTATGTGTTTGCCAGAAGCGGCGTAGATTTGCCCCGCATGGCTGATGAGCAATACGAACGGGGCCAGTCGGTGTCGGTCAGTCGTTTGCAGCCCGGGGACACAGTATATTTCACTACTTACTCGTCTGGGGTTTCCCATGTTGGAATTTATTTGGGTGATGGTAAATTTATCAGCTCGACCTCCAGCCGGGGTGTTGTAATTGACAGGCTGGACAGCAGTTACTGGGGCTCCCGCTATATGGGCGCGCGCAGATTTTAGTAATCATGATGGGAGGCCTTGTTGCCTCCCGCTTTTGTTTTAATAAACAGGTAATTTTCAGCAATGATTCGGCTAAGCCGGCAAAGTAAAATCAGGCAAAAACGGGCAAACTAGGTTGCGTGCCACAAGGAAGCCGGGAAAGTGCTGGAGGGTTCTCATGTTTAGGCTGTACTGGGATAAATTCATCGTTCCTTACTGGCCGCTGACCTATACGGCAGTCTTTTGTTTTATCATTGCCTCTGCAGCTGGTTTAGCGGCGCCTCTTGTTATTAAAGTGCTGATCGACGTGGCCCTGGATAGTGAGGAACTGGGTTATTTAAATAAGATTGTAGTCGCCATCGTGGTACTGTATTCGATTCGGGCGCTGTTTTATTATCTTTACAGTTATAATATGGCTAAGGCGGGCAACATCCTGATTTCCCGCATGCGCCAGGAAATGTTCACTCGGTTGCAGTCTATGGATTACAGCTACTTTGTCAATACTTCCACCGGCGATATTGTTTCTTATTTCACCAATGACCTGCTGCTTATTCAGCAAGCCGTGTCGCTCGGGGTACCCGACCTTGTGGTGGAATCCCTTACCCTGCTTGCCACAATAGGGATTATGATTTACTTTAACTGGCAACTGGCTCTGGTGACTTTTGTTACCTTGCCGTTTATCATCCTTGCCATCAGTTTTTTTAACAATAAAATCGTCAACCTGGGCACTCTGCTGGAGCGGACTATGTCTCAGGTCACCAGCAGCCTTCACCAGTCGCTGTTGTCAGTGGTCATGGTGCAAAGTTATGGCCGCGAGGACTACGAATACGAAAAGTTTCTCGTCAAAATTCAGCAGGCGGCCGCGGATTTTTTTAAAGTCCAGCGGTTAAACGCCGTGCTCATTCCCCTGGTGGAGTTCCTTGCCGCCATCGGCCTGACGATTATCATCTGGGTTGGCGGTCTGGAAGTAATCAACGGTGACTTGTCCATCGGCGGGATGTTCGCTTTCCTTGTTTATATTATCAATATCCCGTCGCCGATCCGCAAAATCACCGAAGCCTATTCCCGGATGAAACTGGGTGTTGTGGTCTGGGACAAAATCCAGGACCTGGAACGGCAACCCCATCTTGTAAAAGACGGCGATCAGGATTTGCCTGCGGCTAAGGGCGATGTGGCGTTTCAGCATGTATCGTTCCGCTATCAGCCTGACAGGGATGTACTGAAAGATATCAATATCGCGGCCGGACCTGGTGATGTTGTGGCCATTGTCGGCCCTTCCGGGGCCGGGAAATCGTCGTTTGCCAACCTGTTGCTGCGCTTTTATGATCCCAGCGAGGGCACTGTCTACCTTGACGGTATTGACATCCGGCAACTGAAAATCAGCGCCCTCAGAAAGCATATCGGTTTTATCCAGCAAGATCCGATTTTGTTTGATGCCAGCATTCTTGAGAATATCCGCTACGGCCGTCCCTGTGCCACCTACAGCCAGATAGAGCAGGCGGCCAGGCTGGCCAACGCCCACGACTTCATCATGGAGTTGCCGCGAGGATATGACTCACCTGTAGGGCAACTTGGCGGTCAGTTGTCAGGGGGGCAAAGGCAGAGGATTGCCATCGCCCGGGCGATTATTCTGGAGCCGGCCATCCTGCTGCTGGACGAGCCTACCGCCGCCCTTGACGCCCACGCCGAAAAACTGGTCATGGCCGCCATCCGCAACGTCAGCATCGGCCGCACCACTTTTATCATCACCCATCGTCTGTCGACATTGATGGCCTCCGACAAGGTCATTTACCTGTCCAGCGGGCGGGTCCTGGAAACAGGCACCCACGAACAGCTGCTTCGGCAGGGGGGGTTATACTCCCGGGCAATGGAGCGGGGCGAACTGAGTATGAAAATAGACGCAGCCAGGGCATAATCAACAAGAATGGGCTTACACTGCACTGTAATATGGCGACATTTTACAGTGCGTATTGTTTACGGATTTTGACCCAGTACGAGCCTGCGGCAGTAAGGCTGCTGGCGGCGCAACATTCGAAGCATATGGAGTATGCTCCGCCTGTAATGCCGCGTAGGAGGATAAAGGAATGTTTGATATCCAGTTGACTGATGTGACGTTTGCCTATGGCGAGAACGTGGTGCTGGACAAGCTGTCGCTGGCGGTGAACGCCGGAGATTTTACGGCGGTTGTCGGCCCCAACGGTTCCGGCAAAAGTACGATGCTGAAAATTATGGCCGGCTTGATTGTTCCTGATTGCGGTCAGGTGACGATAGCCGGCAAAAATTCATTCCAGGCCTGTCAGGCCGGCGAAATCGGCTATGTTCCCCAGAACTACGCCAAAAATACCGCCGGCTTTCCGGCCACTGTCGAGGAAATCGTCGCCCTTGGGCTGGTCCATTCCAGGAGCCGCAAAAAAACCGGCAAAGAGGCGGCGCGCCATATTATAAAACATATGCTGGAGTTGGTGGATATCGAGGATTTGCGCCACCGGCGGGTGGGAGAACTGAGCGGTGGGCAGCAGCAGCGGGTGATGGTCGCCCGGGCTCTGGCGGCAAATCCCCTGCTGCTGCTCCTGGACGAGCCAACCAGCGGGGTGGACTACGATACCGGGGAGAAAATATACAGCCTGCTGGGCCAGTTGAACAAAAACTTGGGGATAACCATTGTGGCGGTATCGCATGATATTGAAAAAGTAACGCGCTGGGCCGGCAAGGTGGCGTGCATTAATAAAGGACTGTGCTTTTTCGGCGATAGCGCCGAGTTTCGCCGCAATCACGCCGCCGCTCCGCATCTTTTGTATTATACAAGTTAGGTGATAAAATGGATTTTCTACAATATGATTTTATGCAAAAAGCGCTGGCCGCAGGGCTGGTAACTGCATTGGTATGTCCGCTGATCGGCATTTTTGTGGTTGTCCGCCGACAGGCGATGGTCGGCGACGGGCTCGGACATATCGCCTTCGCCGGAGTGATGGGCGGTTACCTGCTGGGCGTTTATCCGACGGCGGCGGCGGCGGTACTCACCATGCTCGGGGCCGCGGCCATCGAATATGTGCGGCGGCGGCATGCCGAACATGCCGATACCGCCCTGGCGATATTTTTCTATTCCGGGATTGCCCTGGCGGTCATCTTCAGCAGTATGGCTCGGGTGCCCGGCAGCGGCTTGTTCGCGGTATTGTTCGGCAGCATTATTACCGTTACCGGTACTGATCTTTTGATGATATCCTCCTGTGGTCTGCTGGTGGTTTTGCTGATGTATCGTTATTATGATCAACTGCTGTTGATTACCTTTGACGAGGATGTGGCCCGCACTGCCGGGATCAACACCGGGGTAGTCAATTTGCTGTTTTCTATGCTCACGGCTCTGGTTGTGGTTGTCGGCATGCGGGTTGTCGGAATACTGCTGGTGAGCGCGCTGATGGTTGTCCCCGTAGCTGCCGCGCAGCTGCTGCGACGGGGTTTCAAGGCAACGTTGGCCTGGGCGGTTACATTTTCCCTCCTGGCGGTGTTTGGCGGCCTGTGGTTGTCTTTCACCCTGGATGTGGCTCCCGGCGGCACTATCGTAATCACTGCTGTCGTTATTTATATATTGCTGCTTCTCGCGTTAGACCAGGAGACAGCAGTGCGGTGGGTGAAAGGAGCCTGCTCAAAATCGGCTGCCCCTTCCCGGCACGAGAAAAGTGATTAGCCGGGCAAACGGCCGAAGCACAGGCAACACCGCCAGCGACGACAAGATGTTAAACAGAGCGTGAATAGCTGCAACCTGAGCGGCGGGATCAACAGTGATTAAACCGGCGATTTTCGCCATGAGCCCGCTCAGCGGCAAAAAAACTACGACTCCAAGGATATTTAGGACGATATGGGCCACAGCGACCCGCCTGGCGGACAGGGGGGCGGTCAGGCTGACAAGCAGCGAAAATAGGCAAGAACCGATATTGTTGCCATAGACACCATAGGTGGCGGTTGTCAGGTCAATGATTCCCTCGGCTGTTAAGACCATAAGCAGTCCGGTAGCAGCGCTGCTGGACTGGACGAGAAAGGTCAGGAGAATGCCGCCGACGATAGCATACCAAGGGTTGTGTTCGGCGGTGGCCAGATAGGCTATGGCGGTATCAAGCTCCGAGACAGCCTCAATGCCCTGGGATAAGAGGCTGACCCCGGCTAACATGCTCAACATTCCCAGGATAGACAAAGCAAAAAAACGCCGCTTGCGGGAAAAGAGCGCCGTCAATCCGCTGACCGCGGCCAGCGGCAGCAGGAGCTGCGGCGGCAGGGACAGAGTTAAGAGCCCCGTGGTGGAACAGGTGCCGATATTGGCGCCGAGAATAATGCCCAGAGCCTGATAAAAAGGGAGATAGTCGGCGCTTACCAGACCGATGGTGAGCAGGGTGACCGCAGTGCTGCTCTGCATGAGGGCGGCGGCTACCGTACCGGCAAGCAGGCCCCGCCAGGGGGTGAGGGTCAGTCTGGCCAGAAGCTGCCTGCACGACTGGGACAAAAGTTTGCTGAGACCGAAACGCATGACAAAAAGACCGCTGAGCAGCAGTCCGGTTCCTCCGATGAGCAGTGCCAGATAGTCCATAGGAATCTGTACCTCCGACCGGTATTTTTACACTTACACTCTATTCCGGTCGGTTGGTTAATAGTTCTCTTAGTGGTTTTGGTGATAAGATATTTTTGGTATAATAAGGATGAATTTGCTCTCAAGCGCGGTTACATACAGACAGGGAGGTTATTTTCTATGCCGACCAACAGACAAGTAGTATGGCAGGTACTCCGGCAGCATGTCACCAGCGAGGTTTTACTCAAGCACTGCCTGGCGGTGGAAATTGCCATGCGGGCTTATGCCGCCAAATTCGGCGAAGATGTGGACTACTGGGGTGCGGTGGGACTGCTGCATGACGTTGATTTTGATAAATTCCCCCACGACCATCCCCATCACGCCCGGGAAATCCTGACCGCTCACGGCTATGACGAGCAGTTCATTACTGATGTCGAGTCCCATGCCCGTGACTGGGCGAGCCCCCGTACCCGCCTGCAGAAGACGCTGCTGGCTCTGGACGAACTTACCGGGTTCATCATCGCCTGCGCCCTGGTCCGACCGGATAAGAACCTGGATAATCTGGAAGTCAAGTCAGTCCTGAAAAAGATGAAGGACAAAGGTTTCGCCAGGGCGGTAAATCGTGAAACCCTGACCAGCGGAGCTACAGAGATGGAAGTCGATCTAAACGAACATATTGAATTCGTCACCAAAGCCCTGGCGGCGGCGGTGAAGTCGCCGATGTATCAGGAGTTGCCCCTGGTCGGCTAGAGTTTTTTGCGGCTGTTGAAAAAGGCCAATTTGCGTTTGAAAAAGTACCCTCCGGAAATGGAGGGTACTCCAGCTTATCGACAAAATATCGGCGGGAGGGGAATTCCTCCGCTACGGACGATATCCTACGCCGTTACCGGCAGCGAAGCTGCCGACGGCTGGGGACATAAGTGAAACTTGACTCGGGCGGTTTTCCCGAGTCTTAGTTGAACTTATCCATGGTCTTTGGGCGAGTCCCGCTGCGGAAATCCCCTCCCGCTTGCCACATTCTTATTATGTCGGAGATACGCTTCTAGCTTTTGAAATATCGCGTTATGCTTAAATTTCCACCGAATCTTCGTGGAAAAGGCCACAAAGGTGTCCGGCGGCGTTGTCAGCCTTGGCCGTACGGCGCCTTAATCTGGAGCATCGCCGTCCGGCGCCTTTGGGGCAAGAGAAGAATGATTTTCTATAACAAAACCGCCTGTTATCAGGCGGTTTTCAGACTGTCGGCAAACCCACCGTTTTTCACGGTGGGTTAGACATATCTAAGAATAATGGCTAAAACTAATTAAAAGCAGCCCAAAAACGGTTAATATTTCATTAACAAAACAGAACCGCCACC
>Ga0316231_1004876_pt1 | contig 10919 bp, 7 predicted proteins | sample TBH18027metaG_FD_206002 | JGI IMG/M metagenome (GOLD analysis project Ga0316231, IMG submission 206002) | Freshwater microbial communities from Trout Bog Lake, Wisconsin, USA - TBH18027 | ecosystem: Environmental > Aquatic > Freshwater > Lake > Hypolimnion/Profundal zone | place: USA: Wisconsin...
GAGTGCGTGACCCGGCCGCGGTTGAGGCGTTAGAGTAGGGCGATGGATAACGACGACGATTCGGCGCAGCGAGCGTATTGCGGGGGCACGCAATGAAGGGCGCGGCGCTGCTGGCGGCGCTACTGTGGCAGGCCGGGGCCGCGAACGAACCGCCGGTGGCGCAGCCCGGGGCGATGCGCTACCAGCGCGCCATCCAGGTGGCGGCAGGCGCGGGACAGGCATGCGCTGTGCTGGACGCGCAGATCTTCGCCCAGGCGGCGCCGTCGCTGACGGATGTGCGGCTCTTTGCGGCGCGGGACACACCGGCGGACGCAGCGGCGCATGAGGTCCCCTACGCGATTACGCTGAGCGAGGCGATCACGGCGGAGACGCAGGCTGCGCGGGTGCTGAATCTGGGCGCGAGTGCGGGCGGACAGATTGTCTTCGATCTGGAGATGCCTGCGCGGGCTTACACCGGCGTGACGCTCGATCTCGATCCCGCGGTCCATGACTTCATTGCCACGGCGACAGTCACTGGCTCGGACGCGCTGGGTGAACTCGGCAGCGCCACTGCGCTGGGATCGTTCACGCTCTTCGATCTGGCGTCGCAGCGGCTCTCGCGCGATACCACGATTCCGCTGCAGGAGTCGACGTTCAAGGTCCTGCATGTGCAGTTGAGCGTTTTCCCGGCGGATGGTTCTGCGGCTGCGTGGTTCTTCCCGTCGATGGTACTGGGCGCGTCGGTGCCTCCGAGCCGCGAGGCGCAGACGATCTACACCATGGTCGCGAGTGTTTCTGTCCCAACCACCGGCGCTGTGGCCACTCCCCGTAAGACGAGATTCGATCTAGATCTGCCGCTTCGTGTTCCGGTAGAGCGAGTTTCCTTTGATCTTGCGCCCGGCTATGGCGGCAACTTCAGCCGGGACGTAACCATCCATGCCAGTTCGAATCCCACCGCGACCACTCCCGCGGTCGATATTCCCGTTGAAACCTTGAGCGGAACCATCTTCCGCGTTCACACCACGCAGGACGGGCACACGATCAACCAGCAGGAACTATCAGTTCCGGCAGTCCTGGGGGCCAATTTGCAGCACTCCGCCCGCGTCTGGATCGAGATCGAGAACGGGGACGACCAGCCGCTGCCGATTGCGGCGGTGCGGCTGGAGATGCGCCAGCGGAAGATCTGCTTCGAGGCCCCGCGTGCCGATGGTGCGAGCTTGGCTCTGTTCTATGGCGATTCCAGACTGGCTGCTCCGGTGTACGACTACGCGCGGCTGTTTGTGGCGTCGCGCGCGGCCCTGATGGCGGAGCTGGGGCCGGAGGGCCTCAACGCGAACTACCAGGCTCCGGCGGCGGAGGTGAAGCCGTTCGCGGAGCGGCATCCCGAACTGCTGTGGATCGCGCTGATCGCGGTGCTCTGCGCGCTGGGGGTAGTGGCGCTGAAGGCGGCGCGGAATGTGGGGCGGTGACCCTACGTTAACCAATTAGTTATTAGCTACCCCCCCCTCCCCTCTCCCTGGGGTATTCTGGCGAGAACTTCTTATGAATCTGTTCTTTGCAGGGGCTATGCACCTGCAAATTATTCATGATAAACGAGTTGCTTACAAAATCTTCCTAATCAACGACTTGGTTGGGCAAGTCGCAATTACGGCGGAAGAGCAAAGAAAAGAAGCCCAGCGCTGACGCAGGGCTTCTCTCTCATCTCTTCTCTACTACCTCTATTATATGCGTTTGAGGGAAACTACTATGCCAGGTATTTTTTTTGTGGAAGTGGTTGGTGCGGTGTGGGTTAGGGGAATTGTTGAGGGCCGAGGGGCTTGACACGCGGATTTGCGGGGAAATTTGCGTGAAAATTTGTTGGAGGGGTGGAGTGGGGTGATGTTAACTGAGTCGATTCCCGCCGCGGCAAGAGGAAAAGGTCCCGCCTAAACAACCGTACACTCGGCTCTCAGCCAGTCAGTCGTTGGTTATGCGTAAGCTATGGGGATTGCGATGAAGGCTTTGATTTTTACTGCTTGTGTGGTGTTTGCGTTTGGCGGACTGAGCGCACAGAAGACTGTGTGGCAGCCATCGCCAGGACATAGGCAGGTGGCGATATGGCCGGGGGCGGTGCCGGATGCGCGGCCTGTCGCGGGGCCAGAGACTATGGAGATTACAACCAACCCCAAGGACTTCGTCGCCGGCAAGCCTGGAACTGCTATCAAGAACGTCTCGCGGCCTACGATGACGGTCTATTCGCCGACGGGTAAGAATACGGGTGCGGCGGTGGTCGTGTTTCCGGGCGGGGGCTATTCAATTCTAGCTATCGATCTGGAAGGCACGGAGGTGTGCGATTGGCTGACGGCCAAGGGGATCACGTGCGTGTTGTTGAAGTATCGAGTACCGGATTCGGGGCTGGCCTGGCATGACGATTGCAAGTGCAATATTCATCCGATAGCACCCACGGCGCTGGAAGACGCACAAAGGACGGTGGGGCTGGTGCGCTTCCACGCAGCGGAGTGGCACATCGATCCGCACAAGATCGGCGTGCTGGGTTTTTCGGCGGGCGGACACATGGTAGCCAATATCAGCACACACTTCACGGAGCGTGCCTATGCACCCGTGGATGCGGCCGACAAAGTCAGCAGCCGTCCGGATTTTGCCGTGGCGATTTATCCGGGGCACATGCTGGAAAACACGACGAAAGAATTTGAATTGAATCCGGAAATTCCTGTTACCGCCAGGACGCCGCCCACGTTTCTGCTGCAGAACGAGGACGACAATGTGGACGGAGTCAACCAATCGCTTGTCTACTACATTGCGCTGAAGAACGCCGGGGTCCCCGTGGAGATGCATCTGTATGCGCAGGGCGGGCATGCCTTCGGGTTGCGGCGCACGAAGCTACCCGTGACGCGATGGCCTGAGTTGGTGGAGACTTGGCTGGGGACGATTGGGATGATTCCGAAATAAATCAAAGACGAAATGCGGGGGTCCCTCCACTGCGCAACGGACGATCATGCTGTCCGTTGCTGCGGTCGGGATGACGGCAGTGGAGGGGATTGGATGGGGCTTTGAACCTAGGCCTGCCTGCCCCAGCGAGTAAGCTCGTCGGGGACCCCGTTTCGGCCTAGGCTAGGATAGGGCGCGCCGTTGGCGCTTTACGGGCAACGACAAGGGCAAGGACAAGGGCAACGACGGAGATTCTGGCTTCGCCAGAATGACGATGTTACTGGTTGGTGGAGGAAGACGGTCGTTTGCTACCGCAAACGATAACCCACCCTTTCGCAAAGGCGCGAAAGGATGGGGCACCCGGCGCTTTACGGGCAAGGGCAAGGGCAACGACTGAGATTCTGGCCTTCGACTTCGCTCAGGCCAGAATGACAACTCGCGGAGTGGGTGACGCGAGGCCCAGATCCAAGATTCAAGAGCAGATGCACCGATTACCCCAGATGATTATGTGGATGGGGAACCCGGCACTCCACCAGAGCAGAAATAATGTGAGCGCAATGGCTGCCAATACGATCAACGCTGGCCGCAACAGACGGTGATAGACCGGATCATTCCGATACGGCGAAGGAATCAACCCAAACTGGGGCGTTGCTATCGGATATACATGCACCTGGGGAAACTCAGTCCCCTTGTATAGGCTGGCGAGATAGCGGAAGTCCCCCGGCGGATGCGCGGGGATAAACCTTGAGCTGGGCCTAAGGACGTTGAAATATCCGGCAGGCTCGATACCGAAATCCCTGTGCTTCACGGAATGAAGAGTCTTCATGACTTATTCCTGAACCCGTGCGCGTGGCGTTGGTCTGAGCCGCCGGTATGATCTGCGCAGATCGTCGGCAGAATTATAGTCTTGTTGATCCGGGGCTGAAGCCCGTGTTCGTTTTGATGATATTCAGTGGGCTAAAGCCCACTGCTCCCTCCGGTAGAACATGGGCAAATACGGCGATTCTGGCTACGCTAGAATGACGAGCGAAAAACAGACAACCGCAGGTCCTTCGACTGCGTGTCTCACGACGAGGCCGTGAGCCACTCCGCTCAGGATGACAGCTTTCTAGCAAGGAATAGGGACGCTTTACTACAGCGTTGAGACAGGGTGTGCTGTGGCCGGGCTGGGTTCAGCGGAGGGCGGCGTCGACTTCTTTGTAGTAGTTGGGGGCTTTGAGGATTTCGCGGGGCTTGGAGCCGTCGGCGGGGCCGACCAGGCCGTCGTGCTCCATCATGTCGATGAGGTGGGCGGCGCGGCCGTAGCCGATGCGCAGGCGGCGCTGGAGGAGCGAGGTGCTGGCCTTGCCGAACTCGAAGACGAGACGGACGGCGTCGTCGAATAGGTCGTCGTCCTCCTGGCTGGATTCGCCGTTGGCGGCGGCGTTGGCGTCGTCTTCCTTGGGGCCTTCGAGGAAGCCGTGGACGTACTCGGCCTCGCCCTGCGCCTTCCAGAACTCGGTGACGGCGCAGATCTCTTTTTCAGTGACGAAGGGCGCGTGGACGCGCTGCACACGGCTGGTGCCGGGGGGAAGGTAGAGCATGTCGCCCTTGCCGAGGAGGGATTCGGCGCCGTTCGAGTCGATGATGGTGCGCGAATCGACCTTGGTGGCCAGGCGGAAGCTGATGCGGGTGGGGATGTTGGCCTTGATGAGGCCGGTGATGACATCAACCGAGGGACGCTGCGTGGCGAGGACGAGATGGATGCCGACGGCGCGGGCCATCTGGGCGAGGCGGGTGATGGACTCCTCGACGTTGGCGCGGTCGAGCATCATCAGGTCGGCCAGTTCGTCGATGATGATGATGATGTAGGGCAACGGCTCCTGATCGACGTCCTCGAACATGGAGGGCGTGCCGTTCTCGAAGAGCTTGTTGTACTGCTCGAGGTTGCGGACGGAGCGAGAGGCGAGGAGCTTGAGGCGGCGCTCCATCTCGCGGACGGCGTTGCGCAGGGCGTTGGCGGCCAGCTTGGCGTCGGTGATGATGGGGGTGAAGAGGTGGGGGATGCCCTCGTACATGCCTAACTCAACGCGCTTGGGATCGACCAGGATCATGCGGACTTGTTCGGGGGTCGATTTGAAGAGAACGCTCATGATCATGGCGTTGATGGCGACGGACTTGCCAGAGCCGGTGGAACCCGCGATGAGGATGTGCGGCATGGCGGCGAGGTCGGCGGTGACGATGCGTCCGTTGATGTCTTTGCCGAGGGCGATGGCGAGTTTGGATTTGGATTGCGCGAAGGACTCGCACTCGACTACGTCGCGCAGCCAGATGGTCTCGCGACCGTGGTTAGGGACCTGGATTCCGACAGTGGATTTGCCCGCCATGCGCTCGATGAGGATGGACTCGGCGGCCATAGCGAGGCAGAGGTCGTCGGCGAGGCCGGTGACGCGGGAGTACTTGACGCCGGCGTCGGGGTGGAACTCGAAGGTGGTAACGATGGGACCGGGATTGATCTGGGTGACCTGGCCATTGACGCCGAACTCGGCGCACTTCTGGACGAGGGTGCGGGCTTCGGCGCGCAGGGCCTCTTCGCGGACGACGGGAATCTCGTCGGAGCGGTAGAGCAGGGATGACGGCGGGAGTTTATATCCGCGGATGGACTTGGGCGTGATGGTGACCTGCTTGATGTCGGCGTCGGCGCGCTTGCCGAATGCGATGGACTGCGGCTGGGTCTGGGCAGCCGGGGCAGGTAGAGTCTCCGAAATCCCACCCATGCGGTGAAACTGCATGGATGGGGCACCCGGCGGAGTGGCCGTGCGAGTGGCTGCGGCTGGGGGTTGCGGCGTGCGCGCGGGAGGCAATTCAGGAAGCTCGAGGCGTGCGGTCGGGTCCGTGCCATGCGCTGCAAGGGGAGCGGCGGCCGCGGCAAGCTCGGCGGCGAAGGGCGCGGCGGCTGCGGCGGCGGTGCTGAGCGCGGTGGCTGGGGGTGCATCGACATGGGTGCGCGGCATGGACTGCCATACCGATGCGGGAGCGTCCGAGGGCTGGTCGGGGGAGGCGTCGGGGAGCGTGGTGGAAACGGACTGCTTGTGGCGCTTGCGTCCCAACCAACCGAAGAGGCCGCTCAGCAGCGTGGAGGGTGGGTTGGCGTCCGGCCCGCGCTTGTGCTGGAGTTCCAGCTCCAGCCCTGCCTGCTCGAGGGTCTGCTCGCGGCGGCTGGTGAAGAGTTCATGGGCGGGATCCGGCGTGAGGACGGGCTCCAGCGCGAGAGCGTGTTCCAGCGAGTCGGCGTGCTGCTGCGAGAGGGCCTGCTGGCGCAGGGCGCGCTTTTCCGCGCGGGCCAGGGCGCGTCGCTTGCGCCAGTTGTGCAGGCGATCGAAGAGGCCGCGCAGCAGGGAGAAATGCTCTTCCATCCACTGTCGGGCGGTGTAAAAAGTGAAGGTAGTAGCCAGGTAGATGGACATCAGAACCATCAGGGCGAGGACGATGGAGGCGCCGGGCAGGTTCAGGTAATGCACCATGGCATCGGCCAGTAGTCGCCCGGTGACGCCCTCGATGGGCAAAGCGTGGCGCCAGAAGAGGGTGCGCGGAAGCAGGCCGATGGCCGCCGGGGCGAAGACGACCCACAGGCCAAGTCCGAGGAAGCGCGCCATCGCCGATCCGGCGGGGCGTTGGCGCATCCAGCAGAGGCCAAGCCGGCCGAGGACGATGGGCAGAAAGAAGGCGGCGATGCCAATGGTCTGGAGGAGAAGGTCGGCCAGCCAGGCACCGACCAGGCCAGTCCAGTTGTGGGCGGGGCCCGCGGCCAGGCGCTCGGTGAGCCCGGCGGAGGCACGCACTCCGGCGGCATAGTTGCCGACTGTGTCCGCGGAGGGATCGGTTGGGGTGTAGGTGGCAAGCGCGAGCAAGAGCAGTGCGGCGGAGACCAGCACGACGAGCCCGAGGATCTCGTTGAGGCGGCGATTGCGGGTTGGAGTCGAGACCAGCCTGAGTGGTTTCATGGGATGCTCGGTGCCCGGTTTCCGTTCTGCCCGCGCCCGGACGCGCGCCAGTGTGGCGGATGCCATGACGCGGCAAACGACGTGCCGGGAACCGCTAGAGCTGCTCCGATTATCCCAGAGCCAGAGGGTGAAAAAAGAAAAGTTGCAGGTGTGGACTCAGGATGCAAACCCATGGAGTGGGAGGCAAAATGGCCCCGCCAGGGGTCAAGTGCGCGCACGGCGGGCCGATAGGAAGAGAGAGGCCCCGGCGGCAGACGCATTCGCGTGGAACCCGTTGCACGGAACGCCCAGCTGGTGTGCGGCTCAAAGGATGATTGGGATGAATCTCAGACAATTGGGTCTTAAGCCTAAGGTTGCGATCGGGTTCGGATCGCTGCTGGCGATCATTGCCGCGATGGGCCTGGTAGGCTACCGGTCGGCGCTGATCAGCGAAAAGCTCTCTGGGGAGATGCAGCGGGATGGCGCCATGAAGGACCGCGCCCACACGATCCGGGAAGCCTTCCTGATCGAGAGAATCGGCACACGCGATGTGCTGATGGGCCGAGACAACGAAAGCACGCATCTGTTTGAAACCGGTGTAGCCGACTTTCGTGAAGCCCTGGATACGATGCAGCCGTTGCTTTCCACGGACCAGGACCGCTACCTGTACGCTCAAGTTGAACTGGCTGCTTCGAAGTTCACAGGCCGCAACCAGCAGATCGTCGCCCAATACCGAGCGGGAGATACCCGCGGGGCAATCGAAATATTCAAGGACAATCAGGCACTGCGGAACGTCACAACCTTGAGGGATGCCCTGGACGGTATGACGGCAGCGGTCGAGCAGCAACTGAAGGACTCGGAGAACCGGCACATTGCGACCGATGCCTGGACGAAGCGCCTGATGCTGGTCCTTGCGCTGGCGGGCCTGGCGCTCGGATTGACGATTGCCTTCGTGATTGCGATCTCCATCATTCGCGGCAATCGAAAGATACTGAGCATGATCCATGCCATCTCCTGCAACAACTTGATGGTGGATGACATGGAGGTGGTGGGCAAGACCGAGATGGGCAAGGCCGCGCATGGACTGAATACGATGAAGAACGGCCTGCGCTGCATGATGCTCTCCATCGCATCGACGGCGGAGAATGTTTCAGTATCGAGCAGGGAGATTTCGGTGACGGCGGCAGAGGCCGCCGGCAGTGCGGAGAACCAGAAGCAGCAGGTGGAGCAGATTGCGACCGCGATGCAGGAGATGGCGGCGACGGTGCGCGAGGTCTCGCAGCACTCGAACACCGCGGCGCACTCCGCCCAGAGCGCGGCCGAGAGCGCTCGCGAGGGCGGCAGGATTGTGGAGGACGTACTGGAACGGATGCACGGCATTGCTCAATCGGTGGGGGAATCGGCGATGAAGATCGAGCATCTGGGGGCCCGGTCCGATGAGATTGGCAGGATTGTGGGGGTGATTGGCGAGATTGCCGAACAGACCAATCTATTGGCCTTGAATGCCGCGATCGAGGCGGCGCGCGCGGGCGAGCAGGGGCGGGGCTTTGCGGTGGTCGCGGGCGAGGTGCGCCGGCTGGCGGAGCGGACCGCCGGTGCGACCAAAGAGATTTCCGAGGTAATCCAGAACGTGCAGTCGATGACCTCGGATGCGGTGCGGCAGATGCGTTCCGGAAGCGCGGCGGTGGAACAGGGTGCGGAGGTCACAGGCCTTGCTCGCCAGTCCATCGAGAAGATCGTCCGCGAGGCAGACACGGTGGGCACGATGGTGGCCCAGATCGCAAGCTCGGCGACGCAGCAAGCGGCAGCGACCGAGCAGGTCACCGCCAGCATGATCCAGATCAGTGAGCTTGCCATCGAATCGGCGGACGGATCGCAGCTTTCCGCTCATGCCTGTGAAGAGCTCTTCGACCTGGCGCTGGGACTGCAGAACATGGTGGCCCACTTCGATGTGGGTCAGCGCGAGATGGATGAGACCAGGCAGCCGTACGAGACGAATTGGGGCGATGCTGCCTAAAGGGAGTTGCCGGGGACCGGTTTTCTCCATCAGCGACCGTGGGAGGGGTCGGGTGAGGCTGCGGTGGTGAGGTCGACGTCGAAGCGGACGGGGGCGGGGGTGTCGCAGTTGCCGTCGGCTGCGTAGGTGCGGGCGCAGGCCTGGGTGATGGATTTGCGGCGGGGAGATTGTGCGAACTGCCACGCGGTGGCGTCCAGGGTACCGCTGAGGTCGGCCGGAGGCGGTTGCAGGACGCAGCCGGGTGCGGGTGGACAGGCGTCCTGGGCGACCCAGAAGGCGATGGGGTGCAGATGACCGGCAGCGACGTGTGCGCGAATGTCCTGAATTGTCGTAATGGTGACGGGCTTGCCGTTGGGGCCACGGCCATCGGGGACGGGCTGACCACTGGCGTATACGCCGGGGAGGAAGGTGGATTGGGCGACAGCCTCGGTCCATGCCAGCAGGTAATCGGCCTGTTCGGGGAGCAGGCGGCCGCCTTCTTCCTGGTCGAGGAAGAGGATGGCGCCTGGCGGAAAGCCTTCGCGCTGGGCTGCGGCGACGGTGTCGGCGGCGTCCTGGCGCCCGAATGCGGCCGGGGACTTGCCTTTTTTGGCCGCGCGGGTCAGCTCCGCGCCGAGGCGGCCGTTGGCGACGACCAGGAAGCCGAAGCCGTTGCGCAGCAACAGGTCGCGCTTGCCAACCCAGGTGTTCTGCGTCTCGCGGGGCGGGTTGGTGAGCCAGTAACCGGTGAAGGAGAAGAGCTTGCGCAGTTCGGGCAGGGCGGCGTCTCCGGGATAGAGGTCACGGTCGAATCCAATGAAGGCGCGGGCCGGTGCGGGAGATGTATCTGGGACGGACGGCTGCTGGGCGAGCGCGGCGGATGGGATGGCGGCGGCTGCGGCGGCGAGGGCGACGGCAATGAGGATGATGAGGCGCAAAATAGACTCCAAGGCTGCAAAGTGGCCAGGGTGGAGTGCGGACCGGGTCTGTCGAATCTTAGGGTACGCCATGGCTCTGGGCAAGTCTGGGGGGCTTATGCTACCTTTTCAATCCATGAGCACAAACCTCGAATGGCAGACTATCGACCCGCGATTTCCCATTGGACCCTATGCAAGCCCCGGCAACGTTGCAGCCGCAGAGAGAATCGATGCGATTGCGACGCTGGAGGGGCTGCCTTGCCATCTACGCGATGCCGTCGAAGGGCTGGATGAGAGCCAGCTCGACACGCCCTATCGGGAGGGCGGATGGACGGTGCGGCAAGTAGTGCATCACATTGCAGACAGTCACATGAATGCGTTTACCCGGCTGCGCAGGGCACTGACTGAAGACTGGCCGGTGGTTGCGCCGTATAACGAGAAGGCGTGGGCGTTGCTGATCGATTCGGCGACGGCGCCGGTGGAGTTCTCACTGGATATTATCGAGGGGCTGCACGCGCGCTGGGTGCGAGTGCTGGAGTCGCTGACGGCGGAAGAATGGCAGCGCGGCTTCAAGCACACGCAGATGGGGCCGATGTCAGTGGAGGCGGCGACGCTGCTGTATGCGTGGCACTCGCGGCATCATGTGGCGCACATCACGCATCTGCGCAAGAAAAACGGCTGGAAATAATCGATTGCAGCAAGGCCTTTGTTAGACATCGTTGCACATGACGCCGCCCAGAGATTTGTCCGCGGAACAGACGCCCGAGGTGATTGCCGCCGCGTTGGAGGCATTCCTCGCCGAGCATCCCAAGGCCATCGTGGCGGAGGATGGCAAGGTGCTCTTCGACATGCGCGCGGCCAGGTACTCGCTGGCAACGGAGCATGGGCGATGCACGCTGCAGTTGTGGAGCGATGAACGGAATATTGTTCGGCGAGTGAGCGCGGCCATCGAACGCGGCGCGCTGCGCGATCGTATGCTTCGCCTGACGACGCATCGCTTCGGGCAGACGCGGCCTGGGTCGCTGGATCTGCTGGCGGACCGCGACCGGCGCACGCCTTCGACGCGTGAGGCTACGCGGGTGCGCTATTTGAAGGCGCTGGAACGGGTGATGCTGCGCGGTGGGGGCGGCGACTGGG
>Ga0316231_1004877_pt1 | contig 10919 bp, 5 predicted proteins | sample TBH18027metaG_FD_206002 | JGI IMG/M metagenome (GOLD analysis project Ga0316231, IMG submission 206002) | Freshwater microbial communities from Trout Bog Lake, Wisconsin, USA - TBH18027 | ecosystem: Environmental > Aquatic > Freshwater > Lake > Hypolimnion/Profundal zone | place: USA: Wisconsin...
AGTTTTCGGTCCGGCACCGCCGAACAGCAGAGCGCCGGAGGGTGACAGTGAACTCAGATCGACGATGTGGCCTGCCAGGACAACCGTGTATAGCAAGGCTAGGCCGTCGCCGCCTCCCATCTTGGTAAGCAGATCGGGTATCATCGGAATAAAGGCCGGCATGATAACTCCGGACGTGCTGGCGTATACCGAAATCAATGACGCAACAAAGCCAACCACCAGGGTGGCGGTTTCCGGGGTGGCGACCTTGGCGATGAAACCGGCAAACAGCGCCATACCGCCGACATTTTGCATCAGACCGATGAGTACCGTAACCCCGCAGATCAGAAGAATGGTCGGCCAGGGCATCGCCTTGATGGCTTTTCCTTCATCAGCGGCGTTCAGCAAAGTCAAAGCCGCGCCGATGGTGAAAGCCGTGAGACCTACATCGGATTTAAAGATCAGGGCGCAAATCATCAATACAAGGACACCGATCATGGTGATTTTTTGCTGGTAGTTGAAAGGCTCCACCGGGACATCAAGAATCCGCCGGACAGCTTCTTTCGAGGCGTCATCCTGCTTCTTCCACAGTCGCAGGCCCCCAAACAGGGCGTAGGCCGAAAAACCCACCACTGCGTGTCCGAGAAAGGTATTCCAGAACAGGTGCCAGGTAACACCGGTATAGCCGATTTTGGCTGCCAGAGAATTGGCGATAACCCCAGCCGGCGTGATTGGCGACATCGCGGCCGCCTGGGCACCGTTACCGATCATCATTGCCATAACAAAGACCGGAATGCCGACCTCCTCTGCGAGCAGCAGACAGGGTGCCGATATCAGCGCAAGTATAGCCGTGTGGCCAGGTCCAAGGGCGGAAAGAATAAATGCCACAAAAAACATGACAATAGGCAGTATGGCAACACTGCCCCTAACCGCCTTAACCGAGTATTTGGTGAACTTATCAATGGTCCCGTTGGCGATGGCGATACCAAATAAATAGGTGGTACCGGCCAGCGTCATGAACAGGGACAGGGGAAACCCGCCGATAATTTTCGCTGTCGGCACATTTCCGATTTGCCCGACAACAAAGGCAAAGGCGATAGCCAGGACACCGACATTTTTCGGTGTAACACAGGCAATTATCAGCGCAATTACGAGTGCGACAAGTGAGAGTATAGAAACATCCATTTCATGTCCTCCTTCTGTACGGCGACTAGTTCGGTATCAAGCCATCAGCCTTTCCGTTCCTTGCACGCTTATGCGAAGCTGTCTTCGTGAATCACCCTACTTCGCTCAAGAAACCCGGGCGGTCTTCTTCTACCGGCAACTTCCTTTTCTATCCCCCTTCGGCTTACTCGGCCGGAAAGCCAAATAACTATCATAAGATCGGACCTGTCTCGTATCTAACAGACGCAATTTCCATGCCAACCCTTGATTTTTTCGTCAAAGGAGCGTTATTAATTTTTCAGTCAACAATAGCCTGAATCGGCAGGGTTCGCTAGCCATAGGAGACTGTGCGAACAATCCGGCCACTGTGTTCAAGAATCACCATCGTATCAAAAACGCAACATCACTTGTTGCAAATATGCAACAAGTGATCAATTTTGCTCGGCTTGTCGGAGCTTGCGCCACAGAGTTGACCGGCATATACCCAACAGCTCGGCTGCCTGCTGCTTATTCCCACCTGTCTTCTCCAACGCCTGACGGATGACGGCTATCTCGGCGGCCTGGAAACCTTCGTCACTCGGGCTCTGGGGCAGCAGCCGGTTCTTCAGGCAGCGGGCGACAGCATCGGCCGCTATTTCCGGCCCGTCGGCCAAAGCCACCAACCGTCCCACCACATTCTGCATTTCGCGAATATTGCCTGGCCAGTCATACTGCAAAAGCAGCGACAGCCCCTCCGGGGTGATCGCCCTGACCGCTGTACGATATTCCCGGTTGTACCTGCCGATGAACTGCTGTACGAACATCTCAATATCGACCTTGCGTTCGCGCAGCGGCGGAACTTCGATGGTCAGTACCTCCAGCCGATAGTATAAATCCTCCCGGAATTTTTTCTCCTGCACTGTACGCCAAAGATCCCGGTTGGTCGCCGCAATTACCCTGATGTCGACTGGAATGGTCCGGTCATCTCCCAGGCGATATACCTCATGCTCCTGCAACACCCTGAGCAGCCTGGCCTGACACTGTTCAGCCATCTCGCCGATCTCGTCCAAAAATATCGTGCCGCCGTGAGCCTGCTCAAACAGTCCCATTTTGCCGCCTCGTTTGGCGCCGGTAAAGGCTCCTTCGGAATAGCCGAACAGTTCGCTCTCCAAAATGTTTTCCGGAATCGACGCACAATTCACTGCAACAAACGGCCCATTTTTCCGGCGGCTGGCGTTATGAATGGCATGGGAAAAATACTCCTTACCCACGCCGGTTTCGCCTAAAACAAGAACCGTGGCATCGAACCCGGCCAGGCGGCGGGCATCATCGATCAATCGCTGCATCGCCGGTGACCTGGACTGAATATCACTGAATTTGTGCCGCGCCACCCAACCGCTTCGGGCCAATTCCCGCCGCGTTTTCTGTTCCATGTCCTGAAGTTGACGCAGTTCCTGCATTGTGGCAACCATGCCGTTTACGACGCCATTGATGAGAATGGGGTGAAAATTAACCACCACTTCGGTGTGCGCGCCGATCTTTTCCATCATAACGGCCCGCTTTTCCTTTTGGGCAATCGCCCGGGTCATATCGGCGATGAAGACCGCTTCCTGCTCAGTCCCCGCCCGATCGGACCGCAGCAGTCGCTGGGCCTCGGTGTTGATGGCTGTGATCTCCCCGCAGCTGTCAACAGCCAGTATTCCATAGTCCACAGCGTTAATGATAGTATCAATCTGACCGGCATTCGCCTCTTGCAGCCGCAATCGCACCAGTATGCTCTGAGCGATGGACATAGCGACTTTCAGCGCTTCCTGCCCAGTCTGGACCAGGATTCCCGGTATGCCCCGCAGGTCAGCCTCCCCAACGACGGCCTGATTGCCGACAATCAAGGCTGCCCCTTGCGCAATAGCCTGATCGACCCCTTCCCGGTAGTCCCTGCCATCATTGAGGGTTATCTTAATCGTATCGCCGCCCAATTCCAGAATATCCTCAATACTACAAAATCCCTCGATCACTTCCTGGCGATCGACAATTGCGAAGCGAGCCGCGCCGGCACGGGCCTTAAGGTAGGCGCGCAAGATATCATAACCGCTGAATTCGATCTCAACGCAAGGCAGGTTCGGCAGGGCGTCGGCAATCAACCGGTAGGTCAGGCCCCGGCTTACAACCACCCTGGCCCCTGCCGCTACCGCTTCGCGGGCGGCATCAATCGCAGCGTCCAGTCTGGCCTGGACAATACCTACCTTCGTGGTTTCCCAGCCCAGTTCTCTGACCATTTCGGCAATTTCTTTTTGCGGCGCAACCACCATAATCTCTGCCATTATTATTTCTCCCTGTTTTCTAAAGTAAGAGTCTTTCATGCTGACCTACAGCACACTTATTCGCTAAAATACAGGCAAACACCTCTGGGTATTATTCCGCAATTGTTTTAGAGGCAGAAGGCTTCAGCTACCAATTATTCATAAACTTTTTTCCGGCTGTTGAAAAAAATCTAAAGCAAAAGCCCGCATAGCGGGCTTTTGCTTATTTCGTTTTAGGTTGATACCGCCCCTATCAGAGCTGGGGAAGAACCCCCGGTATGACCCATGCCTGGAGAAGGATAATAACCATGACAAACAGCAGAAGGTAGACCGAATACTTGACAGTGATCCGGAAGATATCGGTCTCATGCCCGACCAGACCGGTAGCCGCACAGGCGACGGCGATCGACTGTGGCGAAATCAGTTTGCCGATAACAGCGCCGAACAGGTTGGCGGAGATGGTCAGCATGGGGTTGAAACCCAGCTGGGTAGCGGTGACCTGCTGCAGCTTGCCAAAGAGGGCCGCTGAAGAAGTTACCGAACCGGTCAGGAATACTCCCAGGTAGCCGATAATCGGCGAGAAAACCGGGAACATCATACCGGTATAAGCGGCGAAGGCCAGTCCCAGAGTATAGGACATGCCGGAGTAGTTGGCCAGAAAGCCGATACCGAGAACCGAAGCCAGGGTAATCAGCGAGTAGGAAAGCTGTTTAAGGGTTTTGGCAAATACCCGTACCCCGGTAGACGGGCTGAGGCCCAGCACCACCATTGAGATCAGCGAAGATATCAGCATGGCTGTGCCGGGAGCCGAGAAGTAATCCCAGCGGTAATTGGCCGCATACTTAGCGGGGGCAGCCACGATCGGCGCCGTGCGGTAGACGAGACCGTCCAGTCCTGGCCATGAAGGGATATTGACAAACCATTTCAGGGTATTGCCCACATATCCTTTGAAAGCCGGAGTGCCCCAGATGCCCATGACCACCATCAAGATGATGAACGGCGACCAGGCTTTGATGATCTTTCCAATACTGAACTTTACCGCCGTATCGATGGCGGCGTCGGTGTCATTGGGGAACCGCCAGATGGTGGCCGGCTTCCAGAACTTCAGGAATACCCCCAGGCAGATCATCGACACAAAGGACGACAGGATGGCCGGCAGTTCCGGACCCATGTACTGACTGACAAACCAGCAGGTGACGGCATAACTGATGCCAGCCACGAAAGCCGCAGGCAGTACTTCCCGGACATTCTTCCAGCCGGCTACAACCACCAGCATAAAGATAGGGATAACCAGTGCCAAAACGGTCATATCCCAGCCGATAGCCTTGGACACGACCAAACTGTTGATCTCGGTGACTGTCGACATCATGATGGTCGGCGTTCCCACCGGTCCGAAGGGAACAGGCGGAGTGTTGGCGACCAGGCAGATAACAGCCGCCGGCAATGCCGGGAAACCAAGCCCGATGAGCATCGCCGCCGCAACAGCCACCGGAGCGCCCTGCCCGGAGACGCCTTCCATGAAAGCTGAAAAACAGAAGGCAACGAGTAGCGCCTGGAGCCTGCGGTCTGTTGACAAAGATGAAATAGAACTTTTAATAATTTCGAACTGTCCAGATTCAACAGTCAAGTTATAGAGGAAGACGGCGGTCAGGATAATCCAGCCGATCGGGAAAAGGCCGTTGAGCATCCCCAGCGCCGACGCTGACAAAGCAACGCTTACCGGCATTCCATAGGCGAAGACCACAATGATAATGGTCAGAATCAGGGTCGAGACGCCGGCGATATGTCCCTTCATCCGCTTTACGGCCAGAGCCCAGAAAAGGTAGAAAATCGGAATCGATACTGCCAGAGCGGTGAGACCCAAGCTACCGCTTACAGCGGAATAATTATGAAGCCATTGCACAAGCAACACACCTTTCCATTCTTGATTAATCTAAATCCCGCCCGGCAAATGACGGCGGGTGAAAAAGAATTGGCGTAATCCGTCCGGTGACTTAGTGATTGGTTCATCCTTAGCCCGGCGGCAGTAGCTGGTGTGTCGCTTTTGGGAATTCCGGCGGACCCTGCGGGACTGTCCGGAGAACCCAAAATAGCTGCAATCAGGAAAAATATAAGGCCGTAGGATGCTGACCCGGGACAGTATGTCCTGGGTGGAAAGCTTGCTGAAAATAAGAACTGAAATCACCGGGTTGTCTAGATGAATAGTATCAAGGCAATAAACTCAAGATTGGTGCTGCCGGTATTTTCGATGGAATGGCTCTCGCCATTTGCCGTGAACACTGCGTCGCCCGGCCCGACAAGTACCTTTGTCCCGTTGTCATCGACCGTGCCTTCGCCGCTCAGGATGTAGTAAGCCTCAACATCCCCCTTGTGCTGGTGATAACCCAGTGACGACCCCGGTGTCAGCATCTGGTGGGCAAACATGCGGCCCTTGCCCTGAAACTGTTCATTCTCCAGGATGTGGGTAACCTTTATTTCCCCCTTGCCTCCCAAGCGTTTTTCGAACACCTCGGTTTTCAACTGGCTTGCTTTTTTTATCACTTTCTCCCCTCCCCTCTATGTTTAGGCTCTGTGCCCACAAAAGCCCCTTTCCCCGAGTCTGTCTAGGTCGTGGATAAGAGGATTTCGAAACAAGCTGCTGTTTGACCTCAACCTGCGCCATTTCTCCCGGAAGAGCGTATCAAGCTGCAATGATGAGTACTGCACGCGTCTCAAGCTAAGATACCCTGAAAAAGGGCCCGACTAGCGCGACATTCCAAAGCGGAATTATTCGGATGAGGCAACCCCATCTGTCGTCGTTTCGTCGGGCCTTTTCACTGCGGTTCGCCACCTCCAAAGGAACAAGGCAAGCCGTACACTGTAAGGTTTCGTGTTTAGTATTTTTCTCAAACGGAGCATCGTTGGCCCTTGAGAGAATTTGTCGCGGGGCTTTCGCCGGAAATACAGCTGCCTGTCGGCAGCTGTATTAGCATAAACTCTCTTAGATAAACTCTTTTACGCAGTCGACAGCAGGTCCCATGGAGCAGTCAGTGGTTTTTTCACAGACAATGTCAATAACATAAGGCTTCTTGGACTTGGCTGCTCTTTCCAAAGCTCCTTTGATATCGCCGGGTTTGGTTACTCTTTCCCCGGTGCAGCCGAAGCCTTCAGCAACCTTCATATAATCCATGACTCCTTGGTTTACTTCCATGGCAACTTCATGCTCATAGCCCAGAGCGTACTTCTGATGCTGCCTGATAAGGCTGAGATAAGCATTATTGACGATAACGACGATTACCGGAAAATCATAGGCAGCGGCAACAGCCAGTTCTTCCACAAGGAAGGTAAATCCGAAGTCGCCCATAACAGCTACTGCGTGCTTGCCAGGAACAGCTACCTTGGCTCCGAAAGCGGCCGGAATATCAAAACCCAGAGTGCCGGCGCCGCCGGAAGGCAGATACAGGCGAGGCTTGTTGACATCCTGAAGCTGTCCTGACCAGATCTGATTCAGTCCGCAGCCGGTGGTGAAGATAGCGTTATCTTTGAAGAATTTATTGAGTTCTTCGTAGACTCTGTGCGGTTTGATGGGAACAGTGTCATAATCGGTTTTGCGTTTCAGCTGGGCTCTCAGCGCCGGCAGGGCTTTGACCCGGGCGTCGTCTTTCTTTTTGCCTTCGGCTGCCGCGACTTTGATGAGGGCTTCCAGCGCGTACTTGGCGTCAGCCACAATACCTAGGTCAGGCTTGAATATTTTGCCGATCTCACTGGGTTCCACGTTAATATGGATAAACTTTCTGTTTCCTTTGTACACGGCGACGTTCCCGGTGTGCCTGTCGGTGAAGCGACAGCCGATACCGATGATAAGGTCGGAATCAACGAAAACTTTATTGCCGATAGGCTGGCCGACCTGAATGCCAGCATGCCCGGCGCTGAGGGGATGGTCTGTCGGAATGCCGCCTTTGGCCATATAAGTAGTGATAACCGGAAGGTTCATCATTTCGGCGAATTTCACGCACAAGTCAGTGGCCTCGGCTAGTATCACGCCGCCGCCCATGATGATGGTTGGGTTTTGGGCTTCATTGATCATGGCAATGGCTTTTTGGATGTCAGCCGTTTCCGGGCGCGGATTATCCCATTTCAAAGGCTGATAAGCATCAGCGTCAAATTCAATCTCCGCCAGCTGCACATCAAACGGCAGGTCGAGAAGCACCGGGCCGGGTTTGCCAGACTTGGCCAATTTGAAGGCATTTTGAACAACTTCCACGACTTTATTAGCGTCGGTTATACAGAATGTGGCCTTGGCGATGGGTTCGCAGATTTTAGCGATATCGACGCACTGGAAGGCATCTTTGCCAAGCTGGGCAGTGACCGCCTGGCCGGTGATGGCGATAAGCGGAATGGAATCAATGTTGGCGGTGTATATGCCTGTAACAAAATTCGTAGCTCCCGGACCGGAAGTACAAATAGCCACAGCCAGTCTGCCGCTGGCCCGGAAATAGGCGTCAGCAGCATGAACCGCTGCTTCTTCGTGGCGAACGCAATAGTGCTTGATGCTCGAGGTGGCCAGATATTTATATACCCCGTTTATGCCAGCGCCGGGAATCCCAAAAGCATCGGTAATGCCCTCTTTTTCCAAAATCTTGACAATAACTTCAGATACACTCATTTTTACTTTTGCCATATTCTTTCATCCTCCATTAATTAATTGAGATTAACAGCGGGAACCTCCATGAAAACAGGGGTCAACTGTCTCTTTCCAGGTTATTACAGCCATTCCTCCCTTAGCCTATATTATATATTAGTCTGTCCGACAGGTACAATTCAATTTCAGAATATTCAATATGCACAATAACTATAGTTGATTGGCCGCAACGGCTTTACCACCATCCCAGCACCTTCCACCATAGCGAACCCAATCCGAGCCATATGATCAGATTGACTACCGAAATCATAAAGCCGATGCGCCACCATGTCCCTTGCTCGATGTAGCCTGCGCCGAAATAGATGGGCGTCATCCCTGCGGCATAATGGGTCAGGGACATGCCCAGGCTGGACGCATACCCCAGGAGGAAAAGCGTCAGCATGGGGGAGGCCCCGGCGGCAATAGCCAGTGAGGCGAAGGCGACATACATGGCGGTAATATGCCCGACAATGCTGGCAAACCCATAATGGGCATAGACATAAACCAGGGTGAGGATGATCAGGACGGTCATGCCCTGCATTCCCACAAGGCCGGCACCGACGCTCTTGGTGAACCAGGGGATGACCCCGAGTTTGGAAAGGTAGTCAGCCAAACCGATGAGACTGCCCATCCAGACCATGGTATCCCAGGCGTTCTCTTCTTTGAGAACATCCTTCCAGTCCACCACCCGGAATATCAAGGTAACCGCTACTCCGGTCAGAGCGACGATAGAAGCGTCGATCTGGTTGTAAGCACTGGTGCACCACAGGAACAGCATGCCGACAAACACAGCGGTGGTGATCTTTTCGTTCTTGGACATCGGCCCCATTTTAACCAGTTCGTCAGCAGCCAGTTGTTTGGCCTCCGGGGTGTTTTTCACCTCCGGCGGATACACCAGATAGATGAAGTAGGGAAGCACCAGCAGCGAAACCACCCCAGGCACCACCGCGCCGAGGGCCCACATCCCCCAGGTCATATTGACGTTCAGTGCCTTGGCCGCCAGAGCGGCGACCAAAATATTGGAAGCCGAGGAGGTCAGGAACATGGCTGAGGTGATGGCGTCACACTGGTAGCTTACTTTCATCAGATAAGCTCCGATGTGCCGGGCCGTCGGGCCGGGCTCCGAACCCAGCGCCGAGCAAAGGCTGCGGACAATGGGAAAGACAATGCCGCCGCTGCGGGCGGTGTTGGAAGCTGTGGCCGGAGACATGACCAGATCGCTCAGCATCATGGCATAGCCCAGTTTCAGGGCGCTGCCGCCGATGGCCCGCATGATGGTATAGGCCACTCGCCGCCCCAGGCCGGATTTTTTGAAACACACTGAAAAGACAAAGGCAGCGACAATCAGCCAAATCGTGGTGGTGCTAAAGCCGGACAGCGCTTCTGTCGGCCGGAGCGTGCCGGTCAGCGCCGAAAACGTAATACTGATGAGGGCGACGGCGCCGATAGGCAGCGGTTTGACGATAAAGCCGACGATGGTGGCGACAAAAATAGCCAGAAGGTGCAAACCCTGCGGGGAAAGACCGTCCGGCACCGGCAAGAACCAGATTATCCCTCCAAGGACGATGATACCCAACCCTTTGACTAAGTCTGTATTCATATGACACCTTCCTTTTTGTCACAAAGTCTCATGAAACTACCCGCTTGTCGTGGTATCGGCAGCCGGCTTCGGGTCAAAGCTGATTTGTTCGATCTTGCCGACAACAAGCCACATGGTCAGCGCCGCGATGATGATAAACACGCTGGCGAGGGCAAAGGCCTGCTGAAAACTGCCGGTAAGCTTCAGCAAAATACCGGTTATAATCGGAGCGGCTATTCCTGCCGCACCTGCCGCTGAATTCATGATTCCGGCCACCGCGCCGGCGGCGTTGGGTGGAGCTACTTCCGCGCAGGTCACCAGCATAATGGTGCTGGAGGCTGATTCAAAGACCACCGCTATCGTCATCAGCCACATAGCCACCAACGCATTGTCGGTATACACAGCAAACACCACCAGTGACGCAACCAGGTGTCCGCCAATGATCATTCCTTTGCGGGAGTTGGTTACCGACATGCCGCGTTTGATTAAGGTATCGGAAAGTATCCCTACAAAAGGCAAGGCGCAAAAAGTGAATATCCAGGGCATCGACGCGTACCAGCCCATTTTGATGATGGTAAAGCCGCGCTCCAGCACCAGATAGGCCGGCAGCCAGGTAACGAACAAATAGTACATATAGTCCTGGAGAAACTTCGAGATACAGATGCCGACAAGGGTCCGGTGCTTCAGCAGCTGCCGCCAGGGTATTTGTTCAACAACCTCGCCCGGTTTTGCCGGTTCCGGCTTGTCGGATCTGAAGGTAAAATACCACAAGGCAACCCACAATACGCTGATAAGGCCGGTAACGTAAAAAGCCACGCGCCAGTTCCAGGCACTCATCAAGAAAGCCATCAGCACCGGCACAATGGCCAGTCCGACCCGCATCCCCGAGTTGTACATACCGACAGCGGTGCCGCGTTCTTCGGTAGGAAAGTTGTTCTTGACCACTTTGACATTGATCGGCTGAATGCCCGCTTCACCCACGCCGACCCCCAGCCGGAAGGCAATCAGCTGAATGTAGTTGCTGGCGGTTCCGGTCAGGGCGGTTAACACAGACCAGATAAACGCAGACCAGCCCAGAGCCGTTTTGGCTCCAAATTTATCGGCCAGCAGCCCTGCGGGAATATTCATGGCGGTATAAGTCCAAAAGAAGGATGACAGCACAACCCCCATCAAGGCGGGGTCAAGTCCCAGATCTTTCATGATATACGGAGCTGCTACCCCGAGACTCCCCCGGTCCATCGCATTAGTAATACAGCCT
>Ga0316231_1004879_pt1 | contig 10910 bp, 7 predicted proteins | sample TBH18027metaG_FD_206002 | JGI IMG/M metagenome (GOLD analysis project Ga0316231, IMG submission 206002) | Freshwater microbial communities from Trout Bog Lake, Wisconsin, USA - TBH18027 | ecosystem: Environmental > Aquatic > Freshwater > Lake > Hypolimnion/Profundal zone | place: USA: Wisconsin...
TGGGTGCCCATAATTCAATTTCCTCTCGGTAACATGAATTATGAGGCAACGACCCCTTTCCCCCGCACCCCCTTTCCCCACACCGGTAACATTTAATGTGAGTCAATTCGGGTCGAGCACAGCGGCGCGTTTGTTTGTTGAACTTGCCGGCCGGGGGAGATATAAATCGGGCACGCGGTCGGCTTCCTGTTGAGTTGCTGCGATGAATGCCAAGATGCATAAGACCAGAATCCAACTGGTGATCGACGGGTTTGCCCGTTGGTTGCCGGTCTGGGCCGCGGCGTTGGCAATGGTGACCGGCGGCCTGGTGCTCGTCGGCTGGGCGTTTGAGATTCCCGCGCTGAAAATCGTCCTGCCGGGCTGGGTTTCAATGAAACCAAACGCGGCGCTCGCATTCATTCTGACCGGAATCGCGCTGTTGCCGGCCGCCCGCCCGCTCGCACCTGACAACACTCAATCCGCAACCGGTAACTCGCGATTGACGTTTACCATTGTCGCCCGGCTATGCGGGGGGCTGGCCGGGTTGATCGGGTTGGTGACGCTGGGGGAATACGTTGGCGGTTGGGGGACGGGCATTGACCAGTGGTTGTTTCGCGAGACGGCCGGAACGGTGGGGACATCTTTTCCGGGGCGGATGGCGCCGGACACGGCCGTGTGTTTCGTGTTGCTGGCGGCTGGGTTGGAAATTGTCCGCACTGCGCACAAGCGGAAGCGCTCGTTGATTGCGGCGGTTGTTCTCGGCGCGCTGGTGGCGACATTGGCGTTGGTCACCATCCTGATTTACTTCACGCCGGTCACTGATGTGTTTGGCTGGTGGGGGTTGACGATGATGGCGGTGCCGACGGCGGCGGTGTTGGTGGTGCTGGGGGTGGCGCTGGGCGTGGTCGCGTGGCAGGAAGGGGTGGCCTTATGGTCGCTCGGCCGAAAAAACACAATTGCCTACGCGGTCGGCCTGGTGCTGGTGGTGTTTATCGGCCTGAATACCAGCCGGAGTGTGATCTGGTTGTCCCACACTACCCGCCGCGTCGCGCAAGCGGAACATGTGCTCAGCGCGCTTAATGGCGTTTTGGCCGAAGCGGCTAAAGCCCAGACCCACACCAGGGGGTATGTGATTACTGGCGAAGAACGGTATCTCGCGTCCCAACATGCGGCGATTGTGCAGTGCCGGGAAAGGTTGGCTGAACTCCGGCAACTGATTCTTGATCCGTCCCAACAATTCCGCAGTGTTCAGCTCGAAGCGCAGGTCAACGCGGTGCTCCAGTGGTTCCCACAGGTCAATGAAGCCCGCCGGATTGGCGTCGCGGCATCCGCCCAACGCGACCTGGTCAATCATGGGGAGGATCGGATGGATAATCTGCGCCGGTTGATCGCGCAGATGGATGACGAAGAACACCGGTTGCTCCACGCGTACCAGCGGGACTCCGAACGCGTGGCGCGGTTCACGCACGCGGTCATCAATGCCGGCACGGTCGTGAGTGTGATTGTTTTTCTGGCGGTGTTATTGGGGTTGAACTTCGCGGAGACCGAGCGCAAGGCGACAGTGCAGGCGTTGCGAACGAACGAGGCGCGGTTGGATTTTGCGTTAAAAACGAGTCGGATCGGGGCCTGGGACCTTGATCTGCTGGACCATACCGCGCATCGGACGTTGGTCCACGACCAGATCTTTGGCTACGCCCAGTTGCGCCCACAGTGGAGCTATGAGATTTTTCTCGATCATGTTTTGCCCGAAGACCGGCCGGATGTGGACCGCAAGTTTCGGGAGGCAATCGCGGCGCAGACAAATTGGGGCTTTGAGTGTCGCATTCGCCGCGCTGATGGCGCGATGCGGTGGATTTGGGCGGTGGGCGGGCATGAGCGTGACGCGGCTGGGAACCTGGTGCGATTGTCCGGCATCGTGCAGGACATCACCGAACGCAAGGAGGCGGCCCAGGCGTTGCGGGAGGAACAGAACTTGGTGGTGGCCCTGTTGGAGAATTTGCCGGACCAGATTTACTTCAAGGACACGGCCAGCCGGTTTCTCCGCGTCAATCCGGCGTTGGCCAAGCGGTTTGGGGTGGACGACCCGGGGCAAATTGTCGGCAAAACGGATGCCGATTTCTTCCCGGCGGACCACGCCCGGCAGAAGCTGGCGGACGAGCAGGAAATCATCCGCACCGGCCAACCATTGGTGGAGATCGAGGAAAAGACCACCGGGCCGGACGGCCGCGAAAGCTGGGTGTTGACCACCAAGCTGCCGTTGCGGGACGGCATGGGGCGCATCATCGGCACCTGTGGCATTTCCAGCGACATCACCGAACGGAAGCTGGTGGAAGCGGCACTCATTGCCTCGGAGGTCCGGTATCGCCGGCTGTTTGAGGCGGCCAAGGACGGCATTTTGATCCTCGATGCCGAGACCGGGATGATCGTGGATGTGAATCCGTTTTTGGTCGAGATGTTGGGATACTCGCACGAGGTGTTCCTTGGTAAAAAAGTCTGGGAACTGGGCTTCCTCAAAGATCTCTTTGCCAATCAGGTCAAATTTTCAGAATTGCAACAGCAGGACTACGTCCGCTACGAGAATCTGCCATTGGAAGCCGCCGATGGCCGCCGGATCGCGGTGGAATTCATCAGCAATGTTTATCAGGTGAACCAGCAGAAGGTGATCCAGTGCAATATCCGGGATGTCTCCGAGCGCAAGCGGACCGAGCAGGCCCTGCATGAAAGCACGCTGGAGTTGCAGCATAAGAACACGGAGTTGGAGCGCTTTCTCTACGCCGCCTCCCATGACCTGAAGAGTCCGGTGGTGACGGTGCGGACGTTCCTTGGCTATCTGGAGCAAGACATCCAGACGGCCGATGCCGAGCGGATCGCGACGGATGTGAATTTCATCCGGACCGCCACGGACAAGATGGTGCGCTTGCTCGATGATTTGCTGGAAATCTCCCGCATCGGCCGGCTCGTCGGAACACCGGTGCAGTTGACGCTGCGCACATTGGTGGACGACGCCCTCGGCGCAGTGGCGGGGCGGATCGCCGCGCGGGGTGTGGCCGTGGCAGTCACCGACTACGCTGTGCGATTATGCGGCGACCGGGTGCGGCTGGCGGAAGTTTTTCAAAACCTAATCGATAATGCCTGCAAGTTTATGGGCAATCAGCCTGTCCCGCGGATCGAGATTGGCGTGGCGACCGACACGGTGGAGCTGGTGTTTTTTGTGCGCGATAACGGGATCGGGATTGATCCGCGCCACCGGGCGCGGGTGTTCAATCTGTTTGAGAAACTTGATCCCAAAATCGAAGGGACGGGGATCGGGCTGGCCCTCGTCAAGCGGATCGTGGAATTGTACGGGGGCCGGATCTGGGTGGAATCGGCGGGATTGGGGCAGGGGGCGTGTTTCTATTTCACGCTGCCGGGAGCGGTGGGAGAAAAGGCCGGCGGCAGAAGTCAGAATTCAGAAAACAGAAGTCCGGAGATCGGCGGGGCGAATGCGTGAGCCGCAACCAAACAACGAAGGAGAAAAAACATGAAAGGCGAACCGATTGTTATTTTGTTGGTGGAAGATGATGAGGCCCATGCTGAGATTGTGCGGCGGAACTTTCAGGACTACCGGCTGGCCAACCGGTTGATGCACGTCACCGACGGACAGGCGGCACTGGATTACATCTACCGCCGAAACGGGTTTAGCGATCCGGCCAAGTCGCCGCGCCCGGGGATTGTGCTGCTCGACCTGCGCCTGCCGAAGGTGGATGGCCTGGAGGTGTTGAAGAGCCTCAAGACCGACCCGAAATTCAGCGCCATCCCGGTTGTGATCTTGACCACCTCGAAAGCCGAGTTGGATATGGTGAAGGCGTATGCCCTCCATGCCAACAGCTATCTGGTCAAGCCGGTGGATTTTGCGCAGTTCAGCAAGCTGATGGAAACGTTTGGCTACTACTGGCTGGCGTGGAACGAGTATCCGCATTGAGATGCACATGAACACCGAGCGCTTGCAGTTGTTGATCGCGGAAGACGAAGCGGCCCATATTGAGGCCATCCGGCGCGCCTTTCAAAAAGCGGTGGCGAATGTGGAGATTCGCGCCGTCGGCACGTTACGCGAGTTTCGCGCGGCCGTGCGGGAACAAACACCGGATCTCGCGCTGATTGATCTGAACCTGCCCGATGGTCGGGCCGTGGAAGTCCTGACGCATCCGCCAGAAGACGCGCTCTTCCCGGTCTTGGTCATGACCGCGTACGGCAACCAGCAGATCGTGGTGGAAGTGCTGAAGGCGGGCGCGCTGGACTATGTTGTGAAATCGCCCGAAGCGTTTGCCGTCCTGCCCCGCACGGTGGAACGCGTCCTGCGCGAATGGAAGCTGCTGCAAAAACATCAGGCGGCGCAGGCGCAAATTGCTGCGGCCAGCGAAATGTGGGAACGGACGTTTGATGCGGTACCGGACCTGATCGCCATTATTGACGAGAAACACACCATTCTGCGTGTGAACCGGGCGATGGCCGATAAAATGGGTGTGACGCCATATAACGCGGTCGGCTTGACCTGCTATCAACACGTCCACGGAACACAATGTCCGCCCGATTTCTGTCCGCATGCCAAGCTGTTGAACGACGGGCAGGAACACAGTGCCGAAGTGCACGAGGATCGGCTCGGTGGCGATTTCTTCGTGACTTGCACCCCGTTGCGGGACCCGGCCGGGAAACTGATTGGCAGTGTCCAAGTGGCCCGCGATATCACGGACCGCAAGCGGGCGGAGGCGCAATTGCAACGGAGTGCGGCGGAACTCCAAGAAGCGCAGCGAGTTGGACAAATTGGCAGTTGGGAGTGGGACATCTCAACCGATACGATCGTGTGGTCCGCGCATCTCTATCGGCTGTTTTCCATTGAGCCGGGGGTGCCTGTTCCGAATTACGTCCGGCATCTGGAATTGTATGCACCGGCGAGCAGCCAACGGCTTGATGCCGCCGTGAAAAACACCATGCTGACCGGCGCCGGTTATGAGTTGGATCTCGAACTGGCGCGGCCTGACACCGCGACGAAATGGGTTCATGTCCGGGGTGAACCACGCCGCGACGCCAGCGGGCGAATTATCGGTTTGCGTGGGACGACTCAGGATATCACCGCGCGTAAACAGGCCGAGGAGCAATTGCAGGACAGCAACCGGCAGTTGGAAAAAGCGCTCACGGAATTGCGCCAGATGCAAGGCCAGGTCATTGAGCAGGAAAATCTGCGGGTGCTGGGCCAGATGGCCTCCGGGATTGCCCACGACTTTAACAACGCGCTGGCGCCGATCATCGGGTTCAGCGAGTTGCTGCTGAAGCAGCCGGAGAAACTGGCGGATCAGGAGCAGGTGTTGCAACGCCTGCAGATCATCAACACCTGCGCAACCGATGCCGCGCGGGTGGTCCGGCAGATGCGCGAGTTTGGCCGGCAACACACAACTGCCGGCGTTTTTCAGCCGCTCGACATCAATAAGCTGGTGCGCCAAACGATTGAACACACGCAACAACGCTGGGAGGATCAGGCGCAGGCGACCGGGCAAACCATTCACATCGTGACCGACTTGCTGCCGGTGCCCCCGGTACCCGGCGAGGAGTTTGCCATTCGCGAGTTATTGACCAACCTGATCTTCAATGCCGTGGATGCCCTGACGGAGGGCGGGACGATTACTCTGGAGACGATGCTGGACGGGCAATCGGTCCGCTTGTCGGTCAGTGATACCGGCGCCGGTATGACTGAAGAAGTCCGGCAACGGTGTTTGGAACCGTTTTTTACCACCAAGGGGACCGGGGGGAGCGGGTTGGGGCTGGCGATGGTCCAGGGCATTGTGCAGCGGCACAACGGCACGGTGGAGATCGAAAGCAAACTGGGGCACGGGACGACAGTCATAATTCGGTTGCCGCTCCAGCGCGGTGAGAGTCCGCTGGCGGTTCCGCCGCCGGCGGTGGCAGTGCCGCGGACGCTGCAGGTCCTGGTGGTTGATGATGAGTTGCAGTTGCGCGCCATTGCCGAGGCGTGGTTGACCGCCGACGGCCATACGGTCGCGACTGCTGCGACTGGCGCGGCGGCGTTGGCCCGGCTCAAGGGCGGCAAGTTCGACGTGGTGATTACCGACCAGGCCATGCCCGAGATGAATGGCGCGCAACTGGCGGCGGCGATTTCCCGGAGTGTGCCCGGTCTGCCCGTGATTCTGATGACCGGCTTTGGCGACATGCTGAATGCGGTGGGGAAAATGCCGCCGCACATTCGCGCGATTCTCTGTAAGCCGATCACACAGGCGTCAATCCGGGAGGCCTTGGCCAAGGCCGGCCTGCCACAGTTACCGGCGCAGTGGTAAAAATCTGGCCCGGCCCAAAAACAACGAGGCCGGCATCAGCCTTGCGGTGGGGCGAGATTTTGCGATAATGCCGGCCAATGAAACGATTCGTGCCACTCTTGGCTTTGCTGTTCGTCGCGGCGACTTCGCTGGAGGAAAACCGCCAGTTCCAGGTCGCTGAGGCGGCGTTCAACGACAAGCTCTACGACGTGGCCACGCGGCAGTTGCAGGAGTTTCTCGAAAAATACCCGCAGTCACCCCGGGCCAGCAACGCGCTCTACCTGCTCGGACGGACCCAGCTCAACTTGAACGATTGGGAAACGGCGCTCCGGACCTTGCAGGCTGCGCTCGCCAAGTGGCCGGATAAACGCGCCGATGGCGTGGTGTTCTGGATCGGCGAAGCGCACAGTTGGGGCGGGGAGTTTGCCGCGGCGGCAACCCGGTATGAGGAGTTGATCGAAAAATATCCGTGGAGCCCGTTGGTCCCAGCCGCGTGGTATGAATTGGCGGCCGCGCAATTCCGGCAAGGCCGGTATGACGCCGCCGGCGCTGCGCTTGATAAGCTGGCCCCAACGCGCCCGTCCGATGAGCTCGCCCGCGATGCCGAATTGCTGCGCGGTCAACTGCTGCTCGCCCGGCAGGAGTTCACCAAGGCCGACGCGGCGCTCGAAGCGGTCGCGCACAAGGCCGGGCCGACCAGCCGCGCGTTTTACCAGGCCAATTATTGGCTCGGCGAGTCGCTGGCGCACCGGCAACAGTTTGCCGCCGCGCTGGCCCGGTATGCGGTCGTGACCGAGGCGTTCAAGGCCAAGCCGTACCAACCGGTGGACGCCCAGTTGGCCGGCGAAGCGTGGTTTGCCGCGGGCTGGACGCATTGGAATGCCGGTGAATTTGCCGCCGCCGGTGCAGCGTTCAAGATGGCGTTGGCCACGGCGACGCGCCGGGAACTGAAGCGCGACGCCTTGTTGAAAGTTGCCGAGTGCGCCGCCTGGTCCGGCCAGCCCGGTGACAGCGTGGCTGGCTTGAAAGATTTTCTGGCGACACATCCCGGCGATCCATTGGCGGACGCGGCGCAACTGGCCATCGGCGATTTGTTGTTCAACAAGGGCGATCACGTGGCGGCACTGACGGAATATGCCCGGCTCCTGACGACCTACACCAACAGTTCGTTGCGGGTGCGCGCCGGCACGCAAGCCGGCTGGTGCGCCTGGCAGTTGCAACAATTTCCGGCCGCGCTGGATTATTTCCAAAAAACGTTGCCACTGGTGAAAGACGACGGGGCGGCGGCCGAAGTGGAATTCAAGATTGCCGACGTGCATGTTGCGCTCGGCCAATTTCCCGAGGCGGCCGGCGATTTGCAGCGGCTGATTACCGGGCACCCGCAATCGGCGGCGCTCGACCGGGCCTATTTTCAACTGGGGGAAGCCGACCGGCGCGCGGGCAATGCCGGCGCGGCCGCGGCGGCGTTTGCGACACTGGTGCAGAATTACCGGCAGAGCGCGTTTGCGCCGCAAGCGCAGTACAACCTCGGCCAGTTGCTCGTGGCCGAACGCCGGGAAGACGCGGCGCGGGCGGCGTTCGCGGCGGTTGTGAGCAATTTTCCAGCGACGGTCTGGGCGAGCAACGCGGTGCTGGCCGTCGGGGAGTCGTGGGCCCGCGAAGGCCGGCCGGCGGCGGCCGGTGCTGAATTCGACAAGCTGATCAGTAACGGGCTGGAGTCGGAGCTGGCGCAGCAGGCGTTTTACAGCCGGGGCTGGGTCCGCCCGCGGGAGAAGACCTTGGCGGAGTTTACCGAGTTCCTGGCCGCGCACCCGCAGGCGAAACTGGCAGCGGACATTCAGTACTGGATCGCCGACGAATATCTCCGGCAACGCGATTACCTGAAAGCGCAGGCGCAATTTCAGTCGGTGGCGGAAACGTACCCGGCCAGTCGGGTGGCGGATGCGGCGCAGTATTTTGCCGGGCGCGCCGCGTACGGCCGGCAGGATTTTGAGACAGCAATCAAACTTTACGAGGCGCTCGTAAAAAAGTTTCCGCAATCGAGTTGGCGCTGTGATGCGCGCTTTGGCCAGGGTGACGCGCTCAGCGAGTTGGGCCGGTTTGACGATGCGCTGCTGGTGTTCACGGCGTTAACCAAGGAGTTTCCGGATTGTCCGCTGGCCGGTGAGGCGTGGGGGCGCCAGGGCGATTGCCAGTACTCGTTGAGCCGGTACGACGACGCGCTGGCGAGTTACCGGAAGGCACTCGACGCGGCGAAAGATACCGCGCTGCGGAACCAGGCATTCTTCAAGTTGGGCCAGACGTTTGAGGTGCAGCAGAAACTGGACGAGGCGATCCAGCAGTACACAAAGGCATTGTATGAGACGACGGCGGCCCCGGATCCGACGGAGCCGATCGAACGGTTTTGGTCGTGCAAAGCCGCGCGCGCGGCGGCGAATCTCAAGGAACAGCAAACCCAGTGGGCCGACGCAATCACGCTGTACAAGAAACTGGGCGAGCTGTGCCCGGAGTTGAAGGAACTGGCCGAGGACCGGATTCGGAAATTGATTGCGGCGCATCCGGAAACTTTGTTGAGCCGGTAAGGAATGCGTTCTTGAAAATGCCGGCGCATTGGATTAAGCAGAGGAACTTATGCTGACGCTCATGCAACAAGGCGGGCCGTTGATGTGGCTGCTGCTCTTCAACGCCGTCGTCGCGTTCGGGATTTTCTGCGAGCGATTCCTGTACTATCACCGCGCCCACATCAACGCCACCGATTTTGTCGCCGGCATCCGCAATACGCTCGGCCATGGCAATATCGCCGAGTCACTCGCGTTGTGCGACGAGACGCCGGGGCCGGTTGCGGAAGTCGTCAAGGCGGGTATCGAAAACCGGGAGCGGACGCGGGAAGTCATCCACGAGGCGATGGAAGACGCCGCGCGGATCGAGATTGCCCGGCTGGAACGCCGGTTGGTAGTGCTCGCGACGATCGCGCAGATCACGCCGCTGATCGGTTTTCTCGGCACGGTGGCCGGCTTGATCAGCATGTTCAAGGTGATGCAGGCAACGTTGCTGCCCAATCCCGGCCAGTTGGCCGGGGGCGTGTGGGTCGCCTTGTTGACGACGGCCGGGGGACTGGTCGTCGCCATCCCGTCGTACGTCGGCTATAATTACCTCGTCAGCCGGATGCAAACGCTCGTGCTCGACATGGAAAAAGCGGCCAACGAAATTATCAACCTCCTGACGCGGCCAGTCAAATGACTTTTCAGACACACGTCGAAATCGCCAAGGGCCGGTTGGATGTCACGCCGATGATGAACGTCGTGTTTTTGCTGCTGATTTTCATGCTGTTGAGTTCGCCGTTTGTGTTGCAACCGGGAATTGGAATGGTGGACATGCCGGCGGCGCGCATGGCGAAAAACGTTTCCCTTCAGGAACTTGTCATTACCGTTCCGAGCGACAACCTGTTGTTTTTTAAGAACAAGCCGACGACATTCGCGCAGTTGCCGGACCAATTGCGGTTGGCCGCCAGCGAGACGCGCAACGCCGAGCTGATCATCAAAGCCGACCGGCACGTTGGTTACGAAACGTTGATCAAGGTGATTGATACGGCGTTTGCGGCCGGCATCTCGGCGGTCAACCTTGCGACCCGGCCCGAAACGCCGGTCACCCCGGCCAAATGATCCCGCGCATCCACATCCACGAACGCCACGTGTTGATGTGGTTGTTGGGCGCGACCGTCGCGACCATTGCGGCGGGTGCGCTCTGGTTGGCAATCGGGCAGCGCACCGGCCCGAAACCCGGCACCGCACCGACGACGCGGCTCCGGTGGATGCATCCCGGGCAACAGGCGCTCGTCGCGGATTATTTTGACCCGAGTGTGATGTCATTACCGGATGCGCGCGGATTTTCCGGCCGGGCCTGGCAGCTGCGCGCGGCAGTCACGCCACCGGCCTACGCCCCGGTCAACGGGCCGGTTTTTCTGGCGTTACCGGCGAATGCGGCGTTGCCGGTCTTGCTGGCGGAAACATCGATCAGCGAGTTGGCGCAAGCCGGGACCCTGGGCGCACCGGTTCCGCCGGCCCAGATGGCGCCGGCAATTGGGCCGGTGACGAATTCGGTGTTGACAGTCACCGGGGTGTTAAGCGGCCGGGGGATTTTGCAGCAGCCCGAGTTGCCAGTGGCGCCGGCCGGTCTGCCGGTGCGCGGTGCGCGGGTGTTGGTCGCGGTGACCGGCGACGGGCGGGTTCGGTATGCGGTGTTGGAGCGGTCATCCGGCAATGAGGCCGTCGACGGGGCGGCAGTGGCGGCGGTCCGGCAGGTGTGGTTTGCGCCGGAACCGAACGCCGATCCGCTGGCGTTGACGTGGGGCGCGGTGCGCGTGGTGTGGGCGGTGCGCATTTGAGAGTTGTCATGCGGCGGCCAAGCCGGTAAGAATGCGCTGGTTCGTGACGGACGAGTGAAAACCATTTTGAATAACTGAGGAGGATTATAATCATGGGTATGTGGATTGGCCGAAACCGAAAAGCACGGGTCACCTACGGGTTTGACGACATCGCGTTGGTCCCGGGCGATATCACGATTAATCCCAACGAGGTGGACACGACATTCCAACTCGGCGCGCACAAGATCAAGGTGCCGATCCTG
>Ga0316231_1004881_pt1 | contig 10908 bp, 11 predicted proteins | sample TBH18027metaG_FD_206002 | JGI IMG/M metagenome (GOLD analysis project Ga0316231, IMG submission 206002) | Freshwater microbial communities from Trout Bog Lake, Wisconsin, USA - TBH18027 | ecosystem: Environmental > Aquatic > Freshwater > Lake > Hypolimnion/Profundal zone | place: USA: Wisconsin...
ACTTACGGAACCCACCCTGATCCATGTGAAAGAGATCCAAACCATTCTCTCTACCATGGGGCATACTGTACAGAGTGATCTAGACGCTGCCGAATATAGGACGATGGTCAACACGATCTGCGACGAAACAGGACTGTCCCCTGATCAATGCGATCTCCCGTTGCGAGTCCTCTATTCGTATCCTGTCACGAGCCGTGTTCATGAGCGCCTTTTGATGCTTCATGATGGAGTGACAGAAGAAGAGTATGACTCGTATGCGTATACAGCATGGAAAAGGGACCCGTGTTATCGTCAATGCGTCAATGATATGATAAGTATTCCTCGCTTCCCACGACACCTCCGATCTCTCCTTCGACAATGTGACAAGATGGGCTCCATCCGTGATGCCTTGGAAGAAGAGGGGATCCAAGCACCCCTACCTCTTTCAGAGTATATTCAACCCTATGAGGCGATAGAAGAACAGCTACGTTTTGCTAAAGATCGTATCATCATTGGGCTACTTGATGTCGAATGAATCTACGAGGGGATACTCGGTTCAATATGCGATTTATTAATAATATACGGTATAAATATCATGTCGAGAGCAATCAATGCGAATGTGAATCGCAATGCGAATGCAAATCGCACTGTAAAAAACAAGGCAAATGCAAACCGTAATCAGGTAACCCTTACAAGATGCATGGAGTTTAATGATCGAATCTCAAAGATAGAAGACATATTGATCAAACTTACCGACCACATGAGTGCCATGCAAAAATATACAAAACTTGAATCTGATTTTCAAGAACATCAAAATACATCATTGATCGCGAAGTTATACCTAGAAAATCATCCATATGATCGCCTTGATGTGATTCATGTCACATTATGTTATCCACCAGATGGGCATGCGATCACGGATTTTGACGGATTATTACTTGCTCGAAATGATGTAGGACAGGTACAGTATAATAATGAGAAACAACGGAATATGAAAAATAGATGGAATACGATGTATCCACCTCGTAATCAGACTCGTAATGCATCATCGCATGCATTGAATCGGATGTTACAATCCGCTCCCTCTCGCAAACATGTAAAAGTTGCATCTGATCTTCATACCCTTCACTACTTACTGATTGAATCAAAACACGGTATAACAAAAGGAAAAGTGGACAAGAAAATGAAACAGATCAAGAACATTCATGAGATATTGCGTGGAGCACCATCTGCTTCTAGCACAGTACAGTCGTATCATAACATGATTAAACAAATGCGATTTGATACTCATTTATCCATTGATCAACTCGATCACCCGATTGAACTCATTTTTTCTTCAGATGATGTGTCTGCCTCTCTGGTAGAATATATCGGTGCGATTCATGATGGAATGACAGAAGAAATCTATGAACGCCTTGTTCATCAGTTAATATTTGAAGATAAATATATGATGGGCGTCGTGGAGATGATCACCGCGGAATTAAAAAAACAGAATGCATCCCATCGATCGCATGAGGCATCTGTTTCTAACAAAACAAATGCGAATCGCGAGGCACAGCATCTGTCTATGCGTGAGATACGCGAGATGCTATTGAGTGACGTCTTTGCTAATAAACGTGCGAAGTATGTCTACATGATGGATTATATCACACCCTTTTCCGAGTTAGAGGAAACGTTTCGACAGATGCGACACCATGTGGGAGCTCTACAAAGGAATCGTGTATTGTTTTCTTCCGTCTTTCGAAAAGCGACATTGAATCGTGACGATTAAGATCATTGCCTAAAGTATCCTCCGTTTAATAAGAATCATCAATGAGCCAATCGCCATCAACCTATCCAGAAGTGGACTCCTATTTTGCCCAGTATCCGATCACTCGTAAAAAATACGCAACACATGATTATTCACGGGTAGACGGTTCTCCTTATACGTATTCTCCCCACTATCCATCAAATTTAATGAAAGAGTGGATGAATGATGTATTTCCCCGCGAATATCCTGCCCATGTTCCACGACTTGTCCGCATCAGTTATTATTTTACACCATGTGGCGAGTTGATTACGGACGATACATCATTCGCTAACCTATTTTATTTTGAACACCATATGGATCCCTCTCAGTCTTTCTTTATGATCGAATATGCTCATCCGCTACATACAAGAATAGTAGATGGCTCCATGGTATACGTTCAACGGATTCAGGACGTTCTTTCTCATATGGGACAAGTCTATGAGAAACAAGGAGGAGCCGGTTGTCTACCGATGTGCGAGGTCTGTTCAAAGGCATGCCCGTTGTCTGATAGGAATACGACAGAGTTTCATTGTTCTACATGTTTGTATATATGTGATGTATGTGCTGCCTATGCGTGTAGGGGACTACGAAGAAGGGCGCCTTGCACAGAATGTATGCAGTGTGATGCGTGTAGAGTCGCACTCTCTCCCCTTCCATACTGTGTCGCAGAGGGAGAGGAGTGTGTCTCTTACGAGTATGCCTCTATGGCCCAACAAATCTGTAACGATACGGGGCGTACACCCGATCAATGTCACTGGTATAAAATCTCCGATTTTCTTTCACATCTTCCTCTTCGCATTCTCTACTCTCATCCAATGTCGGATCATGTGCGCGAGTGTCTTCTTCAGCTTCACGATGGAATCGAGGAGGAAGAGTATGATTCGTTTGTCTACCAATTATTTATGAGAGATTCGGAACGATATACATGCATACGTCTTATGGAAAAACAAACGACATTTCCACCCCATCTTCACTCGATTTTTTATAAATATGATACGATGACTCCTATTCGTCATGCCTTGAAACATGAATACACGGGCCCTCTATGTAAGCCCCTGCTCGATTATCTTACGCCCTATGAATACTGGAAAGACCTTCTTCACTTTATAAAGGGGAGGATTGTAACAGGATACATGAATGTTACGGATCATCCCTATGAGCCCGATGATGTTTAGAATGCATATATGTCTGAAGATATGATATTTATAATCTATTCTATAGTATATCTTCATCATGTCAAAACAGGCGATCGCCTCGCTCCGTTCTACACGTCGTGCTGTAAAAAATAGAGTGAGGGTAGATCATACAGTTTCTCCTCATAATCGTATAGGGTTGAATGATGATATGTTTCTATCATTGGATGCCCAGCTTACACGAATTGAAACACAGTTACCTCTTCTTCTTGAACATATGACCCTTATGCAAAGATATACGAATGCACAATTACAGCTTCAACAACAACATGATATGACAGTCTTCTCTCGATTATACCGACAACATTATCTAACTCATCGCCTGGATATCATTCATGTCCCAGTCTGTATCGCACCATCTGGTGCGGAGATTACTACATTCGGCGGTATCATGCTTGCTCGAAATGATACTGGGTTTTCGCAATGGAATCATGAGAAACACCGAAATAGAGCAAATATACCTCATACTACTCATAAAAATCGTCAGAATCGTAATCACATTGCGTCACAGGCTGCCTCTCATAAAAACGTAACGGTTGCATTTCATTTGGAGCCTCCCGTGATTCACTATGTGATCGTTGAATCGGTTCATTCTTTATCAAAAGGTGTGGTGGATAAGAAAATGAAGCACATGGAACACGTCCATAGGGTATTGCGCGAAGCAGCATCTGTGTTACATAGTACATATGCTTATCAGACGATGATTCAACAATGGATATCGGATACCTATCTACCGATTGATCAACTCGATCACCCGATTGAACTCATTCTTTCTTCAGATAGTATATCAGACACTCTGCTGAAGTATATGATTGCCATCCATGATGGAATGACAGAAGAGATCTATGATCGTATTGTTCATCAGTTGCTATTTGAAGATAAACATATGAAGAAAATCGTGACAGCGATGACAGAAGAGATGACATATTATAAAAAGTATGGGATCGCTCGTCGAACGGATGTAAATAAATTATCGATGCAAGCGATTCGCAGGATCTTATTAGGTGATGCGTTTGCTGATAAGCGCTCTGAGTTTCCTTATATAATGGATTATATCACGCCCTTTTCCGAGTTAGAAGAAACATTTCAGCAGATGCTACACCATGTAGGGGTGCTACGATTTGATCATGTATCATTCTCTTCGTTGTTTAAAGAGCCTGATTTATCCTCTGAGATATAATGCCATTCACGCCCCATCTAAACCCAACGCACCCCTTTCCTCAAGAGACCATGGCAAGTACAGAAAGCACGCACAAAACGACCGAAGAATGGATCCACACTATCTTTCCTGTCAGTTATCCAGACCATCTCCCATCCTTCCTTCCTCTTCGCACCTGTGTCAAGCCCTCGGGCCAAAAAGTGGCCGTGTGGGATCGCCTGTTCTATCTACAGCACCGCACGGACGCCACACAGTCGTTCTTTATTGTGGAATATGGTATCCCGTTGCGAAAAGGGGCGGTAGACATGATTGCCACATATGTGTATGAGACGCGCCGTGTGTTCTCAAAGATTGGTCGTGAAACGGATCCCCTATCGGCTGCATATGACACAATGGTACAAGAACTCCATATGGGGACGACGCGTGAGTCCTTTGATCTTCCCATCCACATCCTGTTGACCCATCCGTTGAAACCCACGATGATCAAGTATCTTCACGCCATTCATGAGGGGATCAGTCCATACGATTATGACCATTTTGCGTGGTCACTGTGTGCGTCGGATGGTCAACAGTGCGTGTTTGATGATATGATCGTAGTGAATAGAGGTGATTGGGGTCTTAATCGGACGGTCTATCATGGAAACAGGATGTCAGAGGTGCGTGAATGGTTGGAAGAGAATGATCTGATCCATCGCGTGGATCCGCGTGCAAAGCCTTATGTGCTCGATTATAGCAAGATAGAACAGAAACTGTTTGGGCTGATGGGATGTGTGGAGGTGAAGCATCTTGTGCTGCGAAAGGCAGGCAAGGGGACGTAAAGACAAATACTCAGGGGACGTACAGACGACGCCATGGGAGAGATCGTGTGAATACCTCGTCCTCTCCACTGGGATGGGGGCACATGAGCGCCCCCATAGGGGCGCGAATAGCGTGCCTCCACTTAGTTAAACGACCGCCCAGGAAGCGCAATAGGAACTCCCGATCCCGTGGTCTCGCGGCCCACCCGAGGTTCCGCCTCTTTCCAGATGGCCAGCCGATGACGATCATAGAGCTCCACATTCATCACCTCTGTGATCTCCAAGGACACCGACCAGTTCAAGTGATGCAAATCAATGGGCACTCCATAGCAGTCCAATAATCTCACACGAACCTGTTTCATATCAATGGGGCGTGGAAACACAATATCATTACTAAGGACGGTATAACCGTCGTCAAAGATGATATCCGCCGACCCGTGACGCTTCACAAGGATCTTCGCAAGGACCTGTAAAAAGGAGTCATGGGTCTTATGCTCCACGGTGTGGAAATCGTCCACGGCCAATAGGAAGTAATTGTCTCCATTGGTGTTGATCAGGGACTCTCCCGTGATCTCAGGCGTGACAACCTCATAGAAGGGCTGGGTGAAGCCGAGACAGTAGCCCAACCCAAAATCGTAGGTGCGGCTCTCTAGACCCGTCATTAAGAAGGTGAGGCCGAACACCGCGGGCTTGAAGGCGGGACCGGCTGGACAGGGGGGCGGAGCGGACCCATCGTGAAGAATCGTGACGCGCCGATTGATTCCGTTTAATTCGATACGAAAAAAAATACCCAGCTCATCCCGAATGCGATCAAATTCCTCTTGAATATGCTGAATGAGACATGCTGGCGTATAATCACCATCAGGGATCGTCACGGTGACGGTCTGGAGGCTCCCTGTGTAGTCCCGACAGTCGATTCTAAACATTGTATTCCTTTTTACCTTAGAAAACGCATAGAAACCGATCGGAATTTCCACAGAGGCAATCCGTGCTTGGATAACGTTCTTATAGGGATGGTCAAAGTGATACAAGAAGTCAGTGGGTGGTTCTAACACACTTCGTCTGAATCTGCTATCAATGCTAATCAAATGATCGCGTGTTTGATTCACATCTCGCGAAGGGGAACTCATCTCCTCTCTCTTCTTATCTTTTTTGTAAGCGCGACACGCGATACGTAAGCGCACAAGCGCGAAAAGCGCAACATAAACATGGACATGGACACGGTAGAAACAAGTAGTATACGGGAATAGACAGGACAACACAAAGCAACACGATGTAGCACGATGTAGCACAAAGCAGCGCGATGTAGCACAAAGCAACACGATGTAGCACAAAGCAGCCTTACGAAGTGCGACGCAGCCTTACGAAGTGCTACGCAGCCTTACGAAGTGCTACGAAGTGCTACGCAGTCCACGCAAGGGCCCGACATCGCAGTTTTCGGAACTGGCTCACATCCGCATTGAGAGGCACACTACGCATCTCCTCGAGCGTCATCCACTTCGCATGAACAATCTCTAATCGGTCACGGGGGATCAAGGGGTCAAACCCCGAGCATTCATACAAATAGTAGGTGCCATAGTGAAGAAAGAGGGTTCCAATGGATCGCTCATGGGACACCTCATCGATCCCCGTCTCTTCCGCAAGCTCTCGTAGGGCACATTCAGGACCGGTTTCACCGTGTTGGAGATGCCCCTTGGGAAACGACCATTTGCCTGTGTGGCGACCCTGAACCAAGGCATAATAGTCGAGCCCCTCATGAATCGTATGAAGAATCCCGCCGTAAATGGGGACTTTGGGGCTCACATATCCCCGTTCGGTGATGCCCTTCTCCGCCGCGCCTTTGTCCGTGAGAATCGGCTCGTCGGAGAGAACAATATGGGACGCAAGGAAACGACGACTGCGCGTGCCGAGAGAACGGAACGAGGGGACATCGGGAAACGAAGAGGGCAAGGAGTCAAAGGAAGAGGGCAAGGGAGGAAAGGCGAAGCGCTCGAAAGACTCGTCAGAGGGGCACACAGCGCGAGAGAAGGAGCGCTCGAAAGACTCGTCAGAGGGGCACACAGCGCGAGAGAAGGAGCGCTCGAAAGACTCGTCAGAGGGGCACACAGCGCGAGAGAAGGAGCGCTCGAAATGCTCCTCAGAGCAAAGAGACGTCATGGGGGAAGGTGCCTTGTTCCCGCCCGTGGAATCCCTCAATTTTTACCATGGCCTATAAAAAAGAGCCCGCCGCTCTCTTTTTCCTCTTTCAAGGCATCACATGCGCACAGGAAACGGTGGCGCCTCTCCTTGACGAAAGGCCACCATGTGGCGTCTCCAGCCCTGCTCGGTCCGCTCGGTCAGATAACGAACTGTCATAGGTACATCTTGCCCCACGGTATGCCGACCGACCATCTCACGCACAAGAACGATCTGTCCGACATCCACCTCCTTCTCTTCGGCCCGCTCGAACCAGATGTCTTTGATGGAACGAAGGAGGCATCCGTGGAGGGAAGGGGTCAGATGAAGAACGGGATCGGGCCCATGAGACCATCGATCGTAGAACTCTTGCATGTCGACGCAACTGCCAACACGTCTGTCGACTCGCTTGTCAAACTCAAACTCAAAGATCTCCTCGAGGTGTGTCATGGGTGCCTTTTCGATCCACCATCGCACCATTCAATTTTATGAGGCTGTACTAGATATGCCAGTAAAGAAACCAGCATCCAAGAAGCCCGCAAAGAAGCCTGCGACTAGAAAGATAGCAAAGAACAAAAAGAAGCCCACCGCTACCCAAAAAAAGGGCATCCGTCCTACCCAGACACGGAAAAAGCCCGCCGCCGTCTTTGAGATCATGGACAATGGAGGCACCCCCTACGCCGTGGAAGTCAAACCCGCCTCTCTCCGTGTCATTCAGGCCCGCCACGTGATCTATCAGACGCCCTATCGACGCCTCTTTATCGGGGAAAAAACAGGCCGTCTCCAGAACGACAGCACCTACCAACGAGGAAGCTCGATGCTCGCCGAAGTGAAACCAAATGAATATGTCCACATCGGATCCGAGATCTACTCGTTCACTACCACGGAACCCATTCACACCTATGAATCACTCGTGGGCCCGTCACGTGTCCCGTATCCGTATGCGATTGGAGACACTACCACGTATTTCATGCTGGATCATGAGAAGGTCCCCAATGAGCTCCTGGATCATACCAAGGACGCGTATGGGCAGTTTTATGGCTATACAATCGACAAGAAGAAGATCGATGCGATTCAAAAGAAGAAATCCGCGTTCCGCATCAAGATGATTCACAAGCAATAGGAAAATAAAAAGATCCGCCTCTTTTTTTACGCCCAACAAAGACCAACCTATGTTGATTACATCACCATACGCTGTTGCTTTTCCATATGCGTAGTCGCAGTGGCAAGCTTCCCATCAAGCTTGCTAGCGAACGCCCGCACCGAGCGAAGAAGCTGGTCACCACACATCTTTCGAGAGTTGTGAAACACATCGGCTTCGATGCGGATCCACACGCGCCCCGTTGCAGCACGGCAGAGCCGCAGGAGCCCCTCGCCCTCCACGCGACTGGGGGCGTAGGCGGTGCGCAGCAGATGGATCGTGTCGAGCATAGAAAGGTGAGGAAGCGCCACCGTAACAATCGACAGAATCTCCTGGATGCGAAGGTGCGTCGCGGACAGAGACATGCGCTGAATGTGGCCCGCCTCGTGCTCCAGCCACGACGGGAGATGCTCGATCTGCGCATCGGTCAGATTCTCGAGCACAAGGGAGATCACGGGCCCAGAGATCGTCTGCGTGACTTTCTGGAGCGCCAAGGGAATGTGCTCGACGGGCGCGGGGTGGACCAGAACGATCATCTCGCGCTGATCCGCGGACAAATCATGGAGCAGGAGGTCGTCTTCGAGCTCCACGGGACGATGGGGGCCCAACACGTAGGTCTGTTCGTCTTCGAAGCAGTGAAAGACACCGTTCATGTGGCGTTTCAGATCGATCAGGGTGGCACCGCGTTGGACGGCGATCTCATACTGCTCGACGCCGCCGAGATAGCGGTGGAGGATGAGACGGATCTCGTCGAGGAAGAGCACGGAAGTGCGAGTGAGAGAGCGAAAGAGGGTCATGGATTACGTAGTGTTACGTAGTGATACGTAGTGTATGGTTCGTGGAGTAGGATAACTTTTGTGTAAGGGTTATTACCTTTTCAATTTTTTCTGAGGGAGAGGGGTGTGTTTGTGAAGCACACAGAATGTCTCCACAGAGCTGCGGGAAGTTAGGATTTCACTTTTTTATGATCCTCCTAAGAAAAATTGAAAAAGACATGGGCTATCCGATGATCGCCACCCTTATCATCCCTTATCATGCCACTCATTACCTTCCAAGACTCCATGAGAGAGGGGTGTGTTTGTGAAGCACACGCTTGCGCCTCCACCAGTGGCTATCCACTCACCGTCTACTACCGCGCCCACCCCTACCACCTCTGGGCCGAACAGGATGTTCATCTGAACGATCTCGAGCGCTTCATGTGGATGACCTGTCACCTCTATGAAGACGAGCAATCCTATACCATTGTGGACGATGCGGAGAGTCCTCCCCTTCTCCCTGGCCTTCCCCTTTCCATGTTTCCCGTCCTGTATCTGACCGAACGGCTGGTGTTGCGTCATGATGTGGTTCCGTTGCGCTATCAACGCTGGTATCCTCACCGTGATCCGACGATGTATCGATTGTCGCTGTCACTCACCCATGTGGCCGATGAACACCTTGCCTATCTTCCCTCTTGGTTTCGCGCGACGTCTCATTCGGTCATCGACATTGCGTTGAGCCATCCACGGATCAATGAGATTCTCTATCTGGTCATGCTTCACATGGAGACGATCAAGGTCCGTGAGATCACCCTGTGGAACATGGGAGCGTCCAAGGTGGCGGAGTTGACCCTTCAGCTGCTGGAAGAGCAGGCGGCACGTGTGACGCGAGAGGTGCGACGAATTCGTGTGATGGTTCAAGGGGCTCGTATTCGATCGACGCTTCTCTTCCACGTGGGGACACTTCGCGTCCCCACACCCCTCTCCCAAGGAGATCATGTGATCACCCCACATTCTTCACAGGAGAGGGGTATGGGTTGTCCCCATGACGATACTGTCGCCAGTGGATCTTCTTCCACCGAAGCGTCTTCGACCGAATCTTCGACCGAATGGAAGCCATTGAAGATCCTACCAGCTCCTCTCTCTTTATAAAGGAAGAGGGGGATGGGGACTCTAAAGAGTTCGCGTTCCACAAGGCTCGCAGCCCCTGCGGGCCTGCGTTGTGCGGGCCTGCTTTGTGCGAACGCTTTACGCTTGCGTCTCCATAAAATTGAAAATGATGTTTTGAAAATAATCCATTGTCTCCATGTTTCGTATGATCTCCCATCCTGTTCCTGCGCCCTTTGGGTCGTGTGTGCTCACCCTTCGTAGTCCCGTGGGCACCGATCTTCATCTCCTTGCGTGGCTCGCAGCGGATGTCTCTCTCCTCAAAGATGCCTTGGTCGGTTTCTTTCACTGTTCCGCCGATGACATGAGCTTCCTGAGCCCTTCCCTTGTTCCTCTTCCTGACCGCACATGGATCCGTCACCTTCCTGTGATGGGCCCTTCGCGGCTGATTTATTTGGCCATCCTTGATCGGGGCGCGTGCGCCCCTATCCCTCTCCATGGGGACACTTCGCACGCTTCACAAGGCTCGCAGCCCCTGCGGGCCTGCTTTGCGCAAACCCATACCCCTCTCCATGGGGACACTTCGCACGCTTCGCAAACCCATACCCCTCTCCATAGGAGCATGACGAAAGAGGTGCGTTTCGATCTTCCTCTAGAGACGGAATGCGTTGATGAGTAGAAAAAGAATGCCGTTCTTTTTATTGTGGGGACATTCTGTGTGCTTCACAAACACACCCCTCTCCCCATGAAGATTAATAGAGTAGACACAATCCTCTCCCCATGAAGTAAGTACCTCGTCCTCTCCTATGGAGA
>Ga0316231_1004889_pt1 | contig 10901 bp, 8 predicted proteins | sample TBH18027metaG_FD_206002 | JGI IMG/M metagenome (GOLD analysis project Ga0316231, IMG submission 206002) | Freshwater microbial communities from Trout Bog Lake, Wisconsin, USA - TBH18027 | ecosystem: Environmental > Aquatic > Freshwater > Lake > Hypolimnion/Profundal zone | place: USA: Wisconsin...
ACCGGCCGATGGACAGGTGGAACTGGCGCCGGACCCGGGCGTAGGCGCCGGCGGCCAGGGACACCAGCTTGCCGCCGCCGGTGCTGAGCGCGGGCAGGGAGATGGAGCGGCCGGCGGCCAGGGACTCCATGAGCATCTTCCAGCCGTTGCCGGCGCCGGCCGCCCCGCCGATGATCCAGTCCAGGGGGATGAACACGTCCTTGCCCCAGTTGGGGCCGACCATGAAGGGGATGCCCATGGCGTTGTGCCGGGAGCCGATGGTGATGCCGGGGGTGCCGGTGGGGATCAGCGCCAGGGTGATGCCCTCGCTGCCCTGGGGCAGCAGGCGGTCCGGGTCCTTGAGCCGGAACGACAGCCCCAGCAGCGTGGCCACCGGGCCGAGGGTGATGTAGCGCTTCTCCCAGGTGATCCGCACCCCGACGATCTCGCGCCCCTCGAACAGGCCCCGGCAGACCACGCCGGTGTCGGGCATGGATGCCGCGTCGCTGCCGGCCTCGGGGCCGGTGAGGGCGAAGCAGGGGATCTCCTGGCCCCGGGCCAGGCGCGGCAGGTAGTGGCCCTTCTGCTCCTCGGTGCCGTAGTGGTTGAGCAGCTCGGCCGGCCCCAGGGAGTTGGGCACCATGACGGTGACCACGGCGGTGACGCTGCGGCTGGCGAGCTTGATGATCACCTGGGAGTGGGCCAGGGCGGAAAAGCCCAGCCCGCCGTATTTCTTGGGGATGATCATGCCCAGGAAGCCCTTGGCCTTGAGGAACTGCCACACCTCCGGCGGCAGGTCGCGCAGCTCCTCCACGATCCGCCAGTCGTCCAGCATGCCGCAGAGTTCCTCCACCGGCCCGTCCAGGAAGGCCTGCTCCTCGGCGGTGAGGGCGGCCCGGGGCTGGGCCAGCAGCCTGGCCCAGTCGGGGTCGCCGCTGAACAACTCCCCGTCCCACCAGACCGTGCCGGCCTCCAGGGCCTCGCGCTCGGTCCGGGACAGGGGCGGCAGCTTGGCCCGGACCAGCCCGGCCAGGGGCCGCATGACCACGGCCCGGCGCAGGGCCGGGACGTTGAGGACCAGGGCGAAAGCGGCGAACAGGCCCCAGAGGGCCAGGCCGGTCCCGGCCGTCCAGGGCGCCCCGGCCCGCGCGGCCAGCGCCTGGAAGGCCCCCAGCGCGGCCGCGGCCGCGCAGGTCCAGACCGGCAGCCCGCTCCGGAAGAAGGCCATGGCCCAGGCCGCCAGCACCACCAGCACCGCGAGAACTGCCATGCTCATATCGGTTTCCTTGTTAAATAGCGGTTTACGATGTCGCAAGTCTACACTTATTCCAAGGCTCGGCAACCCGGAAAATGGACCGGCCGCCCCCGGGGGCGGCCGGTCGGGGCGGGATTCTTTGCCTAGAAGATCTCGGCGAAGAAATCCTTCATGTGCTGCCAGCTCCGGCGGGCGGCGGCCTCGTTGTAGGCGGCGCCCTTGGAATTGTCGTTGCCGGCTTCTTTCTGGGTGAAGGCGTGGACGGCGCCGCCGTAGGCGATGAAGGTGTAGTCCGCCTTCACCCTGCGCATCTCGTCATGGAAGGCCGCCACATCCTTGGGCGGCACGCTGGGATCGTCGGCGCCGTGGCAGACCAGCACCTTGGCGGAAAAGGGGGGGGCGCCGGGATCCGGCGGCGCGTCCAGGCCGCCGTGGAAGGAGACCACCCCCGCCACCGGCAGGCCGGCCCGGGCCGCCTCCAGGGCCCCGGTGCCGCCGAAGCAGAAGCCGATCACCGCCAGCCGGGCCGGGTCCACCCCGGGCTGGGCCTGGAGCGCCTCCAGGCCCGCGCGCAGGCGCCTGCGGTAGAGGGCCCGGTCGCCCTTGTAGAGGCTCGACTGGGCCCTGGCCTCCTGGGCGTCCCTGGGCCGGACCCCCTCGCCGTAGATGTCGGCCGCCACGGCCACGTAGCCCAGGGCCGCCAGCCGGTCGGCGATCATCCGCTCGTGGCCGGTGAGCCCCATCCACTGGTGGACCACCAGCACCCCGGGCACCTTGCCCGCCGCCGCGCCGGGGCGGGCCACATAGCCGGCGAGCCGCACGGAGCCTTCCTGGTAGAGGAGAGGCTGGCCCGCCAGCAGGTTCGCGGCGGCCAGCAGGGAGGCGAGGAGTGCGCGGGGCATGGTTCCCTCCGGGAAGTGGAAATGATTCTAACTTTCCGCCCGTCCCGGGCAAGGGTTCAATGCCGGTGCCCGCCCAGGCGGGCCAGGGCGCCCTGCAGGGCCCGGGCCGCCTCGGCGGGGGGCGGCTCCTCGGGCGGCAGCAGGAACCTGGCCACCCCCGGCAGGGCCTGGAGGCCACGGTGGAAGGCGAGGCAGGCGGAGCAGAGCAGGAGGTGCATCCACATGGACGCCCGCTCCCGGAAGGTGAGGCTGCCTTCGGAAAGATCGGTGAGCCGTTCGCGGACTTCGCGGCAGGAGGGCAGGAGCTTCATGAGGGCCTCCCTTGGAGATGGGCGCGCAGCCGCGCCTGGACCTGGACCCGGGCCCGGTGCAGCCGCTGGCGCACGGTGGGGGCGGCCTGGTCGAGCCTGGCCGCGATGTCTTCGGTGGACCAGTCCTCCAGGTCCTTGAGCACGAACACCACCCGCAGCGGGTCGGGCAGGGCGTCCAGGGCCTGGAGCATGCACTCGCGCAATTGGCGCCGCTCGGCGTCGGCCAGGGCCTGGGCCTCGACGCTCCACTGCAGTTCGGCCCGGCTGTCCAGATGGTGGCCGCCCGGGTCGAACTCGCCCAGGCCCGGCATGGCGTCCAGGGAATCCTCCCGGATCCGGGCGCTGCTGCGCCGGAACATCAGCGCGGCGTTGATGCAGACCTTGTAGGCCCAGCTGCTGAACCGGCTCCGGGCCTGGAAGGTCGGAAGATCTTTGTAGATGGACAGGAGGGCGTCCTGGAGTGCGTCCTGGGCGTCCGCCCGGTTGCCGAGGATGCGCAGGATCCCGTTGAAGAACAGGCCCAGGTGGGGCGAAACCAAGTCCCCGAAGGCGTCGGAATCCCCGGCCGCGGCGCGAACGATCAGATTCGCTTCGTCCATGAGTCTAGGGTGACCTATTCATGGCGATTGTGACCGGACAAATCTTTTCCGGACCCGGGCTCCCGGTCGGTGATACTAGGTCGCTTTCGCAACCAAGAGGTGGCCATGATCCGAACCGCACCCATCCTCCGGGCCCTGGCCCTGATCCTGGCCCTGGCCGGGCCGGCCCCCGCCCTGGCCCCGGCCGGGCCCGCGCCGGCCCGGGCCGAACTGGCCACGCGGCCCGGCGACCCGGCCTTCTGGTCCACCTTCGCCCAGTGCCTGGAGTATCTGGAGCGCTGGGCCGGACGGGAGGTGCCCGACTGGGTGGTCCATTCCGCCGCCATCAGCTATCCCGCCCGCAAGCCGCTCTACGACCGGTCCGGCAATCCCCTGCTGGACGCCGGCGGACAGCAGCTCTGCGCCGTCGTCCCGGAGAGCGGGCGGGTGTTCTTCCCGCCCTCCTGGCGGCTCCGGGGCCGGTCCCGGCGGCTGCCGCTGGTGCTCTACACCCACGCCACCATGCTGAAGAAGATCCAGGTGCCCAGCGAGTTCGGGGGCCACGAGTGGGTCCTGGGCGCGGCCGCGGCGCTGTACTACGGTTTCGCGGTGGCCATGCCGGACCAGCCCGGCATGGGCGGCGATTCCCGGTCCTACCACCCGTTCTGCCACGGCAAGTCCCTGGCCTACGCCACCCTGGACGCCCTGCCGGCCCTGGAGCGGCTGGTCCGGGAGGATCCCTACCTGAGCCAGCGGGAATACGGGTGGGACGGCCGGCTCTACCTCATGGGCTACTCCGAAGGGGCCTACACGGCGCTGGCCTCGGTGAAGGAGCTGGAGACCCATCCCGAAGCCTACCGGGGGCCCTTCACCCTCCAGGGCTCCGCCTGCATGGCGGGCCCCTTCGACCTCTCCGGCGCCACCCGCAGGCAGATCATCGACCCGCGCCAGCCCTACGGCCACTGCTTCTACCTGCCCTACGTGATCATGGCCTACCAGGGAATCTACGGCGACCTGCTGGACCCGGGCCGGGTCTTCGCCCCGGAGCTCCTGGAGGAGCGGGAGGACGGCAACCTGGTGCAGTGGGTGGACGGCTGCATGGACGGGCTGGAGGTGGACGGCCTGATCGGCAGGCGCCTGGGGATGCCGGGGGACGCGGTGGTGCTCCGCTCGATCCTGAACCCGGCCTGGGTGGCCCGGGAGCTGGACGACCCGGCCTACGCCGACAGCGGCGTGCACAAGCTCCTGCTGGAGAACGACCTCAGCGGCGGCTGGCGGCCGACCCGGCCCATCCTGTTCTGCCAGAGCGAGGCCGACCGCGACGTGTCGATCCAGAACACCGTCGCCGCCATGGCCGGGCTGGGGGCGGAGATCCGCAAGGCCGGGGCCGACCCGGGCCGGCTCCTGGCCTTCCTGCCCATCGGCGGCCGCGGCGACCGCATCACCCACGTGGAGGGCGCGCTGGTGGCCATTCCGGCGGCCTTCAACTGGATCTATTCCGGGATGCCGGTCAACTGAAGCTTCTCCCGGCGGGTGCGGCGCTTGATGGCGGCCTCCCGCCGGGTGGCGGCGGAGCGGCTGGGGGCGACCTCCTGGTAGACCAGCTCCAGCGGCGCCCTGCCCCGGGTGTAGCGGGCGCCGGTCCCGGCCCGGTGCTGGGCGAGCCGGGCCGCCACGTCCCGGGCGATGCCGGTGTACAGGGTCCCGTCCGCGCAGCGCAGGATGTACACCCACCAGGAACGGCCGTCGGGAGGGGGCATGGGACTCCGGGAAGGTTCGCCCCAGTCTACCCGGCGCGGCGCACCTCGCCCAGCGCCAGGAAGGCGAGGTACAGGAACGCGCCCAGCGGGACCAGGAAGCTCCAGCGGACCGCGCTCAGGTCGGCCGCCAGGCCCATGGCCAGGGGGATCACCGCCCCGCCCACATTGGCCATGACCGCCAGGCCCGCCATTTCCGAGGGCAGGTGCGGCCGCCGCTCCAGCAGGATCGCGAACAGGGTCGGCCAGATGTTCGAGAAGCTCAGGCCGCACAGGGCCACCGAGGCCACGGCCGCCGAGCGCCCGCCGAAGATCAGCCCGGCCAGCCCCGCCAGGCCGGCCGCCACGCAGCCCAGGAAGAACCGCTGCGGCGCCGTCCAGCTCAGGATGATCGAGCCCAGCACCCGGCCGGCCCCCTGGGCCAGCCAGAACAGGCCCTGGCCGTAGCGGATGGCGTCCACCTTGACGCTCATGCCGTGGGTCTGCCACATGTGGGTGGCGAGCAGGGTGTTCATGCCCATCTCGGAGCCCACGAAGAGGAAGATGCCCAGGACCTTGAGCCGGATGGTCCTGGCCTTGAGCAGCCGCAGGATGTCGCGCAGGGTGGCCGGCGCGGGGGGCGCGGTCTCGGGGATGCGCACCGGGGCGATGGCCGCCAGGGCCAGCAGGGGGATCAGGGTGAACACCGGGAAGATCGCCCGCCAGCTGAAGCCCAGGGTCACGATCAGGGCGATCAGGTAGGGGCCGGCGATGGAGCCCAGGCTCTTGATGAACTGGGCGAAGGTCAGGTTGCGGGCGTAGCGGGCCGGCTCGGTGACCTCCCGCAGCAGGGGGTTGCCGGCCACCAGCAGGAAGGTCATGCCCACGCCGATGACCAGCATGGCCAGCAGCAGGTGGCTGAAGCGCTGCAGCAGGAAGCACGGCAGCAGGTGGCCCAGGGCGGTGATGAGCAGGCCCAGCATCATGAGGTTCTTCTGCCCCGCCCGGGTGGCCAGGACGCCGGCCGGCAGCGCGAACAGGCCGAAGGCCAGGGCCCCGCAGAACGGGATCAGGCCGCCCTGGGCCGCCGAGGTGCCGAACACCTCCTTGGAGATGCCCACGAAGCTGCCGCGCACGTCGCCCAGGCCCATCACGAAAAAAGCCAGCCAGATCACCAGCACCCGCTGCATGTGCGCCTCCCCCGGGTAAGTGGCCCCTGGCCCGGCAAGGTTCACCGGCCCGGGACTGAGCGGGAAGGCGAATGATGGCTTGAGGTGGTGGACCCGGCCCCGGATAATCGAAGCCTGCGCCTCCCGGGAGAATCGGAATGGAATACCCGCCCCGCCTCAAGGTCCGATGCCATGCCCTGGCGCTGGCGGCGCTCGCCTGCTGCGGCCTGGCGGCCCAGGAGCCGGCCGCCGGCGCCCTGCCCACCCTGGCCGTGCTGCCCCTGCGCGGCGTGCTCCAGCTGCCCAATCCGGCCAGCCGGATCTTCCCCGGCCAGGGGGCCAACGCCCAGCGCCCGCTGCAGGGACAGCAGGGGCAGCAGGGGCAGGGCCGGATCGGCCTGCTCCAGATGGCGCTCCATACCCGGGTCAGCACGGCCTTCCTCAAGACCGGAAACTTCCGGCTGGTGGAGCGGGCCCAGCTGAACGCCGTGCTGCAGGAGGGCAAGTTCGAGCAGAGCGGCCTGGTGGACGACGCCACGGCGGTCAGCCTGGGCAAGCAGGCGGGCGCCACCTTCGTCCTGGTGGGCTCCTACACCGGCAGCATCGGCCACATCGCCGAAGTGAAGTCCCATTTCTTCGGCGGCAAGACCCGCGAGGATTCCTATCCCGGCCACCTGGAGGTCCGGATGAGGCTGGTGAACACCCAGGACGGGCTGATCAAGGAGACCTTCCTGGTCCGCGCCGAGTCCAGCGACCCCAAGCAGTACCACTCCTACGAGCTCCTGCTGGACGACTTCGCCGCCAACCTGGAGAAGGAGACCGCGGCCCGGTTCCCGCTGATGGGCTGCGTGATCAAGGTGATCTCCGAGCGGGAGGCCCTGGTGGACCTGGGCCGCGCCCAGCGGCTGGAGAAGGGCGCCACCTTCCAGCTGGTGGAGCAGGGGCCGGACGTGGTGCACCCGAGGACCGGCAAGCTGGTCAAGGGCGAGCGCCGGGTGCTGACGCAGCTGCAGGTGGCCGACGTGGGCGACGAATCCTCCGTCCTGAAGGTGACCGGCGACCGGGTGGAGCTCAAGGTCGGCCAGACGGTGGTCCAGGCGCGCTGAACCCGGTCACATCCGGGGCTGCCGCTCGCCCCCGCCTTCCCTGCCCCCCTCGCCTTTCTGGGGGCGGCCGGGAACGACCCGGCGGGGCTGGTTCCGGCCCTGGCCTTTGAGGCGCCTGGGTCCGTTCTGCCCGTTCTGCCCGTTCTGCCCATTCGGCCGGCCCTGCCCGCCCGGGGCCTGGCCCCGCTGCTGGGCGCCGGGCTGGCTGCGCGGCTGCCCTGCTCCGGGGCGGGGCGGGGCGCTCGCGCCGCCGGGCGACTGGACGCTCGGGCCGCCGGGCGACTGGACGCTCGGGCCGCCGGGCGGCTGGGCCCGCATGCCGCCGGGCGGCGGGGTGAAGGGCCTGGGCCCCGCGGGATGGAACGGCGAAAGGCCGGGGCGGGCCGGACGCAGGCTGCCGCCGGGGCCGGGCGAGGTGGCCAGGCGGGCGGGGACGGGCCGGGCGGCCGGGTCCTGCCGGCGCAGCCCGGCCAGCGCCGGCGCGCCCAGGGGCCGGCCGCGGCCGGCGGCCAGCGCCCGCTGGCGGGTCTCGAACGGCACCACGGCCAGGGGGAGGTGGTTCCGGACCTGCAGGGTCACGTGGCCCCAGGCCGGCGGGGCGGCCCCGGCCGGTCCGGCCAGGACGCTCTCCCGGCCCGGCGCCAGGGCGGGCGCTCCGCCCGCCCGCAGGCCCTGGCCCGCGCCGCGCACGGCCAGCGCCGCGGGGGCCACGGGGCGGGCCCCCAGGAAGACGCTTTGCGGCACCACGGTCAGCGCCCCGGGCAGGTCCCGGTTCACGTGGGCGGCGCCGGCCGGGGCCCCGGGCGGCAGGCTGCCGGCGTTGACCGCCTGCAGGTAGGCCCGGGAGGCCGGGTAGGCGGGCTGGTAGGGCTCCCGGGGCCCCAGGGGGAACCAGGCCACGCCGCCCGCCGCCCCGGCGGGGCCGTGCAGGCCGGGGCCGCCCACGAACGCCACCAGGGCCGGGGCATAGACCGGCCTGGACTCGCGCCTGCCCTCGGCGTAGGGCACCCACAGCCAGGCGCCGCCGGCCTGGGCCCAGCGGCCGTAGTGGGAGGTGGCGTAGCCCCAGGGCGCGTCGTCCACCCAGGTCCAGCCCCAGGGGTCGCTCCAGACCCAGCGGCCGTCCCGGTAGGGCGCCCAGCCGGGGCCGACCCGGGGGGCCCAGGCGGTGCCCAGGCCGGGCTGCAGCTTCCAGTCGCCCTGGCCGTCCAGGTCCGCGTATCCGGTCAGGTCCCGGCCCAGGTATACCGCGCTCTCCGAGCCGGCCTGCCGCTCCTGGCGGAGCGCGCACCACTGGTCGAAAGCGTCCGGGGCCCGCTGCGCCACCAGGTCGTAGCTGGGCGGGTCGCCGCCGGCCAGCTCCAGGGTGGCGCCGGCCTGCACCGGGACGGTCACGCCCGCCGCGGTCACTTCGGCCAGCCCGGAGCGCACCGTGACCCGGCCGGCGGCGCTGTCCGGGTCCGCCTCCACCCGGTAGGTCCCCGGCTGGTTCAGCAGCACGGCGCCGGCGGGGGTGTCCACCTCCACCGAATCCAGGTCCCGGCCCGGCAGGATGCTCAGCTCCATGACGCCCCGGGGCAGGCCCAGCTGCAGCGCGCGGCTGTCCAGCCGCAGCACTTCCAGGCCGGTGGCCCCGGCCAGGCGCAGCGCGGTGGCCCCGGCCTGCAGCTCGGCCCTGCCGCCGGGGGCGACCCAGAGGGCGTCGCCGGCGGCCAGGGGCAGGTTCACCGCGGCCGGGGCCCAGTCCTCCAGCCCCGCGGGCTGCCGGGAGACGGCGCCCTCGGCGCGGCTCAACCGGATCGCCCGGCTGGGCGGATCGTCCTGCTCCAGGCCCACGGACCCGCCGTCCAGGTCCGCCTCCAGCGGCGCGGCCAGGGGCACTTCGTCGTCCACGAAGACGACCCGCTCCGGCGCGCAGCCCAGGGCGGCGAGCAGAGCGGCCAGGACTGCGGCGCGCGAAAAGGACATGCTGGGATTCTCGTGCCAACCGGCCCCGCTGTCCACCGAGCTTATTGTTTGAAGGCGTGGGGCATTCGTGATTCCCTAAGGCATGCGACCACCCGGCTGGGCACCCGCCACCGCCATCCGCCTCGCCGCGGCGGCCGCGGGCCAGGACGGAGCCAGATGAAACGCATCGCGGTGGTGACCGACAACAGCCGGACCCGCCTGGCCGAGGCCATGCGGGGCAACCTGGAGGAAGTGCTGGGCGGCTGCGCCGAGATCCGCAGCTACACCTTCGACACCCTGGGCCCCGGGGACCCGGTGGAGGGCGACCTGGCGCTGGTCATGGTCAGCGGCAAGATCCCCCAGCTCGAGGGGCACCTGGCCGACCCCCGGCGCGCGCTGGTGGTGCGGCGCACCCTGCGGGAGCGGGACGTCTACCGGATCTTCGCCATCCCCACCGGCACCCGGGTGCTGGTGGTCAACGACACTCCGGTGACCACCCTGGAGACCGTGGCCCTGCTCAGGCAGCTGAACATCGCCCACCTGCAGTTCGTCCCCTTCGAGCCCGGCATGGACTGCGCGGACCTGCACATCGCCATCACCCCCGGCGAAAGGGAGCACGTGCCCGCCGGCATCGCCACGGTGATCGACGTGGGCCACCGCTGCGTCGACATCTCCACCTTCATCGAGATCATCAACCGCCTGGGCATCGCCGACCCGGAGGTGGACCGCCGCCTGCTGCGCTACGCCGACACCATCGTCACCCTGGACATCGGCGTCAACAACCAGTACAAGGAGCTCTACCTCAAGAACACCGAGCTGGACACGGTGATCAACCTCTCCCACGAAGGCATCCTGCTGGTGAACAGCGAGGGCCGGATCGCCCTGCACAACCGCGCCCTGGCCGGGATGCTGGACCTGCAGGGCGACCTCGCCGGAGCGCCCCTGGAGGCGCTGGGCCCCGCCATCCGCGACGTGCTCACTCGCAGGACCGGCCAGGAGTGGATCGTCGAGCACAAGGGCCGCTCGCTGGTGGTCACCCGCCAGGCCATCCGCCACCTGGGCGAGCCCGCCGGCAGCTTCTTCAATTTCCAGGAGGTCACCTACATCCGCAAGCTGGAGCAGGACCTGAGCCGCAAGCTGCGGGAGAAGGGCCAGACTGCCCGCTACCGGTTCTCGGACGTCCTCACCCGCTCCCCGCGCATGCTCCAGTGCCTGGACCTGGCCCGGCGCATCGCCGGGTCCGACTTCACCGTGCTCATCACCGGCGAGAGCGGCACCGGCAAGGAACTGCTGGCCCAGTCCATCCACCACGCCTCGAGCCGGAGCAAGCAGGCCTTCGTGGCCGTGAACTGCGCCGCGGTGCCGGAGAACCTGCTGGAGAGCGAACTGTTCGGCTACGAGGGCGGCGCGTTCACCGGGGCCCTGAAGGAGGGCAAGACCGGCCTGTTCGAGCAGGCCAACCACGGCACCGTGTTCCTGGACGAGATCGCCGACATGCCGCCGGTGCTCCAGGCCAAGCTGCTCCGCGTGCTGCAGGAGCGGCAGGTGGTGCGGGTGGGCTCGCAGAAGGTGGTGAACGTGGACATCCGGGTGATCGCCGCCACCAACCACGACCTGCGCGAGTGGATCCGCACCGGGCGGTTCCGCGAGGACCTCTACTACCGGCTGAACACCCTGCCCCTGGTGGTGCCGCCCCTGCGCCAGCGGCCCGAGGACATCTTCCTGCTGCTGGAGCACATCCTGGCCCAGCAGCAGCGCCAGGGCCTCTGCTTCGCCCCGGAGGCCCGGGAGGCGCTCATGCGCTACCCCTGGCCGGGCAACATCCGGGAACTGAACAACGTGGCCAGCTACCTCTCGTTCATGACCGAGCGGGAGGTGACCCTGGACACCCTGCCCCACTACCTGCTGGGCGAGGCCC
>Ga0316231_1004890_pt1 | contig 10898 bp, 9 predicted proteins | sample TBH18027metaG_FD_206002 | JGI IMG/M metagenome (GOLD analysis project Ga0316231, IMG submission 206002) | Freshwater microbial communities from Trout Bog Lake, Wisconsin, USA - TBH18027 | ecosystem: Environmental > Aquatic > Freshwater > Lake > Hypolimnion/Profundal zone | place: USA: Wisconsin...
GAGCGGTTCACTCTCAGCGAGCAGGAGGTCATGGACGCGGCCCGCTGGTGCGCCCGGGCGGGCTACGGCTCGCTGGTGCTGCAGGCCGGGGAGCGCGGCGACCGCGCCTTCCGGGACCTCGTCAGCCACCTGGTGCGGCGGATCCGGGCCGAGTCGGTGCTGCCCGAACTGCCCCGGGGGCTGGGCATCACCCTCTCCCTGGGCGAGCAGTCCCTGGAGACCTACCGGGCCTGGCACGAGGCCGGGGCGCACCGCTACCTGCTGCGGATCGAGACCACCGACCCGGAGCTGTTCGCCAGGATCCACCCTCCGGCCCAGACTTTGGCGGCCCGCAAGCAGGCCCTGGCGGACCTGGCCGCGGCGGGCTTCCTGGTGGGCACCGGGGTCATGATCGGCATCCCCGGCCAGACCCTGGAGATGCTGGCCGACGACATCATCTTCTTCCGCGACCACCCCATCGACATGATCGGCATGGGCCCCTACCTGGCCCACCTGGACACGCCCATGGGCAGCTGGCGCCAGCCGCTGGCCGAGGCGGACCTGCTGCAGCTGAGCCTCAACATGATCGCCACGGTCCGGCTGGCCTGCCCGGACGTGAACATCGCCGCCACCACCGCCCTGCAGGCCATGGTCCCCGACGGCCGCGAGCGCGGGCTGAGCTACGGCGCCAACGTGACCATGCCCAACCTCACCCCGGTGCACGCCCGCAGCCAGTACAAGCTGTACGAAGGCAAGCCGTGCATGGACGAGGCCAAGGAGGAGTGCCGCGGCTGCCTCATGGGCCGGGTGGAATCCGTGGGGCGCACGGTGGCCCTGAACCAGTGGGGCGACCCCCCCGCCTACGCCCGCCGGGTCGGCGAGGGCGAGGGATCCTGGTGACCATGTGACGGCCATCAATTCTGTTATTTTTCGCCCCGGCCGAAAAACGGACTGGCTTGTCTGTAACTTGAGCGTAAACTATGAAATCCGCCATCAAGTCGGTTCTTTGAAGGCGCCCGTGGAAAAATTCATTTGAATATTTCCACCCCCGCCCTTTCAATAATTTAAGATACCCTGATCTCTTAGACGAACTAAGACGGCGGCCCATGGATCCAGTTCTCTACACCTATCACATCCCGAGGCACGAGCCCGAGGTCGTGGCGCGCAACGTGGTGCGCCAGCACCTGGCCGACCACCTCCTGCTCTGGCGGCGGATCTCCGACGCCTCGGAGCTGGTGTTCCTGGCCACCTGCCAGCGGGTCATCTGGATGTTCTGGGGCGGCGACGGCACGACGCTGGGCTTCGGCCCCGAGATCGACAGCTTCGAGGGCGAGGCGGCCTGGCGCCACCTGATCGAAGTGGCCACCGGGCTCAACAGCGCCAACCTGGGCGACCGGGAGGTGGTGGGCCAGATCCGCACGGCCCTGGCCACCGCCAAGGAGACCCGCACCGCCGGCCCGGAGGCCACCGCCGCGCTGGAGGACATCCTGCGCGAGTCCCAGCGCCTGCGCACCCGCATCGGGCTGGACGACGGCTCGGCCAGCGTGGCCACCGCCGCGCTCCGGCACCTGGAGAACACCCTCGCCCCCGGCTCCCGGGTGGCCGTGGTGGGCGTCGGCCCCATGAGCCGCTACCTGGCCCAGCGCCTGCCGGAGCGGGGCTTCGAGATCACCATGTCCAACCGCACCCTGGCCAGGGCCGAGGCCTTCGGCCTGCCCATGGTGCCGCTGGCCCAGCTGCAGATGAGCCCCGAGGGCTTCGACGCGGTGGTCTCGGCCACCGCCAGCAACGAGCCGCTGTTCACCTTCGACGCCTGGTCGCGGCACACCTGCCGCCCGGTCAAGCTGGTGGACCTGGCTTTGCCGTACGATTCCGAGCCCGAGCTGGACCGGATCCCCTGGGTCACCCGGGTGGACCTCTCCTACTTCCTGGCCGAGACCGAGAACACCAGGCTCAAGCGGCACGAGGCCGCCCAGCTGGCCGAGCCGTACATCGTCGGCGCGGTGGAGCGCCTGCGCAAGCGGGCCGATGACCGCAACCAGAAATCCGCCATGCGCACCGCCCAGGAGCGTCTCACCGACGCCTGGGAGGCCATGGAGGCCGAGGCCACCGCCCCGGGCAGCGTGCTCGCGGACCTCGACCCGGCCCAGCTGGAGGCCCTGGAATCCCTGCTCAAGCGGGGACGCACCCTGGCGTTCCGGGCCCTCAACCTCCAGCGCGAACCCGCCCTGGAATCGCGCTAAGGTTGGACGCAGCATGAAGATTGTTCTTGGAACCCGGGGATCCCAGCTCGCCGTGCAGCAATCCGAGGCCCTGGTGGCCCACCTGCGGGCCAACGGGCACGTGATCGAATGGAAGCGCTTCACCACCCACGGCGACAAGTGGCTGGCCGGGCCCCTGGGCAAGGAGACCGGCACCGGCTTCTTCACCCGGGAACTGGAGGAGTCCCTGCTGGCCAGGGACGTGGACATGCTCATCCACTCCTTCAAGGACGTCTCCCTGGAGCGGCCTGAGGGCATCGCCACCGTCTGCGTGCCGGTGCGCGAGGACCCCGCCGACCTGCTGCTCATGCGCCCGGGCGCGCCGGAGCGCCCGGTCATCGGCACCAGCTCCGAGCGCCGGCTGCGCTTCCTGGCCGCCGCGCTGCCCCAGGCGAGCTTCACCTGGATCCGCGGCAACGTGCCCACCCGGGTGCAGCGGGTCAAGGACGGCGAACTGCGCGGCGAGCCCCTGCACGGCACCATCCTGGCCGCGGCCGGGGTCCGGCGCCTGGGCCTGGACCTGTCCGGCCTGGAGGTGCGGCCCTTCGCCGCCCACGAACTGCTGCCCGCCCCGGCCCAGGGCGCCCTGCTGGTGGAGGCCCGCCAGGGCGACCACGCCCTGCGGGAAGCGCTGGCCGGGTTCCACCACGCCCTCACCCTGCGCCTGGTCACGCTCGAGCGGGCCGTGCTGGCCGGCATCGGCGGCGGCTGCCAGCAGCCCCTGGGGGCCCTGGCCGAGCAGCTGCCCGACGGCCGGATCCGGCTGCGGGCCGGTTACGCCGCCGGCGAGCTCCGCTGGGCCGAGGCCGAGGGGCTGGACGACGCGGCCCTGGTGGCCCAGGTGCTGCGGGGCCTGGGACTGTGAAGCGCCTGGGCCTGGCCCGCGCCGCGGATGATGCGCTGTGCCGGGCCGTCCGGGCCGCCGGCTGGGAGCCGGTGCCGCTGTTCCTCACGGTCATGGAGGCCACCGGCGCCGAGCCGCCGCTGCCGGCTCCGGACGCCGTCGTCGTCCTGAGCCCCGCCGCCGCCCGCCTGGCCCTGCTGCCGCCCGGGGTGCCCTGCCTGGCCCAGGGCGAGGCCACCGCCCGCGCCCTGGCCGGCAGGCCCGTGCTGGTGAGCGCCAGCCCGCGGGCCGAAGGCCTGTTCGACCTGCTGCGGGAGCGCTTCCCCCAGGGCGGCAGCTTCCTGCTGGCCCGGGCCGAGCGCAGCCGCCAGCACCTTGAGCGGGCGGCCGAAGGCACGCCCTGGCGGCTGCTGCCCTGGATCACCCACCGGGAGGCCCCGGCGGACCCGCCGCCGGCCATGCCCGCCCTGGACGCGGTGCTGGCCCTGAGCCCGCTCCAGGCGGAACTGCTGGGGCCCCGCTCCGCCGGCCTGCTCCGGTTCGCCTGGGGCGAGCGGACCCAGCGGGCTTTCCTCCAGGCAGGGTATCCTGTGGACGGCTGGTGCGAACCCGAGGCCTCCGCGCTCCAGCGGCTCCTTTCCCCCCGCCCGAACTTGTGAGGTGCCCATGCTGATCCGCTCCCGCCGTCTCCGGGCCACGGCCGCCATCCGCGACCTGGCGGCCGAGACCGACCTGTCCGCCCGGAACCTGATCCAGGGCCACTTCATCCAGCCCCAGGAGGGCTCCACCGAGATCGCCAGCCTGCCGGGCATCGCCCGCAACGGCATCCAGGCCACCCTCGGCCAGGTGGAGCGGGACCTGAAGCTGGGCATCCGCACCGCCCTGCTGTTCGGCGTGCCCGACCCGGCCGAGAAGTCCCCGGACGCCGCCGCGGCCTTCGAGGCCGCCGGCCTCGTCCCGCGGACGGTCAGGGCCCTCAAGCAGGCCTTCGGCGCCGACCTGGTGGTGATGACCGACGTGTGCCTGTGCGCCTACACCGACACCGGCCACTGCGGGGTCAACCGCGGGGCCGAGATCGTCAACGACCCCAGCGTCGCGATCCTGGCCCGCATGGCGGTGGCCCACGCCGAGGCCGGCGCCGACTTCGTCGCCCCCTCGGACATGATGGACGGCCGCATCCGCGCCATGCGCGAGGCCCTGGAGCAGGCCGGCCTGGCCAGCACCGGCATCCTCAGCTACGCCATCAAGCACGCCGGGGCCTACTACGGCCCGTTCCGGGAGGCCGCCGACAGCTCGCCCAAGTTCGGCGACCGGCGCAGCTACCAGATGGACCCGCGCAACGCCAGGGAAGGCCTGCGCGACGCCCTGCTGGACCTGGACGAGGGCGCCGACGCGCTCATGGTCAAGCCGGCCCTGCCCAACCTGGACCTCATCTGGCGCCTGCGCGAACGGGCCCTGTGCCCCATCGCCGCCTACCACACCTCCTCGGAATACAGCACGGTCAAGGCCGCCGCCCGCCTGGGCTGGGTGGACGAGGCCAACCTGTTCCGGGAGCACCTGCTCGCCATCCGCCGCGCCGGCGCGGACTGGATCGTCACCTACGCGGCTCGCGAAGCCCTCCAAAAGCACTGGATCTGACATGGAAAACGCCAACGACACCCTCTTCCAGGAAGCCCTCACCCATTTCCCCGGCGGCGTCTCCAGCCCGGTGCGGGCCTTCCGCGCCGTGGGCGGCACCCCCAAGTTCTTCCGCAAGGCCTGGGGCGCCCGCTTCGAGGACGAGGAGGGCCGGCGCTACGTGGACCTCTGCATGTCCTGGGGCCCCCTGATCCTGGGCCACGCCGCCCCCGAGGTGCTGGCCGCGGCCAGGGAGGCCATGGAGGAGGGCCTCACCTTCGGCGCCCCCTCGCGCCGGGAGATCATCCTGGCCCGGCGCATCAAGACCATGGTGCCGTTCGTGGAGAAGATGCGCTTCGTCTCCTCCGGCACCGAGGCCGTGATGTCGGCCCTGCGCGCCGCCCGCGGCTTCACCCGGCGCGACCGGGTGATCAAGTTCGACGGCTGCTACCACGGCCACTCCGACGGCATGCTGGTGAAGGCCGGCTCGGGCCTGGTGACCTTCGGCGAGCCCTCCAGCGCCGGCGTGCCCAAGGGCTTCGCCGACCTCACCACGGTCCTGCCGCTGGACGACCCCGAGGCGCTGGAGCAGGCCTTCGCCAAGCTGGGCCCCGAACTCGCGGCCGTCATCATCGAGCCGGTCCCCGCCAACAACGGGCTGCTGGTGCAGGACCTCAGCTTCCTGAAGCGCCTGCGCGAACTGTGCACCCGCAACGGCACCGTGCTGATCTTCGACGAGGTCATCAGCGGCTTCCGGGTGGCCGCCGGCGGCGCGGCGGAACTCTACGGCATCACCCCCGACCTGGTCACCTACGGCAAGATCATCGGCGGCGGCATGCCGGTGGGCCTGTACGGCGGGCGCAAGGACATCATGGCGGTGATCTCCCCCGACGGCCCGGTCTACCAGGCCGGCACCCTGAGCGGCAATCCCGTGGCCATGGCCGCCGGGCTCGCCACCCTGGAGAAGCTCACCCCAAACCTGTACCGCGACCTGGAGCACAAGGGCGCCCGCTGGGCCACCGCCTTCGAGAAGATCCCCGGGCTGCACGCGCCCCGGGTGGGCAGCCTGCTATGGCCGCTGTTCCAGCCCGGCGTCAAGCGCGCCGACCGGGTCGAGAGCGGCGCCATCGCCAAGTTCAACCACATGCACGGGCTCATGCTGGAGCAGGGCGTCTACCTGCCGCCTTCGGGCTTCGAGGTGGCGTTCCTCTCCGTGGCCCACGGGGACGAGGAGCTGGCCCACTTCGAGCGGGCCGTCGGCATGGTCGCCCAGGAACTCCGGAAGGACTTTTGAAGGACCGCTCATGACCGCCCCCCTCGTCCGCGCCCTCCGGGGCGAAGTCCTGCCCAAGCCCCCGGTCTGGTTCATGCGCCAGGCCGGCCGGTTCCTGCCCGAGTACCGCGCCATCCGGGAAAAGGCCACCTTCGAGCAGGTGCTCTACGATCCCGACCTGGCCGCGGAAGTGACCCTGCAGCCGGTGCGCCGCTTCCCCCGGCTGGACGCGGCCATCATCTTCTCCGACATCCTGGTGGTGCTGGACGCCCTGGGCTGCGAAGTGGTCATCCCCGAGGGCGGCCCCCGGCTCACCCGCACCCTGGACCAGCTGGACCCGGCCGGCCCGCTGGATGAGCGGGTGTTCGAGCCGGTGCAGGCCGCGCTGCGCAAGGTGCGCAGGGAGCTGCCCGAGCACCAGGCCCTGCTGGGCTTCGCCGGCGCGCCCTGGACCCTGTTCGCCTACGGCATGGAGGGCAAGGGCAGCAAGAACTGGACCCGGGCCAAGGCCTTCCTGCACCGGGAGCCGGCGCGGGCGCGGGCCTGGCTGGACCGGCTGGCGGACGTCTCGGCCCTGCTGCTGAACCGGCACATCGGCGCCGGCGCCCAGGGCGTGCAGCTGTTCGACACCTGGGCCGGGGAGCTGGACCGGGAGGATTATGAAACGTTCGCACTGCCCGCCGCCGAGCGCACCCTCACCCAGGTGAGCGGCGCCCCCCGGCTCTATTTCCCCCGGGGCATCCTGCCCGCCTGCCTGGGCAGGCTCTCCTGCGAAGGGCTGGCGGTGTCCTGGCAGGTGCCCATGGCCGAAGCGCGGCTCGCCTTCCCCGGCAAGGTCCTGCAGGGCAACCTGGACCCCACCGCCCTGCTGGCGGGCAAGGAGACCGCCTGCCGCAAGGCCCGGGCCATCGTCCAGACCATGAAAGGACAGGCCCACGTCTTCAACCTGGGCCACGGGCTGCTGCCCGAGACCGATCCGGACGTGGTGGGCGCGGTCATTGACGCGGTCAAGGAATAGATCAACATTCAGGAACACTGGAGGCCCCGATGGCCTTGTCTTTGGAAGAACTGGTCAAGCACTATGACCGCCCCGGACCGCGCTACACCGGCTACCCCATGCCGCCGGTGTGGTCCGACGGCTTTCCCGAAACCCAGGTGATCGAAGCCCTGGCCCGGGCCGAACAGGACCCCGCGCCGTTCTCCCTCTACGCCCACCTGCCGTTCTGCAAGCGCCGCTGCTCCTACTGCGGCTGCAACGTGGTGGTCAGCCCCAGCTACGCCCCGGTGGAGAAGTTCCTGCAGTCCCTGGAGGCCGAAGTGGACCTCTGGGCGGCCCAGCTGCCCACCCGGCGCAAGGCCATCCAGCTGCACTGGGGCGGCGGCACCCCCACCTACCTGAAGGTGCCGGAGCTGGCCCGGACCTTCAAGCTCATCACCGACCGCTTCCCGCTGCTGCCCAACGCCGAGGTCTCCATCGAGGTGGACCCCACCTTCCTGGAGCCCGACCAGCTGCCCGCCCTGCGCCAGCTGGGCTTCAACCGGGTCTCGTTCGGCGTGCAGGACCTGGACGAGGGCGTGCAGGCGCTCATCACCCGCGGCCAGACCTGGGACCAGACCCTGGCCACGGTCCGCCAGGCCCGCGCCGAAGGCTTCACCGGGGTGAACCTGGACCTGGTCTACGGCCTGCCCGGCCAGACCATGGCCACCTTCCGCCACACCCTGGAGAGCACCCTGGAGCTGTCCCCGGACCGCATGGCCATCTACGGTTTCGCCTACCTGCCCAGCATGCTCGCCCACCAGCGCACCATCCCCACCGAGACCCTGCCGGCCCCGGAGCTGCGCCTGGAGCTGCTGCTGCTGGCCGTGGACATCCTGGAGCGGCACGGCTACGTGGCCATCGGCATGGACCACTTCGCCCGGCCCGACGACGAGATGGCCCGGGCGGTCAAGGAAGGCCGGCTCATCCGCAACTTCATGGGCTACGCCGTGGCCGCCGGCTCCGACCTGCTGGGCTTCGGCCCCAGCGCCATCTCCAACGTGGCCGGGGTCTACTCCCAGAACGAGAAGATCCTCACCCGGTGGGAGCGCGCCGTGGACGGCGGCCATTTCGCCATCCACAAGGGCCACCGCCTGAACGACGACGACCTCATGCGCCGCTGGCTGATCCACGAGCTCATGGGCAGCTTCGAGCTGCGCTGGGACGCCCTGGCCGTGCGCTTCGGGGTGGACGGGCCCAGGCTGTTCGCCGAGGCACTGCGGGAGCTGAAGGCCGAGGAGCCCTACGGCACCGTGCTGGTGCGCGACGAGGGCGTGTTCATCACCCCCCTGGGCCGGCGCTTCGTGCGCAACCTGGTGCAGCCCTTCGACGCCTACCTGAAGCAGCTCTCGGCCACCACCAAGTTCTCCCGGACCGTATGACCGACACCGCCGTCCTCCTGCTGAACCTGGGCGGCCCGCTGCGCCAGGCCGACGTGGAGCCGTTCATGTACCGGCTGTTCGCCGACGCCGAGATCGTCAAGTTCCCGGGGCCCGGCTTCCTGCAGCCGCTCTACGCCACCCTGCTCTCCAAGGGGCGGGCCAGGGAAGTGCGCGGCCGCTACCAGGAGATCGGCGGGGGCAGCCCGATCCTCAAGGAGACCGCGCGGCAGGCGTCCGCCCTGCGCCAGGCCCTGCGCCAGGCCGGGCGGGCCGAGCCAGTGAAGATCGTGTTCCGCTACGCCTCGCCCCGGGCCGCCGGGATGATGCGGGCGCTGAAGGCCCGGGGCATCGCCCGGCTGCTGCCGGTGACCCTGTATCCCCACGACTGCCGGGGCACCACCGGCTCCAGCCTGTCCGAGCTGTCCCGGGAGGCCGGGGCCGCCGGGCTGGAACTGCTGCCCGGCGTCCTGCACTACGCCACCGACCCGCTCTACCTGGACAGCCTGGCCGGACCCCTGGCGGCGGCCCTGGCGGAGGTCCCGGAGGCCACCGTGGTGTTCAGCGCCCACAGCCTGCCGGCCAAGGCCATCGAGGCGGGCGACCCCTACCAGCGGGAGATCACCGCCACCGTCGACGCCCTCAAGGCGCGCCTGGGCGGGATCCCCGGCGGCTGGCGGCTGGCCTACCAGAGCAAGGTCGGCCCGATCCGCTGGCTGGAGCCCGAACTCGGCGGGGTGCTCAGGACCCTCGCCGGCAGGGACATCATCGTCCTGCCGGTGAGCTTCGTCAGCGAGCACATCGAGACCCTGCACGAGCTGGACATCCAGTTCCGGGAGGTGGCCATGAAGGCCGGCGTGCGCAGCTACCGCCGCCTGCCGGCGCCGGGCGTCCACCCCGCCTTCATCCGCTGCCTGGCCGAGCGCACCCTGGCGGCGCTCAGCTCCCGAACTCGGCCGGGCTGAGGGCCAGGAGATACTCGGTGAGCGTGCGCTGCCTGCGCAGCCCGGCCCTGCGCTTCTTCTGGTAGATGCAGAACCGGTCCTCCACCGGCCGGATGCCGGGCAGCAGGGGCACCAGGTCGCCCCGCTCCAGCTCCTGCAGTACGCTGTAGGTGGGCGCCAGCAGCGCGCCCAGGCCGGCCACGCCGGCGTTGATCATGGCCCGCACGTGGTCCACCTCGATGATCCGGGTGAATTCCGGCCGCTCCCCTTCGGGCAGGGCCTGCAGGAACCGGTTCCACCAGGCCCCGGCCTTGTCCAGGGAGAGGATGGGGCAGGGGCCCAGGTCCCGGGCGGCGCCGATCCGCCGTTCGGCCTGGAACGCCCTGGAGCCGGCCACCACGTAGGTCTCCCGGAACAGCGGGAGCTTCTCCAGTTCCGGCAGGAAGTGCTCCCGGCAGTCGATGGCCAGGTCCAGGTCGTCCCGCAGCAGCGGCCCCAGAAGATCGTTGGAGAGGGTGAAATCCAGCTCCAGCTCCGGGTGCGCGGCCAGGAAGGGCCGGATGTGGCGCATGAGGATGCTGCTGCCGAACTCCACCGTGGCCCCCAGCCGCAGCCGGCCGGCGGCCGCGGGCTCGCCCAGATCCTCGGCGGCGGCCTCCAGGGTGGCGAACACCTGGGCGCACGCCTGCCAGAGCCGGGCGCCCGGCTCGGTGAGCCGGAACGCCCGGGCCCGGCGGTCCACCAGCCCGGTGCCGGCGCTGGCTTCCAGCTTGGCGATGGCGTGGCTGACCGCCGACTGGGTGAGGTGCAGCCGCCGGGCCGCCCCGGAGAAACTGCCCGCCTGGCCCAGGGCGTGGAAAGCGCGTAATTGATACAGATCAAGTTGAATGGTCATACCCATGAATTTTACTCATGTCCAGCGTGAACGCAATGCGTTTGAGATTCGATCGCCGGGACCGTATATATCAATCAGGAGGCAGGCCCCCATGGACAAGCGCACCGCCCAGGTCTTGGAGAAGCTCGGAATCACGGACCTGAACCCGGGCGGATTCCACGGTGAGTGGCTGGGCGGCGGCCCCGTCCAGAAGGTGGTCTCGCCGGTGGACGGCCAGCCCCTGGCCGCGGTGGCCAACGTCGACCGGGCCGAGTTCGGCCAGATCCTCGACCGCTGCCACCGGGCCTTCGCGCCCTGGCGGCTGGTGCCCGCGCCCAAGCGCGGCGAGGTGGTCAAGGAACTGGGCGACGAACTGCGGCGCAACAAGGAAGCCCTGGCCGAGCTGGTGACCCTGGAGATGGGCAAGACCCTGCGCGAAGGCCTGGGCGAGGTGCAGGAGATGATCGACATCTGCGACTTCGCGGTGGGCCTCTCGCGCCAGCTCTACGGCCGCACCATGCCCAGCGAGCGGCGCCAGCACCGGCTCCAGGAGCAGTGGCTGCCCCTGGGCGTGGTGGGGGTGATCACCGCCTTCAACTTCCCGGTGGCCGTGTGGGCCTGGAACACCGCCATCGCCCTGGTCTGCGGGGACACGGTGCTGTGGAAGCCCTCCAGCAGGACCCCGCTCACC
>Ga0316231_1004894_pt1 | contig 10894 bp, 10 predicted proteins | sample TBH18027metaG_FD_206002 | JGI IMG/M metagenome (GOLD analysis project Ga0316231, IMG submission 206002) | Freshwater microbial communities from Trout Bog Lake, Wisconsin, USA - TBH18027 | ecosystem: Environmental > Aquatic > Freshwater > Lake > Hypolimnion/Profundal zone | place: USA: Wisconsin...
CATCGGCGGGCTGCTGGTGGCCACCCTGGTGACCCTGTTCATCGTGCCGGTCATCTACAGCCTGTTCCGCACCGAGCCGCCCACGGCGCACCTGCTGGACGAGCAGTTCCAGATTGAACAAGAAGGGTCCGAAGCATGAACCAGCCCGCGTCCTCCTCCCGTTTCCGCATCGCCGGCACCAGCCTGGCGGTGCTCACCCTGGCCGCGGTGGGCCTCCTGAAATTCTCCCAGCAGCGCGGCCTGGCCCGGGAATCGAGCCGGAGGCAGGTGGAGGTGGATGCCGGGCCCAGGGTGCGCACCCTGGTGGTCGGCAGCGATGCCGGCGGCTCGAGCCGAAGCTTCCAGGGCGAGACCCTGCCCTGGACGGTCACCACCCTCTACTCCAAGCTGGCCGGGTTCATCAAGGAGGTCCGGGTGGACAAGGGCAGCCGGGTGCGCCGGGGGGACATCCTGGCCGTCATCCAGTCGCCCGAGACCGAACGCAACACCCTGGCCCTCAAGGCCAGCTACGAGAACCTCGAAAGCATCGCGAAGCGCTACGCGGAGCTGGGCCGCCAGGGCGTGGCCAACGCCCAGGACGTGGACAACGCAAGGGCCGCGGCCCAGGTGGCCAGGCAGACCTGGCTCTCCCAGACGGAGCTGGAGGGCTACGAGAAAGTGCTGGCGCCCTTCTCCGGCGTGGTCACCGCCCGCATGGTGGACCCCGGCGCCTTCGTCCAGAACGCCAGCACCTCCACCTCCTCCCAGCCCATGTTCTCGATGCAGGACGTGGACCGGCTGCGGGTGACCTTCTTCGTGGACCAGGCCACCGCCGGCCTGGTCAAGCCCGGCCAGGACGTGGAAGTGAGCCCCGCCGAACACCCCGATCTGGTGCGGCACGGCCGGGTCAGCCGGGTGGCCGGGGCCCTGGACCTGCGCACCCGGACCATGCTGGCCGAGGCCGACCTGGACAACCGCGACGGGAGCTTCATGGCCGGCGGCTACGTGCGGGTGGCGCTGCGGCTGCCCGGGGCTTCCGGGCGGCTGGAGATTCCCTCCGAAGCCCTGCTCATGCGCGGCGAGCAGGCCTTCGCTGCGTCCCTGGCGGGCGGCAAGGTGCAGCTGGTGCCCCTGGCCCTGGGGGAGGACGCCGGCAGCCGGGTCCGGGTGCTCAAGGGCCTGAGCGAAGGCATGCGCATCATCCTCAACCCCAACCCCGGGCTCAGGGACGGCGACCCGGTGCAGGTCATCAACTGATCCATGGGCAGCGTCCGGTCGCGGTTCAGCTGAGGCCCTGGCGGGCGGCCCGGTAACGCCTCGAGGCCCTGACCTCGCGCACGACGTCCTCCGGGTTGCGCAGCCGCTGGTGCTTGAGCGCCGGCACCCCCAGCTCCTCGCCCAGGGCCCGGCCCAGGGCCTTGAGCGGGCCCTTCAGGTTGTCGTGGAAGATGATCGCGGCGATCCCGCCCTGGACCGAATCCGCCGCCGCCCGCAGCATGGCCAGCCCGTCGCCCTCCTCGAACTCGCCCCCCACGATCCACTGGTTGGGCAGGATGTGGCCGGTGCCCAGGCCGAAGGGGCGGCCGGAACCCAGCGCCGCGTCGCGGAAGCTGGGCTCGAAGTGGGGCCCGCCCAGGCAGAGCAGGGGCAGCAGCTCCCCGGCGGCGTCGTCGCACTTGAAGATCCTCGGCAGCGCCCGGGCCACCACCTCGGCGGCGCGCGGATCGGCCCAGCTGGCGGGCTCGCTGCCGATCTCGATGTCCAGCACCGGGATGCGGATCTCGTGCAGCTGCTCGGGCGGCTGGCCGAACCGGGTCCCGGACCAGTGGCTGGCCTCGGTCCAGGTGGTGAAGCGGTCCAGGCCCATGGCCGCCCGGGCCTCCTCCATGGCGAACAGGGTGCCGCGGAGCGCGTGCGGGTCCACCGGGCCGAACTGCCCGGACGGGGAATCGGCGATGGTGTGGGCGGTGAAGATGGCCTCCGGCGCCCCGCCCCCTTCGTGCCAGTTGACGATGCCCAGCACCGAGGCGATGCCGAAGAAGGGCTCCAGCGCCCCCAGGTACCGGCGGTTGTCGGTGGTCACGATCACCTGGGTGCGGATGAACACGAACCGGTCGCCCTGGTCGTCCAGGTGCTCCAGCACCGGGAGGCCCTCCACCCGGGTGCCGGTGTCGCGCAGGTCCACGGTGTCCGCCAGGGCGTCCCAGATGGCCGGGGCCGCCTTGTCCCGGGTCCGGTCGCAGCACAGGGTGTATACGGCTGTCCTTCCGCTCATTGGATTATGCCTCCCGCACGATGGCGCCCAGCCCCCGGGCGCCGTCCACCATGACCTCCAGCGGCTGTTCCAGGCGGTAGTGGCGGAGCTTGCCGTCCAGTCCGGTGGCCACCAGCGGCTGGGCCGAAAGCCAGTCCCAGTCGATGGCGCCGCCGTCGCCGCGGCGGTGGATGGTGAAGTAGGCCACCCCGAAGGCGGTGAGGTTGTGGAAGAAGTGCGAGCCCTGGGAGGGGTCCACCTCCAGGTCCTGGAAGTCGGTCTCGACGATGGCCCTGGCGGTCGAGATCTGGGGCCAGGTGACCGGGATGCCCAGCCAGGGGTCGGCCGAGCCCCAGCGGCCGGGGCCGATGATGAGCGAGGCCCGGCCCTCCTGGCGCAGCCCGCGGTTGATGGCGTCGATGGCCTGGGCCGCCTCCCGGGTGCGGGCCCGGTCCAGGTCCCAGGGGATGGCGACGATGTCGCGGATGCCGCCCCTGCGGCCGTGGCCCAGGGTGCTGCGGGAGAACACCACGGCCTCGTCCCGCAGCGGCTCCAGGGATTCGCCGGAGGGGGCCACCCGCTCCACGTTCATGGGGCGGATCTGGAGCACGTGGAAGGTCTGGGGCCCCGCGGCCTTCAGGTCCACGGCGAACTCGATCTCCACCGGCACGCCGATGCAGGTCTCGGCCACCTTCAGCAGCCTGGTGAGGATCCGCGGCAGCGGGAAGCCCTGCCCCTTGAGGATCCGGCTGAAGGTCACCAGGGGCGTGCCCGGCGTGGTGACGCCGTCGGTGATCCGGTCGTTGGCCGGGTGGAAGGTGGAGGCGATGCCGCCCATGGCCGGCTCGGCCAGGGCCCGGGTGACGTCGCCCTCCACCAGGTTGGCGTCGTAGGCCATGCCCGGGATCACGTCGGAGAGGGTCATGTCCAGGCCCCAGAATTTCCGCTGGGCGTTGCGCAGGATGTCCTTGACCGCGGAGAACTGGGGCAGCACCTCGGGCTGGGCCGGGCAGAAGCGCAGGGCCTCGAACCCCTCCACCACCGCCTTGCCCAGGCCCAGGGCCACCAGGGCCGTGCCGTCGGTGGGCGCCATGTCCCTGAACGGGTAGAAGTTGTAGGAGGAGGTCACCCCGGAGAAGGTGGGGTAGTACAGGTCCCCGCGGCGGGCGCCCACCAGGGTCTGGATCACCACCGCCATGCGCTCCTCCTCCAGGCGGTGCGGCGTGGTCTCCAGGTAGTCCCTGGCCCCCTTCATGTAGGTGGAGGCGTAGACCACCTTCAGCGCCTCCAGCAGCTGGGCCAGCCGCACGTCGAGGCTGGGGTGGCAGTTGGGGAGCATGATGGTGGCGTAGACCCCGGCGAAGGGCTGGTACAGGGAGTCCTCCAGGATGCTGGAGGAGCGCACCGCCAGGGGGGTCCGGACCACGGCCAGGAACTTGGCCAGCCCGCCCCGCACGGAGCGGTCGAAGCGCCCCTGGCGGAAGGCGTCCAGCACGGCCTCGTCGGACAGGCCGGCGCACTCGTGCGGCATGCCGGCCAGGCCGTTGCGCTCCAGGAAGGCCTCGAAGATGTCGCTGGCCACCGCAACCGTCCTGGGGATGGCCACCTCCACCCCGGCCTGGTTCAGGTCCTCCATGGCCAGCAGCCGCTGCATGAAGGCGAGGCCGCGGCCCTTGCCGCCCAGGGAGCCGGAGCCCATCTTGGCGAAGGTGACGTACTCGTCGTAGGCCGCGGTGTCGAAGTCCGAGATGATGGTGCGCTGCGCGTCCCGGATGTAGGAGAGCAGGCCGTTGCGGATGTGCGCGCGCAGCCCGCTGATGGACGGGAAGTGGGAGACCATCACCGGCTTGACCGCCTCGGCCAGGGCGAACTCGGTGCGCGCGGCGTACCACTGGGAGAAGTGGTCGCGGTTGGCGTGGTACTCGATGGATTCGTCCGGGACCCGCTCCAGCTGCGCCAGGAGCTGGCGGAGATCGGCGGCCCGGGCCACCTCGGTGCGGTCCGGCAGGCGGAAGATGAAGTCGCCGAAACCGAAATTCTCCAGCATGAAGGTGCGCAGGTCGGCCAGGAAGGTGGGCGATTCCTTGGGCAGGAAGCACGCCCCCAGCTGCTCCACCAGGGCGCGCGGCACGGGTTCGGTGGACTGCAGCAGGATCGGCAGGTCCGGGTTCTTCCAGCGCACCTGCCGGGCCAGCTCGATACCCGCCTGCGGGTCCAGCCGGCCTTCCCGGGGGAAGCTCACGTCGGAGACGATGCCCAGGAGGTGGTCCCCGAACCGCTCGAACAGGCGCCAGGCCTCCTCGTAGTCCTGGGCCAGGAGGATCTTGGGCCGGGCCCGCATGCGCAGGATCCGGTGGGTGAGGTTCAGCCCTTCCGCCATGAGCCGGGAGGTCTGGTGGGTGACCTCGGCGTAGATGTGGGGCAGGAAGAACGAGTAGAAGCGCACGTCGTCCTCCACCACGATGATGGCGCGCACCCCTCGGTCCAGCACGTCGTGCTCGGCGTTGCCGCGGTCCTCCTGCTGCTTGAGCATGGCGAACAGCGACTTGACGTCGCCCAGCCAGAGGAACACCCAGTCCACCTGGCCCGCCGCGCGCAGCGCCTCCAGCGCCGGCACCTCCCAGGGGTGCACCGCCAGCACTCCCATGGGCAGCCGGGGCACCTGCTCCTTGGCTTCCCGGGCGAACGCCTCGAGGGGCATGTCCGCCAGCCGGGCCGTGGTCACCACCATGTCGAAGGGCTGGCTGGCCAGGAGGGCGAGGCCCTCCCGGCCGGAAGTCACGGTGACGATCCGGGGGGTGCCCCTCAGGTTGATGCCCAGGTCGCGGATCTCCTGCACCAGCAGTTCGTTGAGCTGGCCGTCCTCCTCCAGGATGAAGGCGTCGTAGTTGGTGGCCACCAGCAGGATCTCGAACACCCGGTAGGGCATGAGCCCGGAGAACTGGTCCATGCGCATACCGAAACGGATTCCGGGCTCGGTGAGGTCCGACATGTGGCACATCCGGGGGCTATGCCAGCATTCTAGGTCAACCGGCGGCCGGGAGGTGAGTAAGCTATATCCCTGAGGTGGCTCATGGACATTCCGATTCTTACCCTGGCCCTGCTGGCCCGGAGGATGGACGAGCGCTCAGGGGGCGGCGGCATGGGCCTCTTCCTGGTGCTGATCATCATCGGCATCGTGGTCTTCCTGGTGCTGCGCGGGCGCCGGGACCGCCAGGAGGAACTGGGGACGCCCATGCGGGGCATGCCCTCGGGCCCGGTGGCCGGCCACACCTTCGCCAACCCCTACCCCAGGTGCCCCGGCTGCGGGGCCGCCGGCGACAAGATGCGCCAGGCCTGGGACGGCATGCGCAAGGTGACCTGGACCTGCGGCTACTGCGGCGCGGTGGCGGGAATCCAGGAGCTCAAGGACGAGGAGCTCCCGCCCTCCGCCCGCCAGCGGCTGGGGCTGGACGGGGGCCAGGGCATGATGCCCGGGCAGCCCTACTACCCGCAGCAGGGCGGCGCGGGCGGCCTGCTCACCGGCATGATGATCGGCAGCATGCTCGGCGGCGAGCGGCGCTCCCGGGGCGAGGACGGCGGCTGGATCGAAGGCGGCCGTGACTCCGCCGGCCCCGGCAACGACTGGGGCGAGCAGGACAACTCCGGCGGCGGCGGGGACTGGGGCGACTCGGGGGGCGGCGATTCCGGCGGCGGGGACTCCGGCGGCAGCGACTTCTGACCCTATTTGTAGATCCCGCAGCAGACCACCCAGCCCTCATAGGCCTCCAGGTAGGTGGTCTTGGGCTCGATCCGCCCGTCGGCGGGATTCAGGAACTTGTAGTCGACCCAGCCCTTGCCGGCCTCCCTGCCCAGCTTGATGATCTCGGCGATGTAGGGCTTGCCGTCCGGGTCCTTCACCCCCAGGCGGTTGGTGCCCACGAAGGTGGAGGTGGAGCCCTGGGCCAGGCACTTGCCGGCGCCGTCGTAGACGAACAGGTACAGGGGCCGGCCCGGGCCCACGTGGAACTTGCCGGTGCCGAAGTTGACCTGCTTGAGCAGGGCGTCCTTGCCGCTGGCCTTGGCGAAGGCGATGCCCTCCTTCACCAGGCCGATGGCCTTGGGCCGGTCGGCGGTCTGGGCGAAGGCGAGGGAGCCCGCCAGGAATATCGCGGTGGGGATGAACAAGCGCATGGTGCCTCCTGGGTCAGACGGTGAAGCGCGCCACCAGGGTGTTGAGGTTGTCCGCCAGACGGGTGAGCTCGTCCAGGGTCCGGGTGGATTCCTTGAGGGTGGCCGCCACCTGCTCGGTGGCGGCGGCGTTCTGCTCGGCGATGCTGGCGAGGTCGGCCATGGCCGCCGCCACGTCGCCGGCGGCGGCGTTCTGGGCCTCGCTCTGGCGGCCGATGGCCTGCAGGCTGCCGCAGGAGGCGCCGACGGCGTCCTGGATCCCCTTGAGCACGGCCCCGGCCGCGTTGACCATGGCGGTGCCGTCGCTGATGCTGCGCCCGGAGGTGCCGATCAGGCCGGTGATCTCCTTGGCCGCGACCGCGCAGCGCTCGGCCAGCTTGCGCACCTCCTCGGCCACCACGGCGAAGCCCTTGCCGTGTTCGCCGGCCTTGGCGGCCTCGATGGCGGCATTGAGGGAGAGCAGGTTGGTCTGGTTGGCGATCTCGGTGATGACCGTGAGGATGTTGCCGATCTGCTTGGCGTTGTCCTGGATGGCGCGCATGCCCTGGGCGGCTTCGGCCACGGCGGCGGCGCCCCGCTCGGCCTGGTCCCGGGTCTGGTCGTAGACCCTCAGCGCTTCCGAGGCCGCGCCGTGGATGTCCCGGGAGGAGCCGGCGATCAGGCCGACCTTGGCGCTGGCCCGGCCCGCGCTGCCTTTCTGCTGTTCGGAGGTCCGGGCGATGGCGTCGCCGGCCGAGGCCATCTCGGTCATGCCGGCGCTCAGCTGCAGGGCGCCCGAGGCCAGGTTGGCGGAGATGCCCACCACCTGGGCCACCAGGCTCTGGATCTTGCCCACGAAGACGTTGAAGTGGATGGCCTGCTGGGCGATCTCGTCGGTGCCCGCGGCGTCGAGCCGGGCGGTGAGGTCGCCCTGGCCTTCGGAGATGTCCTGCAGATGGCCGGTGAGCACGTTGAGCGGGTTCACGATGGCCCTGCCCATGGCCCAGGAGGCGAGGCCTCCGAGTCCGGCCATGAGCGCCGCCACCAGGAGGGCCATGAGGAAGCCCTTGGTGCGGGCCGCGCGGATGGCGTCGAGGTTGGTGGCCAGCAGCAGGAAGGAGACCTTGCCGGAATCGCTGTGGATGGGGTAGCCGCCCAGCACGTAGCCGGAGGTCCGCACCAGCGCGGGGGCGGCGAGGGATCCGGAAGGGCCGAGCACCGCCCTGGCCAGGGGCAGGAGGTCCAGGCCGGTGTCCTTGTTGGTCCGGGCCCGGGCGAACACCTTCAGGTCGGCCCCGGTCCCGCTGATGACCGCCGCCTGGCTCAGGGAGGCCAGGTCCTTGAAGCCGTCCAGGGCGTGTTCCGCCCCCAGGACGTCCTCGAACTCGGTGGGCAGCGCCAGCGCGCCCGACAGCAGGACGCCCAGGCCCTGGTTCTGCTCCCGCAGCCCCTGCACGAGGCTGTTGCTCAGCAGGATGGAGGTGGCGAGGGTGGAGACGACGATGAGGGCCCCCACCAGGGCCAGCACGGACACAAGGATCTTCTTCTTGACGCTGATGGAAGACCAGAACCCCATACCCGACTCTCCAGAAGCGAGAGTATCGTCAAAATTTAATTGGAAACATCAATTTTATGATGAAAATGACAAACGATGGCCCGGTCTTCCCGGGGCCCGGAAGGCCCGCCGGCTCACCGCCGGAAACGCTCCGCGATGGCGCGCACCACGTCCGGGTCGGCCTTGGCGTTGTGGTTGAAGAACGTTTCGGTGGTCACCCGGGTCCCGGGGACGCCGCGGGCCTCCAGGGCCGCCTTCAGTTCCGCGATCATGGCGCCGTTGCCCACCAGGTGGAAGTGGCAGGCCATGGGGTCGGGGATCAGGGGCGGCACGCTCTCGCCCAGGCGGCCGCGGAGGCCGGTCCAGTGCTCCGGCGGCGAGGTGAGGGTGGGGCGCCAGCGGAAATGCGGATACCGGGCCTGGAGGGCGTCCAGTTCCGGGGCCAGGCAGATGTCCGCGGCCTCCCGGAACCCGGCGAACACGGTGATGGGCCTGGGGAAGCCCGCGGCCAGGGCCTGTTCGGCGAAGCCCCAGAGCGGCCCGGTCCCCGATCCGGTGGCCAGCCCCACCACTCCGGCCGCCTCCGGGGCGATGCCCTCCAGCACGGGAACGTGGTGCAGGCCGCTGATTTCCGTCCGGGTCCCCGCCGCCAGGGCCTCCAGCGCCGGGGTCAGGCGCCCGCCCGGGATGACCCGGTAGAGGAGGTCCAGGCTGCGCCGGGCCGGGTCCGCCCTCGACACGGTGTAGGGGTGGCGCTGGCCGGCGTGGCGCAGCACCACCACGTGGCCGGGCTGGTAGGGGAAGGGCAGGCCGTCCCGCAGCTCCAGCCGCAGCAGGCGGCAGCCGCGCCCCGCCTCCCGGTTGCCGGTGACCGCGGCCTCGCGCCAGGCCTGGGTCCAGTCCGCGGCCACGGTCACATCACCTTGGGCACCAGGAAGCAGCCCTGGCCGGCGAGGGGCGCGTTGGCCAGCGCCTGCTCCTGGGTGAGCCCGGGCCGGGGCTCGTCCTCCCGGCGGGGCAGGGCCAGGTCCAGCCCGTGGGTGCAGGGCTCCACCCCCTCCAGGTCCAGCTGGTCGAGGCTCTGGGCGTGGCTGAGCACCTGGGTCATGGCCTGGCGCAGGGGCTCGATCTCCGCCGGCTCCAGGCTCAGGTGGGCCAGCTGGGCGCAGCGGAGGACGTCCTCGCGGGTGACTTCCATGACGGTCTCCTACAGCGGCAGGTTGGGGTCGGCGTTCAGCGCCCAGGGGTCCCGGGCGGGCTCCAGCATGGCGCCGGCGGCGGCGATCATGGCGCCGTTGTCGGTGCACAGGCGCGGCTCGGGAATGGCCAGGGCCAGCCCCAGGCGGTCCGCGGCCAGCCGGGCCTGGGCGCGCAGCTCGGAATTGCAGGCCACGCCGCCGGAGACCACCAGGCTGCGGGCGCCGGTCTCGTCCCGGAAGACGGCCACCGGCTTGAGCAGCCATGCCGCGATGGTCTCCTGCAGGCTGCGGCAGAGGGCCTGGACCCGGGGATCCCCGGCCCCGGCCGCGGCCAGGCCGGGCTCGGCCTGGATGCGCATCTTCACGGCGGTCTTCAGGCCGGAGAAGCTCCAGCTGGCCAGGCCGTCCCGGAACCGGGGCGGGGTGAAGGGCGCGCCGGCCCGGGCCGCGCCGCGGGCGCAGGTGTCCACCACCGGGCCGCCCGGGTAGCCCAGGTCCAGCATCCGGGCGGTCTTGTCGAAGGCCTCCCCGGCCGCATCGTCCCGGGTCTTCTGCAGCAGCTCCAGGCTGGTCCAGTCCCGGGCCAGGTAGAGGTGGGTGTGGCCGCCCGAGACCAGCAGGGCGAGCGCCGGGAAGGGCAGGTCCGGGGCGCCGAAGCGGGCGGCGTTCAGGTGCCCCAGCAGGTGGTGCACCCCCACCCAGGGGATCCCCTCCCGCCAGGCCATGGCCTTGCTGGCGGAGAACGTGGCGAGCAGGGAGCCCACCAGGCCCGGCCCCTGGGTGACGGCGATCCGCTCGATGTCCGCCAGGCCCACCCCGGCCTGGGCCAGGGCGCCGGCGATCACCCCGCGCAGCTGGAGCAGGTGCTCCCGCGCCGCCAGCTCAGGGACCACGCCGCCGTAGGGGCCGTGCAGGTCGTCCTGGCTCTTGCGGGTCATGGCCAGCAGTTCCGGGCCGCGGGCGGTCTCCCGCACCACCGCGGCCGAGCAGTCGTCACAGGAGGATTCGAGGCCGAGCACCAGCATCTCCCCAGTCTACCCCAGACCCAGGGCGTCCCACCGCTCGGGGGGATGGAAGCGGCAGCGCCAGCCGCTCCAGCTGACCCGCTGGAAGGTGATCCGCCCCGGCCACGGCACCCGCTCCAGGTAGCCGCGCAGGGCGGTCTGCAGGCGCAGGCGCTGGTGGAAGCCCAGGGCCAGGTCGCCGCCGGCCCAGGCGCCGGCGGCCCTGGCCTTGACCTCCACCGCCCGCAGTTCGTCGCCCCGGGCCACCAGCAGGTCCAGCTCGAACCGGCCGGACTTGAAGTTCCTGGCCACCAGGTCCCAGCCGCGCAGCCAGAGCAGCCAGAGGGTGGCCCGCTCGCAGCGGCGGCCGTAGCGCCGGGCGAGGCGGCCTCTGGCGGTGCGGGCCGGGGCGGCCATGGAGGACTCCGTTCCTGGGTTTCCTGCCGGGAAGCGGGCCCAGGTTCCCGTTCCCCAGTAAACTCGTTCAATGCCCGCGCCCCGCAACAACCTCGAGCGCAGCCCGGCCCTCCGCCGGAAGCTCACCGACCTGCCCACCCAGCCCGGGGTCTACCTGTACCGGGACCAGGAAGGCAACCTGCTCTACGTGGGCAAGGCCAAGGTGCTGCGCAACCGGGTGAAGAGCTACTTCCAGTCCAGGCAGCTGGACGGCAAGACCCGGCGGCTGGTGGCCCGGGTCTGGGACCTGGAGTTCGTGGTCTGCGAGACCGAGCTGGAAGCCCTGGTGCTGGAGAAC
>Ga0316231_1004895_pt1 | contig 10894 bp, 4 predicted proteins | sample TBH18027metaG_FD_206002 | JGI IMG/M metagenome (GOLD analysis project Ga0316231, IMG submission 206002) | Freshwater microbial communities from Trout Bog Lake, Wisconsin, USA - TBH18027 | ecosystem: Environmental > Aquatic > Freshwater > Lake > Hypolimnion/Profundal zone | place: USA: Wisconsin...
GCCATAAGCGCCGGGGCATGGTCAAAGGTCGGGAGCGGGTGGAATACCCGATTGCATGGTTTGCTGCGCAAGGGCTGTTCAGCCTGAAGGACGCCCAAACGCAATGGCTTCAATCCCTGACGGGAAAACACTGACTGGAAAGCCGGATGCGGGAGATCCGCCAGTCCGGTTTGGAGGGAGGGGCAAGGTCAATCCCTTGTCCCTACCCCTATAGACCTGTTCGTCCTCGCCGCCAACCGGCAGGCAGGGCTCATAGGATATACGGTTCAGCGCGCTCCGAATAATCCGCTCGACCTCCGGGTCAAAGAAATTGGCATGATGAGATTCTCCGATGTACCTGGCACCTTGGATCACCGAGAGAAACTTGTCCCGAATCTGGCCCCGCACTTGGTCCCAAGCTGCAAGTGACCCATCGGCTGCTCCCAATTCCTTGATGAACGCCGCCAGGCATCCATCCCAGTCCGCCTTGCCCTTGGCATCCCGCCATTGGTCGGGCAGCACACACACTTTACCCTCGTATCCTTGGCGCGACAGTTGCCGGGCCAGATAACGTGCCCAGACCTGCGTGTCGTGGCGGCGGTGTTGTTCCGGCTGATAGTCCGGCAGGGTTTCGTTCCCCTTGTCCTCATTGTCATACCCCACAACGACCTGACGGACACCTGTCAATTCCAGCCACTCTTCCACCTCCCCGATCAGCGGCTTGGCCATGGTGATCCCGGGCAACGCCGCGATTTCAGCGACATCACCCAAGACCTGCCACAGGGCCGCTGCCTTAAATTCACCCTCGGTCACAATTGCAAATTTATGGTTGGAAGCCTGCCGTCCGGCACTTGAGGCTTGGCCCTTGGGCCGGACGACGTAGAAGCGAGGCGGCTTGCCGCGCATCATCCCTTTGTGGGGACGCAAATGCACCAATTTCATGGCCTCGTTAAAATAGGGGATCAGAATCGGATGGTTCCACACGCACTCGCGAACCACTTCCCCATCCGCACCGCGCACTTTCTTGCCCTTGGCGTCCCGCTTTTCCACAATGGACATGCCATAAAACTGCGGATTGGGCTTGGGAGGCTCCGCGATTTTATCCGAATCAGTTTTCCACAGGCCGCTTTCCACCAGCACCGCCACTGGGAAACGATTGGCCATTTCGAGAAGAATTTCCTTGTTGGACTCCAGGTTTGAGCGGTACCCTAGCAACTCGATCGTCGAGTGGCTGAGCCCACGCTGGGTGACCAGGATTTTCCGGTCCGCATCGCTCAAGCTCAACCGATTGTAGTAGTCGTTCAGCGCATCCAGCACCTGCGGCGTGGGATCGGCGGCTTCCGAATCGGATGTCGAATTGGCCACTTCGACGGAAGGCCCCATTTCAGAGGGGGTTCCAGTCAGCTCGGTGTTGGCGACTGCGGTATGGTCTGTCTCTGTTTCTTTCAAGTTCGTGTTCGTGCGGTGACTTGATCGTCACAAATTTTCGCACCTCAACACGATACGTAATTCCCTCCGCCCAAATCTGGACGCAGTTATTTCACGTTTGCGTCCAAAATCAGCGCAACTGGTTGCGCACCCGGTGATCCCTGAGTATGATTTTGTCGGGGCCGACATCAACTTCTTTTACGGGTGGCTTTTTTAACCTCTGGAGCCCCAAGCGCTCCCAAGTCTTGCGGACATAATTACCGGCCAGCGCATTCATCCCCAAGGCATGATTGGCTAGCGCGGCGATGGCGTCGTCAGCAAGATAGCATAATGGCGGGTATTCTTTGCCTTTCTTGTCCAACCCTCCCGCGGCCCACCATTCCAAAAGATAAGATTCCAGGAGGTCGCCCTCCATGAGAGCGTTAAAATTTTCCCCTGGACCGTCCAGTGCCTCCCCGAGGCGTTTCAAAACCGTGGAATTGAGATCCCCGGCTGCGTCCCAGGCTGCGTATTGAAGATCCAAGCGCAGTCCTGGATGCTGTCTGAACTCTTTGATTCTGGCAAACGCATACATCTGCAATAGTCTGTTCGCCACAAACCTTCCGCGTTTGAAACTGATTTCTTTTCTATCCTTCGCCGGCTCGAAAAGACCCATTTTGTAGAACATTTGCTTGTCCCGGGCGATACAGGTCCGCAGCCATATTTCAAAAAATTCGGCCGGCATTTCTTCTCCCTGTCGATCCGTGAAGCGCCATACACCGCCCATTTCAGTCGAGTCAAATAGCGGCACGAGCAACGCGTAGGTGTCCCCCCTGTCAATCATGATTTCGATCAACCTCATGATCCGCATCCAGTCCAACGGGGCCAGGCCGACCCGCGGAATGGGGAGCGAGATTTCGCCGGCAGGCAAAAACCCTCTGCGCTCAAGCCGCCGACGCTCATGAACCGAGTGGAGCGAAACATATTTCAAAAAATCCCTCATGTCCCTTTTGCTGTCTTTGCTTATATCCAAAGTTTCGAGAAAATGCATGCAGCAATACAATCAGGTTTTGCTTTGGTTTTCCATTTCTTTCACCCGCAGATTCCTGTCGTTGGCGGCGGGTTGAAAAGCCCAAGAACAAGCGGTGGACGGTGAATATTTGGAAGATTTCTACACCATGCTTGGCATATCAACCAGTGGTCTTTTTTGATGCGCGACCGTCCGGCACATCCAAATGGTAATCACGCCGGTTTTGACAATGCGCCGATAAATGCGAGCAGCTTCTTGGTTTCCGCCTCGCTGTCATGCCACCAATCAGTTGACCAGATTCGATAAAGCGTCCAGCCCAAACCTTCAAGGATGGCTTGGCGCAGCTTGTCACGATCACGGGCCGTCGCCGCGCGATGGTAGGTGGCTCCATCGCACTCCACGCCGAGCTGGTATCGTCCTGGATTTTTGTGATCAAGGATCCCCAAATCAATCCGATAGCCCGAGCAGCCCACTTGGTGATGAACCTCATATCCCGCCGCCCGCAGCCGGTCCGCAACCATTTGCTCGAATTCGGAGTCGGGATCACCGTTCGCGGATGCTGAGGTCGCTGCCGCCAGGGCACTGGGACCACGTTCGGCGTAATCGAGAAAGTACTTGAGATCGCGCAGCCCACGGGCGCGAGTGCGCGTGAGATCAATCTGATCCGCACGCAATCCACTATAAACGACCACCTCGTGTTTGGCCCGGGTAATTGCGACGTTCAGCCGACGTTCGCCGCCGTCACGATTGAGCGGGCCGAAATTCATGGCCACGCGCCCGGTTTCGTCGGCTCCGTAGCAGATCGAGAAGAAAATCACGTCCCGCTCATCGCCCTGGACATTTTCCAGATTCTTCACAAAAACCGGTTCTCCTTCGACTGGCGGCTCGTCACCGAAGTGAAATTCAATTTCGGGATGTTTCTGCCGTTCTTCATCGAGCAGGTTGTCGATCAACTGCTGCTGGGCCAAACTGAAGGTGACGACACCATAAGAATGACGGGTGCCATTTGAATTCCGAAGGCGGGCCACCAATTCCTTCACCAGCGCTTCCGCCTCCTTGCGATTGGTCCGGGACTTCCCTTTGTCATACCGCGCCTCGGGCAAATGCATAAACCTGACACCACCCACGGTGGTCTCGGCGGACGGAAAGGTGAGCAGTTCATTTTCATAATATTGACGGTTGCTGAACGCGATCAGTCCCTCGTGCCGGCTGCGGTAGTGCCATTGCAGACGCTTGTGACGCAGCCCATTCGTTATCAACTCGTCGAGGATGCTTTCCAGGTCCTTAAATTCCTCTGGCGCAAGACTGTCTTCGTCGTCACCGGCGCTGTTGAAAAAGTTGGTTGGCGGCAACTGTTTGGGGTCGCCAACGACGATGAGTTGCCGCCCGCGGGCGATGGCCCCAATCGCGTCCCAGACCGGAATTTGCGAAGCCTCGTCGAAGATGACCACATCAAAAATGGCATGCGACGGTTCAAGGTATTGCGCCACCGACAGAGGACTCATCAACACGCACGGTTTCAAGCGCGGCAAGAGGTTCGGAATGCGATTTAATAGCTGGCGCACCGGGATGTGGCGCATCTTTTTGCCGATTTCGTGACGCAGAAGACCAATCTCGGCCTTGGGCACATCGTCCTTCACCTGATCGCGAGGTATGCCGGCTGCGAGCCGAGCGCGAATGAGTTCGCGCACCAAGCCGGCGATCTTTTCGTCAACCACGCGGAAGCGATCAATACGCTCGTTGTGTTCCCGGCCAAAGAATTCTCGCAAACTGGGTTCGCTTTCGATGGCCGCGAAAAACAGGTTGCGACGAAAGCTGCGCTCGAACAGGGCCGGAATATCCAGGTTGTCCCCGTCGGGAGACTCCAGCTTGGCGATCACCGGCTCAAGCCCAAGCCTCATGCCTTCGCTGCGGACTTTTTGCCAGAAACACCATTCCCGGATTTGTGGCCAGGCAGCCGGTATTCGTTGCACCAGATTTTGTACTGCCAGGAAATGATCCAAGGCGGCGTCAACCTTTTCACGGCGAAGGCGCACCTCCGTCGCCAAAGCGTCTAAAGCGGCGTTGAATTGCGTTTGCGTCTCGCGATAATGCAGCAAGCGGTTGCCGATGGTTGTGCCGACCGCATACGCCGATGGTCCTTCGCCAAACAGCCCGGCCATTAACTGGCGCAGTTGCCCCAGCCATATGAGGTCATCCCCAGCACAGGCGAGCATTCGCGCGTGGAACGATTGTCCCCAAGTGCGGGCCTTAACGATGGCCTCGGCCGACGGCTCACCTCGCGCCCATAAAACGCCCAGGCAGCCTTGCGCCACGACAGCTGCCGCATTAAGTTCGCCGCTGATGCGCCGAAGCCGCGGGGCGGATTGTTGAAACAGACTGAAAGTCGAAGTAACCGCCGACAAATGATCGGTTGCATCATCCAGTGGGCCGCGATGCAAAGCGGCGGATTCTGACAAGGGCTCGTATGCCGTGTCGAATTTGGTAATGGCATCACGGTAACGGTTGAGACGGTTGCCAATTGGGGTGCCAATTTCATAGGCGGCCGGCCCTTGCTTGAAAAGGCCGGCGATCAGCGCGCGCAGACGAGACAGCCAATCCGCATTGTCACCGGCCAGCGCGGCCAGCCGTTCATGCAACTCCGCACCCCAGGTTCGCACTTGTATGAGGTGGTCAAGCTGCGGCTCGCCCCGGCTCCACACCGGCCCCAACAAAGACTCGGCTTTGGCACTGGCGGTTGCCAGTTCGCGGTTGATCGCACGAAGTCGCAACGCCGCTTTAAGCACCTCCCCCATTTTCGCGGCATCCGGCCGGATTTGATCGGGACGCGCGGTCTGGAGTTGACGGCGGATGCTGGTAATTCGCAGCCATTTTGGGAAAAACCATGCCGTTTGGGCAGCCTGCCACTTCTGGTTAAGCAGGTCCAAGTCAAGGGCGAGCAGCTTCGGTTCGTCATAACCTGTCAGTCGTGCCCGCAAATCAATGCGTTCGCGAACCAATGCCGTCCAGTGGTCAAAATCCGACACCCAGTCCTGCCACGCAGTGGTGGCAAACTGCTCTCCGACTGGAGCAGGCGCAAGCAGGCTGTCCACCAGGGCTACAAGGTGAGCGATGTCCGTCCGGCTGGCGGCTGCGCACGGAAAATCAATCCAAGTATGCAAGTCGCGCGCCGCCTCGATTGCCTGCCGGGCCAAGACTTCTATTTGTTGGCATTGCTTGAAGATGTCCTCTGCTTCGCCTGGCGACCAGGCTTCACAAGCAACGGCTTTGGTCCCCTGAACCTGAAGTTTATGAATCTCTGCCAGTTTACCCCGCAATTCACACCGTTCCCGCACGAGTGAAATCCATGAATCAAGGTCGGCGGACAATTGTGCCCAAGGCGTGGTGGCGAAGGCGGCTCCGACCGGCTCAGGCGTCAGCAGGCTGTCCACCAAAGCCAATAAATTGGCCAAATCAGCCTTGGACACAGCGGAGCCCGGGCAACGAAGCCATGTGCGAAGCTCGCGGGTAGTCTCCGAGGCCAATTGCGCGAGTGGGTCAAGCGTGCGGAGACAGTCGAGCGCGCGTTCGGCCCAAGCTGGCGACCATTCCTCGCAGGCCAGCAATGCAAGCGGGTGATCGGCCAGCGGAATCAGCGGCCGGGAACGCTGTTGCAAAAGTTCTGCCACCTCACGCGCCCGTTCGAGCGTCTCCGTCGAGGTATTCAGGATCGTCGGCCACGCATCGAGACGCACCATCGTCTCGTTTTGACGGGGCAAAAGATAATCAAGACAGTGATGGGCACTGAGGCCGCACGGAGGGAGGCGATGCAGTGCTCGCGTGTAGCCGTTTAACGAGTCGCGCAAACGCTCCAACTCCGCCGCCCGCCGCTCCCAGTCCCTCGGGCTTTCGTCAGCGATAAACCTCAGGCTGCGATCAAACTGGTCCAGCACATCGGCTTTGCCGGTCTTGTTCGAGTGCAATTCCAGGCAAAAAGGTTCCAGTCCTTCCTCCCGCAGGCGCCGGTAAACGACATCGAGCGCGGCCCGTTTCTCCGCCACAAACAGAACCCGCTTTCCGTGACCAAGACAGTGGGCGATAATATTGGCAATCGTCTGTGACTTGCCCGTCCCCGGTGGCCCTTCCAACACAAAGTCCTGACCGGCCGCAGCGGCCATGACGGCGGCGAGTTGGGAGGAATCCGCACTGCGCGGACAGAAGATATTGCGCGGTTGAAATTCGTTATCGAGTTGTTCGGGACGAATATCCCCGGGTGGATTCGGGTAGGGCATCCCGGCCTCGTTGACCAGGTGATTGACCACGCGGTTGCGCGTGAGGTCGTCGAGCCGGTCGGCCAGGTCTTTCCAGAGCAGGAACTTGGTAAACGAAAACTGACCCAGCCAGACTTCGGCCTTCACCTCCCAGCCCGGCAGTTCCCGGACCGCGTCGCGGAAAATGCGGAACACCAGTCCGACATCCACGCCGCTATGATCTTCCGGCAAGGGTTCAAGACCCGGAATTTCCTTTTGGAAATGTTGCCGCAGCATTTCCATCAGTGTGACATTGAGCCGGGGCTCCTCGTCCAAGCGACGGAGGGCAAACCCCTCGATCACAGATTTGCGTTTGAGCTCGACCGGCACCAGCAACAGCGGCGCACGATACACACGCTCGCTAAGTTCGGCTTCGCGCCATTCGAGGAAACCGACGGCGGCGAAGAGCGTATTGGTGCCGTTTTCGTCAATGGCATTCCGGGCAGAACGGTATAAATCCGTGAGGCGGCGGGCATGTTCGGACTCATCCAGATGTGTATGCAGCCGGCCGTGTTTCAGTTCGTCGCCCAGATGATCCGCCAACGCGTCGGCACGCTGTTGCTGGGTATAAGCGGCCTCGCTGCGTGGATCGTCCTCGCCCATCACTTTGGGCCGGGGCCGGAGCGCAAGTTCACGCTCAGCAGCAAGTTCATCTTCGACCCGCTCGGGCGAGGTGGAAAGTATGCGGATTGTGGATTTGGTCTCCCGAAAATTCAACAGCCGGTTGCGCAGGCTCAAATCAAGCAGTCGGCTCTTCCATTGATCAATCCGTGTGGCCGGTTTGGCGGATGACGTTGGCACTTCTTCCAGCGGGTTGGCGAAATCCCGATCTCCGATGCCGGTCACGGACACAGGTGGACCGGCCAAGCCGCCTCCCCCGACTGATTCGGTGGGTTGGTTGGGAATTGGCAATGGACGAATACGGGCAACCCGGGCTCGACGCACATCCAGTGCGAGACGAAATGGTTTGTCACCTTGAAGGTGCGGTCGGGCCAGTAGTTCGGCATCCGTGAGCGAGCCGGGCGACTCGCTCGCGACCACGGTGCATTCAAACACAGTGACCAGTTCATCGGCGGCCAGCTTGCGGATGTGTTGAAGATCATCGCTGGATGGCTCCAGCAGGGTACGTTCTTCCAGCCAGCATCCGGCATAGGCATGGCCTTCGTGCATCAAGACCAGCGGATGCAGCCCGATCTGTTCGCAGCAGGCGGCAAAAAGCAGTGACAGATCCAGGCAGTTGCCGAAGCGCTGCGACAAAATGTCGGAAGGTGACCTGACCTTCTGGCCGGTATCTTCAAAACTCGCCGGGGCCACGATGTGCCGGATGCCACGCTCACCCACCGCCTTGTAGATGGCGGCAACCTGTTCCCAGACCCGCTTGCGGCTCTTGTCCTGATACTCGTTCAAGGCGGCACGACCCGTGTGTTCCCGCAGCAATTCTGCGGCACGATTCAAAATGGTCATCACCGCCGCATCATTGGGCAGGATGAAGGCAGCCAGGATTTCGGGTAACGACACCAGTCCGCACCACTCATTCCGAGCCAGCAGGGAAATCACTTCAGTTCTGGAACAGACAATGGAATCGCCGTCAACAACCGCTACCTTGAGCAAACCAGACACCTTTTCGCTCAACTTAAAGAGAAAATCGGGACTGAGCTTCAAATCCAATGGAGCGACGCGAAACTCACCGCCAGCATCAATTCCTTGCAGGCGCAGTTCCACCGCTTCGGCAAAAGCCGGCTCAGTGGTGACGCGGATGATCAGATTCTTGCGCGGCGTGGCGTCATTGCAAAAACGCAACTCTTTGACCACCGGGATGGCGTTCTGCTGAAAGGCGTAGTTTATCGCCTGGTCATAAACCAACGAAATCTTCGGGATGTCAGGCGTTTCATTCATTACTATTTCTTCAAATCCTCGGCGATGGTGGCGAATTGCTCCAGGGCCGCCTCCAAATCATCGCTGATTTCCTGGGCGATGATTTCCGGGGCGGGCAGGTTGGCGGATTCTTCCAAGGCATCGTCTTTCAGCCAGAAGATGTCGAGGTTCACCTTGTCGCGCTTGGTCAATTCGTCGTAGGTGAAGGCTTTGAACCGCTCGCTCTCCTTGCGCTGCTGACGGTTTTTCGGGTTGTAGCAGGCGACAAAATCGTCCAAATCAGAGCGCTTGAGGGTGTTTTCCTTGAGCGTGAAATGCAAGTTGGTGCGCAGATCATAAATCCACAGCTTCTGCGTCCACGGCTTTTCCTGCGCCGGCTTGCGGTCGAAGAACAGGACGTTGGCCTTGACGCCTTGCGCATAGAAGATCCCGGTGGGCAGGCGCAGCAGGGTGTGAACATCCGCCTGCTTGAGCAATTCGCGCCGGATGGTTTCGCCCGCGCCGCCCTCGAACAGCACGTTGTCCGGCAACACCACCGCCGCGCGCCCGTGCTGCTTGAGGATTGTGAAAATATGCTGGAGGAAGTTGAGCTGCTTGTTGCTCGTGCTGGCCCAGAAATCGTCGCGATTGATGAGCAGTGATTCCTTGGACGATTCGCCCGCATCGTTGACGATGGTCACGCTGCTTTTCTTGCCGAAGGGCGGATTGGCCAGGACAATCTCGTATTCCCCGTGCTTCCCGGCCAGCGCATCCTTGGTCACCACTGGTAACTCGGAGTCCGAATCCGCACCTATTCCATGTAACAAAAGGTTCATGGCACACAACCGGGTCACACTGTCCACCAACTCGATGCCGAAGAACGTGCCGCTCTTGAGCTTCTTCTTTTGCGCCCGGTCAAGCTGGTAATGTCGGGCCAGATAATCATGCGCCGCCAGCAGGAAACCCCCCGTGCCGCACGCCGGATCGCAGATGGTATTGCCAGGTCCAGGTTGAACCGCATCCACCATCGCGGCGATGAGCGGGCGCGGGGTGAAATACTGGCCCGCGCCGCCTTTCACATCCTCGGCGTTCTTTTGCAGCAGGCCTTCGTAAGCATCGCCCTTCACGTCGGCGGACAGGCTGGACCATTGCTCCCGATCTATGAGGTCCACGATGAGCCGGCGGAGCTTGGCTGGGTCCTGGATTTTGTTCTGGGCCTTGCGGAAAATGATGCCCAACATGCCCGACCGCTTTCCGAGCTCCTCCAGCGCATGGCGATAATGAATTTCCAGTTCGTCGCCATCCCGTTTGAGCAATTCCGGCCACGAAAATGCGGCTGGCACCGGCGAAACGCGGTTGAACGGCCGCCGCGATTGCTCATCCGCCATTTTGAGAAACAGCAAAAACGTCAACTGCTCCACATAATCGCCGTAGGACAAACCGTCATCGCGAAGAATGTTGCAGTAGTTCCAAAGCTTTTGAACGAGTTGGGTTGGGTTGTGTGACATGATGCAGCGTTACGGATGAACCACAAATCCTGCGGGCTTGGATTTCTTTTCTTTCGTGCTCGGACCTCGAAAGTCACGAAGGTTCAGCGAGCAAACATTCACGGCGAAAAGGTTGCTGCCATGGATGTCAAAAATCCGTCTGTCCCATCGCTCCTTGTAGGGTGCGCGGACAGCGCTTCCCCCATATTTTTCTGCGTTCACCAAAATTACGTGCGAGAAAAGATCGAAGTGTGTTGACTCCACGAGGTTGTCGAATGTCGTCACGTCCTGATTGTTTGCCGCAACAACCAATCCTTCTACCCGTCCCCGCAGTAGGTCACGAATCAGAAGGTCAGTAAACTCGTAGCAGTTGATCGCGGCCAAGCGCCCCTTCTGCCCATTGATTCTCCAAATAATTGCTGGATTTGCTTGGACTACTGGCGGACGCAACGCGCCCTCTCCGGGCGTGACGTGAATTTTCTCCTGTAATAGAGTGGCCAAATGTTGACCGTCATCATCCAGTGGGACGATCCACATCAACTCGTTCAAACGCCGACTTTGATCCGGAACGATACGAAGTTCTAAACCTGCAAGCACCAAGGTTCGAGTTTGGCGCACAAATCTACAGAGAGTGCGGATTGAGGCAGTCGGCACGGAAAGTTCCGGAAACACAACCAAATCCACAGTATTCCCCTCTGCTCCCTTTTGTTCGAGAATCAGTCGTGCAATAGAAAGTGCCCTGCGAATCATCGCGTCATCGACTACTTCAGGGTGTGAGGGGATCTGGCAGATAACCAAATTGAAAACATCATTTGTGATTCGCTCTGCAGCTTCCTTCGGCATGTCGA
>Ga0316231_1004896_pt1 | contig 10893 bp, 10 predicted proteins | sample TBH18027metaG_FD_206002 | JGI IMG/M metagenome (GOLD analysis project Ga0316231, IMG submission 206002) | Freshwater microbial communities from Trout Bog Lake, Wisconsin, USA - TBH18027 | ecosystem: Environmental > Aquatic > Freshwater > Lake > Hypolimnion/Profundal zone | place: USA: Wisconsin...
GTCTGAGGAGCCGGATGCCTTAATCGGGCACGTCCGGATCTGTGGGGGGCCTGGGGCGGAAACGTCCCAGGCCTACCCGACCCGAGGCGCCGAGGAACCGAGGCTCGCCGAGAAAAGCAAATGCAGGATCTCTCTCCGGGGACTGACCGAAAAATGCCCCTGCGGATGCGGTTCTCCGTGATGTCGCGAAAAAACCGTTCGACCATGTTCAACCACGATGAACTCGTTGGCGTGAAATGAACTTGGACGCGCTTGTGCGCCTCCAACCACTTCTTCACGGCCGGATGTCTGTGGGTCGCTAGGCGTAGCGTCCCGAAAGCAGGGCCCCGGCTCCGGGGACGGCGGGGTCCAGGCCCAGTTTCTTCAGCATCTGCCAGGTGGTGCACACGGAGCTGGAGAGCACCGGCAGGCCGCTCTCGGCCTCGATCATGGGGATCGAGGCCAGCGAAGGCATCTGCACGCAGGCCGAGGCGACGATGGCGTCGACGTTGGCCAGGTTGAGCCGGCGCCACAGGCCGGCCGGGGCGCAGGGGTCCAGCGCGCCCACCGCCAGGTTGTCGGGGATCTCGAGGGACAGGCTGTCCACCACCTCGATGCCCTCGTGCTCGATGTAGTCGATGACCATCCGGGTCAGGGGCTTCATGTACGGCGCGAGGATCGAGATCTTCCTGGCGCCGACCGCCTTCAGGCCCTCCACCAGGGCGCCGGCGCTGGTCACCACCGGGGCCGGGCCGCCGTTCTCCAAGGTGCGCTGGTGCAGCCGCGCCTCGGACACCCGGTGGTAGCCCAGGCCCATGCTCATGATGGCCACCAGGCAGGCGTAGCCGAGCACGTCGACCCGGGCGTCCGAAAGTTCCAGGGCGCAGCGGTCGGAATCGACGTCCATGGCGGCCAGCTCCTCGCGGGTGACCTTCTTCATGCGCATGCGGCTGGAGTGGAAGGTGAAGCGCTCGGGCCGCACGGCTTCGCGGGCGCGGAGCATGGCGGGGATCTCCGTCTCCATGGTGGTGTTGGAGCTGGGGACGATCTGGCCGATCCGGTAGTTGCGGGACATGGCGTGGCTCCGTGGCGGCTATTCGGGCAGGGGCTTGCCGGTGGTCTCGGGGAGGAACCAGGGCACCACCAGGCCGAGAAGGTAGATGCCGCTGAGGGTCATGGCGGCGCGGGGGATGCTGCCGAAGGCGCCGATGAGGGTGCCGGCCAGGATCGGGAAGAGCCACGCGATCAGGCGCGCCGCGTTGAAGATGAAGGCCGCCGCGGTGGCGCGCACGCTGGAGGTGAACAGCTCCGCGGGGTAGATGGCCATCCAGGAGTAGGCGCAGCCCAGGGTGAAGAACCCGTTGACGAAGGCGGCCGCCATCAGCCCTTGCAGGCTGCTGGTGCCCAGGTAGGTGACGGCGGTGGTGACCAGGGCGCCGGCGTAGGTGAGGAAGAGATACCAGCGCCGGCCCACGGCGTCGGCCACGAAGCCCGAGACGAGATAGGCGAGGACGGCCCCGGACGTATAGAGCAGGGCTGCGCGCAGGCCCCAGGCCAGGGGCGCGGGATCGCCGGCGGCCCGGGCGGTGCGCACCGCGAACTCGGGCAGCCAGCTGGAGATGGCCCACCAGCCCACGGTGGTCGCCAGGGAGAGGAGGAAGCAGAGGATCGTGTTGCGCCGGCTCACGGGGTCGCGGAAGATCTCGGCCAGGGTGAAGGGGCGCTTGCCGCCTGCGGCGTGGGCGGCCGCGCCGCCCGTGGCGGCCCAGCGCTGCTCGCGGATGGCCTGCAGCCACTTCTCGGACTCGGCGATGGCGCGCCGGATGTAGAGGCAGAAGAAGGCCGGGAGGGCGCCCACGACGAACACCAGGCGCCAGGTGTTCTCCCCCAGGGGCTGGATCCTGGAAAGGACCAGCCAGACCAGGGCGGCCAGCAGGGTGCCGAAGCCGAAGCCCGACTGCAGGAAGCCCGCGCCCTTGGGCCGGGCGCGGTTGGGCCAGGTCTCGGCCAGGAGCGCCACCCCGGTGCTCCACTCGCTGCCCATGGCGAAGCCCGTGATGAAGCGCAGGAAGCAGAAGAGGTAGAAATTGGTCGCCAGGGCGGTGAAGCCGGTGAAGATGGCGTAGAACAGCACCGAGAGGATCATCATGCGCTTGCGGCCCACATAGTCGGCCAGCACGCCGCCCAGGGTGCCGCCGATGCCCCAGCCCAGCAGGGTGATGCTGATGGCCACCCCCGCGTAGACCGCGCGGTGGGCCGCCATCTCCGGCGTGAGCATGGACTTGAGCACGAAGGGCATGACGATGAAGAGGGCGTAGGATTCGTAGCCGTCGAAGACCCAGCCCAGGAAGCTGGCGAACAGGATGCGCCAGTGCTTGCCCGTCAGGTCCGCATGCCAGGGGCGGGAAGCGGCGTCGGGGGCGAGGGAGACGGCCTGGCTCATGGGGGCTCCTTGCGTTGCTCGGGTTGGGTATGGGGGATGCCGACCATGGTATCGCCCGGCGGCGCCGGGCGGAACGAAATGATCCGCCGGCGGTCAGCGGTAGGCGGGGATCCCGGTCACTTCCTGGCCGACGATGAGGGTCTGCATGTCGTGGCTGCCCTCGTAGGTGTAGACGCTCTCGAGGTTGGCCATGTGGCGCATGACCGGGTACTCGTCCAGGATGCCGTTGGCGCCCAGGATGGTCCGGGCCTTGCGGCAGATCTCCAGGGCGGCGTTGACGTTGTTCCCCTTGGCCATGGCCACCTGGGCCGGGGTGACCACGCCGCGCTCCTTGAGCCCGGCCACCTGCAGGGCCAGCAGCTGGCCCTTGGTGAGCTCGGTGACCATCCAGGCCAGCTTCTCCTGCTGCAGCTGGAAGGAGGCGATGGGCCGGTCGAACTGGATGCGGGTCTTGGCGTAGTCCAGGGCGCACTGGTAGCATGCGTCGGCCGCGCCCAGCACGCCCCAGGCGATGCCGTAGCGGGCCTGGGTCAGGCAGGCCAGGGCCGCCTTGAGCCCCTGGGCCCCGGGCAGCAGCGAGGCCTCCTCGTCCACCTCCACGTCCTCCAGCACCAGCTCGGAGGTCACCGAGGCCCGCAGGCTCCACTTGCCGTGGGTCTCCGGTGCGGAGAAGCCCTTGGCGCCCTTCTCCACCAGGAAGCCGCGGATGCCGTCCGCGGTGCGGGCCCAGACCACCGCCACGTCGGCGATGGTGCCGTTGGTGATCCACATCTTGGTGCCGTTGATGCGCCAGCGGCCGGGCCCGGTGCGCTCGGCCTTCGTGCGCATGCCGCCGGGGTTGGAGCCGAAGTCGGGCTCGGTGAGGCCGAAGCAGCCGATCCTGGCGCCGGAGGCCAGCAGCGGCAGCCACTTCTCCCGCTGGGCCTCGCTGCCGTAGCTGAAGATGGGCCACATCACCAGGGAGCCCTGCACCGAGGCGAACGAGCGCAGGCCGGAATCGCCCCGCTCCAGCTCGTAGAGGAGCAGCCCGTAGGCGGTGTGGGAGAGGCCGGCGCAGCCGTAGCGCTCGGGCAGGGTGGCGCCGTAGAAGCCCAGCTCGCCCATCTTCGCCACCAGGGCCCTGGGGAAGGTCATGGCCTGGGCGTGCTGCTCGATCACCGGCAGCACTTCGCGGTTGACGAATTCGCGGGCGGTGGCGCGCACCATCCGGGCCTCCTCCGTCAGGAGCCCTTCCAGCCCCAGGTAGTCCGTCATATGGTTGAGGTTTGCGTATGCTCCGCCCATGTCCGACCTCGTTTCCCTGGCCCTGATGCTATCATTCCCAAGCCCATTCCCCCAGAGAGTGCCCCATGAGCGACCCGATCAAGCGAATTGCCATCTGCACCGGCGGCGGTGACGCCCCCGGCCTGAACGCGGTCATCCGCGCCGCGGCCATCAGCGCCATGGACCGGGGCTGGGAGGCCTACGGCATCCACGAGGGCTTCAACGGCATCTTCTTCCCGGAGCGCTACGCCGACGGCGGCGTGTTCCGGCTGACCCGGGACCGGGTCCGCGGCATCACCCACCTGGGCGGCACCATCCTGGGCACCACCAACCGGGGCAACCCGCTCTGCTTCCCCCTGAAGATGCCCGACGGCACCGTGCGCGAGGTGGACCGCACCGACGAGATCCTGGAGTTCTTCGCCAAGCGCGAGCTGGACGCCCTGATCTCCATCGGCGGCGACGGCTCCCTCACCATCGCCCACGCCCTGGCCCAGAAGGGGCTGCGGGTGGTGGGGGTGCCCAAGACGATCGACAACGACCTGGACAAGACCTTCACCACCTTCGGCTTCGACACCGCCGTGGCGTTCGCCACCGAGTGCCTGGACCGGCTGCACAGCACCGCCGAGAGCCACCAGCGGGTGATGGTGGTGGAGATGATGGGCCGCTACGCCGGCTGGATCGCCCTGCACGCGGGCATCGCGGGCAGCGCCCACTCCATCCTGATCCCGGAGATCCCGTTCGACCTGGACAAGGTGGCCAACAAGATCCGCGCCCGGGACCGGCAGGGGCGCATGTATTCCCTGGTGGTGGTGGCGGAGGGCGCCAATCCCAAGGACGGCCAGCGGATCGTGGCCGAGGCGGCCAACGTGGGCCACCAGGAGCGGCTGGGCGGCATGGGCGAGGTGGTGGCCAAGGCGCTCCAGGCCCGCACCGGCAAGGAGTCCCGGACCGTGGTGCTGGGCCACCTGCTGCGCGGCGGCAGCCCGACCACCTTCGACCGGCTCGCGGCCCTGCGCTTCGGCGCGGCGGCGGTGCGGGCGCTGGAGGACGGGCAGAGCGGGATCATGGTCGCCCTGGCCAACAGCAGCGTGAACTACGTGCCCCTGGAGGACGTGGCCGGGCGCATGCGCTGCGTGCCGCTGGACGGGGACACGCTGCAGACCGGGCGGGACCTGGGGATCTGCTTCGGCGACTGAAGCTCCGCATCGAACAAGCGCTGGACTTTCATGAAAGGCCTCACCATGGCAGAAGGCATTCTTGGCCGCAGACAGGCCATCAGGCTCCTGGCGGGCCTCGGCGGGGCCGCGACCCTGGGCGGGGCGGGCACCCTCCTGGCCTCCACCGCCGCGGCCCAGCCCGCCGCGCCGGCCGGCGCCATGGCCCGCATGCCCTGGCCCTACCGGCTCATCGATCCGGACGCGGCGGGCCAGCGCGCCTTCGACGGCTACCACAAGGGCCACTGCATGTACGGGACCTTCGAGGCCGTCGCCGGCACCGTCGCCGAGCAGCTGGGGGCGCCCTACACCAGCTTCCCGTTCCAGATGTTCATCTACGGCATGGGCGGCGTGTACGGCTGGGGCACCCTGTGCGGCGCCCTCAACGGCTGCGCCGCGGCCCTGCAGCTGCTCAGCCCCAACCCGGGCCCGCTGGTGGACGAGCTGTTCCACTGGTACGAGAACACCCCCCTGCCGGACTTCGACGTCAAGGGCATGAAGTTCAGGACGGTGCGCAGCGCCGCCGGCTCCCCGCTCTGCCACCCCTCCATCGCCAAGTGGTGCGAAGCCTCGGGCAAGAAAGCCTACTCGGCGGAGCGGGACGAGCGCTGCGGGGTCCTGGCCGGGGCGGTGGCCCGCAAGTGCGCCATGCTGCTGAACGCGCAGGCCTCAGGGACCTTCGCGGCTTCCGCCGCCGCCAGCGCCCGCACCCGGGCCTGCGTCGGCTGCCACGAGAAGGGCGGCCAGCTGGAGAACATGCGGAGCAAGCAGGAATGCGCGCCCTGCCATTCCGACGCGCTCCTGGAACTGGACGGCCACCAGAAGGTGACCTTCTGATCACCGGTGCCGGAGCCGCTGGAGCGTCTGGCGCACCAGCCGCTCCGCCACTCCCATGGCGTGGTCGAAGGCTTCCCGGGCGCCAAGGGCCGAGCGCTCCACCGCCAGCCGGCCGCCGCCGTCCAGGGTGACCGACAGGGCGCAGGAGACCAGGGGATCGTCCCCGGCCCTGCCCAGCCGTTTCATGTGGATCTCCAGGCTGCGGATCTGGGCCGCGAACTTGCCCAGCTTGCCGCCCACCCGCTGCTTCAGGTAGCCCTGGGAGGACGCGTCCGGGGCGATGCCGAACGCCTTGATGCGCAACCCGGCGGCCTGGGTTTCTGCGGGGATGGTTTCGGGCCTGGCCATGGGACGCTCCTTCAACCGAAGTCCTCATCAAGAACCGTGCCAACCATAAATGAGCATGAATCAAGGGGGAACCGGCCGGAGGCATGGCAATATGCCCGGGTCCCAGGGAAATATTCCCTCAAAGTGACCGGGGCGGCGGAGCGGGGTTCCGGACCCACTGGGGCCACTGGCCGCCCTCCAGGCCCAGGTCCTCGGTCCGCCCGTCCAGGGCCGCGATGCGCAGCCGGGACGCGCCGCCGGCCTGGAGGCCCAGCAGCAGGGAGCGCCCGTCGGGCGCCCAGCACAGGGAAACCACCGGCTCGGGGGCGCTCAGGACCTCGCGCCGGCCGGTCCCGTCCGGGGCGAGGGTGAACAGTTCGGAGCGGCCCGCGGCCCAGGCGCTGCAGGCGAGGCCGCCCCTGGCGTCCCAGGCCACGCGGCCCTTGGGCGCGGGGTCGCCGGTGAGCCGCCGGGGCCGGCCGCCGTCGCCGGCCATGACGAACACCTGCGGGGTCCCCTCCCGGTCCGAGACGAAGGCGATGGCGCCGCCGTCCGGGCTCCAGCAGGGGCCCCGGCTGGCGCCGCCCTCGGTGAGCCGCGCGACCCGGCCCGAATCCAGGTCCAGGACCCGGATCTCCGCCAGCCCCAGCCGGCTCTCCTGGACGAAGCAGAGGCGCCGGCCGTCCGGGGACCAGGCCAGATCCGACAGGGCGGTGCCGGTGGCGCCGTCCTTGGGATAGAGGAGCTGGAACGGCCCGGCGGGCGTGAGCTGGCCCCAGATCCGGGGCGGGCCTCCTTTGTACGTGACGAAGGCCAGCCGGCCGTCGCGAGAGACGGCCGGCTGGATGGTGAGGCTGTCGAAGGCGGTGAGCTGGCGCAGGTTCCGCCCGTCCCGGTCCACCCCGAAGATCTCCTTGACCCCCGGGGCGGTGGTCCGGGCGAAGACGATGCTGGAGTCGGCCGCCCCCGGCGTCCCGGTCACCTTGCCCACCAGGAAATCCACCATGCGGTGGGCCATGCGGTCCACCACCGCGGCCTGGCCCACCAGCCGCTTCTTCAGCACCACGGCGCCGGTGGCCAGGTCGACGCACTCGCCCTCGATGAGCAGCCTGCCCCGGGCCAGGGTATGGGAGACGAACTGGAACATCAGGTCGGCCCCGGTCCCCGGCCGCGGCTTGCCGGGCGCCGGGCTCACCAGGTGGAAGGCCCCGGAATCCTTGAGATCCCTGAGGGCCGTGGCCCGGAACTCCCGGTCCCCGGCCGCGGGCAGGGCCAGCGGGGGGAACGCCAGGGTCGGCCTGGCCCCCGCGGGTGGATCCTGGGCGCGGGCGCCCCCGGGGGCAAGCGCCAGCGCCAGGACCAGGAACGTGGACCGCCCGGTCACCGGGCCTGCTTCAGGGAGAAGTGGGCGCGGCGGTTGCGGAACCAGCAGGGCTCGACCGGTTCCGTGCAGACCGGCTTCTCCTTGCCGTAGGAGGTGGTGGCCAGGCGGGCTGTCGGCACGCCCAGGCCCACCAGGTAGGCCATGGCCGCGTGGGCCCGGCGCTCGCCCAGGGCCAAGGCGAGCAGGCTCATCCAGGCCCCGGCCCACCCGGTCCTCCGGGTGCCTCGGCACCCCATCAGCCGGTCTCCCGCATCGTCAGTCCCACCCGTGCTCCTGCCCAGAAACAACCATTCAGCGTCAGGGTTCGACACTAGACCTGCAGGGCTTGGGTTGCAATGCAATTAAATGAAAAACCCAACACCCGGTTCCAGGTCATGCCAGGGTTAAAAAACATAGTTTATTATGTAAATATATTAAAATAAAAATGTTATAACGTTTTTTATTCCGACGCCATGCCCGGGTGCGAGTAGATTGCACGGAGCCATCCGGACCGCGCCGAGCGCGCAGGCCGGTGCAGCGCGGGAGCGACGGACATGGACAGCATGGCCCCAACCATCGGACACGAAACCGGCGACTGCAGGCAGCCCGACCTGCTGGCTCACATCGGCGGCACCCCCCTGCTGCGGCTGCGGCGGATCGCCGACGGGCTGCGCCCGGGGGTCGAACTGCACGCCAAGGCCGAGCACCTCAATCCCAGCGGCTCGCTCAAGGACCGGCCGGCCAAGGCCATGATCCTGGCCGCGGCCGCCGGCGGCCTGCTCACGCCGGACCGGGCCATCCTGGACGCCACCAGCGGCAACGCCGGGATCGCCTATGCGATGATCGGCGCGGCCATGGGCTACCGGGTGACCCTGTGCATGCCCGCGGACGCCAGCGCCGAGCGCAAGCGGATCCTGGGGATCTACGGCGCCCGGATCATCGAGACCGATCCGGCCCAGGGCTCCGACGGCGCCCGGCGCATGGCCAGGGAGCTGGCCCTGGCCGACCCCGGCCGCTACTTCCACGTGAACCAGTACGACAACGCGGCCAACTGGCGGGCCCACTACGAGTCCACCGGCCCGGAGATCTGGGGACAGAGCGGGGGGCGGGTCAGCCACTTCGTGGCCGGCGTGGGCACGTCCGGCCTGTTCATGGGCGCCGTGGCGGTCCAGCCCGACGGCCCCGGCCACGGGCTGGCCGGCCTGAAGCACATGGCCAGCGCCATCGCCCCGGGCATCTACGACCCCGCCCTGGCCGACGCCCAGGTCACGGTGTCCACCGCCGAGGGCCAGGCCATGGCGCGCCGGCTGGCGCTGGAGGAGGGCCTGCTGGTGGGCCCCTCTTCCGGCGCCAGCGTGTCCGCCGCCCTGCGCCTGGCCCGCACCCTGCCCGAGGGCGCGGTGGTGGCCACGGTCCTGTTCGATTCGGGGGCACGCTATCTGGCCGACAGTTTCTGGGATGCCTAGCGCACCAGCCCGCCGGCCACGGTGGCGTTGCTGTGCTCGTCGATGAGGATGAAGGCCCCGGTGGCGTGGTCGGCAACATAGGGGTCCGCGGCGGCCGGCGCCTGCAGCCGGAGCCGCACCTCGGCGATGTCGTTCATGGCCAGGTGGTGGGCGGCCTGGAGTTTCAGGCTGGCGATGTCCAGGCGGGAGACGATCTCCTGGAGTGTGGCCCGGATCTCCGTGGGGCCCAGGCGCAGCAGGAAGCGCGCCCCGGCCCGGGCCGGAGCCTCGGAGAACCAGCACAGGGTCGCCGCCAGCTCCCGCAGCAGGGCCGGCGGGCGGGCCGGGTCCGCCAGCAGGTCGCCGCGGCAGACGTCCAGCTGGTCCTCCAGTTCCAGGGTGACGCTCTGCCCGGCCTGGGCCGCGTCCAGCCGGGCCTCCCCCAGCCGGATGCCGCGCACCCGGGAGCGGGACTGGGCGGGGAGAACGGCGACGCGGTCGCCCACCTGGACCGCCCCGGATTCCACCCGCCCGCAGTACCCGCGGAAATCCCCGGGGGCGCCCGGGCGCGGCCGGCACACCCACTGGACCGGGAAGCGGAGCGGCCGCGCCAGGTCGTCCGTGGCCAGCGGCACCGACTCCAGCAGCTCCATCAGGGTCGGGCCGCCGTACCAGGGCATCCGCGCGCCCCGCGCCACCACCGAGTCCCCGTCCAGGGCGGAGATGGGGATGAAGGCCATGGCCGGGATCCCCAGGTCGCGGCCGAAGGCCAGGCAGTCCCGGCGGATGTCGGCGAAGGCCCGTTCGGACCAGCCCACCAGGTCCATCTTGTTCACCGCCAGCACCAGGTGGCGGATGCCCAGCAGGTGGGCGATGGCCGTGTGCCGGCGGGTCTGGGGGAGCACGCCCTTGCGGGCGTCCACCAGGATGATGGCCAGGTCGGCGGTGCTGGCGGCGGTGACCATGTTCCGGGTGTACTGCTCGTGGCCCGGGGCGTCGCCCAGGATGTACTTGCGCGCGCCAGTGGCGAAGTAGCGGTAGGCCACGTCGATGGTGATGCCCTGTTCCCGCTCCGCCTGCAGCCCGTCGGTGAGCAGGCTGAGGTCCACCCCGCCCGCGCCGCGCTTCAGGGAGGCGCGCTCCAGAGTGTCCAGGGCGTCGGCCAGGATGGCCTTGCTGTCGTACAGCAGCCGGCCGATGAGGGTGCTCTTGCCGTCGTCCACGCTGCCGCAGGTGATGAAGCGGAGCAGGCCGGCATCCGGGGTCTGGGCCATCAGAAATATCCCTCCTTCTTGCGCTGTTCCATGGCCGCTTCCGAGACCTGGTCGTCCAGCCGGGTGGCGCCGCGTTCCGTGAGCCCGGCGGTGGCGGTCTCGCGGATGATGTCCTGGACGTCGGCCGCCGCGGATTCCACCGGGGCGGTGCAGGGGATGTCGCCCACGGTGCGGAAGCGCACCCGCGCCATTTCCACCCGCTCCCCGTCGCGGGCCGGGGTGAGCCCGGTGACCGGCACCAGGGCCCGGCCCCGGCGCACCACCGCCCGGGTGTGCGCGTAGTAGATGCTGGGCAGCTCCAGGGCCTCCCGACCCACATACTGCCAGACGTCCAGCTCGGTCCAGTTGGAGATGGGGAACACCCGGATGTTCTCGCCCGGGAAGCAGCGGGCGTTGTACAGGTCCCACAGTTCGGGTCGCTGGCGCTTGGGGTCCCACTGGCCGAACTCGTCGCGGAAGGAGAAGATCCGCTCCTTGGCCCGGGCCTTCTCCTCGTCCCGGCGGGCGCCGCCGATGCAGGCGTCGAACCCGAATTCCCGGATCGCGTCCAGCAGGGTGACGCTCTGGAACGGGTTGCGGGACTGGAGAGGCGTGCGCAGCACCACCCGGCCGAGCCGGATCGATTCCTCCACGGTGCGCACGATGAGCCGCTCGCCCAGTTCCTGGACCCGGCGATCCCGGAAGGCGATCACCTCCGGGAAGTTGTGCCCGGTGTCGATGTGCAGCAGGGGAAAGGGGAACGGCCCAG
>Ga0316231_1004897_pt1 | contig 10892 bp, 6 predicted proteins | sample TBH18027metaG_FD_206002 | JGI IMG/M metagenome (GOLD analysis project Ga0316231, IMG submission 206002) | Freshwater microbial communities from Trout Bog Lake, Wisconsin, USA - TBH18027 | ecosystem: Environmental > Aquatic > Freshwater > Lake > Hypolimnion/Profundal zone | place: USA: Wisconsin...
GCCCTCACACGGCGCTCTGTCGCCAGTTCCATCTCAGTGTGATATGACCGGGCAAGGCTCATTGCCTCAGGGAGATCACCTGAAAGACAATTTCCCAACATCGGGTTCTGAGTCGGAGTGGAACGCGGCCCGCTCGCGGCTGGAGGATTACTTGCGCGCGTGGCACATCACAGAGGAGGTGCAACGGGAGCGGATCATTCTGCGCGTGTTGGAGCGCGCCGCAGGCAAATCTGCCGGGCACCCCGAGCAGTGCCCCACGGCGCTCGTTATGGAGGAGTTCCGCGCCGACTTGGAACTGTGGCTGAAGCAGAACCTTGCCTCCCGTGGACGCCCTGCGGTCACGGGAGCCTTGGCGTGGTTTGCCTTGGACGAGCCGCAAGAATGGGCCACGGCTTTTCTGGCGGAAGAGCTGCCCGGCAGCTTTCAGCGCAGTCTGCGGGAGGGCCAGGCCCACGTGCGCGCCACTCCGGCTTTGCGGGTTTCCCGCATGGTGCCGCAACCGTTCGCCAGTCCGCTCCGCTCCGCCATCGATCTGCCGGCTCCATGGGACAAACTGGCGCAGGAACTGGCCCCGCTGTTGTCCAAGACTGCCGCCGCCGCGCTCTCCTCGCTCTCCGGCCTGTCTGGCGTGCGCCTGTGGTGACTTATGTTCATCCGCGATGCCAGCGAGGAGAGCCTGACGACCGAGCGACGCTGGGGGTTCTTCAGCTTCAACCTGTTCTTGGTGTGGGTGGGGGCCATGCTCATGGCTTTGCGCGTCTCGGAAAACGGCTGGACGTTTGGCGGCCTAACGCTGTTCGCACTGTTTGTGGTACTGCTGGCACAAGTGGTTTATGGCTTCACCCTGGCGGTCGCCGGCTGGTGGCTGCTCCGGCACGGCGGCGATCCGGCGTCCCTCAATCGAACGCTCCCGCCAGACGCGGTGCCCGGCCGACTGCCGGCCACGGCTATCGTCATGCCCATCTGCGACGAGGACGTCAACCGGGTGTTTCAAGGGTTGCGAGTCGTGTACGAGTCGCTGCAAGCCACCGGCTGGGGTAACGAGTTCGATTTTTTCGTGTTGAGTGACACGAGCGATGCCAACCTCTGGATCGCCGAAGAAACAGCCTGGTTTGAGCTATGCAAACAGGTCCGGGGCTTTGGCCGCATCTTTTACCGGAAACGTCGCCGGCCCTTGCACCATAAGAGTGGAAACATCGCGGACTTTTGCCGGCGCTGGGGGGCGAAGTATCGCTGCCTGATTGTGTTGGATGCGGACAGCGTGATGACCGGGGCCACCATCGTGCGGCTGGCCAGCCTGATGAAAGCCAATCCCCAGGTTGGCCTTATTCAAACCAACCCGAAGCTCGTGCTGGGACGAAGCTTATTTCAAAGGATCAACCAATTCGCCTGTCAGGCTTACGGCCCGATGTTTGTCGCGGGCGCGAGTTTCTGGCAACTGGACAACGCCAATTTCTACGGCCACAACGCCATTATCCGGCTGCAACCCTTCATGAACTATTGCGCCATGCCCGAGCTGCCGCCGTCGGGCAGTCTGGGCACACGCATTCTGAGCCACGACACCGTGGAGGCGGCCTTCATGCGACGAGCAGGCTACGAGGTCTGGTCGGCCTATGATCTGGCGGGCAGTTATGAGGAAGTTCCACCACATTTGCCAGCCAGCCTGAAACGCGACCAACGCTGGTGCCATGGCAATTTGCAACATCTTTGGTTTCTATTCGCGCCCGGGCTCACTTGGTCCAGCCGCGTGAATATGCTGCTGGGCATCCTGGCCTATGTCAGTTCGCCGTTGTGGCTGCTTTTTGTTTTATTGAGTCCGCTGCTGCTCATTGACGGGCATCCCCCGGTGGTTGGCGTGCTACTTTTTGCCTACGTCATGGGGTTGCTGCTCGCGCCAAAATTGCTCGGAGCCCTGCGAATCATGGCCCCGGCCGGACCAGCCACCGCGTTTGGCAGCCGGGGCAAAGTTCTTCTGAACATTATCGCCGAAACCATTTACTCCCTGATCCTGGCTCCGATTCTGATGTTGTTTTACACGCAATTTGTCTGGTCCGCTTTTTTCCGGGGCGAGGTGGCGTGGGGAGGCCAACAACGTACCGACGATGCCGGACCATCCTGGCGGGAATGCGCCGCCATGCATTTGGGACACACGTTGCTGGGGATTGCCGCCGGGGTGCTGTTGGCCTGGGCGGCTCCGGCGATGCTGCCCTGGTTGCTGTTGGTGCTCATCGGACCCCTCGTGGCCATACCGTTTTCGCGCCTACTGGCTTCCAACGCGGTGGGATTGAGCAGCCGGCGCCAGGGATGGTTTTTGATCCCCGAAGAAAGCCAACCGCCTCAGGAACTGCGAAGAATACTCGAACCCTGTGAATCGCCGGCAAGCGCATTCCCACCGATCATGGAAAGGTCCAGGAATTTTGGGTTGCTTCAGGCCGTGCTGGATCCCCGCCTCAACACCATTCACGTTTCCCTGCTCCGCAAACGGACGCAGATGTCCGTGCGCACCCGGGAGTATCTGGCCGCCTTGGGCGGCCGGCTATTGCGCGAGGGTCCCTCGGCCCTGACGCCCGCGGAATTGAAAACGTTACTGTGGGACGCGGAGGCCATGCTGGCCATGCATCAACAGTTATGGCGCTGTCCGGTTGCACAAATGCACGCCTGGTGGCACGCGGCCTTCCGGATCTACAATCAAACCAGCAAACGACGAACTGATTCGTTGCAAATTGCATGAATGACCAGGCCAGCCGTTGCAGGCTGCATTGCGTTGCAAAACCATCATGGCAAACCCGCCCGCTCTTTCCATGGCACGGGGTTCGCTAAAGATGGAGCAGTGACAAAACAAACTGTCAAAAAGCATTATGAAAACTATGAACATAAACACAGCAAAAAAGTGGATGGCAGGGGCGGCGGCGGTCTTGACGACCACCGTGGTATTCGGCGACGCCGCAACCACGCCAGCCACGGCAGCCAAACCAGCAGACCAGCCGGCCATGGCTGCAAAACATGAGAAAAGTTACTCGGGCTTGGTGGTTTCCGTTGACCCCAAGGAACATGCCTTGAGCGTGAAGGCATGGCCGCTCTCGAAGAAGATGTTCAACCTCGGGGACAACTGCACCTATGCCTTATTGCACACGACGCTGCAAAACAACCGCGGCACGGCGGAGGATCTGCGCGCGGGTGAAATCGTCACCGTCCGCTATCAGGCCTCGCACGGGGTGCTGATTGCCGACCAGATCGAGCAGCGGCCGATGCGGTTCGAGGGCATGGTGGCGGCAATTGATCCCGACAAGCACACGCTGACCATGCGGCGGACTGGCTTGGACAAACCTTTGGTGCTGCCCGCCAATTGCATCATCCGGTTGCGCGGTGAAAAAGCCGGCACGCTGGCCGACATTCATTCCGGCGACCATGTGACTGTGACCTTCGAGGTCCCGGGCGGCACGCCGACGGCGCGGGAAATCGCGCAGACGAGCCTGGCCTTCACTGGCACGGTGACGGCGATTGACCTCGGCGAGAAAACCGTGAAAGCCCGGGCGCGGTTTGACACCAAGAAATTCAACGTGGCCGATAATTGCGCGGTCGTGATCAACGGCAAACCGGACGGCAAGTTGAGCGACTTGAGGCCGAACGACAAACTGGTCTTTAGCTACGACGAGATTAACGGCATCAACGTGGTGAACCGGATCGGTCCGGCGCCGGTGGAAAACCAGTCCAAGTCGAGCCAGATGACCACGGGGCCGGGTTATTATTCGGGTTATCCGATGGGATATTGACCATTTGGCCGCACCTTGCCTGCGACCGCGCTTGGCGCGTCCGGAATGCTTTGGGTTCAACATGAGTTCGGGACGCGCCTTTTTTGCACCCGCGCATGGCAGATTCAAGCGGAGCAAGGACTGCAAGTAGGAGGCTGATATGAGGCTGATCGTCGTTTCCAACCGGCTGCCGTTCACGGTTTCATTCGCGGACGGGACGCCGCAATTCAAGCCCAGCGCCGGCGGCCTGACCACCGGTTTGTGGAGTTATTTGAGCGGCCAGGCACCGGCAGGCGCGGAGCGGCCCGACTACTTGTGGATGGGCTGGCCGGGCGCGAGCATTCCTGCGGAACACGAGGCGTCCGTGCGCGCGTTTGGCGCCCAGCAGTTCAAATCCAGCCCGGTGTTTCTGCCGGAAGAGAGCATGGATCGTTTCTATCTGGGTTTTTGCAACAAAACCCTCTGGCCGTTGTTCCACTATTTTCCGACCCTGACGCATTACGAGGAGGAATACTGGCGGGAATACCAACACGTGAACCGCAGGTTTGCCGAGGCGGTGATCCAAGTCCTGCAACCGGACGACCTGCTTTGGATTCACGACTATCATCTGTTGCTGCTGCCGGGACTCGTGCGGGAAACGTTCCCAGAAATGCCGATTGGTTTTTTTCTGCACATCCCCTTCCCCTCATGGGAGATTTTCCGGATGCTGCCGCGCGCCTGGCGCGAGGATATCATCGCGGGGCTGCTCGGCGCCAGCCTGATTGGTTTTCACACGCACGATTATGCGCGATATTTTCTGACTTCGGTATTGCGCACGGCGGGTTATGAACACCAACTCGGCAGCCTGACCTTGCGCGACCGCGTGGTGAAGGTGGATACGTTTCCGATGGGCGTGGAGTTCGAGCATTTCGCGCAGGCCTCATCCTCCAAAGAAACCGCCTTGCGGGTGGAGGATCTGCGCCAGAAGTGCGTCGGGCAAAAAGTGGTTTTTTCGGTGGACCGGCTGGATTACACAAAGGGACTCATTGACCGGTTGCGCGGCTATGAAGTATTTTTGAAGCACAATCCGCAGTGGCACGGCAAGGTGGTGTTCATCGTCTCGGTGGCGCCGTCGCGGATCGGGGTGGACAGTTATCAGGCGATGAAGCTTGAACTGGAGCAAACGGTCGGCCGCATCGTGGGCGATTTTGGCACCGTAGAATGGACGCCGCTGGTCTATCAGTTTCGCAACCTGACGTTTGACGAAATCGTCCCGCTCTACCGTTTGTGCGACGTGGCGCTCATCACCCCGCTGCGCGACGGCATGAACCTGGTGGCCAAGGAATTCATCGCGGCCCGACCAGACCAAACCGGCGTTTTGATCTTGAGCGAGATGGCGGGCGCGGCAAAGGAAATGGGCGAGGCGCTCATCATTAACCCGTTTCATCGCGAGGATTTCGCGAAGGCCCTGGAACAGGCGTTGACGATGCCGGTCGAGGAGCAGGTCCGGCGCAACCAACTCATGCAGGAACGGCTGCGGCGGTACGACGTAAACCGGTGGGCGGATGACTTTGTGCTGTCGCTCCTGTCCACCCAGAAGACCGAGGCCGCACGCCGCGCGCGCCTGCTGGCCGGCAAGGCTTACGCCGGCATGATGCAGCAATTTCGTGCGGCGACGCAGCGGGCATTGCTGCTGGACTATGACGGCACGCTGGCGCCGTTCGCCGCCGAACCGCGGCTGGCGACGCCCGACGCGGAGTTGCTGGAGTTGTTGACGGCACTGGGCACCGATCCGTGCAACGAATTGGTGATTGTCAGTGGCCGGCCAAGGACTACGCTCGAAAACTGGTTCGGCCGCCTGCCCATTTCACTGATCGCCGAGCACGGCGTCTGGTTGCGCCCCCGGCAGGCCGACTGGCGGATATTGAAGACAATGACCAACGACTGGAAGGAGCGGGTGCGGCCGATTCTCCAGTTGTTCGTGGACCGGCTGCCGGGCGCGCTGCTGGAGGAAAAAGAGTATTCGCTGGCATGGCATTACCGCCGCGCCGACCTCGACCAGGCATCGCAGCGCGCCAAGGAGTTGCTGGACGATCTGACCGGTTACACACGCAACATTGATGTGCAAGTGTTTGAGGGCAACAAGGTGATCGAGGTCCGTAATTCCGGCATCAACAAAGGCGCGGCTGCGTTGGAATGGCTTTCCGGGCAGGCGCCGGAATTCATTCTCGGCGTCGGTGACGATTGGACGGACGAGGATTTGTTCCGCGTGCTGCCGCCCGCCGCGTTTACCGTGCGCGTCGGCATGGCCAATACCGCCGCCGGCTTTTACCTGGCCAACCCGGTGGCCGTGCGGCGGATGCTGCATGAATTGAGCGCTGGCCCGCACGGGAAAACCAACGGCAACAGTTCCGCAAAATAATGAATCAGGCCATGCCTCCGCCCCAACCCATAAGCTTCGATCCCGGCTTGGAACCGTACTGGTACAAGAGCGGAGTCATTTACGAGGTGCATGTGCGCGCCTTTTATGACGCAAATGGCGATGGGGTGGGCGATTTTCGCGGGCTTACGGAAAAGCTGGATTACATCAAAGACCTCGGCGTCACGGCCTTGTGGTTGCTGCCGTTTTATCCTTCGCCGCTCAAGGACGACGGCTACGACATCGCCGATTATTGCGGGGTCCACCCGATGTTCGGCACGCTGGGGGATTTTAAACATTTTCTGTGCCAGGCGCACCGGCGCGGCCTGCGCGTCATCACCGAACTGGTGCTGAATCACACCTCCGACCAGCATCCGTGGTTTCAACGTGCCCGCCACGCCAGGTCCGGCAGCCGCTGGCGCGATTTCTATGTCTGGAGCGACAGCCCCGCGAAATATCCGGGCGCGCGCATCATCTTCAAGGACGTGGAAACTTCCAACTGGACTTGGGACCAGGCCGCCGGGGCCTATTTCTGGCATCGTTTCTTCTCGCACCAGCCCGACCTGAACTTCGACCACCCGGAAGTGCATGAAAAGATTTTCCACGTGGTGGATTTCTGGCTGGATTTGGGCGTGGACGGCCTGCGGCTGGATGCCGTGCCGTATCTGTATGAGCGCGAAGGCACCACGTGTGAAAACCTGCCGGAGACGCACGCCTTTCTCAAAAAACTGCGGGCGCACGTGGACGCCAAATACACCGGCCGCATGTTGCTCGCCGAGGCCAACCAGTGGCCCGAGGACGCGGCGGCGTATTTTGGCCAGGGGGCCGGCGATGAGTGCCACATGGCGTTCCATTTTCCGCTGATGCCCCGGCTGTTCATGGCGCTGCGCATGGAGGACCGGCTGCCCATCGTGGATATCCTGGAACAGACGCCGCCGATTCCCGGGGCCTGCCAGTGGGCGCTGTTCCTCCGCAACCATGACGAACTGACCCTCGAAATGGTCACGGACGAGGAGCGCGATTACATGTATCGCATGTATGCGCAGGTGCATCAGGCCCGGCTCAATCTGGGTATCCGCCGGCGGCTGGCGCCGCTTTTGAACAACGACCGCAAAAGCATCGAATTGCTCAATGCCCTGTTGGTTTCCCTGCCGGGCACGCCCGTGCTCTATTATGGCGACGAGATCGGCCTGGGCGAGAACATCTATCTGGGCGACCGCAACGGTGTGCGCACGCCCATGCAGTGGAGTTCGGACAAAAACGCCGGTTTTTCGCGCGCGAACCCGCAGAGCCTGTATCTGCCCGTCATTCTTGACGCGGCGTACCATTACGAAGCCTGCAACGCGGAGGCGCAACTGGCCAACCCCCATTCGCTGCTCTGGTGGACACGACGGCTGCTCGCCTTTCGCAAACGCTGGCGCGCCCTCGGCGAGGGCAGATGCGAATTTCTCCAGCCTGACAACCACAAGATTTTGAGTTATGTGCTGCGCCACGAAAGCGAAATCATCCTGGTGGTGGCCAATTTGTCGCGCTTCACGCAGCCGGTGGAGTTGGATCTGTCGGCGTTCAAAGAGCTGGTTCCCATCGAGCTGTTTGGCCGGGTGAAATTTCCCGCCATCACGGACGCGCCGTATTTTCTCACGCTGGGGCCGCACAATTTTTTCTGGTTCTCACTCGAAGCCCGGCCGAAGTCCGCCGCGCCGCGCCCCGCCACCGCCCCCGCGGAACTGCCCGTCATTGCCGTCACTGAAGACTGGCTGGAGATTTTCGCGGGCCGCCCGCGCGCGCAACTGGAGGCCATCCTGCCGGATTTTCTGCGAGCGCAAGCGTGGTTCCCGCGCGACCGGAGCATCAAAGCTGTGACGATCAAGCACCACTTGGTGGTGCGGTTTTGGGGCGGAAAATCCGCCGGCTTGGCGTTTCTACAAGTCGAATACGTGGGGGCAAATCCGGAGGCTTGCGAGTTGCCGTTGGGGTTGGCCGCCGCCGGCGAAACCTCCGCTACTGAAGGCGCCGGCATTGCAAAAATCGGGCTAGCCGGAGGCGTCAGCCTGGGTGTGCTCGGCGACGCGCTCGCCGGACCGGCCTTCGCGCGCGCGCTGCTGGAATTCATGTGCGAACGCGAGCGCCTGCGCAATCAACACGGCGAAATTGAGTCTTACCGCACCACTGCGTTGCGCCGCATGCTGGAGGCCGGCCCCCTGCCCGCGCCGGCCGTCCACAACTCCAGGGACGGCAATGCCACGGTACTGTTCCCGAACCGGGTCGTCCTAAAATTTTTCCGCCGCCTAGGCGAGGGTGTGAATCCCGAGTTGGAAATTGGCCGTCACCTGACGGTGGGAAATTTTCCGAACAGCCCGGCGGTGGTTGGCGCGCTGGAATATCGCGGCGCGGACCTTTCGCGCATGACTTTGGCCGTCGCCACCACTTTTGTGCCCTACGCCTCGAATGCATGGGAGTTTACCCTCGAGGCGGTTGGCCGTTTTTATGACCGGGTGTTCGCTTCCGCCGCGCAAGGACTCCCGCCCGAACTCCCGCCCGCGCCGGGACCCTTGAAATTGTTGCAGCCAGGCGTCACCGCCGAGGCGGAAGATCACGTCGGCACCTATGTGGAATCCGCCCGTTTGCTGGGCCGGCGCACCGCGGAATTGCATCTGGCGCTGGCGTCCGGTGGCGCGAACGGGGAATGGGTCGCCGAGCCAATGAACGCGCATTACCTGCGCGGAGTCTTTCAGACCATGCGTTCATTGGCGGTGCAAAACCTGCGGCAACTCCGGCACCAGCTTGACAACCTGCCGCCGGACCTGGCCCCCGTCGCGCAACGCGTGGTCGGATTGGAACCGGCCATTCTGGCGCGCTACCGGCCCTTGGTGGAGCAGGCGTTCCAAACCGGACGCATCCGCATTCATGGCGACCTGCACCTGGGTCAGATTCTGTGGACCGGCCGCGATTTTGTCTTCGCCGATTTTGAGGGCGACGCCAGCCTGCCGATCAGCGAACGCCGCTTGAAGCGTTCGCCGTTGAGCGACGTGGCGCGGATGCTGCGTTCCTTTCACCACGCGGCTTACGCGGGATTCCACCACCAGGTTGACCTCGGGGTCATCGCCCGCGAGCACTTGCCAAGATTCGAGCCGTGGGTCCGGCATTGGAACCGGGCCGTGAGTCGGGCATTCTTGCGGGCGTATTGTGAAACGCTACGTCCCTCGGGAATTCTCCCGGAGGACGAGGCCAAGCTGCACGTAATGCTGGTGGCTTATGTGCTACACCAGGTTGTGCATGAGTTGGGCCATGAATTGCGGCTTCGCTCCGACAATGTCCGCGCGCCCTTGCAGGCCATCATTCACCTGACGAACGAACCGATCATGGACCCTGTCGCCAGCGAGGCAATACCCCCGGGCCAATGAAACCAGAGATCGGAGGTCGGTGGGAGGACAGCCACGCCGGTTAACGACGAATGACCAAAGGTAAATCGGCGGCGGTTATGTGGTTTCTACGCGCAGGGAAAAATACCACATTGAAGGAACGCGAACCCATTCTACATGGCATCGATTCTGATAATGACGCCACGTTGCTGTTGGTGGACGCGGACATTAATGGTGTTGGCACAGCAAACGGGATTGTGGAAATGCCATTCGCCCAGCGGCTTCTCTGAATTTGGCTGCTGCCACGGAATGCCGTTGGAATTTTGCGCCAAAACTCCATTACTAATCAATCGCAAAGTCCGGATGGGCCGCAATCCTGCCAATGGTGAAGCGATTCAGATTAAGGCCAAGAAAGTCGGGAAGTTCAGGGTCACCGATCTGTTGCTGGCAGATCGTATGCATGGCGACTTGATACTCACCGAGCAATTTTGAGATCAACTGCTTCAGTTCCACGAGGGCGAGGATAAATTCGGCAGCCGGCCCCTGGGACCTGGCGTGCGCTACCGGGACCGGGAGCGTAGCCACCGGTATTTACACGCCTTGAGCGCCGCATGGCCGCGGAGCAAGGTGGGAAGCGGTTGCGCATTTGGATTTGTCAAACCAAGGCATTACGAAATGCACAGAGCGGCAACTCGCGATTCAGCACGGGCCGGGAAGCGGGATCGTGTTCAACGGTCAATGCAATGAAGAAAATCGCTTCGATTTAATTCATTGGATTCGCTGAAATAGGGATGAATCTGGTCCCGTTGGTTCCGAATGATAAAACCCTCATGATTATTGGCCAAATCTCGTTTCTTGCTTGCGGCATTTCCTGAAGTCATTGCAACGATTACCCATGAGTATTGGGGGACTTTTCGTAGCAATGATTACGATGAGGATGTCGCCGTAGCCGGCGTTGACTTCCACTTCCACCGGAGAAGCGTCAAGCGGACGGAGGACGGAGGGCAGAGATCAGAGGTCGGAGGTCGGAACAGATCTTCGAAAGCATGGCAAGAGCTTAACCGAAATCAGCGGGCGAACGGCAAAGGCCGATTTTTTTTGATCCTCGTTTGCCGCGCTACGGAGGGCAGGCCCACGGATGGCACGGATGAAAGGGACGGCGGAGCTTAAACCACAGAGGCACAGAGACACGGAGGCGGGGAATTGCTCCTTTTCTCTGTGTCTCCGTGCCTCCGTGGTGCAGCAATCGCAGTGGTGAATTGACAGAGCCGCAACAAGGGTCATATTTAGACCATGCCTATTTTAATGGCCAGCGACCTGAAGAAACGTGCGAGGAAAATCCTTAACGCCGCGCGGCGGCACCCGCAATACATTTTCCGC
>Ga0316231_1004906_pt1 | contig 10882 bp, 3 predicted proteins | sample TBH18027metaG_FD_206002 | JGI IMG/M metagenome (GOLD analysis project Ga0316231, IMG submission 206002) | Freshwater microbial communities from Trout Bog Lake, Wisconsin, USA - TBH18027 | ecosystem: Environmental > Aquatic > Freshwater > Lake > Hypolimnion/Profundal zone | place: USA: Wisconsin...
GACGGTTCTAAAAACCTTTTCTCTCGGCCACGCGGATGCCGCCGGCAACTGGACCAACGCGGACGGCGCGAGCCCGGAAGCGGGTCTGCTATTGGCCGGCACCAACCTTTTTGGAACGACTTATCTGGGCGGCGCCAACGGCAAGGGCACGCTGTTCAAACTGGCTACCAACGGTGGTGGTTTCACCGTGCTGAAAACCTTCTCACTGACCGACCCGGTCGCCGGCACGAACAACGACGGCGCAAATCCTTACGCGGACCTGATCCTGTCCGGCGTCACGCTGTTCGGAACGGCTGAAAATGGCGGCACAGCGGGCAATGGAACCGTGTTCGCCCTGGGCACCAACGGCCTCGGGTTCACGGTGCTGAAAAATTTCCCCGCCGCCGATCCGGTCACCGGCATCAACACGGACGGCGCCAATCCGGAGGGCGGCCTGGTGTTGGCCAGCAACCTCCTGTTTGGCACCACGAGCGCCGGCGGCTATCTGGGCGGCGGCACGATTTTTGAAATCAACACCAACGGCGGCGGCTTCGCGAATCTCCACAATTTCGATTTCGACACGGAGGGTGACAGTCCATATGCGGACCTCATGTTGTCCGGCAACTTGTTATCCGCCACCACCAGTGAAGGCGGCGTCTGGGGTGGTGGCACGGTGTTCGACGTGAATCTCACCGTCGCTTCGCCACTGCTCGCCATCACAGGGTCGGGCTCGATGCTTAATGTCACGTGGCCGTGGCCTGCCGTCGGTTTCGTGCTCGAACAGAACACCAATCTCGCGTCCACCAACTGGTTGAGCTTCCCCGGAACCATCAATGACAATGGCATCATCCGCCGCGCCCCGATAACCTCCGGCTCTGGCAACCTGTTTTTCCGCCTCTCCCACCCGTAAAGGCCAGCCCGAAGCGATTTAATTCAACCGCAGATGGACACGGATCGCGTTGTAGCCGCCGACTTGAGGCGGATTGTTGCGGCGGTTAGTACCTGTCCGCCTGCTCACGTCGGCGGTTACGGGCGGCGGCCTATGCTTTGCTTATCTGTGTTCATCTGTGTCCATCTGTGGCTACAATTCAGTTGGACTGCATGCATGGCTCCGGCCAAAAGCCGGAAACAATTTACCCTCCATTTTCGTCCAGCTTTGTGACATCATTCGCGTCCGCCGTGGATCCATTTGCCAACCAAAGTCCATCCGCCCTGCCAAGCCGTCCTGACCCGACGGAGGGCCAGCCCCTGTGCCTGGCAGTCTTGCGCGGCCCCGCGCGGCCGGATTTGTTGCGCGAGGAATCGCTCGCGGACATCCTCTCCGCCACTGCCCGGCGGTCACCGCAACAGCCGGCCTTGATTTGGGGCGACCATTTAGTGACCTATGGTGAATTGGATGCGGCGAGCGACACCATCGGCGGCGCGCTGGCGCGGCGCGGCGCGGCGCCCGGGAAGGTTGTGGGTTTGTTTCTGCCGCGCGGCGCGGATTTGCTCCTCGCCCAGGCCGGTATTACTAAGTGCGGCGCAGCCTGGCTGCCGTTCGACGCGGACGCGCCGTTGCAGCGGGTTGCCCTTTGCCTGGAATCGGCCAACGCCATTGGCTTGGCCACCTGCCGGGAATGGCTGCCCCGCTTGCAACATTTTGCTGTGCCCGTGTGGGCCGTGGAAGATTTGCTGACTGAACCCACCAACTGTAGCAGCCGACGTGAGGAGGCTCCATCTTCCGCATCGCAGAATAGAGTGAGCCTCCTGACGTCGGCTGCTACGAGGGGGGAGGGGAGGGGGCCGAATGCGTCGCTCACATTACCCAAACCCACCGATCCGGCGTATGTGATTTACACTTCCGGTTCCACCGGCCAGCCCAAAGGCATCGTCATCAGCCACCGCGGCATCTGCCATCTCTTACGGGCGGAAAACGAGTTACTGGAGGTGCGCGCCGGGGACCGTGTCTATCAGGGATTCTCCGTGGCCTTCGACATGTCGTTCGAGGAAATCTGGATTTCGTATCTCGTGGGCGCCACGCTCTGGATTGCGCCGCCATCGCTGGTGGGCGATCCCGATTTGCTCGCGCAGACACTGGCGCGCGAACGCATCACCGTGTTGCACGCCGTGCCCACCTTGATGAGCCTGCTGGCCGATCCGTTGCCGACCTTGCGGCTCATCAACCTGGGCGGCGAAGCCTGTCCCGGCGCGCTGGCGCAACGGCTCGTGCGGCCCGGCAGAAAAGTGTTCAACACGTACGGCCCTACGGAAACCTCGGTTACGGCCAGCCTCGCCGAATTGCAACCGGGCCAGCCGGTCACCATCGGCCTGCCGCTGCCGAATTACGGGCTGCTCGTGGTGGATGAACAGCGCCGGCCATTGCCGGCGGGCGAAGTCGGTGAGTTGTGCATCTTTGGACCGGGGCTGGCGCTGGGCTATCTGGCACGGCCCGATTTAACGGCGGAAAAATTCGTCACTTTACCAGTCAACCTCGAATTAAACGCACCAAACCAGCCGCAGACCGGCGCTCCGGTCGAACGGATGTATCTAACCGGCGACTTGGCGCGCATCGAACCCGGCGGGCCGGTGCACTGTCTGGGCCGGGCGGACAGCCAGGTGAAAATTCGCGGCTTCCGGGTGGAACTGGATGAAATCAGCGCCGTTCTGGGAGTCCAGCCCGGCGTGGCGGCGGCGGCAGTCACGTTGCGGACCCTCGCCGAGGTGGACCAACTTGTCGGCTTCGTGGTCCCCGCCGCGGATGGCAAAATCAATCCGGCACAATGGCGTCAGGCTCTCGCGGCGCGGCTGCCGGCTTACATGGTGCCGGCGCATTTCGAAATCATCCCCGCCTTGCCGCGCTTGACATCCGGAAAGATTGATCAAAACGCCCTGCGGGCGTTGCCGTTGCAAGCCGCCGAAGCCAGGGGCACGGAAGCCAGCGAGCCGCGCAACGAAGCCGAAGCCGCGCTGTTCGCCGCCCTCGCAAAACTCTTTCCCGGTCGCGGCTTTCGTCCGGAAATGGACTTCTTTGATGATCTCGGCGGCCACTCGCTGCTGGCTGCGCGGCTGGTTTCGCTCTTGCGCGCCGACGCGCGCTATGCCGCCATGGGCGTGCAAACGATCTACCGCGAACGCCGCCTCGCCGGCATCGCCCGCGAGATGGAACAACTGCGGGCGCAAGCACCGCAGACCGCCACCCCCACCCGCGCCGCCACGCCGCTGCACCGCTATGTTTTTTGCGCCCTCGCGCAGGGGCTCGTCATTCCGCTGTTTGTCCTGCTTCACATTTCCGATTGGCTTGCGCCGTTTTTTGTCTATCAGTATTTCACTGGCGATCCGGGCGACAGCATTTCACTGGCGGTGCTGTATGCGCTGGCCGTTTTCGTGTTGGCTCGGTTTGTCAATTTCGGCATCGCCATCGCCGGCAAGCGGCTCGCGGCGAGTCGGCTTTCGGCCGGGCGCCATCCGCTGTGGGGCGTGGTTTATTTTCGCTGGTGGCTGGCGAGCCGGTTTTGCGAACTGCCGGATGTGTACCTGCTCGCGGGCACCGCTTGGATGCCGCTGTATCTTCGTGCGCTGGGCGCCCGCATCGGCCGCAACGTGATGATTGACCAGATCACGCTCGCCGTGCCGGAGTTGCTGACCGTCGGGGACGGCGTGAGCATTGGCACTTTCGTGAACATTGAAAATGCCCGGGTTGAGGGCGGCGAACTGATTATCGGACCGGTGCGGCTGCAGCAGGATGCGGTGGTGGATTCGTATGCTGTCCTCGAAAACGACACGGAATTGGGCGAACGAGCGCGGTTGTCCGGCCAATCGGCTCTGGCTGCCGGAGGAAAGATCCCCGCGGATGAAATTTGGGATGGCGCGCCGGCGCGACGCACCGATCAAATCGCCGAAACCCTGCCGCCGCGTCCCCAAGTCTCCCTCGTTCGCCGCGGGTGCCTTGCAACTTTGTTTGCGGTCACGGCCATCGGTGTGTCGGTCTTGTTTTTTCTGCCCACATTCCCAGCCTTTATGCTGATTGACTGGTTGGACGAGAACACGCTGAACGTTTTTGATTCCGGCATTAACGCGGTGGTGGCTTTTGGGTTCTTTTTCCTGCTGGCGATTCCTGCCAGCGCGCTGTTCTTGGGGTTGACCATGTTGCTGACGGGTGGTTTGCGCGGGCTGCTGCCGCGGCAAACCACCGGCCGGCTGCCCATTGACTCGTTCGGCTACTGGCGCAAACGCGCCATGGGCATGGTCCTGGATAGCAGCCTGCACGAATTGCACGGAGTATATGCCTCGGTGTACGCACCACTGTGGCTGCGAGTCTTGGGCGTCCAGGTTGGCCGCCATGCCGAGATTTCCACCGCCGAAGGCATGGTGCCGGAACTCCTGAGCCTGGGCGACGACAGCTTCATTGCCGACGGCGCGATGCTGGGCGACGAGGAATTGCGCGGCGGCTGGATGATTTTGAAACCCACGCGCATCGGCAACCGCTCGTTCATCGGCAATGGCGCTTACGTGCCGGACGGGGCCGTGGTGCCTGACGATGTGCTCATCGGTGTCCAAACCCGCACGCCAAAGAACGAACAGCTTAAGCCCGGCCAGACGTGGATGGGCTCGCCGCCGCTGCTGTATCCGGCGCGGGAAACCCTGACCGGTTTTTCCGCCTCGCTCACCTTTCGGCCGTCGCTTTGGCGCCGGCTGGGGCGCGGCTTGGTCGAAGGCCTGCGGATCGTGTTGCCGCTGGCGATCATCATCGCCACCGGCTATCTCATTATTGTTTTGATCATGCCCTTGGCTGTGGCCAACGGCTGGGGATATCAGGTGGCCAACGCACTGGCGCTGGCGGGTTGCCTCTTTGGCGTCGCGACTTTTCTCTTCGTTGTCGCCTTGAAATGGATTTTGGTGGGGCGCTATCGGCCGCGCGCCGCGCCCATGTGGACGCCGTTCGTGTGGATCAGCGAAGCTGTCACCAATTTGTACGAATCACTTGCCGTGCCGAATTTTCTGGACCTGCTGCGCGGCACGCCGATGCTGCCGTGGGCGCTGCGTCTGCTGGGCGCCCGCATTGGCCAGGGCGTGTATCTGAACACCACCGACCTGACCGAATTCGACTGCGTAAACATTGGCGACGAAGCGGAGCTGAATGCCTGGAGCGGGCCGCAGACCCATTTGTTCGAGGATCGGGTGATGAAGATCGGCATGGTGGAGATTGGCCGCCGCGTGACTGTGGGCGTCCGCAGCACGATTTTATATGACACGCACGTCGGCGACGACGTGCGGCTGGGGCCGCTGACGCTCGTGGCCAAAGGCGAACGCCTGCCCGCCGCTACCCGCTGGGAAGGTTCGCCCGCCGCCACGGCGTAGCGCGTGGATGGCGAATTGATAGTCATGCAGCGATTGAGAGTCCAAAAACCCCGCTGCAGTGTGACTGCCAGGTGTATTTTTGGAGGTTGGTCTGTTGAGGCGGTGTGTGGGTGGAGCCTGCTTCGTTTGGCGTTTTGCCAGCCAATCCCTGGTGCACGCGGCGCCCATTGTATTAATTTTTGAAAGTTTCCGGTTTCTGCTCCAAATCACGCTGGCTCCAAATCCGCAGTCGCTATAGCTTCAATCCCTCAGGAAACCCTTGTGAATACTGGTGAAAGCCCTTGTTTAACGGGCACGGCAAAAGATTGAAAAGGGTCGCAAACTTACATGAAAAGGGTTCTTTGTGCGGGCCGCGATGGCTGGTGGAAAAGGGTTGCTGTGGTACTGCATCGGGCTGGCAGTCCGGTTGCAAACGCTCGGCAGATGGATTGCCGCCCGCTCATTTCCACCAGCACCTCTCCGCTCCTTCACGGGTGGCGGAATCCCATCATACCATAGGTGCCCAGCACGGCAGCCACTTGGGCCGGAGTGAACGTATTGACCCCAATCCCGACCGCTGGGCCGGCTGGGTAGCTGGCCGTAAAATAGGGCGGCTGGGCGACGGTCATCGGCTGGCACCAGGTGCCTGAAAGATGACTCACGTTGTTGTCGGTCAGCACCGGGTATGCGGGAGGTAATCCGAGCAGCATCCAGCGACTGGTGGCGCATACCACGGCGCCGCAGTTTTGGAGGATCGTTGCGCCTGCAATTGCCGATGGATTTGGCTCATCCTGCTCATAGGCCGCTGCGACCGGCGTATCCGGCAAGAATGAATACATTCCGGTGCCACTGGCATACCCCCAGAACGTGCTCGAATTATAGCAAGAAATGCGCGCTGCCATTCCGTTTGCGGCGGCCAAAATAATGTAGTTGCCGGCGGTCAATCCCCAACTAGCCGATTGCATTCCGGCTCCTATCGCACCCAGAAATCCACCACCCCAATATGGGGTCGTCGAATAGGGACAAACGGCCCAGCCAAAGGAGCCGCCGGGAATTGGAGGAATCCCGAATTGATTGGCCTGATATGTCGTGTCGTTCCATGCAGGAAACGAGACCGTCAATGCCGTCTGCCAGTCGACAATCAGTGCGTTGGCCTGCGCGGTCCAAGTGGCCCAGGAACTGGAGGAAAGTTGGTTGCTCAATCCAGCCGTATAGGTCCAATGCGTGCCGCTGCTGGTCCACTGGATGTTCAGGGATGTTGGGCCGATAGTCGTGGTGGCTCCAGGCGGGGACTCGAAGCCAATATCACCAATCCCATCAAACCAACCATTTGGATCGTTGACGGAATACGTCACCAAATTGTCAATCGTCTGGGTGTAGGTAATGGTGCGCGTGCTGGTGTTGGTGCCATCCGTGAGGGACTCGACCAGGGTCTGATAAACATTGGGCCACTGATCATCGAACACCAAACCACTGTAATCTGCGCCGCCGTATGTTGTCGGTGACCAATAGCTCAATGCGTTGAACTTGCAGCCGCTCGCGAAATGGCCGAATCCGCACACCGGGACGATGCCATAAATGATCTGGCAGTAGGCTGCCGCAAAGAAATTTTTCGTGCCGCCAGGATTGCCAACTTGAGTCCCGCCGATATTGCGCATCAGGACAAAACTCATAACGCCCAATCCTTGTCGTGAATGTCCAGCAGGGTCACTGCGACCGTGGTTCCAGAGCCAGGGGAAATCGGCATGTTCAACGACGGCATGGTCATCGCATAGATGATGTCGCCGGGCAGATACGCCGGCGTGATTTTTTCCGTCTGGCTTTGCGAGCCGCCGGACCATGAATTGGTGCGCGTATAGGCCACGGTGTACGGTGGGACAAAGACAGCATTATAGGTGAACGTGTGGGTGCCGGTGCCGTCAATGTATGCCTCGCTGGTGATGGAACAGCGGATTTTCGGCGGCTTGGCAATGTTGACATAGCCGGTGAACGTGTAGTTGCCGCTGCTGGCGGCCGTCGCGGTGAAACTGACACTCACAACCTTGGTTGTGGTGTTCACCGCAGTGACCACGGCCCCGGCCGATGGCACGCCGGTGCCTGTCATCACGCTGCCAACCGCGATGCCCGACACCGTCACCACGGTCACGCTGGTTACCGACGCGCCGTTGGTAAATCCCACGCTCAATGCCGTAACGACCGGTGCCACTCCGTTTTGCGTGGCCACGATGTAATCGCCGCCATCGCTCACAAATGCGTATTGCCCCACCGATCCACCCCCGCCCCCGACTTGGGACCACACGCTGGTGCTGTTGCTGCCGGCGGTAGTGCAATACCATAGCGCTTTGGCGGTGCTGTCCCAATAGCGTTGCTGGATGCGGTAATAGCTGCCAGTCGGCAGCGTGCTGGCGCTGGGAGACCCATTGCCGGTGTACTCCGGGCAGATGTAGCCGACGGTGATATTCGCGTTCGTGCTCGCGGCGTTTTGGGCGGCCAAAATGGTATTGGTGGTGGGATCAGTCGTGATCACGTTCTGATTCGAGTTCATCGTATCAGGCGCGGTCACGGCGCTCTGCAGGTTCACCTCCTGCCCATGGACCGTATTTCCATCCGGAGTGTTCAGCGGCATATCCACCGTATTGCTGGCGTCCGTCTGGCCCGTGGCGCGCACGCTGCTGGCTTGGTAAAGCCGGCGCTGGCGGAAAAAGTTGAGCATCGAGGACCAGTCTTGCGGCTGGAGATGTTTGCTGGGCCCCACCTCGATCCGGACATGGTTGGTCACCAGGTCAATCTCCGTGGCCGCAATGGTCATGTTCGCCGTGGCCCAGGCCGCGCCCACGCCCGTTGCCCCGCTCAGATTCAGGAGATTCCAGTGGCCGATGATTTGTTGCAGGGCCGGGCGAGAGTTTGGCGTGCTGGTGCCCGGATCAATGATCTCATGCATGCCGTCGTAATCGAGCATTCGGCGGCTCTGCCAGATGTTTTGCGCGAGATTGGGCACGGGGCCTTCGGGGTTTCCGGTCAGCTCGGATCCCACAAAGCTGGTCACGCCGGCCGGCGCGTTGGTCAGCGTGGCATTGAACGTGATCTTTTCCGTGCTTGTCACCCGCGTGCGGTTGCCGTTCGTATCCGTTTCTGCGGGCGTGGACGCCGCCACGTCGTATTCGCTGAGCGCCACCGTCACTGTGATTTTGGCCCGGATCGCCACCACGGGAGTCTTCCGATCCGCCAGAACCATCCATTTATGGAATGTCCCGCGCACGTGGCGATTGGGGTATGTGGCCAGATTGATGGCGTTGCCATATTCATCTGTCACCGTGGCGTCGCCGATATAGGTCGCATTGTAAAAAGTGTCCTGGAACCGGATTTGCCAGTTAGTGGTTCCGTTCGGATTGATGAGCTTGTGATGTTCCCCGCCGCGCTTGGATCCCCACCATGCGCGCTTGGCCGCGTGATCGGCCGCCGTGCCATTGGCGTAGCCGGTCTGCGCCGACGTGCATTTGAGCGGCTCGCAATCGAGCGTGCCCGTCTTCACCGTGGTACCGGCGCCAGTCAGGTCAATCGGGCATACCATGGCGAATGGCATCAACCCGTTGCTGTTGGCCGGATACGCATCATTCGTCCACGCCGGCCCCGGCTTGCCGTTGTACGTATTGTTGATCTGGTATTGCATCACCACCTGCGGCGGGATGATATCGTAGCGCGGCGTGAAACTCTTCGAGGAATGATGCTCGCGCCCGGCGGCGTCAATGCCCTTGTACGGCAGCGTGATCGGCCCCGGCGCCGTGCCGGCTGGGCTGGCCAGGCCGGCGATATTCGCGCGCGTGCGCACGTTCAATTGCGGCGGAAACACGCTCCCATCCACCCACACTTTGGCATCCGCGAGCGGCTCCAGGCATTTCAAGAGCGCCTCCCAGCAGCTCACCGCCCGGCAATGATAATAGTTCAGAAACCAGCCACTATAATCAATCGTGCCCGCGGCGATCGGGATGCCGCATTGGTTGGCCGCAAAGCTGATGATCTGGTTAACCTGCCATTGCACGGATTGCACCAGGTTCGGCGACCAATTATTGATATCCATGAACAGCACGCAGCGGCTGATCCAATTGTTGCTGGCGCCCGCGATGGTCCACTGCTGCTGAAACGTGGTATTTTGGAGCAGCCAAATGGTATCCTTGAATACCAGCGTAATGCCCTGGCCCTTGCCGTCCACGTCCGCCGGCTGGCTGGCCAGATAGACCGTAAAGACCCAGCCGGATCCGGACCACGCCCCGCCGCTATACGTGCGATTCGACCGGATGACCACGCGGCAACTGCCTTCCGCTGCAGCGGGTGTGCTGCCGAGCTGCAACATGGCCGGGTAGAAGTTAAACGGCACCCCCGCCTCCGGAGCGGCCCCGACCATGCGGAAACTGATTTCGGTGGGGCTGCGATCGCTGGTCTTGATCCGCGGCTGCGCGGTCAGCCCCCAAGCCGCCGCGGATTGCTCTGTACCGGCATAGGTGATGGTGATCATGGCAAGGCTGAAGGCTGAAGGCTGAAGGCTGAAGGCAGAATGAGGATGGTGGTTAGCATTTGGAATTTAGCCTTTAGCCTTGGTCTCATCCCGACGTTTGCGTGTTGCGCGTGGCCGCCAGCGAGTTCCGCACCTTTTCAATGTCCCGCTTGAGCGCGGCCAGCTCGGCGGCATGGTCTGGGAGCTCGCTGATGGCGGAACTGTGGTCTTTCAGAATATCCAGCACGTCCCGCATCGCTTTGGCCGCCTTCTCAATCGCCGCCTGCGTGGGGTTTTTGTTCCGGCCAAACCGCTCCAGCTCGTTGAAATCCTTTTCGAAATCACCCAGGATGCGCGCCTGCTCCTGGGCGTCCACCGCTGCCTCCCTCGTGCCCGTGGCCTGGTGCTCAATGGGCCGCGTGGCGGCGATTTGACGAGTCAGCTCCGCGATTGACCTGGTCAAATCCTCCGTGAGTTTCTTATTTTCCTCCGCCTTGCGCTTGGCCTCGGCCGCGGCGTCTTCATCGGCTTTCTTGCCGGCGGCGTTATTTTGATCTGCGTTGTATTGCTGCAGCTGCTTTTCGAGCTGGCCAATCTGCTGTTGAATGCGCTCCACCGTGCCAAACTTTCGCGCTCCCTGCACCGTGCCGATCTCGCCGGCATCGGTCATCGTCCCCTTGTCGTACCGCGTCTCCAGCTCCTGGATATGATTCATCCGCTCGCGCAGCTCCTGGATCTTCTTGATTTGCTCTGCGGGATCCAGCTTCACCACCTCGCTGTGCTTTTTATCCGCGTCCACCTGTTCGGCGGCAATCGCCGCGTCCCCCTCCAGGCGCGCCTGGTCTGACTTCGCCTTCTTAAGTGTGGCCTGTTTCGCATTTAGCTCCGTATCTTGGGCCGCGTCGCGGGCCTTCTGTTCGGCCTCCAGCGCATCCTTCTCCGCTTTGGCGCGGCGCTCCGCAGCCTGTTCTGGCGTGATTTTATGCGCGGCCTCATCGCGCTGAATCTCCGCGATCGCCAGCCCCTTTTGCGCCGATACCAGGCCCGCCTGGGCGCGTTCAATCGCCTGATAAAGCGACAGCTGATCCTGCA
>Ga0316231_1004908_pt1 | contig 10876 bp, 6 predicted proteins | sample TBH18027metaG_FD_206002 | JGI IMG/M metagenome (GOLD analysis project Ga0316231, IMG submission 206002) | Freshwater microbial communities from Trout Bog Lake, Wisconsin, USA - TBH18027 | ecosystem: Environmental > Aquatic > Freshwater > Lake > Hypolimnion/Profundal zone | place: USA: Wisconsin...
CTCGCCAAGACGCTCGCCATTGAACTCGCGGGCAAGAGAATCCGCGTCAACGTCGTCAGCCCCGGCCCGATCGCCACGCCGATTTTCGGCAAGATGGGTTTGACCGAAGACGCGCAGAAGGAAGTCGGCGGCGCGATTCTCGCCCAAGTCCCGCTCGCGCGCTTCGGCGAGGCTGGCGAAATCGCCAAAGCCGTCGCCTACCTCGTCTCGCCCGACGCCGCTTACGTCACCGGCACGGAGCTGTTGGTGGATGGCGGCATGGCGCAGGGGTAAACTCAACCCCGGGACACAGTGGAAGCGGTGCCCCGGAAATTTTTTTGAGGGGTAAGAATCCTTATTCGCGCCGCAGCCAATGATTGGGACGTATGGCAAAATCAACCGCGTCCCGGAAACTAAAACCATGATCCTATCCTGAAAGCTTGAGCGGGTTCACACAGATTTTGGAACGCGTGGAACACGGTGATGCAAAAGCCGCCGCCGAACTGCTTCCCATCGTTTACGAAGAACTCCGCCGGCTCGCGGCGCAGAAGATGGCCCGCGAAGCCGTCGGCCATACGCTTCAGCCCACCGCCCTCGTCCACGAGGCTTGGATGCGGCTGGGCGGCGATGACGCTCCGACCTTTCAGAATCGCGCCCATTTTTTCGGTGCGGCGGCTGAAGCCATGCGGCGCATCCTGATCGAACGCGCCCGGCGACGGCTGGCGGCCAAACGCGGGGCGAGGGTTGAGGTCGTTGACCTGGATGGGCTCGAGATTTCCTCTCCCGTCGCGGACGACGGTCAGTTGCTGGCCGTGAATGAGGCTTTGGAGAAACTTACCGCCCTTGATTCGCGCAAGGCGGAACTGGTCAAGCTGCGTTACTTCGTGGGCCTGAATTTCGAGGAAACCGCCGCCGCGCTCGGCATTGCGGTGCCCACCGCCAAACTATGGTGGGCCTACGCGCGCGCCTGGCTCAGCGTCGAGCTGCGCGGCTCGACGCCACGCTGACGTTTCTTGCGCGGTACGAATCAGGCTTTGCCGCCCTTGGGCACATGCGTATCCCAGGTGCGGCCGGATTCCGGCTGGACGTGGGTGAAGCCGGTGCCCGCCGGGGGATTGGGGATGCGGATGAGGTGGTTGCAGGCCGGGCATTGAATCTGCCGGCCGGCGAATTGGGGTTCGCACTTCAACGGTTGGTCGCAGTGGGAACAATAAAATTTGAATTCGTTGGTGTTCATAATCTTCCGCTCCATCATGCGCCAACCGGGCGCGAAAAGTATATGAAAAAGTAATCTATACTTTTAGTCTGGCGAATACGCATGTAGGATGGAATGAGCGAATTCAAAGCCAACATGCCCTCATCCCCAAACCGCGAGGAAACGCTGTTTCAGGCCGCCGCCCAATTGACCGGTGCGGAACGGGCCGCATTTCTAAAGGGCGCCTGCCTTGGCGATGACGCCCTGCGCCAGCGCCTGGAAGCCCTGCTGGCGGCCTACGACGCGCCGGACGAATTGTCGCCGCCGGAGGCGCCCGCAGTCGTGAAGACCATCAAGCTCGAATTGGCCGACACCCCCGATGAAGCCGTGGGCCAGACGCTGGGCCGTTACAAATTAATGGAGCGGCTCGGCGAAGGCGGCTGCGGCGTGGTGTATGTCGCCGAGCAGTCCGTCCCGGTGCGGCGGCGCGTGGCGCTCAAGGTCATCAAGCTGGGCATGGACACGAAACAGGTCGTCGCGCGTTTCGAGGCCGAACGGCAGGCGCTGGCGATGATGGATCACCCGAACATCGCCAAGGTGCTGGATGCGGGCACGACGGAGACGGGGCGTCCGTTCTTCGTGATGGAACTCGTGCGCGGCATCAAGATCACCGAATACTCCGACAAAAATAATCTCAACACCCTGGAACGCCTTGATCTGTTCATCCACGTTTGCCAGGCCATCCAGCACGCGCACCAGAAGGGCATCATCCATCGCGACATCAAGCCGTCGAACATTCTCGTCACGCTGCATGACGGCGTGCCGGTGCCCAAGGTAATTGACTTCGGCATTGCGAAGGCGACGGAAGGGCGGCTCACCGACGCGACGGTTTACACGCAGTTGAACCAGTTCATCGGCACGCCGGCGTATATGAGTCCGGAGCAGGCGGAGATGAGCGGGTTGGACATTGATACGCGCAGCGACATTTACAGCCTGGGGGTTTTGCTCTACGAACTGCTGGCCGGCAGCACACCGTTTGATGGCCAGGAATTGATGTCACGCGGCATTGACGTGATGCGCAAAACGATTCGCGAGATGGAACCGCCCCGGCCCAGCACGCGCTTCGCGACCCTCGAAGGCGAGGCGTTGACGACCACGGCGAAGCGCCGTTCGTCGGACAAGTCCAAACTGGTGCATCAGCTCAAGGGCGATCTGGATTGGATCGTGATGAAATGTCTGGAGAAAGACCGCACGCGCCGTTACGAAACCGCCAACGGGCTGGCCGCCGATCTCAAGCGGCATTTGAACAACGAGCCGGTGATCGCGCGGCCGCCGAGCGCGGCTTATAAATTTCAAAAAGCGTTTCGCCGGAACAAGCTCGCGTTCACTGCCGGCACAGCCATCGCCGCCGCCCTGATGGTGGGCATTTCATTGAGCGTGTGGCAGGCCGTGCGCGCCACGCACGCCACGCGCGCGGCGGTGTCTGCGCGGCAGGAAGCGGAAGCCAGCGAAGCGAAAGCAATCGCCGCGCAAGCCAACGAAGCCAAACTGCGCGAACAGGCCGAGCAGTCGCAGGCGCGCGAGAAGGATTTGCGCGCGAAGGCGGAAGCCAACGCCAAGGCCGCGAAGGACGAGGCGACCAAGAGCAAGCAGGTTTCATTGTTCATGGAAGACATGCTCAAGGGTGCCGGCCCTTCGGCGGCGCTGGGACGCGACACCACCTTGCTCCGGGAAATCATGGACAAAGCCACGGCCCGAGCCGACACGGCCCTGAAAGACCAACCCGCAGCCCTCGCCCAGCTCCTCTCTAAAATCGCTGCCACCTATAATTCGCTGGGCGATTATAAGAAATACGATGCCTTGACGCGGGAGGTGTATCGGTTGCGGCGCGGACTTTACAAGAGTGACAATCCGGATCTTGCCGATGCGATGTTAAACATGGGGTGGATTGGCACCAATTATGTGGCGAATGAAGCCCTGATTCGCGAAGCACTTGCGATGTATCAGCGGCTTAATGGCAGCAATAACCTTTATGTAGCCCACGCCAAGGAGCGTCTGGCTTCAATTCTCATCTATAATCAGACCAACCGCTACGCGGAGGCCGAACCCTTGATACGCGGCGCGATTGCCATACGCGCTGAACTCGTGGGCGAAACCAACAAGGAAGTTGCCGGCGCTTATCATCTGCTGGGCGTTGACCTGTGGTCGCTGACCCGCACCAACGAGGCGTTGCAGGCGGTCCGCCGGTCCATCCAGCTCAATCAGGCGAGCGAAGGTTCCATCAATCCCGTTTTGATCTGGCCGCTGATGGATTACGGGTGGATGCTGCTGCAAACCGGCGATTTGAAAGCAGCCGAAGGTGCCTATCGCGAAGGGATCGCCATTTCGGAAAAATATTTTGCCAGTGTCAACCGGGAGGCCAGGTATAAACGAGAGGGAGCGTTCGATGGTTTGGAGCAGGTGCTGGTCGCCCAGGGTCACAGCAGCGAAACCAACGCGGTGGAACTTCGCCGGCAAAATTTTCTCGCGCGAACGGCGGCCGTTGCGCTGGTGGAAATCGTTGGGGATACCAACACGCCGGACATTGCCGCGCCGGCCGTCGCGGTGATTTCGCCGGATGAACTCGCACAGCAAGGCCGCTTCGCCGAAGCCGTGCCGGGATTTGTCCAGCTCACGGTGAAGGAACCGAGCCACTCGAAGCCTTACCTGCAACTCGCCGCGCTGCTGCTGGAAACCGGCGACCTGAATGGCTACCGCCAGTTGAGCCACCGCGCGCTGAATTTGTTTCAGGGCAAGCCCGGCACGACGGTGGTCCGCATCTCCAATCTTGGCCTGCTCGCGCCGCTGATCAATCCCTCGGACACCGCACAAGCCGCGCAGATGGCAGATCAGGCGCTCGCCGAAACCACCGACGCCAAGCTGATCATCGAAGCGCAAATAGGCAAAGGCCTGGCCGAATATCGCACGGGCCATTTTGAAGGCGCGATTGAGTGGATGCAAAAAGTGGCGGCAATTCCAACGAAGGGCTCGCACACCGATGCCCTGTTCAACGCCAACGCCGTGGCCATCATCGCCTGCGCGCAACAGCAGCTTAATCAAACCGACCAAGCCCGCGCCTCACTCGCGCAAGCCAAGGACGCCCTGCGCGCCGGTCGCCCTGATTCCAATAATGATCTCGGCAACAACTGGCAGGATGTCTTGATCGCCCAAGCCCTCGTGCGGGAAGCGAACCAGTTGATCGCCGGCCCGGCGGTGAAATAAAATTCCGAAATTAAATCAGGCATGAACCCGAACCGTGAAGAAGCGCTGTTTGCGCTGGCACTGGAAAAACCAGCGGACAAACGCGCCGCATTTTTGGACGCCATCTGTGAAGGCGATGCAACCCTGCGCCAACGTCTCGAAGCGTTGCTGGCCGCACACGAGCAGCCAGACGCTGCGCTTGCCACCGCTGCGCCCAACGTCAAGGCGACGATGAAACTGGAATTCGCCGACGCGCCGGATGAAGCCGTTGGCCAGACGCTCGGACGCTATAAGTTGATGGAACGCCTCGGCGAAGGTGGCTATGGCGTGGTGTATGTCGCCGAACAGACCCAGCCAGTCCGCCGTCGGGTCGCGCTCAAGGTCATCAAGCTGGGCATGGACACGAAACAGGTGGTCGCGCGGTTCGAGGCCGAGCGGCAGGCGCTAGCCATGATGGACCACCCGAACATCGCCAAGGTGCTGGACGCGGGAACGACCGAGCAGGGTCGTCCCTACTTCGTGATGGAATTGGTGCGCGGGATCCGGATTACGGAGTATTGCGACCAGAACAATCTCGCCACCAAGGAACGCCTGGACCTGTTCATCCACGTTTGCCAGGCCATCCAACACGCGCACCAGAAGGGCATCATCCATCGCGACATTAAGCCGTCGAACATTCTCGTCACGCTGCATGACGGCGTGCCGGTGCCGAAGGTGATTGATTTCGGCATTGCGAAAGCGACGGAAGGCCGGCTCACGGACGCGACCGTTTACACGCAGTTGCATCAGTTCATTGGCACGCCCGCCTACATGTCCCCGGAGCAGGCAGAGATGAGCGGGCTGGACATTGACACGCGCAGCGACATTTATTCGCTGGGCGTGCTGCTCTACGAACTGCTCGCGGGCAGCACGCCCTTTGATGGGCAGGAACTGATGTCGCAAGGCATTGACGCGATGCGCAAAACCATTCGCGAGCAGGAGCCGCCGCGTCCGAGCACGCGTTTTGCGACGCTCAAGGGCGATGATTTGACGACCACGGCCAGGCGGCGTTCCGCCGACAAAGCCAAGTTGATGCACCAGCTCAAGGGCGACTTGGACTGGATTGTGATGAAGTGTTTGGAAAAGGACCGGACGCGGCGTTACGACACCGCCAATGGGTTGGCTGCCGACCTCAAGCGGCATTTGGACAACGAGCCGGTGCTCGCCCGGTCGCCGAGTGCGGCCTACAAATTTCAAAAGGCGTTTCGTCGCAATAAAATGGTGTTCACGGCTGGCGCCGCCGTCGCTGCGGCCTTGTTGTTCGGCAGCATCGCCAGCACCTGGCAATCCGTGTGGGCCACCCACGCGAAACAGGAAGCTCTGGCCGCCCAGTCGCGCGAGGCCAGCTAGCGTGAAATAGCCGAAGCGAGCGAAAAGAAAGCTCTCGCCGCCCAAGCTGAAGAAGCCAAACTGCGCCAACTGGCCGATGCGGCCCGCAGCAAGGCCGAAGCTGCGGAACTCTCCGCCCGCCAGCGCGCCTACGCCTCGGACATGAATTTTGCCAAGCAGGCGTTGGACGGAAATAATTTCGGTCGCACGCTGGAGTTGCTGGACCGGCAGCGGCCCGGCCCGCGCCAGAAGGATTTGCGCGGCTGGGAATGGCGTTATCTCTGGCAGCAAACCCGCAGCGACGCCTTGTTCACGCTTTGCCAGGAATCCGGTGAGATCAGTTCGCTGGTGGTTTCGTCGGGCAGCCGTTGGCTGGCGGTGGGCCGGGCGCGCCAGGACGGTTTGACCGTTTGGAATTTGCAGACCCGGCAAAAGTTGGTCCAGTTCGCGACCAACGAAAATGATGTTCGCGTGGCGTTTTCACCCACGGAACCCCTGCTGGCTTTCACGAGCCGGGCGGCGAAAGGTTCGGCCAAGCGGCGAAACACCTTGCGCCTGTGGAATGTGGCGACCCGCAAAATGGTTGCCGAAGTTCCGTGGGGTAATCGCTGCGTGGGTCTGGCCTTCGCCAAAGACGGGCGGACATTGATCACTTCCACGCTGCCGACCTCTTCTGGCAAACCCGGCCAACTCACGCTCTGGCAGGTGCCGGAAGGGACCCGGCTGGCCAGTTATGAAGTGCCGGAACAGGTCTATTTCGGTAATGACAGCACCTTCGCCGCCACGCCCGATTTGAGCCTCGCCGCCTACGCCTTGGCGGAAGGTAAAATTCGCGTGGTGGACCTTCACAATGGCCGAGAGCTTTTGACGGCCCAGCTAAGCGGGAACTCGCTGGCGTTTTCACCTGACGGCAAAACCATGGCCATCGGCGCGGGTGACATCCGTCTGTTGGAGGTCGCCACAGGCAAGGAAACGGCGCGGCTAGAAGGGCACGATTCCTACATAACTTCCCTGGTGTTCTGGCCGGACGGCAAAACAATGGCCTCGAGCAGCGCCGACCAGTCTACTCGCATCTGGGACATGGACACCCACAAATGTCTGGACGTCCTGCGCGGTAGCCGCAGGGAAGTGTGGCGGCTGGCCTTGCTGCCCGATCTCAAAACCTTGGTCAGTGGTTGCAAGGACGGCACGATTGATTTCTGGGACACGTCGGTCACGCACCCCAGCAAGCCGGTGGTCACCATCCCGGAGAACGCGCTGGCCTGGCATTTTGCGCCGGACAGCCAGTCTGTCACGGCTCTGAATTACCAAGGGCAGGTATCGCGCTGGAGCGGCCCCGACTTTCAACAGAAAGAAGCGGTCATGGAAATTGGTGCAATCGTGGAAGACCCTTCTTGGGGCTACTTCTATCGCCTGTCCAACGACGGCCGTTTCTTGGCGTGCGGCTCCACCAACGGCGTCCTTCAAATTTGGGATCTTTCACGACGGATGCTGTCCCTGCAATGGACTAACGGCACGGGGAGAGTTTGGCCGGCAAGATTTCTCCCCGGCGGCGACAAACTGTTGACCTGGTCCCGTAACGACGATTTGTTGCATCTTTGGGACAGCAAGACCGGCTTGGAACTGCAGTCGTGGGCGAGACAGACCGGGGGATTCCATGTGGCGTTTTCGCCGGATGGGCAGGCCTGTGTGCTTAACAATAGCGCCGGGGAAGTCCAACTCAGAAACCTCGGTGACCAAAGCCAGACGAGCTTGAATCTGGACGCCAAGGAAGGAAGTTCCACCAGTTACTCGCCCGACGGAAAGCTTTTCGCCATGGGCAGCTTTATGAATTATGCGCGGGTGTGGGACACGGCCACCTGGCAGCCAGTGGCCACCCTCGGCGGTTTTCTGTTTGATGCGCGACCAGTGACTTTTTCACCGGATAGCAAACGACTGGCCGTGGACAGCGACGGGAAAGAAGCGGTGAAGTTGTTTGACACTGAAAGCTGGCAGGACGTGTTCACCTTGGAAGGTCGGAGCGGTCGTTTGGGAAGTGCATTCTCTCCGGACGGCAACGCCATCGGATTGAATGACTCTGGCCGACTACAAATCTGGCGCGCGCCGCCCTGGGTGGAAATTAACGCGGCGGAGGCCAAGGAGAAGGTGGTAATTCAGCAGCCGTGAATTGGGGTCGAAAAGCGGCTGGAGCACCTTACATCGCGCAGTTCCGCCCTCTGCCATCCAACCTCTGACCTGGCTTTAACTCACCCCCACAACTGCCGGTCGAGCGAGCGGTACTGGACCGCTTCGCTGACGTGGTCGCTGGTGATGGCTTCCGAGCCGGCCAGGTCGGCAATCGTCCGTGCCACTTTCAGAATGCGATCATAGGCCCGGGCGCTGAAATTCATGTCGTTCATGGCGTGGTTCAGCAATTCCTTGGTGGACTCGTCGAGGGCGCAGAACTGTTTCAATTCCTTGGTCCCCATGCGAGCGTTGCAGGTGACGTGCTTGCGGCCGCGAAACCGCTCGTGCTGGCGCTTGCGGGCGGCCACCACCCGCTCGCGGATTTGCGCCGAGCTTTCGCCAGTCCGCTCGGCGGAGATGTCGCGGAATTTCACCGCCGGCACTTCGATGTGCAGATCAATGCGGTCCAGCAGCGGCCCTGAAATGCGGCCCAGATAATTCTGGATTTCGCGCGGCGAACTGTTGCTCTCGTGCGGCATCTTGCCGTCGGGCGTCGGGTTCATGGCCGCCACGAGCATGAATTGCGAGGGAAAGGTCATGGTGCCGGCGGCGCGCGAAATGGTGACGACGCCCTCTTCCAGCGGCTGGCGCATGGTTTCCAACGTGCTGCGCTTGAACTCCGGCAGTTCGTCCAGGAACAACACGCCATTGTGCGCCAGGGAGATTTCGCCGGGCGTGGGATTCATATTGCCGCCGAGCAATCCGGCGTCGCTGGCCGTGTGATGCGGCGAACGGAACGGCCGCTGGGTGACCAGCGCCTGGCCGGGTTTGAGCAAGCCCACGATGCTGTGGATCTTCGTGGTCTCCAGCGCCTCGGCCAGCGTCAGCGGCGGCAAGATCGTGGGAATGCGTTTGGACAGCATGGATTTGCCGGTGCCGGGCGGGCCCACCAGCAGCATGCAATGCGCGCCGGCGGCGGCGATCTCCAGCGCGCGCTTCACGTTCTCCTGTCCTTTCACGTCGGCAAAATCCAATTCGTCCGGGTCGTGCTGGTCGAAAATGCGCTCGAGGTCCACTTTCGTCGGTGCGATCTTGATCTGTCCCTCCAAAAAATCCGCCGCCTCGCGCAAATTTTGGATGGGAATGACTTGCAGCCCGGCGACCACCGCCGCTTCCGGGGCGTTTTCGGCGGGCACCATCACGCCCACCTTGCCCTCAGCCTGGGCGCGCAGGGCCACGGACAGCACACCTTTGCAACTGCGCACCGCGCCGGTCAGTGCCAGTTCGCCCACCACGATGAAATTGTCCAGTTGATCCGTCTCCAATTGTTCGCTGGCCGCTAGAATGCCCAGCGCGATGGGCAGGTCAAAGCTCGGGCCCTCCTTTTTCACGTCGGCGGGCGCGAGATTGATGGTGGTGCGGCCCATCGGAAATTTGTAGCCGGAATTGGAGAGCGCGGTGGACACGCGGTCCTTGGATTCCTTGACCGCCGCATCCGGCAGGCCGACGACGACGATGAGGGTGTCGCCGTAGCCGGCGTTGACTTCCACTTCCACCGGATAGGCGTCAATGCCGTTCACGGCGGCGGAACAAACCTTTGAAAGCATGGCGAATGTTTGCGCCAGCGCAGCATAAATGCAACTGAGAAATTTCGGCTGCTGCGATGAGTTTTCCAGCGCTGCGTGCATAAGGCGGAGAGCGGGGAACGGAGCGCGTGAGCTTGGGTGCCGGCCAGAGCGCAGGAATGCGGGTGGCGGATTGGGGATGGCGGGGTGGGACATCTTGGGGAAATTTGTTAGGGTCGGATTTGGTTGGATTCACTCGGATTTAACCCGGATTCAAGTGGATAACGCGGAAAACGGGGGACGGAAAGCAGGGATTTTGAACAACAAAGGCGCGAAGGAACAAAGTTTTCTGGCAAGCGATAGGGGCCGGAATTTGGGTGTGCTGAAACTTTCGGCGGTCATGGGCTCGGGTTCGACGAAGAGGTAGGTGCGGGAAGTTTCTGGCGTGATTTGCGTTAATGGCGTTATCCCCGTTAAAAGTGTTATTACGGGCCATTTGGAGGAGAAACCAGCAGAACGGAGAGCGAAGCGTGCAGAACTGAGCTGTGGAAGCGCGACCACGGGAAGCCACGCGGACAGGACGACGCACCACGAAACGCCCGACCCGTAGGCCGGTTGACCGTAGTCCCGTAGTCCCGTTCGATCCCTGCATGCCTGTCGCAGTCACGCAAAGAGTATGGCACAGGTTTGGGAAGGGAGTGTGTTAGTGGCTAACACAAAATGCGCTCTTTGAACGATTTTGTGTTAGCCGCTAACACGCCGCGAGGGATGGAGGGGGTTTTGAGTCGTTGGATTGAAAGGCCCCTAGGACCCTTTAACGTGGCATTCATGACCGGGTGGTTCCCGCTCTTTAATAATATCCGCGGTTATGGTTTGGCTCGCGAGGGCAATGTGTCAGAACGCCGGGGCGGCGCGAAGCCTATTGTTTCAGGCGGAAGAACAACTTCCCGGCGGGATTGACCAAGTTCAGGTAATTTGTGCCGTTGTTCAAGACGGGGCTGGTGCTGGCTGCCCAACTGGTCATGGGCGTGGCCAAATCTCCGCTTTGGATAAGGTTCCAGCCGGGGACGTTCGGCCAATACACCGTCACCGTGTTTCCGGAACGCGTGAGGCAAAGCGCTGGCGCGCCCGGCGTTTGCACCACTTGAATCAGCGCCCAAAATCCCCCGGTTAGGGAATAATTACCGCCGTTCAGCGCGCTGCTGGCATCGGGCTGGCCGATGGTGCCGGCCACCGAATACACGCCGCCAGTGCTCATGCCGCCGCCGCCGGCGATTTTGTACCAGTCGATCGAATAACTTTGCGCCGGCGCTGAAATAATAAGCGGCAAAAGCAGAAAGACGGAGGCGATCATTACCCGGGC
>Ga0316231_1004914_pt1 | contig 10867 bp, 8 predicted proteins | sample TBH18027metaG_FD_206002 | JGI IMG/M metagenome (GOLD analysis project Ga0316231, IMG submission 206002) | Freshwater microbial communities from Trout Bog Lake, Wisconsin, USA - TBH18027 | ecosystem: Environmental > Aquatic > Freshwater > Lake > Hypolimnion/Profundal zone | place: USA: Wisconsin...
GACAGCCCCGAATGGAAGATGAAATCCTTCACCTCGTCCTGGTCCAGGCGGACCAGGTCGTCGGATGCCACCAGCCGCAGGCGCACCGCTGCCCTGCCCACCTGGTCCGCATGGATGCCGGCGCCGTCATCGGCGACCGTCAGCTCGATCCGGTTCCCCTCCACGGCCTTGACCGAAATGGAGATGGTCCCGCGGGCGGGTTTCCCGGCGCGGCTGCGCTCATCCGGCTTCTCGATGCCGTGGTCAATGCAGTTGCGCAGCAGGTGGATGAGTGGATCCTTGAGCCCGTCGAGGATGCGGCGATCGACTTCGATGTCCTCCCCGACCACGACCAGGTCGGCCTCCTTGCCCTGGTCCACGCTCAGATCGCGCACGACCTTGGGCATCTGGCCCAGGAGGTGGGAACAGGGCAGCAGGAGCAATTTCCTGGTGTCCTCCAGGAGCCTGCCGACGCTTGCGGCGAGCACAAGGCCATCGTGTTGGGCGGACCGGGCAAGCTTCCGCAGTGAATTTTCCAGTTCCCGGGTGTACAGCAGTTCCGATTCGAAGCAGTCGCCGGAGGATCTGCTGCCATCTTTTCCTTTGCGTTGGTTTGCCGCCTGCCGGACGCGCAACTGGTTCCAGTGGGCAAGGCAGTCGGCCAGGTCACGGGCCTCTGCCGCGCGGCTGACCACGGCGATCTTCGAGGCGATAAAGCTCTCGGCTTCGAGCAGGATGGCGCCCAGTTTGTGCGTCGACACGCGAACCGTGTCCTTGAACGGCGTGCTTACACCGATCCCGGCCGGACCTCGATCGGGTGTTTCCGGCGGCGCTTCCGCTTGCGGCAATCCGTGCAGGTCGACTTCTACGCCGGCCATCCCACCTTTCTTTCCTTCTACGAGGTGCTGCATCACCGCAAGCGCGTTCAGTCCGTTTTCCAGGTCCTCCGCCGTGGGTTGGGCCTCGGTTATTCCGCAAACGGTCCCGAGCGAATCCAACACGGGGTGGACCGCATCAAGCAGGTCCGAGGTCAGCGGCAGGTTCCCCTGCTTCGAGGCTGCCAGGAGGTTTTCCAACTCCTGGCATATCGCCTCTGCATCCGGCAGGTTCACCGAGCGCGCTGCGCCCTTCAGGGAATGGGTTTCCCGGAAGAGGCGCTCCACGATGGGTGCGTGTCCGGCGGGGGCCGCGCGCTCGATTTCGAAGAGGCCAGTCCGGATCGCGTCGAGGTGCTCTGACGCCTCCAGCTTGAAGGTCTCTCGGAGGCGCGCCAGGAATGCTTCCTTCTTCTTGTCCATGGATCTCTCCGGTTCCCCTGGCTCAAGTCTCGATGCGCTGGCGTTCCACCAGGAGCTTCAGCCGGCCCCCCAGCTCCTGGAGGCCCCGCGCTGAGGCTTCCAGCTGCCCGGTGCCCGCCATGTTCTGGGTTGTCGCCTGGTTGATGTTGGCGATTGCAGAAGCGATCTGGTCCATGCCGATGAGTTGCTGCTGGCTCGAGGCGGCGATCTGGGTGGCGGCTTGCGCCGATTCGCCCACGCTGCCGGTGAGTGCCCGGATGGAATCGCCGGCCTCGTTGGCCTGCTTGACCCCGGCGGCAACAGCCTTGGCACCTTGCTCGGTAGCCATCACCGCTGCACTGGTGGCCTTCTGCACCTCCATCAGGATGGTGCGCACCTGGGTCGTCGCCTGGCGCGACTGTTCGGCCAGGCTCTTGACCTCCTGCGCCACTACGGCGAAGCCCTTGCCAAATTCTCCGGCACGGGTGGCTTCGATGGCCGCGTTGACGGCAAGCAGGTTCGACTGCTCGGCCAAGTCGTTCACCGTGGCGATGATCTCGCCGATGGTCTGGCCCTGCTCGGAAAGCCTCACAACGCTTTCGGAAATGGCCTCCATCTGCCCGCGGATCAGGTTCATGCCCTCGACGGTCTCCGTCACGGCCCTGCGGCCGACCTCGGCCACTGCCGCCGCCTTCTGGGCCGTCTCCTGGACCGCGTTGGCCTTCTGGTTGGAGAGGTGCGCGGTCTGCTTGACCTCTTCCGCGGTGGTGGAGGTTTCTCTTACGGCGGTGGCGGTCTCGGATGCACTGGCGGCAACCTGGGACACCGTCGCAAGAATTTCGGTCGAGGACGATGCGAGAAGGTCGATGCCGCTCTGCAGCTCTTTATTCGATTCCCGCAGGTTCTCGACCATCTTGTCCAGGGTATCGTTGATCCCCTTCACGATCTTGCGAAAATCGCCCTGGTGCTTCTCGACCTCGGCACGCATACCGACCTTGCCTTCCACGGCCCCTTTGGTGAGCTGAACGGTTTCCGCAATCAAGGCTTTCAGATTGCTGCGGACCTGTTCGATGGTCTCGTTGATGAAGACCTTCTTGCCAGGGAACTGCTCCAGGGGAGCGTCGAAATTGCCTCGGCCGAATTCAGCCACGCAGGCCATGGCCTGCCTTTTGATGGCGATATGGCCGAAGACCATGTCGTTCATGCCCTTCGCCATGGTCTTGAAGGATCCCTGGTACTTGTCCTGGTCGATCTTCACATCCAGGTCTCCGGCGTCTTGTCGGGTCGCCATGTCTTTCAAGTCCAGAATCAGGGAGGTGATCGTATCGGCCAATTGATCCATGGCCCCCGCCAGGATGCCGATCTCGTCCTTCCTATCCATGTTCAGGCGGGAGGTCAATTCACCGCGGCTGATCTCCCGGATCATCTGAACGGTCTTGCCCAGCGGGCCAGCGATGCTGCGAGACAGAAGACCCGCCATGATCAGGACGAGCATGGCCCCTGACAGCGTCGTCAAACGCAAGGTCCAATTAGTTGCGCTGGCGTTCTTCGCCGCCTCCGAATCACGGATTAATAAAAGTTTGTTTTCTTCATCATCCATCTCCTTGATGACCTTCCGGGCTTCATCCATGGTTTTCTTGCCGATGTCTTTATTGACAAGGGCCCTGGCCGCATCGAAACCCTTGGATCTGCGCAGTTCAATGGATTGAGCCAACTCTGCGGTTTTGTTGCGAATCAGGGGTTCCAGGTCCGCGAGACGACGCTGCTGATCCGGATTATCCGTAGTCAACTTCAAGAGGGTCTGACGGAGGTTTTCTATTTCCGGGACGGCCCTGGTGTATGGCTCCAGGTAAGAATCGGCGCCCGTAATGATGTAACCTCGCTGTCCGGTCTCGGCGTCCTCAAGGCTGGAGAGCAGGTCTGCCAGAAGGGTTTTCACCTGGTGAGTGTGGGTCACCTGCCCGGCACTCTCCAGGTTCTGACTTGTGCTGCGCAATCCAACAACACCGAGGACAATGAACAGGGCGATGCATAGCCCGAATGCGATGGTTAGCTTGTTTCCGACTGTCAATTCCAGGTTCATGGTTATGTCCTCCCACCGAAACGGTTAGCTCATCCGCCCTGTGACCAGTTCGTTGACCTTCAGGCTGGCATCCGCGAGCAGGCGGGCGCCATCGAGCACGGCCAGCATTCGGCCGGTGACTCCCTTGAGAAACCTTTCCCGCACGCCCGTGAGGGTGGGCAGGCCCTCCTGCAGTTCCGCCACCGTCACGCTGCGCAAGCCTTCGATGGAGTCCGCCAGCAGACCGAATTCACCATCATCGCTGCTCAGGACGATGACCCGGTTTAATTCGGAAAGACCCCTGACCGGAAGATCGAAGAACTTGCGCAGGTCCACGACGGTCAGCACCTGGCTGCGCAGGTTCATCAGTCCCGCGACAAACTCCGGCGTGCAGGGAATCGGGGTCAGGTCCCTGAGTTCGCATACTTCGCGAACATGGCACGTCTCCACACCATAAGTCTCGCTGCCCAAGGTGAAGCCCAGGACCTCGAGGCGCTCCGTCAAATCCGGCCCCTCCGGCGGCTGGGCTGCCTTGCGGGCGCGCGCCTGGAGGATGCGTCGGGTTTCTTCGGGACCTGGTTCGAATCCCCTGTCGGCGGATCCGGCAAAAGCCGCAATGCGGTTGTGGATGACATTCCAATCAATACTGGGCTTATCCATGGCCTAGGCTCCTACCATGAGGCGGACTGTTTCCAGTAGGCGACCGCAGGTCATCCCGCCGGACTCGGGTACGATCTCGTCCTTGCCGCTGGCCGAAAGGAGCTCGAGGGTGACGGCGAGGTGCCGCCCGGATTCCCTCTGCTTGCCGACCCGCCGGTAGAGCTGGATCAGCGCATGATGGGCGAGGATGAAATCCTGGTCGAGATAGAGGACCTTGCGGAGCGCATCGATTCCTTCTTGGAACAGGCCAAGTTCCTGACAGATCATCGCCAGCATGAAATGACCTGCCAGGTTGGTGCATTCCGCCGCAAGGGCCTTCCGGCACGAGGCGAGCGCCTCCACCAAGCGCCCCTGGTCGGCATAGGCTCGTGCCTGTTCCAGGATGTCCCCGGGCATCGTGGCGATGGCATCCAGGGGCGGCGCCAACGCCAGGGCAGGCTTATCCCCAGGGTCCGGAGCCGGAGGCGGGGGTGTGGAGATGAATACCGGCATCGGCATCACAGACGCCGGTGCTGAGGATTCACGCCGGGAACCGCTGCCGGTCCCTTTGGAGGTCTTGCGATAGAGAATGATCCCACCGTGATTTTCCATGGTGAACAGCGGGAACAAGGCAGCGCTGGTCTCGGCGGGGTTGACCAGCAGGCAACCACCGTCCACCAGGCATCGATGGAGCGCCGCCAGGACCCGGCGCTGGTGCCCGGGCGTGAAATACATGAGGACGTTGCGGCAGAAGATCACGTCCATGACATTGGTATTGTTGTGGAGCGAGGGGTAGACGTCCTCGGCGAGGTTGAGGTAGTCGAAGCGAACCAGGCTCTTGATGGCCGGATCAAGCGCGAATCTGCGCTCAGGCAGGGAGGAGAAGAACCGTTCCCTTAGCCAGATGGGCGCCCCACGGAACGACCATTCACCGTAAGTGCCCTCCGAGGCCTTGGCGAGAAATTTGAGGTTTATGTCCGTGGCGAGAATGGAGAAGTGCAATGCTTTGAGGGCCGATTGGGCGCGGACATAGGTGATGGCGAGCGAGTATGCTTCTTCGCCGGTGCAGCACCCGGCGCTCCACAGGCGCACGGTTCGGTCCGTCCCCGAACGCGCAGCGAATAGGGAGGGCAGGATCTCCCTTTCCAGCCATTCGAAGGTTGCCGGATCCCGGAAGAAGTAGGTCTCGCCCACGGTCAGGTGGCCGGCCAACGTCTCAATCTGGCGGATCGACAGTTTGCCGCTACGCAACAAGGTAACCAGGGCGCCGAGGTTCCCGCAGGCCAGTTCCTCCTCGGCCGCCTGGAGGCCGCGGGCCAAGTCGGGCCAGCGCTCCTCGGGGAAATGCAGGCCCATGCGGCCGGCGATAAGGTCGCTGGCTTCACGCAGGAGCACCGGGTCCAATGCCGCGGTCATGGTTCCGGCTCGCTGCTGCGGGATGCTTCGCTGAAGGCGCTCAGGCCCCGGTCGATCGCCGATTCCTCTTCGAGGGAAAGCAGGCGCCCGAGGTCGTGGATCAGGATCAGGCCGTCTGCGAGCTTGACCGCGCCATCCAGCAGGCCGAGCCCAGGCATGATCCCGTTCGAAGGCACGCAGCTTGATGATTGAACCTCGATCACGCCCATCGTTTCGTCCGCCAGGAGCGCGACGGTGAACTTGCCGGTATCGGCGATGATGAGGTGATCGGAAAGCCGGACGGCGCGCGGCCGGAGATTGAAGCGCTCGCGCAGGTTGATGACGGGGATGACCACGCCGCCGAGATCGATGATGCCCAGGACGATCGTGGGAGATTCCGGAAGCGGCGTGAAGGCGACCACCCGGATGGCCCGTCGCACCCGGTCAAGCGGGAGCGCGTAGCGCTGGTCGGCCAACGAGAAGACCACCAGAGCCAACGGCACCGAATCGGCTTTCATTCCGGTCAATTGGGCGGCAGGGGTCCAGGTCACCTTCTCTCCCGCGCTCATGGTGCACTCGGGCTTCCGGGCATGGGCAGTTCGATCACGAATGTGGTTCCCTTGCCCATTTCGGACTCCACCCGGATGATGCCTCCATGCTTGTCGACGATGACTGACCGGGCGATGGCCAACCCCTGGCCCGTTCCTTTCCCCAGCGGCTTGGTCGTGAAGAAGGGTTCAAAGATCCGCTCTCGAATTTTTTCCGGGATCCCCGTGCCGGTGTCGGAAAAACGGATCTCGACGCATCGATCGCGCAGACATGTGGTGATGCGGATCAAGCCCTTCGCCCCCGTCTGCCGGCCTCCGGTGACCTCCGCGATGGCATGGGCGGCGTTGATGATCAGGTTGAGCACGACCTGGTTGAACTCGTCGGCAAAGCAGGGCACCAGGGGCAGGTCCGGATCCGGCTCCAGTTCCAAGTCCGCCACGTATTTCCACTCGTTGCGGCAGACCGTGACGGTGCTTTCGATGGCATGGTTGAGGTCCACCAGCCCCTTCACCCCCTGGCTGGGATGGCTGAAGTCCTTCATGGCCGACACGATCTTGGAAACCCGCGCCACGCCGTCCAGGCTCTGTTGGACGGCCTTCGGAATCTCCTGCTGGAGGTAGTCCAAATCCAGGCCGTCTAGGCCTTTTTCGAGGGCCGCCCGTCCCGCGGTGTCCAGGTCGCCCATGACCAATTGCTCGCGAACGATTTCCAGGTAGTCCAGGAGATCCTGGCAGGTGCTACGCAGGAAGGTCGTGTTGTCGCCGATGTACTGGATGGGCGTATTGATTTCGTGGGCGATACCCGCCGCGAGCTGCCCGATGGCCTCCAGTTTATGGGCGTGGAGAAGTTGCACTTCCATCGCGGCGCGCTCGGCTTCCAGCGCGAACCGCGCTGTGAGGTCCCTGAGGATGCCTATCCCATGCCAGCCGTCCTGGAATTGCGCCCGCGAGAGGGAGAGTTCGATACGGATTTCCCGCCTGTCCTTGGTGACGGCCGGCAGCTGATGCGTCTGCCCGATCGCATCCCCTTCACCCGTCAGGACGAAGCGGCTGAACGCCCTCCGGAAGGCGTCCTTCTGTTCGGGGAGCGCGATGAGTTCATGCAGGTCCCTGCCAAGGATTTCCTCGGCCGAATAGCCGAAGATTCGCTCCGCGGCGAGGTTCCAGAAGGATACCTGCCCTATTGGGTTGATCAAGACGATGGCGTCATAAGCGCTCTCGCTGATAGCCCGGAAGCGGGTCTCGCTTTCCTGCAGAAGGACTTCCGTGAGGCGAGCCGTCCGGCGCTCGTCCTCCGCATTCATTTCCCGATCGATGGCAGGGATCAAACGAGTCAGGTTGGCTTTGCCGATAAAATCGCACGCACCTGCCCGAAGGGCTTCCACCGCGTATCCTTCGCCCACCTGGCCGGAGATGATGATGCAAGGCAGGTCTGGGGCAATGGAGCGGGCCATTTTCACCACAGCCAATCCATCAAAGCTGGGCAGGACGTAATCGGAGATGAGCAGATCCCAGCCTCCTTGGTTCAGGGCGGTTTGCAGTGCAGGTTCGGCATCCACGCGAACGATCTCAAAAGGGATCGCGCCCTTGGCCAGGTGACGCTCAAGAAGGAGGGCATCGTTCCTGGAGTCCTCAACTAAGAGGATCCGTAGGAGTCGGTTTCCAACCCGAATGGCTGTCTCCCTAACTCACCTGAAGCCTTTACTTCCGAATTGAACAAACTATCCGCAAGCATTCGTGACTGGGCGTCATGCTCTATCAAGAGCATCGAAACGTTGAGGTCGGCCTTCCTCAAAGGAACCTACCGAAAGGGACCATGAAAAATATCTTTTCTTAATTATCGTCCATACCGATTTGAGTGTTGAATATTATATATTTTTTTGGTTAATGAGACTCATCCTTATTCTCAGCCGTTAACTGCGAACCAAATACGGAGCGTGTCAACGACCTTGAGATAAAATACGGCCTGAGCGCAGACTCCGGCCCAGCGGGTGCTGAGATCGGCCGAGGCCATGGACAACCGCTTCGCGTTTCCCACACCTCACCGCAGCGGGGGGTAATCACCATGCTGTTATTCTATTTCAAAAGATTCAGGGCGTTTGATCCAGGCCGGTTCAGGCAAGGGTGGGACTGCTTCGTGACACCGGACGAATGGAAAGTGCCTACCAAGGGATTCAACCCATAAAGTTTGGCCCGTACATGCCTAGCGGCCGGAATCTTGGAACCAGACGGCGAAGGGAAATCTTCCCAGTCGCAAAAATCCCCGGCCATCCACGGGCCCGCCACTACGTGATTCGCGCTAGCGCTCTTGCAGCGTTTGAAGCCTTGGCTGCCTGATCCATGTCGGACCTGGGAACGCTCCCACGGAACACCTGGAACACCGATTTTGAAAGAGCCTGGAGGAATGATGGGCTGGCTTAATCGGTTCCTGGCTGTACCCATTAGGTCCTGGGCGGGGAACCTCACTTGGGAACCGGTGCTGGGATCCCTGTGCGCTTCTCTGCCCCTATGGGCCATGGCCTCCAGCCCACATGATAGATCGGAGGTGGGAAAGTGGGCATGGGGGGTAGGCTCATGCATCCCAATGGGAGAATTCGTTTGACGATCGGTCCACCCATCTCCAACCGCATGCATGGATGTGCGTTCTGCGGAATGGTGTCACCAGGGTGTCATGAACCCAAAAAACACCTACCAAACTCATCTGTTAAAACCCATATGGAAAGCCCCGAAACCTTGCGATTTCGGGGCTGTTTTTCTGGTGGTCCCTCAGGGACTCGAACCCTGGACCCTCTGATTAAGAGTCAGATGCTCTAACCAGCTGAGCTAAGGGACCGACTCGGAAGTATCTAGTCTAGCGCGGGCTGATCCTGGGTCAAGGGAAAGTTGCGAAGAACAAGCCGCCCGGCGGATCAATCGAGGCCGTGGTCCATGTTCATGGCCTTGCGCACTTGCTTGAGGGTGCCGATGCCCTCCTCCCGGGCCCGGGCGACGCCGGCGCGCAGGACCTCGGTGACGTAGGCGGGGTCCTGGGCGAAGCGGGCGCGCCGCTCGCGCATGGGGGCCAGGTGGGTGTTCAGGGCCTCGGTGAGTTCGGCCTTGAGCTTGCCGCCGCCGCCGGCGCCGATCCGGGTGGCGATGGCTTCGGGCGGCTCGCCGGTGCAGATGCTGATGAGCCGGAGCAGATTCGCCACTTCGGGGCGGATCTGCGGGTCGTAGCTGATGTTGCGGTCCGCGTCGGTCTTCGCCCCCTTGATCACCTTGGCGGTCTCATCGGCGGTCATCTTGAGCATGATCGCGTTGTTGCGGCTCTTGCTCATCTTCTGGCCGTCGGTGCCGAGCACCATGGGCAGGTCGGAGAGCAGGGCGTCGGGCACCGGGAAGATGGGGGCCTCCATGGCGAACCGGTCGTTGAAGCGGCGGGCGATCTTGCGGGTGAGCTCCAGGTGGGGCAGCTGGTCCCGGCCCACGGGGACCACGTTGCCCTTGCAGAACAGGATGTCGGCGGCCTGGTGGATCGGGTAGGTGTACATCAGGGCGTTGACCTGGCGCAGTCCGGCGGCCTTGATCTCCTCCTTGACGGTGGGATTGCGGTCCAGCTCGGCGGTGGTCACCAGCGACATGAACGGCAGCAGCAGCTGGTTCAGCTCGGGAATGTGGCTGTGGCTGAAGAAGAAGGTGCGGCCGTTGGCCGGGTCCAGGCCCACCGCCAGGTAGTCCAGGATCATTTCGCGCACGTTGGCGCCGACGTTCTCGGCGGTGTCGCGGTCGGTGAGCACCTGGTAGTCGGCGATGACGATGAAGGTGGTGGCGCCCAGGTCCTGGATCCGCACCCGGTTGGCCAGGGTGCCGAACAGATGGCCGATGTGCAGGGAACCGGTGGGGCGGTCGCCGGTGAGGACCCGGTACTTCTCCGGGTGCCTGGGCAGGTCCTCCCAGATGGCCTGGCTGCGCCGCGCGGCCTCCCGGAAGGTGGCCGATTCCTGCTCGACGTCCTCGCCGTTCACTTCAAACTTTTCTTCCATGAATCAAACTCCCAGGATGAGGCTGGCGATGGGCACCAACACGGCATAGGCCAGGTGCATGAGCGGCTGCAGGATGCGGCCCAGCACGCCGATGTACATGAGCAGCATGAGGCCGAGGAACCAGAAGCGGTTGTAGCGGAAGGCGTTGTAGCGGTACTGCAGGTGGTCGGGCAGGAAGCCGCCCAGCACGCCGGCGCCGTCCAGCGGCCCCAGGGGAATGATGTTGAAGGCGGCCAGCAGCACGTTCAGGTGCACCAGCGCGCCCCCGAGTCCCAACAGCACGACCTTGCCGCTGTCCAGGCCCATCTCGATGAGGCTTTCCGGCCCCCTCCAGGCGGCCAGGAACAGTTCCGCCCGGTTGTTGACGGTGGGCGCCATCAGCCGGATGGCCAAGCAGGTGGCCGCCATGAAGACGATGCTCAGGACGATGTTGGAAAACGGGCCGGCGAAGGCGATGAGGGCGGAGGCCACCTTCATCTGGAAGCGCCGGGTGAGCCGGGCCGGGTTGAACAGCACCGGCTTGGCCCAGCCGATGAAGAAGCCGCCGAACATCAGGCCCAGCAGGGGGAACACCACCGTGCCGATGGGATCGATGTGCGCCAGGGGGTTGAGGGTCATCCGCCCCATCCGCGCCGCGGTGTCGTCGTCCAGCAGGTAGGCGGCCGTGGCATGGGAGGCTTCGTGCACGCTCAGGGAGAACAGCAGCGCCACGAAGGAGATCAGGACGGTCGGTATGGAGATGTGGCTGAACAAAGGGGCTCCCGGTAGAACTTACATCCTACCTTAGAGGAGCGCGATTCAGGACGGCCCGGCCCGCTCGGGGGAGCCCGGGAAATACTTGGGAATGCAGTCGGGGCAAAGCCCGTGGGAGAATTCGGCCTCGGTGTGGTCGTGCACGTAGGTCTCCACCTGGTGCCAGTAGCCGGCGTCGTCCCGGATCTTCTT
>Ga0316231_1004918_pt1 | contig 10862 bp, 5 predicted proteins | sample TBH18027metaG_FD_206002 | JGI IMG/M metagenome (GOLD analysis project Ga0316231, IMG submission 206002) | Freshwater microbial communities from Trout Bog Lake, Wisconsin, USA - TBH18027 | ecosystem: Environmental > Aquatic > Freshwater > Lake > Hypolimnion/Profundal zone | place: USA: Wisconsin...
GGAGCGGGAATTCGTCGATGCGGTGAGACCATTAGTCTTGGAACCGGCCGTAACCGTTGAATTAGTCGCTTTGGCGTCCTTTAGCTTGGGCAGCCGCGTGGTCACGCAGGGAATGGGCACGGCCAGCGCATTGGTTCGATTCCGGGTCTCGATCTCGGCGGTCACCGACATGCCCGGACGAAAGGCCTCCTTTTCCTTGACGCGGATGCGGACCTCGAACTTGGTGGCGTCCTGGCTGCTGCTGGTATTGTAGCCGGCGGTCTTGGAAGAGTTGGCAACCTCGGTCACCCTGCCGTTGAATTTACGATCTTTGAAGGCGTCCACCTCGAGATGGACGCACTGGCCGGGGGCGATCAGCACGATGTCCATCTCCCCGATATCCACTCGCGCCTCCATCTCGTTCAGATCGGCGATGGTCATGACCTCCGTGCCAGCCATAGTGGCCGTGCCGACGACACGCTCCCCGACCTCGGAGTTGAGCTTGCTGACCGTGCCGGTCAGCGGAGAGAGGATGGTAGTCTTGGAAAGGCTGTCCTTGGCGCTGTCGAGCGAGGCGCGCGACATCTCTACCTGGTGTTCCGCGCTGGACAACTGGGCCTTGGCCACCTCGAAATCGGCTTTGGCGGAGTCGAACGTCGAGTCGGAAATCAGCTTTTGCTTGAACAGATCGTCATTGCGTTTGAATTCGGCCTCCATCTTGTTGAGATTGGCCTGAGCGGTGGCCTTGCCGGCCAGCGAAGATTGGTAGGCGGCTTCCGCCTGATTCGCAGCCGCAACGTAGAAGTCGGGTTTGATCTTCAGGATCAGGTCCCCCTTATGCACGGACTGCCCCTCCTTGACCGGCAGTTCGATGATCTCGCCGCTCACTTCGGGACTGATATTGACTTTGACCACCGGCTGAATCTTGCCATTGGCCTTCACCGTCTCCATCAAGTTCCGATGGCCCACCTTCTCGGTCTGAACGGTGATGAACACTTCCCGCTTCCGGAAGATCGCGGCCACCGTCAAACCGGCCACAACCAGGCCGATGATCGAGAAGATAATGATTTTTCTACGCTTTTTCGATGCTGCCATGACAATTTATGTTAAGACACGTGCGGACGGATTTTGTTTCATTACAATTACTGGCCTTCCCTGTAATCGCGCTGGTTCGCTCGCATGAGCGCCCTAGCGCGGAGACGGGAGGCCGAACTGGCTGGATTCGATCCAACCCAGGGAACGGCCGGTGCGAATGAGAACAAACCCCCCTTGAGCGCGTTCCCAGCGGGCGGGATCGCCCGCGCCCAAGCGAGTGATCACCTGGCCCTGCCGGGTAGGGGTCAGTCGAAGCAGTGCATCTCTTTGCACCACAAAGCCTAGACGGGTGCGGGAGAGAACGCCCAGATGCGCGGGCAGGCTCAGCAGAAAAATCATAAGCCCAAGGGCCGCCAAGGCTTGGTGCCAGGCCGCCTTGCGCAGCCGGAAGATTCCCGGCAGCAAGCCCATGCCTACGGCGAACCAGAGGCTCGCCCCGGTGATCCAGGGCCACAGATTCATCGGCAGCCAAGTCGAGATCACCTCGTACCAGGCCAATTCCGGCGCCTCGACCTGAACGGTTTTCCGAGCGAATCGCAAATTGTTCCGCGCCGGGTGATTGAACGGATCCAGCCACAAGGCTTGCTCCCAGGCCAGGATCGCCCGCCCAGCCTGGCCAAGCTGCCACTGCGCGTTGCCCAAGTTCTGAAGCGTGCCCGAAGCCGGCTGTAGCTGGGCCGAGGCCTGAAAGGCTCGGCTGGCCTGCGCGTATTCTCCCGCGCGGTAGGCCTTCACCCCTTCCTGGAACAGCTCCTGAGGGGGGGCAGCCAAAGCGGCCCCGCCGAGGCTAAGAACGACGAGCAGGAGGAAAATAACACCGGCGATCTTCCGATGGCCCCCGGCTAACATAGCTTCGCCTCCAGTTGCGCGAGGACCTTCTCGATTTCCGGCTCCAATGGCAGGAGGGTTGAAGCGTCGGCGACGCTTCCGCTGAAAAGCGCTGCGTCGGTGACGGTGAAGCAGCGTCGAACCAACTCCGCGCGACGCGCCTCCGGGCTCGCGGGCGATCCCGTCGCAAGAGGGCGATCGACTGGCGGCGCGAAGGCCTCGTTGGGATCGAACTCGAACGGCGCGGCGGAGCTTTTCACCGGCAGCAAGGCGAGCACATCGGCGCCGACCAAAGCGAGGGGTTCAGCCGGGTAGTGCGGCGAACAAGCCACGCGCATGGCGCTGACAGCGGCGGCGGCGAACCGCGGCGCGTCGCCCGCCTTGGCGGCGCGGCGCATGACGCGCCGTTGATGGTTGAGGGCTCGCCGGGCGCGGCGGCGCAGGAGGATTTCGGGGTGCCGTTCGAGATGGCGGCGGCGGCGATCCCAGGCCCAGAGGGCGGCGAACATCACTCCCGGGGCGAGCTGAACCAGGACAAACCAAGGACGCCGCTCCACGGGCACCAGGCTGGCGGCGGTCAATCCGGGCGCGGCGGCCAGGTCGCTGAGCACCGGCTCCTTTTCCGAACCGTCGGGCTCGGTATCCGGCTGCAAGAGGGCCGCTAAATCCGCCGCCGTGGTCAACGCCTTTACCGTGATCGGAAGGGAGGGGATCGGGAGGGAGACATAAGCGGCGCGCTCGGGATCGAAGTAGCTGAAGCTGATGGCCGGCGTCTCCCGCGCGCCCTCGCTGAGCGGAATCAAAGTGTAGGTGAAAGTAATCGCCGAGGATGAACCTCCGGGCGCGGATCCCATCGATCGTACCACCAAGGGTGGCGGAGGGGGAACTTCGGTCGCGCCCGAGAAAATCTGCCAATCGCGGCTCGTCGGCGGCGGGGGAGCGGTCAGACGCGCCAAACTACCCTCGCCGCGGACCACGACGGACAACTTCACCGCGTCGCCCACGCCGACGACATTCGTCGAGAGCCTCGGCGCCTCCAGGGCCAGTCGGCCGATCGCTCCGGTGAAGCCCGGCAACTCCCCTTCCTGGGGCAAGGATCGCACCTGAAGTTCCATTGGTTCGGAATCAACCAACGTGAACTGCGGGAAGGCGCCCGGGGCGAAATTCGGTCCGGAAACCCGGTTGCCCGCCGTGAAACCCTGGGCAAATACGCTCAGCTTGCCAGCTTTGAGAGGCGTGAGCGTGGTCTCGTATATGTAGGTTGCCAGCATTCGGCCTTCGCGAGCGACCGGACTGATCTGTTGCCGGCTCGTGCCCTGATCCACCAACAGTCCCTCGCCAATCAATTGGGCCTGCATGAGCGTCTGGATCTGGCCTGAGGCGGAGGAGGACAACATCGCCTTGACCCGCACGGTTTGGCCCACGAACAAATTGGTGGACGGCAACTCCACCAGCACTTGCGGCGCGGGCAAAACTTGCGGCGAAGGGGAGACCGTCACGAGCAGGCGCGCGGAGGGAACGGTTACCGGCTTGCCCGAAACCTGCACGACGAACGACGGCATGGTAAACTCCCCCGACCGCGGGACGCGGGCGTGATAATTGATGCAGGTGCGCGGCACGTAACCACCTCCGCCAAACTGCATCACCTGCCCGCGACCGCCGGGGTGGAAATTCAGCTCGGCCGGGGCCTTCAACGATTCCGGCCAACCAATAGTCTCCTCCAGGGCATTGAAGCAGACTCGGTAAGTGGATAGCTCGCCCGGGCGCATAACCGGCGGATCGAACTCGGCGGTGGCGACGACATTGGTGGGAATCTCGGTCCTGGGCTGAGACATGAGCAAGGACATGAGCGGGTCCGGGCGCGGCGCGGCGGGGGCTTGGGCGTTCGCCAACCAAGGCAGGAGGAGGAGCATGGCGACTAAAGGCTTCACCAGGTTGGGCGGTTCCGGTTCTTGGGTTCGGTCGCTTCGCCTTGGCCCATAGGCAATCGCCGGTCGCCCTCCAACTTGAACCCGTCGAGCAGCCAACCCGCTTGTTCGGGAGTAATGGAGGTCTCCTCCCCTTCCTTGGTCGGCCCGTCTTTCTGACCCGGCTGCGGGCCGTTCGGCTGGTCCTCCTCGTCGTCATCATCTCCCGCCGCGCCCGGCGGCGCGTCTTCGTCCGGGATGCGCCCCTTGAGTTCTTTGAGCTTCTGCCCCAGTTCTTGCTTCTTGTCGCCCAGAGAGCTGGCAAGCTGTTCCATTTCGCGGATCGAATCGATGAGCTTGGCGATGCACCAATCCACCATCGCAGCATTCTCGCTCGCGTCGGTGTCGGCGGGCTTGAGTTCCTGGGCGCCGTGAAAATCGCCGGAGGCGCGATCCCATCGTGTCAGGGTCGCCGCATGGGTTTGCAGGGCTCGACGCACGGCGGCGGTGACTTCTCTCAATTCCTTGCGCAGCCCCCGGCCCCGGCGGTAGGCAGCCACCATCTGATCCATGTCCTTTCCCGCCAAAGCGCTATCGACCGCCTGAATGGCCTCGTCCGCCCGCTGCGCCGCCGCTTTGCCGCGCGTAGTGGTCGGGGCGGCCGCCGGCCCCTTTTTCAATTCCTCGGCGCCCTGAGCGAAGCGGGTGTGGCCCAAGTTATAGAGAGCCGCCGGCTGAATGCGTTGGTTCTGACTGGCCAACGCGCTCTCCAACAGGGCCTCGGCTTCCTTGAGTTTGCCCGCGCCGAGCTTCTGGGTGCCGGCGTTGAAACACTCGCGCGGCGTCGAGGGCGCGCCCGGTTCCGGAGCGCCGGACGAAGCGGCGGCCAAGGCGCAAAGGGCGAGCAGCAAGACCAACCCCCGCGGAGCAACGGTGTGTTGCGACCGGCGCGCGGCCGATCGCGCCCGCTGGCTTGGCCCGCCCCGGACTTGCCGCGCGCTTGATTCTGGTAGTTGCGGTGGTCGAATCATCGTCGCTTCGGACATCAATATAGCCATTCGCCGACGGGAGGCACGGGAAAAACGGTGAATTCGTTTCCGGCAGCTCATCCCCCCGAACCGACCCTTAACGCTTTGGACCCGTGATCCCAAGCGTAGCGGCTGCTCGCGGGACCGCCGCTCGAGGTTCCGAGGAAAGGCGGCGCGCCGCTTCCGTCTGGGTGGGATCGCTACGAGGAAGAGGTTCATGAATGGAAAAAAGAGACCGGAGTTGCCTCCGGTCTCTTTTGGCATCTGCCCGCTTTAGGCGGGGCGGGCTACCTGCGGCTCGGGCTCGGACTACTATTGTTCAAGCCGGTAGTATAGGTGCGGGGTGGTCGGGCTCGGCGTCACCACGAAGGGACTGGCCGGGTTGCCCGGCACCGGAGTCCAGGTCTTGAGGTCGCTGGACTCGAGCAGAGTTCCCAAGCCATTCCAGCCGATGGTCAATTGGCCGTTGGCGAAGACCGGGGCGATGAACTCCGGCGGCGTGAGCACATAGGCCGAGAGATACTCCGCCGGGATCGGCGTCAGCTTTGCGGCCGGTGTCGAATCGGTGGAAATGCGCCAGGCCACTTTCACATAGTCGCCGCCACCGCCTTCGGTGTGAAGCGCCCGGATGAAGTAGGGCGTGCCCGCGACCAGGTGCTGAGGCGAGGAGGTCTGCGGGGGGGCGTTGGTCGGCTCGAGGAAACCGTGACAGCAGCCGGTCTCTTCGGCGATCTGAGCGGCGTTCGCGACGGTGGCATCGGTGCTCAGCCACAACTGGGAGGCATCATCGCTAGTGATGAAGAACGTGTAGTCCCCGGTGACCGTTGGCGTAATCCAGCCGGAGAGGCTGTCGCCATAGTTGTCGCCATACGTCGTGCCGAACGCGGCATTGTTATTGAGGTCGCCGCCCGTGATCTGGTCGGTGTCGAAGACCGTCATGTAGTAGTTCGTCGCCGGCTCATAGGGGTAGGCGGGGCTGTTTACCAGCGAGGAGACGGCCTGCGGCGTGATCTTGAAGTAGTAGTCCCAGGCGAGCACCCCGGCGGTGAGGGGCGGCGCCCAGAACGAAACTTGCGCTGGGGCCATGACCACAGGCGCAACCGTCTGGCTCTGCACGCCGCTGACCGACAGGGTGTATTTCTGGCCGGGAGTCAAGCCACTCGTCTGCAAGAAGGCGGTCTTCCAATCCGTGCCGAACGCCGGGGCATCCATGTCGCCGCGGAACCACACAAAACCGACCTTCGCCCCGCCGCTGAGAACATAGTTGCCGGTGGTGGAAGCGGTCGTGGTATCCACGCGTTTGTTGAAGGTGACTTTGATCAGAAACGGCGTCGGGCCATTGGGATTGGGCGTGGCTAGGGCTTGGACCGAGGTTACCACCGGCGCATTGGTGTCCGGCGTGATCAAGACTTTGGCGTTGGCGGATTGACTGCCGCCGCCGGGCAGGGGATTAAGCACCACCACGTGGTAGAGACCCGAATCCGCGGGAGTCGTCTCCGAGATAGTTAGAGAGGCGTTGGTCACATCCTGGGAGAAGTGCGGGGTTCCGTCCGCGTTCGCAATGGGCGCCAGGGCCGTATTGCCTAAATACCATTGGTAGGTGTTGGGGAAGCCGGCGGCCTGGGCCGTCAGGGTGATCGTGCTCCCCTCGACGTTCGTAACCCCCACCGGCTGAGTAACGATGCTCGAAGGCTGGAACTTGACGCTCCAGTGATTCGAAATCTGCTGCTCGCTGAAGGCGTAGTTATAAATCGCGACCGAGTTTATCAGGCCGTTGAAGGGGTAGGCGCCGCCATTTCTCACGCCGATCATCAACGGCGCGGAGGGGTTGGGCAAATACGTACCGCCGTTGGCGATTTGGGTGTCTCTGCCAACCAACTCATTTTCGGCGTACATCGTGGTGTTCGTGGTATCCCAGACCGCCACCACGTGGTACCAGGTCCCCCCGAAGGGCTCGGGCCCGCTGCCGTAGGCGTAGCGGCTCACGCCGCTGGCGTTCCCCATATGGATTTCCCACGACGCCGCGTCGTTTTCGTCATAGATGCACCACCCGGCGCGGCCATTGCCGTTGCGGAATTGAGAGCACAGTGGCACGTAGGTCGCCGACGGTTCATTGTCCGGGTTGGCCCAGAATTCGATGGTGAACGGGCCGCTCGGGTTAAGCGCGGCCGAGTACGGGACCTGGGCGTTGCCGCCTTCGAAGCGCGCGGCGGGACCCCCAATACCGGGCAGCGCGGTCGAACCTCCCAGCGTGACGCTTCCGGAATACACGCCGTCGTTGCCGCCGGCGACATCGAACGCGGTCGTGCCGTTGGTCTCGTTCAATTGCCAATAGGCCGACGGGTTATCCCCCATCACCACCTTGGCGTAACGGTTGGTTGGCGCGGCGAAGGTGAGCGTGAAGGTCTGGCTATTCGTCGAACCGTAAGGATTGGAAACCGTTACGTAGTAGGCGCCCGACTCCGACGTCGTCGTGTTGGCCAAGGTCAGCGTCGCCGCGGTGGCGCCGGAGATCGGCGCGCCGCCGAAGGTCCATTGGTAGGTCAACGGCGCGGTGCCGGATGCGCCCACTGTGAACGAGGCCGCACCACCGGCCAGCAGGGTCTTGGACCCGCTCGGCTGACTCGTGATCGAAGGGCCAGCCGTGTTCGTGCCGTAGAGGAACTTTGAATTATGAATCGCGATGGTGTTCGCGGGCAGGGCGCTCGAATAAATCGCCAGCTCATCGATCGTGCCGCTCCACTCGCCCGGGGCGTCGAGGCTCACCGAACCGATGTAGGCATTTCCGCCGGGCGTCGTCCCAAAACTCGGATGCGGCTTGGAGCCCAGGGAAAGGCCATCAACGTAAGCGGTAACCGTATTGTTCTGGAACGCGAGCGCCACATGGGCCAAGCGGCCGAGGATCGGCGTGGGGATCGCCCAGGAAATGGGTGCCGTCAGCGAATCGTTGTTGTACACCAGCGAGGACCCGTCCGGGCTCGCTTGGAGCGTGTAATAGACGGCACTGGCGCCGTCGAAGGCTTCCGAAAAAATGGTCTCATTGTCCGTTAGCAAAGATTGGTCCAGGTACACCACGGCTTCGATGGTGCCGTTGCCATTGGCGAATTCGAAGGCCGGGACGTTGGGGATCATCACGTCGCCGTCCGCCGTGTTCTTAAGCCGCAGGGCCCGCACGCCGTAGGAACGGGTGGTCCGGCCATCGAAGGAGGCCGTGCCTTCCAGCGAGCCGTTCTTGGCGCCTTTGGTATCGGTCAGCGTCGTCCCCGTGTCGTTATCCACCGTGTAATAGGAGACCAGGCTGGGTTCCGCCGTTACGGCGCTCCGGTAGGCGTTGACGTTGTCCGTCTGCACGGGAACCACCGTGAGGGTCGCGACCGCGCTGGTCACATGCGCGCCGGTGTAGTTATTCAGGACCACATCGAACAGATCGCCGCTGTCACCGGTTCCCACCGTATTCCGGTAGTATTCACTCCCCATGGCGCCGGAAATGTTCGCGCCGCCAAGCCGCCATTGGTAGGTCGTGCTCGAATCAACGGCAACGCCCACGGTAAAGGGCGCGGCGCCCCCATTCCAGACGTTCGCAGACTGCGGTTGAGCGAGGATATCCGGAGACATCGAGCGCGTCAGCAAATCTGTGGTCGAGAACTGGCCCGCCGCGAAAGTGGACAGCCGCAGTTCATCGAGATATCCCTCGTAAGTCGGTTGCGTGCCCGGGGCGGAGCCGCCATAGATGTCGCCCGCCGGAATCGTGTTCAGGCTCGGGTCGGATGGCGCTCCGTGCTGAACGCCATTCACATAAAAGACGTTCGCGCCGTTGGTGTTAACAATGGCCAGGTGCGTCCAGTGGTTCGTGTCGGCGATCAGCGGGTCCCCGATGAGGGTATTATTGCCGACGATTTCCGCCAGCAGCGTCATCGCGACGGCCGTCGTATCATTGGTCAGCCGAAACCGAACGCCGCCCGATGAACCGCTGCAGAACAGCCAGGCGCCGTTGCCTCCCAGGGTCCCCGGCCATTGGGGCAAACACCAGCACTCCAGGACGTAGTTATTGGCGGGGGGGTTATAGCCCGGTCCCCACATGCCGGCGGCATTGGCGTGCGTGGGCGTCCAGTAAAGGCAATTCGTACTGGTATAACCGGTGGTGCCCAAAGGGCCGCCGCATCCGAAGGGCATGATGCCCGCCCCGGCATTGCCGCTGCCGACGCGCGAGAAGGCGGAGCCAAAGCGATGGCCGTTGCCGCTCGAATCCGCGTAGTAATCGGACACTTCGCCATAGTGCCACCATCCCTGGACGGTGACATTCGCCGAGCTGGTCAAAGCTCCCGCGAGCATCGCTGCCATAAAGAGAATTTTTCTGCTCATAAGTCTAGGTCATTAACTGGGTTTGTTTGTGGCGTCGCAAACTGCGATTCCTCCTCCAACGCAATCCTCCCCTACCTAACTCCACGAAAGAAGACACGCGGCGAGAAACTCACAATGCGGCTTAGTTCACCATACCCATAGTCTGCCAGAGGACCGAATGCGGGTCAATCATATTGTGCGGCCCCGGAGCGAAGGAAACGCTTGCGCAAAACGGGCGGATCGCCAAGATTCCGGTCAGGCTTTATCAGATGCGCATATTGATCAAGAATATATTGGCGGCCAGAGAACCCGCGGAAGCCGTCACGGTTAAGGGCTGGGTCCGCACCCGTCGCGATGCGAAAGGCTTCTCGTTCCTGGAACTGAACGACGGCTCCTGCCTGGCCAACCTCCAAATCGTGGTGGATGCCGCCACCCCCGGTTTTGAGCTGATGCCCAAACTCACCACCGGGGCGTCGGCCGCGGTCGAGGGCAAACTGGTGGCCTCCCCGGCCCTGGGTCAGAAATGGGAACTCCGCGCTTCGCGCGTCGAGGTGGTGGGCTTGGCGGAGGCGTCGTATCCCTTGCAGAAGAAGGGCCATACGGCGGAATTCCTGCGCACCGTCGCCCACTTGCGCCCGCGCTCCAACCTCTACGGCGCCGTGTTTCGGACCCGGAGCCGGCTGGCCTACGCCGTCCACCAGTTCTTCCAGGAACGCGATTTCGTCTATGTCCACACGCCGATCATTACGGCCAGCGACTGCGAAGGAGCGGGCGAAATGTTCCGGGTGACGACGCTCAAGGGCAACATCGACGAAAAGCCCGAGGCGGATTTCTTCGGCAAACGCGCCTACCTCACCGTGAGCGGCCAACTCGAAGGCGAGACCTTCGCCTGCGCCTTGTCTAATATTTACACCTTTGGGCCCACCTTCCGCGCCGAAAACTCCAACACCGCCCGACACGCCGCTGAATTCTGGATGATCGAGCCGGAAATGGCGTTTTGCGATTTACAGGGGGACATGGAACTCGGCGAGGCCTTCATCAAGGCCATGGCCCGCTATGTCCAGGAACATTGCGCCGAAGACCTGTCCCTGTTCACCAAGTTTGTGGACAAAGGCCTGCCCGAGCGCCTCCGGTTTGTTGTCGAGCGCCCCTTTGTGCGCGTCCCCTACGCCGAGGCGGTGGAGATTCTGAAGAAATCAGGCCGCGCTTTTGAATACCCGGTGGATTACGGCCAGAACCTCCAGTCCGAGCACGAGCGATTCCTCACCGAGGAGCATTTCAAATCCCCCGTGACGGTGTTCAACTACCCGCGCGAAATCAAGCCCTTCTACATGCGGCGCAATGACGACGGGAAGACGGTGACCGCGATGGATGTGTTGGTCCCGGGCATCGGCGAGGTAATCGGCGGCGCCCAGCGCGAGGAGCGTCTGGATGAGCTCCTGGAAAACATGAAGTTTCACCAACTCAAGCCGGAGGACTATTGGTGGTATGTGGACCTGCGGCGTTACGGCAGCGCGCCCCACGCGGGGTTCGGCCTCGGTTTTGAGCGATTATTGATGTTCCTGACCGGCGTGACCAATATCCGCGACGTCATCCCATTCGCGCGCACGCCGGGGAACGCCGAGTTCTGAACCTCGTTACTCGACGATCTTAGGAACGATAAATAGGCCGTTGGCCTGAGCGG
>Ga0316231_1004919_pt1 | contig 10861 bp, 12 predicted proteins | sample TBH18027metaG_FD_206002 | JGI IMG/M metagenome (GOLD analysis project Ga0316231, IMG submission 206002) | Freshwater microbial communities from Trout Bog Lake, Wisconsin, USA - TBH18027 | ecosystem: Environmental > Aquatic > Freshwater > Lake > Hypolimnion/Profundal zone | place: USA: Wisconsin...
GCCGACTCAGTCGCGACTACGAGCGCCAGGCCCGCACGGGCGAAACGATGGTTTACTTGGCGATGATTCGCCTCATGCTTGCCCGTCTTGGCAGACCTTGAACTCATTTTCAAACACGCTCTAAGGGGGAGTGTCCAGTTCGAGTCTGGAGCACTTCACCAAGTGGTCGTGCTGGTTTCAGGGTAGGCAGTTGGTGTTTTTGAAAGCGAAAGAGGAGCCCGTTGGAGCAAAATACTTGCCGCAACTAACTCCCCTTTTCCCGCTCACCCAATCCTCCTCAACCCCTTCTGCACCCCAATTGAAGTTGCCAATCGAGCCCTCCCTTTGGCCCACCCCCTCAACCCGGCAATCTGTTCGGCCATCAACTTCGACAACGGCACAAACTCGGTCAACACGGAAGCGATGTCCAGGTCCGTAGGCTCCTTCTCGCCGTCAAACGCGAGGTACAGGGCTTCCACGAACGCATTTTCAATCTCGCTGCCCGTCAATCCCTCAGTCATCTTCCCCAGTTGCACCAGGTCGAAGTCCTTGGGATCGCGGCTGTACTTGGCGATTTGAATGCCCCAGATCGCTTCCCTCTCCTGTTGATTGGGCAGGTCCACAAAGAAAAGCTCGTCGAACCTCCCCTTGCGCAGCATCTCCGGAGGAAGCTGCGAGACGTCATTGGCAGTGGCAACCACGAATACCGGCGCCTTCTTCTCCTGCATCCACGAGATGAAGCTGCCAAAGACCCTTGAACTGGTGCCGCCATCGGTTTGTCCGGAGGATTTGCTGCCAGCGAACCCCTTCTCCACCTCGTCAATCCAAAGGCAGCAAGGAGCAATGGCCTCGGCAGTTTGAATGACGGCCCGCAGGTTGGATTCTGACTGCCCCACCAACCCAGCGAAGATCCTCCCGGCGTCCAGTTTCAGCAGGGGGACGCCGAACACCCTGGCAGTTGCTTTGGCGGTGAGCGATTTACCAGTCCCGGGGATGCCAATGATCAATAGGCCCTTGGGTGTGGGCAGGCCGTACTCCAAGGCGCGCTGTCCGAAAGCGTGGCGTCTTTTCAGCAGCCATTCCTTCAACACGTCCAGGCCGCCAATGGATTCGAGGCTTTCCCTGGTCTCGATGATCTCCAGGATGCCGTTTTTCTTCACCGCCTGAGCTTTCTCTCTGGCGACGATGATGGGGTTGATGGATTTCGTCTCCACCACCGACAGAGCGAAGGCATTTTCAGCTTCGATTGTCGTGAGACCGGAGGCAGCATCCAGGATTTTGTCCTTCTGCTCGCCTTGGATTACTGACAACTGCGCCGATTCCAGGATGCCGTCGAGGACCTGGTTGAGTTGCTCTTTTCCAGGCAACGCGAATTCCAGCACCGTCAGTTCATGTTCCAGTTCAGCAGGCAGGACCAGACGGCAACCCAGGAGGATCAGGGTCTTCGATTTCGTCTTGGCCTCCTGCAAAACATCCTTGAGCTGGCGGATGAGGATGGGATTGGGATCTTGGAGGAAGAGGTGGAAGTCCCGGAGGAGGATGATGGTTTTGTCGTTCATATCCCGAATGGCGACCAGCGCTTCGAGAGGATCGTTGGCGGCCGTCGTTGCGTTCTTGGAAGTATCAACGAGGCCATCAACGGCACTCCAGAACATGAGGTGGTACTTGAGGTCCCTGGCGATTTGTTTCATCTCGGCGTCCACTCGTTGTTCTTCCGGGGAGACGAGGTAGAGGCCAGGGTAACCGGCGCGGATGTAGTTGGTGATTTTGGTGTTCATGGGGTTGGGCTCAGACGGCGAACTTGCGTTGGCCGAGCTTGGGGAGTTGGAGGATTTGGTGTTGGTGATTTTTGCCATTTGATGTAACTGGTTGATTTGGTTGAGGTTGATGGTGGTTTGGTTGGTATGAATGCGTGGCCTTGCATTGGTGGTCCGCGGTGCCCATATCCACCGAGCGGGTATGTTTGCACGAACGGCTGCCATCAGGAGCAACGCGACGGGTCCAGCCTTTACAATTGCAGGAGGTGGTCCCGTCGGTGTACTGCAAGGTTTCGTATTCTTGGTTTGGATTTGAATCGGACGCGAAGGTCCAGACCCGGTTTATTGGTTTGGTCATGGTGAAGGGTACGGAGTTGGGCTTCCTGGACCTCGGTTAGGACGAGGTGAAAATTAGCGCAATCGGGTCTGCTGTGGTTGATTGGTGGGCAGCATTTGGTGTGGCTCGTTTTGATTGAGAGTCAGGGGTGTATGCGATTTGAATCAGGCATGCATTAGTGGACACCCGCGTTGATGTTGGCGGTGTGTCGGTGACATCCTTTTCACAAACTTATTAACCAAGGTTGACAACTACTCCCTCTCTCGGTTCAATCGGTTATGCAAATATTGAGCATGAAGGTCTTTTGCGACTTGGTGGAAGCCCAGAGCTTCACCAAGGCAGCGCAGATCAACGAGGTCACCCAGTCCGCCGTCAGCCAGACCATCAGTGCGCTGGAGAAGCGATTCAAGTCGCTGCTCATCGAAAGACGGAAAAAGAAATTCACGCTGACCACCGCGGGCGAACTGCTCTATAAACACGGCAAGGAGATCACCAGTATTGCTGGCGGCCTCGAAGGCAAACTCAAAGCGACCCGGGAAGCGACCTCGGGAATCATCCAGCTCGACACCATTTTCAGCATCGGCCTTTACGACCTACCGTCGTATATCAAGAAGTTCCTAAAAGGCTCCCCCAATGCCAGTGTCCGTGTCCAGTACCGCTCCCAGAAGAATATCTACCAGGACGTGCTCAGCAATAAGACCGACATTGGCTTGGTGGATTACCCCGTGCGAACTGCTGGCGTACAGGCCGTTTTCCTGCGCAATGATCCGCTCGTTCTCATCTGCCATCCGCAGGACCCGTTGGTCAAGCGCAACCACATCAAGCTTAAGACCCTGCACGGCAAGAAGTTCATTGGTTTCGCTCTCCACATGCCAATTCGCAAAGGGGTGGACCGCATCTTCTGGCAGCACCATCTCAACGTGAATTACGACATGGAATTCGACAGCATCGAGGCGGTGAAGCGTGCGGTTCAGATTTTCTCGGGCCTCGCAATCGTGCCCGAGGTCACCGTGCGCCAGGAAGTCGCCAATCAGACTCTGGCGATGGTGCGTTTGGACGAGAAAGACTTTGTCCGCCCATTAGCCGCTATCCACAAAAAGGTGAAAGTCCTCTCTCCGGCCATGAAGAAATTTATCACCCTGCTCAAAGAGCCTGCCTGAGATCTCCGAATCATTGCGTGCTCTTGCCTGGGTAGTTGGGTCATTCGACTTCGAGGTTCTCCTGTTCCCATTTAAGGCAGGCAACACGAGACCTGGCAAAGAAGCGGACCCTGCCTCTCCTGTCCTTGACTTCCCATTGCTGCGTGGAGTTGTTGAATTCGATGTTGGTGGCCCGGGTGATTTCAAGGCGACCGAGTTCATGGAGCGGTACAGCCTCGGTCCAAAGACAAAGGGCTGTGCCGTCGGAGTTGAATTGAATGGTGGTGTTCATTTTGGTTTTTATCTGGGTTAAGGGGTTGGGGTTGACGGATGAAAATGCCTCGTGCAGATCTGGTGGAAAAACAGAAGCGGACTTGACTTGACTGGATTAAATCATGCAATGTGCTTTTTACGTTTACGCGGTGTTTAGTGGATGTGATCGGAACTGTGACGGGGTCGCCAAATGATCGAGAGGTTTATTTTATGCGTGGCTTTTCAAATCCGGATTTGAATCGAGTTCGTCAGAACTGGGATAAGGAACGGGAAATCTCCGAGCGAACAGATCCTGATTATCAGGAGCACGCCGAGCAGAAATTCCTGCGGGACTTGTTGTCGCTTACAGAGGTCGAACAGCGTTGCGCGCTAGAAGGGTATCCGAATAAGAAGCGCAAGGAGCTAGCTGAACGTCTGGCTCAGATGAAAGGGGCAAAGCCTTGATCTTGTTTACTTGGTCGTGCCCCCATCAGCGCTAGTGGACCCGGTGGGCTTGTCCAATGCCGCAAAAAGGTAAACGCGGCATCGAGCGTTTTTGTTGTCAGGGACCCGGCGGAAGTCGTATTTTCACCTCATGCGCGACCCAAGAAATCCGCGGACTCCGGCTCGGCCAGCAACACCACCGGCTGAACCGCTGCCACCATTGCCTGAGACGCCTCCTGGTTTGGTGGCTCATCCTCCTGCTGGCCCGAGGGAAGCGCTCGAGTTTTTGAGGAATGAAGGCGGTGAGGAGCGAAGGGCTGAACCCCGGCCCAACATCACGATACCAGGGGGCGAGGTCACGATCACGGAATCATCCGAGAACCTGTTCAGGGCCATCGCACCCAGCAGGCAATTGTTTTATCGAGGCGGCGCGGTGGTGGAACTGATCAATGAGGGCGATGGCCACTCCATCCAGATCCTCGACGAAGTTGCTGCCCAATCCAGGTTCGAGAAATACGTTCGCTTCGTCAAACCTGCCAGAGCAGGCCAGTTGGTCGCGCCCGTACCAACCAACATCAGCAAGACCACCGCCGAGCAGTATCTGAACTCCGAGGCCTGCCGCACCCTTTTGCCCAAGCTCAACGGCGTGCTGCATTGCCCTTTGCTGGTGGAACGGGATGGACGGCTGCATCGGGTGGGCCAGGGGTATGATGAGGCCACGGGTTTCTTCGTGGCCACATCACGCCCCATCGACACGATCCAACTGCCTGACGCGGTGGAACTCCTCACGGACCTGCTGAACAACTTCGATTTCGTGACGCCTGCAGATCATTCTCGCGCGATTGCCTCTTTGCTGACACCAGCATTGAAGATGGGTGGCCTGATCAGGGGGCCAGTGCCGGTGGACGTTGCCGAGGCCAATGCCAGCCAATCCGGGAAAACCTACCGGCAGAGGATGATCGCCGCCCTCTACAATCAGAAGCTCGCCGTGGTCACCAAGAAGGCTGGTGGGGTTGGTTCGATGGAGGAGATCTTCAGCGACCACTTGGTAAAAGGGCACGTCTTCATCCAGTTCGACAACGTGCGTGGGAAGTTGGACAGCCAGTTTTTGGAGTCCTTCCTGACGGCTGAAGGCACTTTTCCAGCCCGCATCCCTTACCATGGCGCCATAGCGGTTGACCCCTCGAAATTCATCCTGTTCATCTCCTCCAACGGTTTCGAGGCGACGGGTGACCTTTCCAACCGCGCCTCCATCATCCGCATCAGGAAACGCGAGAATTTCCAATATCGGATGATCGAGGGCAAAGACCTGGTCCAGCTCATGTTCGACTGGCACCCGTTCCTGATGGGCTCCGTTTTTGCCGTGGTTGAGGAATGGCACCGTCGAGGCAAACCCACCACCAACGACACCAGGCATGATTTTCGAGAATGGTGCCAGTCGCTGGATTGGATCGTGCAGAACATCTTCCATGCTGCGCCTTTGATGGACGGTCACCAGGAGGCAAAACAACGCGCTGCCAATCCCAACTTGAGCTTTTTGCGGGTGGTGGCGATTAAATTGAATGAGCGCCACCGGCTTGGCCAAGAGGTTACGGCGAGTGATATGGCTGAATTGTGCCAGGAAGACGACGTTGAAATTCCAGGATTGTCCGCCGAAACCCAGAGCACGGAGCAGGGACCCAGACAAATTGGGAAGATCCTGGGGGCCCTGTTCGAGAGCCGCCGTGAATTGACCTTTGACGAATTCAGGGTGGCGCGGAGACAGGAATGGAGCCGATCAGAGGGTGGGAATAGCGTCGCCTTGAACCGCTACACCTTCAACCTGGTCACCGCTGTCTGCCCACCTGAACCACCGCCAGCACCAACCGCACCACCAGCCCCACCATCTGGGCCTCCCCCTGCGCCTGACTTGCCTCCGACTCCACCCTGTCCAGATACCGCGCGACCGACCTGACCCCCCCATACCCCTCGGAGCCGTCAGTCAACCGCGCACGCAAGCCAAGAACCGGGTTGCCTACCTGACCTACCTGACCCTGCCAACAAAAATAATAGAGCAGGGAAAGAAAGGGTCTTCACAAAATGTTAGGTGTGGTCAGGTAGGTCAGGTAGGCAGATGGGCAAAAGTGGCGTTTCGTTGGCGTGCGTGGTGGATACGGCGCACCACGGGGTCTGGGGCAAAGGCTGGATTCGGGGCGGCAGCGAGGAATGGGAGCAGGATACCATGACCTCGAAAACGGCCTCGACGGCATATTGTAGCGCATATACCACGGCGCCGGTCCTCGAATTTCATGACCCCTTGGCGTTGAGATTTTGGTCACCGGGTCCCATTCCATCGCCGCCAATCCTCCATGACCAGCCTCTTTGCCCTGAATCCGAACCAAATTGGTGCGGTCTTGGCAGGTGTAGCTTTTTGACCACGCGTACAAACCGGCCTGGCAGCGACTCTTCCACGCGCCGAACCGCCGGACACCAGAAAGGGGTGGTCGTTGCTCTCGGGCCGTTTAAGGCAATTTTCCAGGTCGGCCGGCAGTTGTTGTAAGAATCCACCGATGCCAGTTATACAATTTGCTGGGTGGAGGTGGGGAAATCGGGCTTATCGAGGGGCGTGTGCGGTGTTCTGGCCGGTTTTTGCGGGCTGGCCACGGGAAACGGAATTCATGGATTCGCTTGACGATGGGACCGCTTTCTGGTGGAGTCCAACAACAGGGTCGGCGTTCGACTGGTTTCCTTCGCCGGTCCGTTGGCGGTGTTCTTGGGTGGCGAGCGGGCTATGAACTTGGCAGCAGAAATTGCGAGATGGTCCCCAGGCGAGTATCTTTCGAGTGCTCACCAGACTACCTTTTATGCCAACCCCGGACGATTTTGCCACCAGGGTTCAACGCAGGAAGCCCTTTCACTTCGATGGCCTGAGATCTGAATTCACGCCAACTTTTGCCCAAGATTCCCTATAACCCACAACAGAAACGATTATGAAGAACTACTTCGATCACTCCACAACTCACTTCCTCCTAACGCCTCACCTCTGCTTCTTCGCCTTCGTGTTGCTCCCATTCGGGTGCTTGGCGCAGGTCGTCACTGGGAGTAATGGAACTGACGGGGCGTTCAATCCGACAGCCAACGTGGTCATCGACATGTCCGACCATCCGACGGGCATTTACCAGTACACGTCGGTGAATGTGCCCACAGGTGTGACCGTCACGTTCCTTCAAAATGCCAACAACACACCTGTGGTTTGGCTTGTACAAGGAACGGCCGCTATCAATGGAAATGTGGATGTATCAGGGAAGGATGCAAGCGGAACGGCTGGGACCGCTGGAGGACCCGGCGGCTGGCAAGGTGGAGCGGGTGGAAGCGTTGCGACATCTGGGCGGGGTCCAGGTGGAGGGCAGCAAGGATCTGGATTCACTTTCGGTGGCGATGGTTCATATGGGAATGCAGGGGGCGCTCTAAACAACGGTTATTATACCCAAGCAGCAGCAGGCCCGGTTTATGGCAATGTGTTCTTAATCCCTCTCCAAGGCGGCTCCGGAGGTGGAGGAAATGCTGCCGGCGGCGGGGCTGGCGGTGGCGGTGCTTTGCTCATTGCGGCGCAAAGCATACAGCTGAACGGTTGGCTCCTTGCCGCAGGAGGGTCACCAAATAGCAACGGCGGCGCTGGAAGTGGAGGTGCGGTCCGGCTTTACACTTCACACCTGGGTGGCTCCGGAGGAATAACGGTGAACGGTGGTACCGTGAGTAGTTATTTCAATTGTTATGGAGGAAGTGGCCGAGTGCGAATTGATTCGTATGAAAACGATTTCACCGGATCAATCAACGGTCTTAGCTCGGTTGGCTTTCAGCCTATCATTATCCCCGCAACAGGCCAATTACCCAGTTTAACCGTGACCAGTGTCGCCGGAGTGCCTGTTTTTCCCTCTCCGACTGGCGTTCTGTCCACGCCTGACGCCGTGCTCTCTGCGCAGCAGAACAACCCCATTCCGATAGTAGTGCAGTGCTCCAATCTTCCCCTGAATTCACAAATCACCGTGAGCGTGAAGCCGATGAATGGCTCACCGGTTAGTGCCATAGGCTACAACAACACAGGCTCCTTGGCCTCCAGTACCGCAACCGTCTCACTGAACATGCCTCGTGGAGGAGGGCTTATTTACGCCTCAGCAGCAACTGGAAATTAGGGGATGCCAATGAACCTCGCATTCTTAAACCGCGTCTCCCCCATTGGACCAGGCTTGCTCGTGGTCCTCGGGCTTGTCGCGGGATGGTCATTGCTTGGTGCAGACGCGATTACGACCGTCATGTCACCTATTGCAAGCTATCAGTACGCCGAAGATCTCTCGACATCAGCATTGGCAGCAGGCGGCGTTGCCAGTCCACTTGTCAGTTATCAATACCCGAATAACTTGACCAGCGAAGCGATGGCAAATGGCGGTGTTAGCAGTCCTATCCTCAGCTACCAGTATTTCGAGTGGCCTGGTGATTCCATTCTGGGTCTTCAAACCAGCCCTTTCGTCAGCTATTATTACCAAGTCATTGACGCGCCTCAATTAAACATTACTTTCACGGACCGGACACCAACAATATCGGAAACGACTCCAGCATATCTCGCGTTGCCTCCGTCGCAACTGATGGCATATCACGGTGGCATCTTCACAGCAAATCTCGCCTCAATTGATCCGAATCGAATGACCATCGTCTTGACCCACGGATGGATTCCCCTGTATCCGCTGACGGGTCTTCCAATCTTTACACCTAATGGGGTTCAAGATTGGCCAACGGACATGGCTGCGTTGTTGAGTACCTATAACGCCACAGAGGCGAATATTGTCTCTTGGAATTGGGCAAATGCGGCGATGTCATCCGTTTCCGCCCCAGGAACAGCAGGTGAACAGACGCCGCGACAAGGGATTGCCCTCGGGCAAGCACTGTTGAACGTGCTGGGTCCAAACTACTCTGGAAAACTGCACTTTATCGGCCACAGCTTTGGAACATTGGTGAACGCCTACGCTGCGAATTTCCTCCAAGGCAATAATTGGGCCAGTGAAGCAGTGTCCTCGACGCCTTGGCCTGCCGTCAACATGCAGATGACCTTGTTCGATGAGGCCGAGGTGGGAACGGATAAAAACTTCATTCTAAACCCCCAGGATTTAGCTGCCCTTGCCAATCCGAATGCCAATCTTTTGACGGCCTCAGCGTATTATCACCCCCTGCCGAAGCATTTTGCGTGGGCGGATAATTATGTCTCGGCTGTTGGGTTACTGCAAAACCGCGCAGCGAATGTTATTCTGACCAATGGCTTTCCGGCGAACGCGTCGGATCCCTTTAGCTGGTTTAAGGAATTCGGAGCGTTTCACGCCTATCCGATCCCGTGGTATGAGGAAACTATTCGCACGGATGCCTCCAAGATGGGCTTTTTATGGTCGTTTGAACGCGGCGGATGGTTCTCGGATGCACCAACCGCCGGAACGGTGTATGTTCAGGCCTTCGAAAACACATATTGGGATTTGACGAAAATGATGTGGAGTGACGCAGTGAATCTTCTGAATGCGCGTTTTCAACAATATCGCGGTGGGCTCATCACTCCTGGCAACACTGAGGTTCCAGGTCTCATCACAGCTAATGGCTCGATTAACGGGCAGATCGTTGGCGCATTACCAGCTTTCGACGCTTTCACTTTGTCCTTCGTTACAACTAGCAAAGTTGGTGATCCGGCTTACGCGTGGATGCAGTTCGTCATTCCTAGCAATGCCGTTTCAATGTCATTCGCCTACAAGGTCGCTGGGAATTGGGCAAATGACTCGTTGGCGGCGGCTTTCAACGGCACAAATGTTTTGCTCATGCCCGGAGACGAGATTCAACCAGGCATCACTTTTAGCACCGGTTCCATTGACGTCTCGGCATTTGCGGGGCAGACAAACGAAGTCTTCGTGGCCATAGTCGGCAGTACTTCAACGAATGCAGAATTGACTATTGAGAATCTCGTTTTTGCGGTGCCAACCCCACCCTCGCTGCGAGTGCAGTTGATCGGCTCTGATGTGGTGTTGTCATGGCCAATGGCAACGGCGAATGTCGTGTTGGAAATTAGTACCAACTTGGCTGACGTGAACGCCTGGGTAGCCCTGACGAACGCACCATCAATTGTTGGGTTGCAGAACACTCTTACTAATACCATTGAAGGAGGTCAGGGGTTTTATCGTTTACTTCAATCGCCATAATCTCTCTAAGCAGGCGGAGGCAGGCACGTTTAGTACCCGCCTCTGCTCGATTGGTTTGGCCGTTTACCCCACCTCGACCGTGACCTTCAGCTTGGTGACATCCCCGACGAACCATTTCTGGACGTAGAGGCTGCCGATGATGGGGGCCTCGCCTTGGGTTTGCACCTCGGCGAACTTCACGGTGTTCTTGGTGTCCTTCTCTTTCTCGAAGGTTACGGTCTTTGTTTTCCTGTCCATGTTGTTTCCTTTCGCTGTTGAACTTTGGTTGATGATACCTGATTGCCCGCACAGATCACGCCAGAACATCTTCCCCTGGCTCCGCCTCCTGTACCCGTTCCACCCTACCAAAATGCCCATGATATTCCCTGGCAATCTCCCTGCCTGTCTTGATGCAGAACTGGCGGATGGTTTTCAACGGCAGGCACTCCTCTTCGTTGGTGGCGGTTTGGGTTGAATCGTGGATGTGGTTGCCAGCCGAGTAAACGACCTGGCCACCACACCAGATTTCGTAGCCCTGGTGGTTGTAATGGCCCTGGATTTGTGGTGGGTGAATGGCTTGTCGCTTCCTGGATACGGTGCCCTTCATCGTAACCGACCGGCGGAACCGTGTGGGGCGCGCGGCGCGGCGGGCAGTTGGATGGGGTGAGCGAACCGGCTAACGGCCGGTCGAGAGTCGAGAGGATCAGCCGCTGGGAGTGGGTGGTGGGCTCTTGGGAGCGAAAGTTTCCTGCCAGCCCCTGGGCG
>Ga0316231_1004923_pt1 | contig 10858 bp, 7 predicted proteins | sample TBH18027metaG_FD_206002 | JGI IMG/M metagenome (GOLD analysis project Ga0316231, IMG submission 206002) | Freshwater microbial communities from Trout Bog Lake, Wisconsin, USA - TBH18027 | ecosystem: Environmental > Aquatic > Freshwater > Lake > Hypolimnion/Profundal zone | place: USA: Wisconsin...
GATAAAATGTATTTCTTATGTTCTGTGGATATCCTCAATGAAGCAATAGATATTCCACAATGTGATACGATATACATAACATATGAATGTACCTCCAAAGTTAGGTGTGTACAGAGAATGAGTAGATGCCTAAGAAAAAATGGAGTTGGGAAAATAGGAAGAGTTATGCTTTGGTGTGATGAGATAAGTAAATGTTTTTCAATTGTTAGTGCTATTAAAGAAATAGATGTTGATTTCGATAAAAAAGTTAAAATGATAAGTATTAATAATGGAATAAATGCGAATATGAGTAGGAGAGATAGAGAAATAATGAATAGTAATATGAAAAATGTTGTTGGAATTAAGATTTACAGAGGGATGATGTGGAGTGAGATGTTGGAGAGAGTAAAACAATTTATTGATAAACACAACAAACGACCACCCGCCACGTCAAAAAATAAGGAAGAAAAACAAATGGGTTTATGGATTGGTACCCAACAAAAGAATTGCAAAAATAGAGAATACATAATGAAATCAGATGAAATATACAACAAGTGGATAGAATTCACAAGTAAATATTCGCAGTATTTCAGAAGCAATGAAGAACAATGGAATGATACATTAAATAATGTAATAGAGTTCATAGATAAATACAACAAACGACCATCACAACATTCCAAAAATAAGGAGGAAAAACAAATGGGTCGATGGATTAGTAATCAACAAAAGAATTGCAAAAATAGAGAATATATAATGAAATCTGATGAAATATACAACAAATGGATAGAATTCACAAGTAAATATTCGCAGTATTTCAGAAGCAATGAAGAACAATGGAATGATACATTAAATAATGTAATAGAGTTCATAGATAAATACAACAAACGACCATCAGACCATTCCAAAAATAAGGAAGAAAAACAAATGGGTTTATGGATTAGGACTCAACAAAATAATTGCAAAAATAGAGGAAAAATAATGAAATCTGATGAAATATACAACAAGTGGATAGAATTTACAAATGAATATTCACAACATTTCAAAAGTAATGAAGAACAATGGATTGATACATTAGATAGTGTAAAAGAGTTCATATGTAAATACAACAAACGACTATCAACCATATCAAAAAATAAGGAAGAAAAACAAATGGGTAAATGGATTGGTACTCAACAAAAGAATTGCAAAAATAGAGAATATATAATGAAATCAGATGAGATATACAACAAATGGATAGAATTCACAAACGAATATAAACAATATTTCTTAAGTAATGAAGAACAATGGAATGATACATTAAATAGTGTAAAAGAGTTTATAGATAAATACAATAGACGTCCATCATATGAATCAAAAAATAAGGAAGAAAAACAAATGGGTTCGTGGATTAGTAATCAACAAACAAATTACAAAAATAGAGAACAAATAATGAAATCAGATGAAATATACAACAAATGGATAGAATTCACAAACGAATATAAACAATATTTCTTAAGTAATGAAGAACAATGGAATGATACATTAAATAGTGTAAAAGAGTTTATAGATAAATACAACAAAAAGCCATTAGAAAAATCAAAAAATAAGGAAGAAAAACAAATGGGTTCATGGATTGGTACTCAACAAAAGAATTGCAAAAATAGAGAATATATAATGAAATCAGATGAGATATACAACAAATGGATAGAATTCACAAACAACTATAAACAATATTTCAAAAGTAATGAAGAACAATGGATTGATACATTAAATAGTGTAAAAGAGTTCATATGTAAATACAACAAACGACCATCAAAACATTCAAAAAATAAGGATGAAAAACAAATGGGACAATGGATTAGTAATCAACAAAAGAATTGCAAAAATAGAGAATATATAATGAAATCAGATGAGATATACAACAAATGGATAGAATTTACAAATGATTATTCTCAGTATTTCGCAACATAACTAAACATTTATTTTATACATACCCTTTTAGAAATCACATGACCTAAAGGAATGATCCACATAATAATCATATGGCAGGCAAATGCGAGAAGTTTAATTCAAAATATGCATACATTGACGACGAATGTATTAATATTGATGATTACATTGATCAATTCGATGAAAAAAATACAGATTTAAAATGTGCTAACGGTCATCAAGTTACTTGTGTGAGATCCAAAAAACGTGTACCGCATTTCAGACACATATGTAAAGATGACATGATAAATTATCCAATGTCAAAATGGCATTGTGGATGGCAGAAAAATTTTTCCGTGACTGAAATAGAATTCAAAAAAGTGAGTGATGAACAGATAACAAACAGAAGATGTGATGTCTTGTTGGAAGAACATAATCTAATATTAGAATTTCAGCATTCATACATAGACTTATTGGAAGTTATGAATAGAAAAAATGATTATCAACTGCACAATAAAAAAATAATTTGGATTATACATGACGATGATTCAATTAAAATTACTGAACTAAAACACAGTGGAAGATGTTTTATAGAATTTAAATCAGACAAATGGAAATGTGATAGTTTTGTAGATTACGAATGTATTTTTATTGACATAAATGAAAACATATACAAAATATATCCAAATGAAGTAAAAAATTATATGATTGATGTTGAACAACCACTTAATAAAAAACTGTTCATAACATATCTGAAGTCAAACAATCAATACATACATCACATTGAACATCCACTACAATGTAATATATATATCAAACAACAAGGAGCTGGCAATGGAAAGACATATGGATTAATACAAATCTTAGACAGTGTTGAATTTGAACATTATCAATATTTCATCATGGTAACAAAGCAACATTCAGCTAAATACACAATATATGAAGAATTTAAGAATCAGTCAAATGAAAAAAAAATAAAAAATGTTGAGATTATTTCAGAAGATACTAAGGGTAAACAATATAAAATTTCATACATTAACAAACGAACAAATCTGAAATGTTATATTGTAATAGGCACAATTGATTCATTGATGTGGAAATTGGGAAATGTACAACATGGTGAATTTGATAAATTTGAAGGAATAGTAAAATCAATCATTGATGGATATGTTGAAGAACAGGATATAAACCATTTTACATATGGTGGTATCAAATGCAACTTAAATAAGAAGTTATGTCTTGTATGTGATGAAACACAAGATTTGAAGGATAGTTATGCGAAAGCGATTATTAGAATTATGAGAGATAGATACATTGATTCATACATCGTTGGTGATAGATTGCAAAGCATTAATTATGCAGATAATGCATTTACTTACCTGCTGAATAATGAAATTCCTTACATGAATAAACATGTGTGTGAATCGACAAATATATGCAGAAGATTTGGACATTCCGAGTTGGTTAATTTTGTAAATGCAGTCATACCATTTTCTAAATATTCCCTACCTCATGTGACGTCATCGTGTGTAGAAGATGATAATAATAAACATTTAATAATATTTAGAGGGAAAAATACATTTAAAGATCCAAAAGAAAATAGCAGCGAGGTTAATGAAATTATGGTATATTACAAGAATGAGGTTATTAATAATAAATGTGTACCAGAAGATTTTTTGATAGTTACTCCATTTACTAAATCAAATAGTTTAGTGGAAACATTAGAAAATGCGATTAATATGTTTTGGATTGAAAGAAGCAAGGACAACAACGATAATACATATAAAAGATATGTAGTATTTCACAAATCAGAAATAGGCACTTCCATAAATTTGGATGAATCAAGAGATACTACAAGAATTGTGTCAATCCATGCATCAAAAGGAGATGGAAGAAAAATAGTTTTTGTTTTAGGTTTGAATGAAAAAACTTTAGTTAAGTTTAGTAAAGAGAAAGACAACCTGATGTATGACTCACTATTACATGTTGCGATCACACGAATGAAGGAAAAAATATATTTCAGAATAGATGAAGATGATAATATATCCCAAAGGATCTATACATATGCTCAAAATAACAACATATGTATAATGACTGTGCCGCAAATACTTTTTGAAAGAAATATCAAATATGATAAAATAATAGCATCAATGTGCAATGATGACGACTATAAAACATTGCGTAAAAAAATAATTAACCAATCCATACATTCAATAAATCCCTTTGAAAAAAAAGATAGTAAAAAAATAATTGATATGTCGCATCACAACATTAGATGTGCATCGATGATGATTTATTTTTACATAAAAATAATTAATATGTGTCACAACAAACAACAAATATGTGCAATATTACGTAACCTTAAAACGGCAACAATAAAAATATGCACTGATTGGAAAAAATACAATAAAATATTATCAGGAAACAACTGTAATGACAAAAAAGATCAAGGTGATATGAAATATTTGTGTGTATTACAATATTCAGATAAAAAACGTATGAGTTACTGTAACATAATAATTTTATTTATGAAACACATGCAAAAAAAAATATATGAAATATTGGATAGAAAAGTTGTTCAACTATGTCCAATGGAAAGCATAATACTGCATTTTATGATTTGTACATATAACAAAGGTGTGTATTCTGAAATGACAATCAATGAACTATATAGTGTGATCGATACATATACAGAAACATTTAATCATACCATTGTAGGTCATGACACGTGCATATGTAAAGAACATTTTGATGTTTGTGAATATGTGAGTGGAAGTGAAAACGATGGCATGCAAAAATATTTATTAAATCATTATGAAAATATTGATAATCTTGGAAAAATATATGATGAATTTCTACACAAATATCCCGATGTTAACTGGTTGATAACTCATAAAAATATACACTGTGGAACGAACAATGATTTTTGCATGTATAAATATTTCAAGTTGTTAGGTTATGATAAAAATAATGCATTTATTGCATATATCAAACCGCAATTCAATGAGATGAATTATGAGGAAACTTTGATTAATAGTATATATGACACATTAATATTAAGGCAAATAAAACCATGTGGCGCTGATGGTTCTGATTTAAATGAAAAACAAATGAATGACTACAATAAATTTGGAGGAAAACATGTGCATACAATTGTGTTTTCATTGGATAATGAAAAGTATTTTGATTTTGAATGGAAAAATTCGGATAATGAATGTTTAATTAAAAATGATTTGATTGAAAATATTAAAGAAAAAATAATTTGTAACTATGCAATTGAATGTGAATCATTTTTCTATTATTATAAATACCATAGAAGTAAAAATATTGAATGTTCATCCGATAAATTTTTAGACATTATTGAAGAAAAGATAAAAGAAGAGGATGTTAAACAAAAAAATATTATGCCTTCGTTTGTTTTAAAATTTATATATAAAATAGACAGTGATTCATTAGATCTTTATGATAATCAAGATTATTTCATTACTAAACTAAAAAACATAATAGAGAAAACTGTAGGTACATATTTTTGTTGTTAGGATGAAATAATGATAAGTACTGCCGTTGTGATACATATAAAAAATTGAAAAATACATTTCTTACAATTAATAACAAAACAACAATGGCAGACTATAGCGATCTCAAGAACGAAGTCAGTTCAATTATAAAGAAAAACATTGAAGAATACAATGAGAAAATCTTATCAAGTTTGGCAATGGATACATTGATGAAATATCAAGGAGATATTGAAAATAAGATAACTGAACTATTTATGAGGAATGAAAATGTGGAAATGTTCACTCCCGATTATGGGAAGATCGATATCGAACAGATAAATACTCCCTTTTCGAGATATCCCAATGAGCTTACTGTAATATTACAAAAAATGTACATGATGGCACAAAAGGAGGATGAATGCGTTGTTCTTTTTACACCGCAAATTCAAGATGGTGCGATTTTGACCTATTTTTTGGTAACATCTCATCTAACAACATACAAATTGGATGTTGCTTATACAAGCTACGACCCGTCGGATTTTAGCAACGTCATAATAGTTGCTGGATTACCATTTAGAATATCAAATGATTACATCGATATAATAAAATCCGCAAACTATGGAAGGTTCACGGTTGGGCATAACATTACATCTACTGTACCAGTAGATGAATTTGTCAACCTTCTCAAAGGAACAATCTCAAAATATTGGAACAACAACCTAATGGGTCACAAAGCTAAATTAGTGGAGAAGGAAAATACCACATTAAAATCATTGTATTCAAAATATGAGGAAGACCTCAAATTACTCAAACATCGAGAGGAGAAATTAGAATTAATGGTGGAGATGTACAAAGATGAGATGACAAACTTTGAACTCGACAAGAAACTATATGAGACTGAAAAAGGATTAACACAAATAGAAAATGATAGGAAAAAACTATGTAAAGAAATAGAAGAATTCAACGAGACAAAGAAGTATTATGAGAGTGAAAGAGGATTAAAGAAAATTAAGGAAAGAGAAAAGCATGTTGAGAAAAAAGAGATAGAATTACAGAAAGAGAAAAACATATTTATGAAAGAAAAGCAGATATTTATGTTAGAAAAACAAATGTATCTCATGGAGAAAGACAAAAAGAAGAATGATGAGACATCTGATGATGAAACAGATGATGACAAAACAGGAACACCAATTCATGATGAGATAGGGAAAACTGTAACATTTGCACCATAATATTGTGATTAATGATGATGTTAATCACAACCCTAATTTTTTATTTATAATACCATTTACACATATTCACCATCACACCCAAAAAATTGAAATATTAATATATGTAATTAAATATATACAATGTCACACGAGTTAGAGATGTTTATCTGTGACAATATGGATTTTGAGGATGTGGATCATGGTTTAGAGTTGATAGAAAAACTAAATGACTATCATGATAAACGAAGAGAAGAACAAACCAAATTACTCAAAATTAAAATAAATAACATGGATGAAACCAATAAAATACTCCAAAAAAATATGAAAAAAATAAATGATGAACTCACTAATGTGAATATACAGAATAATAAATTTCAGGAAGACATAATCAATTTACACAATGAACTCAACAATATAAATGTGGAGAATAACAAAATGAAAGAACACTGCAACAAGATGACAACCATAATAAGAAAGGTAATGTCTGTAAGAGAATTCACAAATGCATTGTTTGTTAAGAAATGGGATAAAAATGAAGAAAGATTAAAAAACTTTGATTTCGGTGTTCTTGCCATGAATACTCCAATGTTAAAGAGAAAAAACATTACAGATAAAAAAGGTGTAAAATACGCTCTTGCAGTTTTACATAATATATGTAACGACACCGACAAAGGTATATGTGAATTTTACATAAGATACAATGACACATGCCATCCAAAAATAACACCAAAACAATTAGTTTTAGATATATTGGATGAGATTAGTGGATTGGACTGTTTAGAAGAATTTAATCTAACAAAAGATAGATGTAATAAATTAAAAACAGAAGCAGAGAATGCATTATGGTTGAAGGATTATTGAGAAATAATAGTTACACGTTACACAACATTGTGATTAAAATACAAGATTAATCACAACACCATCTATTCATTTATGATGCATTGATTTATTATTTCCATTAAACTCACATTACTATCAACACCTTGAACACTGATACCCAACGAAGAAAGATAATAGTAACCAGTATCTCTTTTTTCGATAGTTTTGATATTTAGTTTTGTATGTTTAATAATTTGAGCACCATCATTAATTATGTCATAGACATGTTTGAGTATGGATTTATATTTTAGTTTATCCAGTTTTTTATTACCAACAATACAATCATTAATTGTTGAATGAGTAAAGTCATATTTTTTGATATCATCAATTAATGTTATATCAATACCTTTAATTTTCCTTAATAATATGTCACCATTATTCATATTAACAATGTCATAACCCATCGTATCGATTGTGTATTTTTTCAGTAAGATATCACCATTATATTGTGTGATTTCCTTGTAAGTATCCATAGATATATTAAATAGTAAATCGTATATTCAATTTTAGAGAGTAGATAACCTACAAAAAATTGAAATATTAATATATGTAATTAAATATATACAATGTCACACGAGTTGATAAATGAACCATGGGATGTAATGATTGATGATCTCAGGGGATTCATGTTGAAACAAGTGAATAACGATAACATTCATGGTGGATATCACATAATAGATAAAATATGTATATCTCACATCAATCAATTAGAAGAACAACAATCAGCATTTGACAATGAAATAAATGAGATGACTGCAGATTTTCAAGAAGATATGAAAAATGTGGAAATAAAGCATCAAGAAGATATGAAAACCATGAATACAAAGCATCAAAGAAAAATACACAACATGAAATCTAAATCTGCTGAAAAGAAAAAACAATATGATAAGATGAGAAACGAAGTTGAAAAATCAGCAGAGACATTTAAAAAAGTAATGTCAGTGAGACAGAAAACAAATGAACTATTTAATAAATGGTGGAAAAAATGGTGGGAAGAAAATAAAGATAATTCTGATATTAACTTTAAAACTCTTGCTGATCAAACGCCAATGTTAATGAGAAAAGATATTATAAAAACAAACAATGGAGTAAAGTATGCACTTATCATTTTAAATGACAAATGTAATGAAGTTGATAAAGACATTTGTGAATTTTACATTAAATTTAATGACACATGTCATCCAACAGAGTACACAAAAGAAACAGTTTTAGATAATTTAAAATCAATCAGAGAATTAGAATGTTTAAAATCATATGATTTAACAAAAGACATATGTAATAAATTAATAATAGAAATAGAGAAGACAGATTAAAGATACTAACAAAGGTATTTTGTGTGCTGAATGCTAATTCTGCAACGAAATATTATGATCTTGTGGAGTGCGTGTTGAGGATGTGACTATGTTGAAGAAGATATTGTGATAATATAACAAAAACATTTATAAAATAGTAAATATAATAACTTTGTAAAATTGTGTGATTTGTATGATATAATCACACAACAATCACATGAACAGTATACATTGCAGAACATTGAAATATCATTTTTTAGAGAGTAGATAACCTGCGAAAATTTGAAAAAGTTAATTCTTATATATATGTATTAAATGAAATTCACAGATATAAATAAGGACATTATTAATGAGATTAATAAATACATTACATCTTATGAAACTATATCACTCATATCACTCATATCTTCGCAATTTATACACAACATAACAAGTTTGGATTGTAGTTGTGATAACATAACAGATGCAATCATTGAGAATTTAGTAAATCTAACAAGTTTAGATTGTAGTAGATGTGATAACATAACAGATGCAGGTATTAGTAAATTAGTAAATCTAAAAAGTTTAGAATGTCGAAGTTGTGATAACATAACGGATGCAGGTATTAGTCATTTAGTAAATCTAACAAGTTTGGGTTGTAGTGATAACATAACGGATGTAGGTATTAGGCATTTAGTAAATCTAAAAAGTTTAGATTGTCGAGGTTGTAATAACATAACGGATGCATGTATTAGGCATTTAGTAAATTTAACAAGTTTGGAATGTTATAATAACATAACAGATGCAAGTATTAGACATTTAGTAAATCTAAAAAGTTTAGATTGTCAGAGTTGTGATAACATAACAGATGCAAGTATTAGTCATTTAGTAAATCTAACAAATTTAAATTGTTGTGGATGTGATAACATAACAGATGCAGGTATTAGTCATTTAGTAAATCTAAAAAGTTTGGAATTTAGTGGAAATGGTACTATAACAGATGCAGGTATTAGTCATTTAGTAAATTTAACAAGTTTGAATTGTAGTGGAAATGATACCATAACGGATGCAGGTATTCGTCATTTAATAAATCTAAAAAGTTTAGATTGTAGTGAGTGTAATAGCATAACAGATGCAGGTATTCGTCATTTAATAAATCTAAAAAGTTTAGATTGTAGTGAGTGTAATAGCATAACGGATGCAGGTATTAGACATTTAGTAAATCTAACAAGTTTGGATTGTAGTGAGTGTAATGATGTAACAGATGTGAGTATTAGTCATTTAATAAATCTAACAAGTTTGATTTGTTATGATTGTGATGACATAACAGATGCAGGTATTAGTCATTTAGTAAATTTAACAAGTTTGATTTGTTATGAGTGTGATGACATAACAGATGCAAGTATTAAAAAATTAGTAAATTTAATAGAAGTGGTGCATTAAATTGGGTGATAGAATTCATACGTGAGTACAAGATGATTTATTTGGTTTATCTGTGAGATGGCTTATAATAATTAAAACCAATTGTACCATCATTTTTCACATATGAAATTGAAGTATAAAAATCACGTAAATAATATTTGTAATAAACTTTTCCATTAATCAACACATATTCTCGTTGTAGATTTCCAAATGTTGCCCATTTGATTTTTGCATTTGTATTTTTTAGCATAAACTCCATAGCATCATGTACAGAGAAAAAATATAGTGGTTGTGATGGTTGTTGAGACGTCCGCTGAGACGGTTGCTGATAACCATTTTGTATGGCAAAACATTCATAATTCATATCACATTTAGAATTCATCACATTACATTTATGATTCATCATATCACATTTAGAATTCATCATAATACATTGTTATGATAAATTAGATATAAAATAAACACATTATGAGACGCACCTACACAATGGGCAAACCATCTCATTTATTTCTCGATATATACACATATCACCATGCTCACACCCCCGTTCAGTACAGCAGTTAGATTTTTTTGCAACACATCCAAGTGTCTCATGATATTTCCACAAACATTTTGTGTGGAACACATGAGAACATTGTAGGATTTCACACATGTCGACATTTATTTTACCCATACAAATTGCACATACATC
>Ga0316231_1004924_pt1 | contig 10857 bp, 7 predicted proteins | sample TBH18027metaG_FD_206002 | JGI IMG/M metagenome (GOLD analysis project Ga0316231, IMG submission 206002) | Freshwater microbial communities from Trout Bog Lake, Wisconsin, USA - TBH18027 | ecosystem: Environmental > Aquatic > Freshwater > Lake > Hypolimnion/Profundal zone | place: USA: Wisconsin...
TAAAATCACCCGTGAGGCCGCCGGCATAGGGTTCGAGCCCGAAGAACAACCCGCTTTGATGCGCCAACTGCGTATAGCGGCCGGAGTAGTTTTCCGCAACCAGATCCTGAATCGTGCGACGGAAATCCCACAGGAAGCGCTCAGTGATCGACGCACTGCCCACATAGCGTCCTGACAAAATCGGCAGGAACGGCGAAATCTCGTAACCGCGCCGCTTCTTGAATTCCTGGGGGAGCGCGCCGGTCCAGTTCTGAACGCCATTTTCCCAGCTATCGATCCATGTGCCGGCGAACGCCGCGCCAGCCATTGGCCCAAGCTCCTTGAGGAGAGGAAGCATGAACGCGTTCCATTGCGCGTCTGTGGCGTTGGGGTTGAGCTTATCGCTTTCGAGCCCTTCGCCGCCCTTGCGCGCCACTCGATTACGCGAGCCATTACTGGTATGCCCGACGCGCAGAATAGTCCATCGGCCGGGTGGCGCGTCCCACTTCAGATGCCCATCCGGGGACATCGTTTCTGTTAAATCCACCACCTTGGCACGATCGATTATGTCGCCGGCGTCTAGCGTGGGATACGGACCCGCATCGAATTTATTCGCGCCGTATTCCGCCTCATACATCTTCCCTTCGACGTTATCAATGAGCCGCTGGGGCTTAATTGCGATCTCGGCTATCTGAATCTGGTCGCCCCATCCCCTATACTTCGTAAACACCACCCGATAGAAGCGGCATGCAGGTGTTTCAAACGGCACGGAAACTTTTTCGTTATGCAGGTGGAACGAGCAAACCGTGCGATACAGAGCGCCGTCGTCCGACGCTTGCAGCTCACATGAGATATAGTCCCACTTCACCGACACCGTCAGAGTTCGTCCGCGATAGGACTGCGGGAACTCCAATTGAACAAAAGGCTGCTTGTCCTTGGGAAACGTCAAATCCGCCGAACTGCCGCGGCCGCCCGGATTGGCATTCGGCAAGAACAATTGCGTTTTCGAGTTGCTTTCGACAGGGAGCGCCTTAAGCGCGGCGCCGGTGCTTGTAGTCACTATAGGAGCCGCATTCGCCGTCGACGCGTCGTCGCCGGTCACTGCCGGAAATGCCAGAACGGCAATGTCCTTGTAGTAGTTCTCCCTCGACGGCGGCTTAGGCAAGAGAACGTCCACACTGGTTGGGCCGGTCACGAACGTTTCGCTCGTCACCACATGCTGCATGGACAGGTCGGGGGTAATCCATGGTCCGCCGGACGACCAGCCGGTGCCCGGGTTCATCATGACCTTCATCCCGAGGCGGGATGCTTCGGCGACGGCAAAGCGCATCATGTCGAAGAACTCGGCGGAGTCAAACGCCACGGGACCTTCCGGAATGCATTCGCCGTCGCCTTTGAGATCGACGATTCCCACCCCGCCGATTCCCTGCTTCTGCATGGATTCGAGATCGGCTGTAATCCCTGTCCTGCTGATATTGCCGTTCATCCAGTGCCAGTAGCACCAGGGTTTTGCCACATCCGGCGGGCTGGCGAAGCGCGGCAGCAGGTCGCCTGCCGCCGTGTCCGCTCTGAGCGAATACACCGACGCTTCCGTAGAGAAGCCGTGAGCAAACGCATACGCAGCCGGTATGGCGGCGATAAATGAGCGGCGAGAGATTCGAGTGGGAAGTTTCGGCATCGTGTTAGTGTCTTGCGACATATTGGTCCGGTTTCAATGCCGGCGCGGAAATTGACGCGTGAGGCCAGTCGAAATGAATCGTAGCCATATCGTCGTCGCTCTCACTATCGATCTGAACCAGAGCCGGCAGTTTTGCGCTCGGGTCGATTATTGTCAGAGGAGCGTTTATCGAGACTTCATCGCTGTTGCGAATCGCAATAGGGGCGAACGGGCTCTGACCATCGGTCCGGCGGATCGTCGTATTGGTCATAGTCACGTGATGCGCGTTGGCGATCGAAATCGGCCAACGGACCAGATTGGTAAACTGGTTGCCTTCGAGCACGATATTCTGGATCGCGTGAGCGGACGGCTTTGAGCAATCCGCTCTTAATGTGATCCCGGGCGAGCCGAAGAATTTATTGTTCCGAATGACCACATTATCGGGAACGGGCCCATTCGCCCAGTTACCGACATCGTTACCAAGATATATCCCCGCGCCACCCGTGATCGAGTTTCCTTCGATCAGGCCGTCATGCGCCCGGATAAGCGCCGCGTTTCCACGCTGCTCAAGGAATGTGTTGTTCCGAATGACGAATCCGGAACCCGAACGGCTGATATTGTAGAGTACGGTTCGGGGAACTTTGGCAGTCGGGTCGACTCCAATGCCGGCTATCGGCGTCGACAAAACGAGCGAAATGCCTTGAGGAACGCGGCTCATCGATGCAATGGTGGCGTTGCCCAGGATCTTTCCGCTCACAGAGTCGTACGCCTGGATCGTATCGCCTACCGCATAGTTGTCCGCTCGCTGCGTTGCTATGATATTGGTATCGCTCTGAACCGCAACGACCGCGCTTTGCGCGCAGTAGATGTGAATGCTGTCGTCCATCAGGCCTTCGAATACACAGTTTTCGATGGTCGGCCCCACCCTGTTGTCGTGGCAGTGAATACCGTCGCTGCGAGAACTCATCACGCGGTTCGTTCCGGGCCGGTTAAGGATGCGAACACCTTTAAAGTTAATCTTGCCGGTGTTGAAGAAGAGACGAAAGCACATGCAGGGAGACGTGTAGATTGTGATGTTCTCGAAGGTGATATCCGAGCAGAGGAACATATTGAACAGCATGCCGGTCTTGAAGCCCTTGACGCCTTCATCGGTTGGCAGGAACGATCGATCGCCGACAGCCACATTCCGCAGATCCCATTGAAACGATGGTTTGACTGTGATTCGATAGATCCGGTCGAGTCCTTCGACGGCTTCGACCGACTGTAAAAAGAGGAAGCTGCCAACAGTCGGCTTGAGGCCATGCCCAGTCGGTCCAAGAATGGAGATCCACCATTGGTCTGCCGGACCGGAGGCAGGCGGGTCATATCCGGGCATGAGCGCCAGATCGAATGTCGCCTTGCCCGGGTCCACGGCCACAATATTGCCCTGAGTATAGGGCAATTTGGGGTACTCGATAGTCAGGCCTCGCACGACGCAGCGCTTGCAATCCGTAAATGCGAACGCGCTTTCCGGCGCTTGCAGAAGCAGCATTGCCCCCTTGCCATCGACCTCCAGGTCCTGCGCCTTATTTATTGCCAGGGTTGGCGAAGCCGAATCGTACGCCAGGAAATAGGACTTGCCCTTGGAAAAAACAACCTGCGCCGGCTTGCCAAGCGCCACCGCATCGGAAACCGCCTTGCGAACCGCCGGCCCATCGTCGCTGACGCCGTCGCCTTTGGCTCCGTATTTGTCCACCGAAAAGACAGTCGGCGCCGCGATAGCGGCCGAAGCTATAAGGAGAAGACTGGCGAGAGTGATTATCGTCAAGAGCGATGTAAGTTTCATAGTTTGTGAACCGTTGCAATCCTGCACCCTATGTTATCTCGCCCACCGGCGATCTCCTGCTTGAATGATCGATTTCAATGCACAATGACATTAGCGTGGCATTTCGGTAATCAAACACCACCCCAGCCTAAAGTCTGCGGCTAATATCGGCGCATTGCCACTCCGTGGCATTAGATTGTGGTATGGGCCTCCGCGCACGTCTCGCCAACAACTGCCGCTCAGCGCCCCATCTGTCATTTCGATGGCGCAGAGAAATCTCGCGATGGCAATAAATTTACCAAACGCATTGACAGATATTTGGCTATATGGTAAAATAGCCAAATATCAAAAGAGGAGTAGCAGACCATGACAAGAGATTTTCCGGCTTATCGAAACGAACTTAAGGGGCTGATCGGGAAATTGCGCAAGCAGGCGCCCGAGGCGATGGCGGGTTTTGGACAGCTCCACGAAGGCGCCATGAAGGCGGGCGCGCTGAGTGTCAAGCAGAAAGAGCTTATTTCTATTGGGATTGGAATCACGCAGCACTGTGACGGCTGCATCGCGTTCCATATGCACGAAGCGCTCGTCGAGGGAGCAACGCGCCAGGAGATTGTCGAGGCGATCGGCGTTGGAATTATGATGGGAGGCGGACCGAGCCTGATGTACAGCGCTCACGCCATGGATGCGTTGGATCAATTCGAGGCCGCAGGAATAGGCGCCGCAAAGGCATCGTGATGAAGACAACGGAATTCCAATCGGAGCCGTCTCTTGAGATGACTGAGCAGGTCATGAAGGCGCTTGCCCATCGCAGCCGCCTGCTGATCGTTGAAACGATCGGTCGCGGCGAGGCGTGCGTTTCCGATCTTCAGCAAGTGGTAGGCTCGGACATGTCGACAGTGTCCAAGCACCTGACCGTGCTGAAGAATGCGGGGGTCGTCGAAGATCGCAAGGCCGGCTTACAGGTGTATTATCGGCTCAGAATTCCCTGTATCGCGGACTTCGTGCACTGTATTGGGTCGGTTATGGCAGGGCTGCCGGTAAAGCTGCCTCCCGAACTGCTGAAGAATGTGACAGGGATAAACGTCCAATGAAGAACAGTTCCAACGCCCGAGGCGCCGTCGGCGCAGTATTCTCGGCGCTTCTGGCATTCGGTGCTCTAGCGCGGCCTGCCGTCGCCGCCAGCAGTTCCTTCACCCTCGACCGCGCGGTTGCAGAGGCGATTCGCACAAGCGACGACCTGGCCCTTGCCGCAAAACAGGTCGAGATAGACCGGCGCCAGGCAGGAATTGATGCTTCCCGCGCCCTTCCCACCCTGAACGCCAATGCTGCCGCGACGCATTACGATGGGGCGAGCACGGTTTCTCTGTCGAGCGCCGGCCCGCAGATCGAACTGCTACGAAACCACTCGGAAGACCTGTGGTTCGCAGTGGCCCTGCCGCTGGACATTACCGGGCAGGTAAGCGCGTCTGTCCGGCAGGCCCGGATTCAGACGGCTATCGACGAGCTGGCATTAAGGCTAAAACAAATCGCAATTGTGCTGCGCGCCAAGCGGACGTATTACGATGTGCTCCGAGCCGAACATCGGGTACATGTGGCCCAAAGCGCCCTGGACTCGGCGATAGCTCAGCAAGTGCTGGCTGCCAAGCTTGTCGCACAGGAGATGGGGCAAAAGATTGACCTGCACCGCGCGGACACACAGGTTGCAGTGGCGCAGCAAGATCTGATGCGGGCCCAAGTCGGCTTCGATATTGCCCGTCAGGTATTCAACGATCTCGTCGGCCGGCCGCTTGCAGACGATGTCAATCTCGACGAAACTGCGGGAGTTTCTCCAACAGCGCCGCTTTCGAGCAAGATCGACCCTTCTGAACTGGTCAAGGATCTCGATCGCGCCCATAGCGCGCGCCCGGACCTGATCGCCGCCGACCTGGCCAGAAGAGCAGCAAAGATCGGAGTCAAACTCGCCCGAACCGGCCTGGATCCGACCGTATCCATAAATGCCTCCACGCATTATCTCCCTACAACATCGTTCATGATGCCTCGAGACCGAACCGCCGACGTGACAATCATGTTGAATGTGCCGCTCTATGACGGCGGCGCCACGCGCGATCGCGTGGCAGTAGCGAAGGCATCCGAGGAACAAGCATCCATTTCCCTCGACAAGGCGACAAGGAGCGCAGATCTTGCCGTTCGCCAGGCCTATTACAATCGGGCCTCCGCGGCTGGGCAGATCGGAGCCGCCAACACGGCTTTGACCGAAGCAGAGGCCGCCAGAAGGCTCGCACAAACACGATACGAGGGGCAGGTCGGTATTTACCTCGAGGTCACGGATTCCCAGAGCGCGCTGGTAACGGCGCAAAACAATCAGATCAATGCCGTATACGATTACCTCATCGCTGGAGCACAGCTTGAGTACGAAATCGGCGCCACGGAGATATCCAAATGAATCATTTAACCAGGTCAATAAATCTCATAGCAACCATGATCCTTATCGCGACCCTGAACGCAGGTTGCCGGGGAAACTCAGGGGAGCATGCGGTTTCACAACCTCAACCAATGCCTGTCTCTGTACAGGTTGCTACTGTCGCGGCAAGCAGCGTGCCGCACTGGACGGATGCCACGGGCAATGTGTCGGCTGAACTGACGACAGACATCTCGACACGATCGCCTGGGCGAGTAACGGCCATCACTGTCAAAGAGGGCGATCGCATTCGAAAAGGACAGCCACTCGTGTATCTGGACGCCCACGACCTCGATGCATCCATCGCAGAGGCCGGAGCCGATGTGCAGGCATCGGCGACTGGCTATCAAAGCGCTGCGATCGCCGCGAATATGGCTGCCGCCACGAGCCGGGCGAAGATAGAAACAGCCAAAGCGCAGGTCGAGCAAGCAAAGGCGGCGCTGGCAACAATGATAGCCAAGCGCGATCTTGTTAACGCCGGTCCCCGCTCACAAGAACGGGCCGAGGCCGAGCAAAACAGCGCTCGCGCCAACGCGGCCCTGGTTCTGGCGCGCAAAACGTATGACCGCATGGCTAGTCTTTACAAGAACGATGCGATTACGGGGCAGCAACTCGACTCGGCCAAGAGCGAGCTCGACTCCGCTCAGGCCGCGTATCAATTCGCCGTTCAACAGCAAAGTTTGACCGATGAAGGCAGCCGTGCCGAGGACAAAAAGGCGGCGGACGCGTCGGTTGCCCAGGCGCAGGCAGGCTTATACGCGGCCATCGCGGCCCTGCAGCAGGCAAGCGCCGAAGCATTGATTGTCAATGTCCGCCGCGCTGACATGCGGCAGACGCAAGCTCAGATCGGCAGGTCGCGGGCTGCGCTAAGCGCAGCCGTTGCCAACCGAACGTATTCGACAATCTTCGCGCCGTTCGACGGCGTCGTCACGCAACGCCTTGCCGACCCCGGCGCGATGGCCGGTCCGGGAGTCCCCCTTCTGCGCGTGCAGGGTGGCGACCTCAGGATTGAAGCAGTCGTCCCGGAGAGCGCGCTGTCCTCGGTCCATGCCGGCGCATCGATCCCTGTTTCGCTGGACGCCCTCGGAGGCAAGTCGTTTTCTGCCTTAGTGATCGATATCTCGCCTCAAGGCGATCCGGCCAGCCACACGTTCCTGATAAAGGCTCGGCTGCCCAGATCGAGCAGCGCTCGCGCCGGCATGTTCGGACGAGTTCGCTTGAACGCGGGCAGCGAGCGTTCCATGCTCATCCCCGCCGCGTCAGTCGTTGATCGCGAGGGGCTGACCTACGTCTTTCTCGTGCAGGGCGATATCGCCAAGCTGCGCCTTGTCAGCACGGGCAGTTCTATCGGAAACAGCGTAGCTGTCCTCAGCGGTCTGCAGAGCGGCGACAGGATTGCGATGTCGAACATCGACAAACTAACGGACAACGCTCGCATATCGGAGGTTAAGTAGCCGGTATGTTAAGCACCACCGAGAAACCGGAAAGCCTGGGTATCGCAGGCCGCATTGCCTCGATGTTCATTCAATCGAAGCTGACGCCGCTGCTGATTATCAGCGCCATTCTTCTGGGCGTATTCGCGGTGCTCCAGACGCCGCGCGAGGAAGAGCCGCAGATCATCGTCCCGATGATGGATGTGATCGTCCAAATGCCGGGCGCCTCGCCCCAGGACGTCGAGCGCCGCGTCACCTCTCCAATGGAAAAACTGATCTGGGAAATTCCAGGGGTCGAATATGTCTATTCGACGACCAGCCCCGGGCAGTCGATGGTCATCGTGCGCTACTACGTGGGGCAGGACCAGACGGCCAGCATGGTCAAACTGCGCGAAAAGCTGCAGTCGCATTACGATATCATTCCGCCCGGCGCCTCGCAGCCGATCATCAAGGCGCGATCGATCGACGATGTGCCGATATTGGCAGTGACGCTCCACAGCCCACACTATGACGACTATGCTCTGCGCCTGATGGCGCTGAGAGTCGAGGACGCGATCAAGCAGGTCGACAATGTATCCGAGACCGACATTATCGGCGGTCGCCACCGCGAAATTCGCGCCGTACTCGACAGCGACAAGATGAATGCCTACGGCGTGACGTCGACGGGCATCGCGAGCGCACTCCAGGCACAAAACAGCCGGCAGACCACCGGAACCTTTGCGGGTCCGTCCGGCGATTCGACAGTGCGCGTAGGGCAGTTTCTCAAACAGCCGGACCAGGTTGCCAGCGCCGTGGTAGCGACGCAGAACGGCCGGCCGGTCTTCCTGTCGGACGTCGCCAAAGTGAAGGACGGTCCCGACGATCCTACCGCCTATATCAGCTTTGGCGAGGGGCGCGCATCGACTGCGGCAGGAAGCGCGCTGCCGGCAATCGAGCCCGCCGTCACGATTTCGGTGGCAAAAAGGCCCGGAAAGAACGCAGTAGACATCGCCGATCGCGTGCTTGAAAAAGTGAACTCGCTAAAAGGGACGATCCTTCCGGCCGACGTTACTGTGACCGTCACCAGGAATTATGGGGAGACGGCGACGGAGAAGTCCAACGACCTGCTTTTTCACATGCTGCTCGCGGTCGTCTCTGTCTCGCTGCTGATCGCGTTCACTCTGGGGCGCCGCGAGTCGATTGTCGTCGCCGTGGCGATCCCGGTGACCCTGGCGCTGACATTGCTTGTTTTCTACCTCATTGGCTACACGCTCAACCGGATCACGCTTTTCGCGCTGATCTTCTCGATCGGCATCCTGGTCGACGATGCCATCGTGGTGGTCGAAAATATTGTCAGGCATTACCGGACGCCATGCGATCCGCCGAAAACGCTTCTTGAGACGACCATACAGGCCGTGGACGAAGTCGGCAATCCGACGATACTTGCGACATTCACGGTGATTGCATCGATCCTTCCACTGGCATTCGTCGGCGGGCTGATGGGGCCGTATATGCGTCCGATCCCGGTGGGCGCCAGCGCAGCCATGTTGTTTTCCCTGGCAGTCGCATTCATTGTCACGCCCTATCTGGCAGTTCGCCTTCTGGGCAAAGAGAAGGAGAAAGCGAGCGAGAATGAGAACGTAAGTTGCCCGCCGGAAGACTGGGCGGCAAGGTCCTACCGCCGCGCGATGGCCCCACTCATTCGTCTGCCTTGGGCGCGTGTCGCATTCCTGGCAACCCTCGTGCTTCTTCTCGTTGGCGCCTGCAGCTTGTTTTCCATGAAGCTCGTCACGGTCAAAATGCTGCCGTTCGATAACAAGAACGAGTTTCAGGTAATCGTCGACATGCCATCGGGAACCACTCTCGAACAGACCGCGGCCGCCACGCGCGCTATTGCCGACTATGTCGCGACGGCGCCGGAGGTAAAAGACTACGAAATGTATGTGGGCGCGGCAAGCCCGTTCAACTTCAACGGACTCGTACGACACTACTTCTACCGCAGTCAGGCGTACCAGGCCGATATCCAGGTCAACCTGGTCGGCAAAAGCGAGCGCAAGGCTCAGAGCCACGATATAGTCAAGCGTCTTCGCCCCGGCATTGCCGCTATCGCCAAGACTTGGGGCATACGCGTGAAAGTCGCCGAGGTGCCTCCAGGCCCTCCCGTCCTTGAAACGCTGGTGGCGGAGATCTACGGCCCCACCCCCGCCGAACGCCTTGCGATCGCGAGCAAGGTCAAGGGCGTCTTCGCATCGGCCTCAGGCGTAACGGATGTCGACTGGTATGTGGATGACGACCGGTCTACATACGATTTTGTCGTGGACAAGGAGAAGGCGGCCCTGGCGGGCGTGGATGAGGCGGCGGTCGAGCAGACTCTGGCGACCGCAATGTCGGGCCAATCGATAGGCCTCGCCCATGATGAAGGCGCACGGGAAGATGTACCGATCACGCTTCGTCTTCCGCGAATTGAGCGAAGCAGCCTGAGCGCACTGACCAGCCTCTATGTTCCTTCCCGCACGGGATCTCCAGTTCCGCTCTCCGAGCTAGTTACGATCGGCGCCGGAAACAACCAGAAAGCTATCTACCACAAGAATCTGCTGCCGGTCGTCTATGTGACTGGCGACGTGACCGGCAGGCAGGAAAGCCCCGTCTATGCCATCCTGGCAATGAACCCAAAACTATCAGCAATACCAATTGCTGAAGGCGGCAAATTGAACGTGTTGAGCATCCATCCGCCCTTCACCACCGACAAGCCCGCGATGAAGTGGGACGGCGAATGGTTCATTACCTATGAAGTCTTCCGCGACATGGGCATCGCGTTTGCGATCGTCATGGTGCTCATCTACGTTCTCGTAGTCGGCTGGTTTCAATCCTTCAAGGTCCCGATCGCGATCATGGCTCCGATCCCGCTCACTCTTATCGGCATCCTGCCGGCGCACGCCCTGATGGGCGCGTACTTCACGGCCACATCGATGATCGGAATCATTGCCGGAGCCGGGATCATCACACGCAACTCGATTATCCTGGTCGACTTCATCGAGCTTCGCCTGCGGCAGGGCATGCCGCTCGAGCAAGCCGTGGTCGATGCCGGCGCAGTCCGTTTCAGGCCAATCCTTTTGACCGCCGCGGCGGTTGCGGTAGGGGCGTTCGTCATTCTGCTCGACCCTATATTCCAGGGCCTGGCGATCTCGCTGATGGCGGGAGCATTCGCTTCGACATTGCTCTCGCTCCCGGCTGTTCCAATTTTGTATTACATGCTGCACAAAGGCAAGATATCGAAAGGACAAGACAAATGACAATCGAACGATGGCTAAGAGCGATTGCCGGATTTATGGTTCTGTTGAGCGTCGCGTTCACACTTCTGGTAAGCAAGAACTGGATCTGGTTCACGGTATTTATCGGCGTGAACCTGCTCCAATCCGGCTTCACGAACTGGTGCCCGGTGAAATCGTGGCTGGAAGAGCTGGAATCGAGATCGAAAGTATGCCCTTTGAAATAGGAGAACATGACATGACGACTATCAACACGACAGTTCAGGGTGGGATTTGCG
>Ga0316231_1004925_pt1 | contig 10856 bp, 10 predicted proteins | sample TBH18027metaG_FD_206002 | JGI IMG/M metagenome (GOLD analysis project Ga0316231, IMG submission 206002) | Freshwater microbial communities from Trout Bog Lake, Wisconsin, USA - TBH18027 | ecosystem: Environmental > Aquatic > Freshwater > Lake > Hypolimnion/Profundal zone | place: USA: Wisconsin...
CAGGTTGATTCTTAGTAGAATTTAAAATCTCATCTAACCATTTTTGTGGAATAGGACCATCCGGGTTAGCTTTTGAAACAGTAGGTTTACGGGTAGGCTCAGTAGGAAATCCTTGATCTGGATTGTTTGTGCCTGTTGCTTTAGCCATATCAAATACTTAGGTACAGAACGTACCTTAAGTATTATTAGCTAATAATAAACAGAGTGGTATCCACTAATAACACTAAATCGTTTACTACTTCTCCAGTATCAACATCTGTACCGGTAATTGTTAGAAAATCCTTCTGTATATTAACGTAATCTGCCATGTACTTTAACACACCTTTTATAGAGGTTGTTGGTATTTTTTCTAATACTGCATGACGTTTTGTATAAGGCAAATTCTTATAATTAAACTGTTGATCGGCACCGTCTTTGGTTACAGTAATTTCTTTAATAAACTTGGAAACCTCTCCAATAAATGCATCTCCAATAGTCTCAGTTAACTGAGCAGACATTACTTGTTGATCATTTACAGTTTTTTCTCTAAGTTGCTTTTCAAGATTAAACTGCTCCATAAATGTAGGGGCACCCACGTTAATGGTGAAAGGATCGCTAACAATAGTGTCATCTTTGGTTTGAGATACTGATTTAATCTTGTCTACAATATCCTGTAAGTTGACTTTAAATCTGCGATTATTTTGCTGTAAAACATGATCTACTCCGTTTGTAAACACTCGAAGTTGTATAGCAATTGCTGCACTATCAATTGTAGTTAAAGCAGGCATAATACTCTTTTCAGTACAATTTTCTAGTATTAAATTATATAGAGCAATAGTAAAGCGTGTTTGAAATACTGGGTTGTCGACAGCTGCTTTTAGTAATGTTTTTTGCTGTCCGGTATTAATGCTTTTAAATTTAACCTCTCTATTTAAGCTCGGAACGAATACAGGTACATTAACTTCTTTGTTAATTGTATCCAATACTGACAGTATGTCGTTAAAATTATTACTATTATTCATTATATAAAGACTTACGTGGAGAACTTAATTTTCAAGTGAATTCACTTGAGGTTATCTTGTTAGATGCAAGCTTTGGACCACCAAATGTTGGTTCGTTTCCTGATTTGTTTCCTTTCTCGTAAGCTTCTTTTTCCTTAGAAGCTTGCTCCATGTAATATGTCCAGTATACAGTTTGCTCTGCAGGTGTAATGCTATCTGCATATTCTGCAGAAAAGTTACCTTTATTAACCAAACAAAAATTAATTTTGTATAAGTTATTTAAATCATCGTTGAATAACAATTTACAAAATTGTAAAGATACAGCCGGACTTGTTGAGACAGGTAAATCTACAACAGGGGCATTTAAAGCATAAGGTGACATGACTGTTAGTAGCTTAGTCTCCACTATTCTTTCTTCAGTTGCTAGTATAGATTCGTATACCTTTTTGGTGATAACCAGTGGCATTGTTTCTACAATTTTTAAACGTTCCTCTAAGCTAAAATCTTTAAAGTATAGAGTCTTTTGATTTATAACAATACTATCTATACAAGATGCCAACTGATATGTAAACGCTAAATCCGGAGCCAAATCTATAAAGGCTATTTCATCTCGGGCTTTTATAACAGTGTGTGTAACCTGTATGTTTTCATGACTAATAGTGTTTTCGTATGTTACCTTTTCTGCTTTAGAAATAATATCTTCTAACATTATTTCCTTTTTAAATTTCTTTTTGGTTACTGGGCATTCTCCTTCTAAAGCAAGGTTCGGACTAATACAAATAGCTCGCATATTAAGTAGAAGTATAACTTTATCTATAACATTAAGGCCTTCATGTAATATCCCGGGACAAATATGTTCTATAACGTTATTTAGATGTAATAGGAATGCAGTATCGTCTACGTTATAAAGGGATTTTACAAGATCTCTATATAGCTTAGAAGGTAGCTCATTTATCCATTTCTTTTCCTTAAATCCAGTAAGCTTAACTCCATATATAAAAGCCATCTTAAACACTTACACTGGCATTATAAAAAATCTTTAGGAAGGTAAAGAAGACGGGTTTGCATCGTCAATGCTAAACCTATTAAATACAAAATTTACTTTTAATTTTTTTACGCCCTCGTCTTGGTCGTAAGAGTATTCATAACCACCCATACTGACGGGAGCACAGCCCGTAAAGTTATATATTTTTCTTATTGCATTGTTATTATTTTTGTCAAACAACACACAAGTTATATTTATTTTAACATTTTGAGTAGAGTTGGCAGCTCTAGTTGTTAAACCGTAATGCCCTACAAGCGTTATCCACGGTCTTATTACAAAATCAATAAATGACTTATTTGTTTCTAAAAATGTTAAAGTGAGCTCCTCGTATTGTTTTCTACCTTGCGCGTAGACCCCAGCAAGTAAACTACCAGAAGGACCATCTCCTGCTACTTCTGATGGTCGTTGTACTTCTACTGATTCTGAAGGAGTGCTAAAGCTTTGTGCAAATAAACAAACATTACCCGCTAAAGAAGTATTGGAATTAGCCTGAATTAAACTTAATAAAGTATCTTTAGTTGAATCTACTGACCATTTGTATTCATACCCCAACTCAGAAAAGCTTGGAGCAGCATTAGCATTAAACACCCCTGGAGTGCTTTCAAATATAACTAAAAAGTTTGACTCTAAAGGTATTTGAGTATTAGGATCCTTTAAGAAGTTTTTAAAAGCTTCTACATCAGAACCAGTTCCGTTTTTATTATCAACAGAACCAACAACTTGTGGACCTATAATTTGAGTCATTAGTTAGTTCCCTCCTCTACTGTCCAGTACTGATATGCTATAGTAGCTGAAACCTCTGCAGGAGCCCCTGTACCGGTCATATCGTAATCTTCTTCCTCTATTTTTGTAATAAAAGCACCAAGCAATTTATACACTCTAATTTCATTTAGGTTATCATCTAGCAATGAAAGCTGTATCACGTTTTGAGCAAGATCTCGGGGTTCCATATTACCCAATGATGTTGTTTGATCAAAAGTGTTTAATGTTGACGTTTCAAACAACGCCCTCAATGTATAGTCTTGAGCGCAATAAAATTTAACGTTCCAAGCTTTATTGTTTTCAAACGTTACATTGCCTGGTATTTGAAAATCTAACCCCATAAAGGTCGTTTCAATTGCATTTACTGTTTTACCCGGTAATGTTGCTGTTTTAATTAATACTAAATCGTTATTGTTACCACTATTAAGAGCATCAATACCATTCACTATAAATTGCGTGACTTTTAACTGAAAGTCTCGAGCAAGCCCACGGTTCTGTACTTCCGTGTAAAAATCTGATAATGTTTGATTGTTTACAACGCCCATATTAATTTAATGTTTCAGAAATAAAATATTGAAAACCCAAATTAACTTGTAATGTAGCTATTTCTCCTTTTGTACTTATATCATATTGTACTTGAGCTATAGTAGAAGGAAATGCTCCCACTAAAGTGTATTGTTTAATAGGGGTAAGCTCTGTTAAAGAGTTATCTGTAGAAGAATTGTTTAATAAAGATAACACTATATTAGTATCCCACCATTGAGTGTTTTGAGCAGTAGAAGAATGTTCATCAAATGTATTAACAGACCATTTTTCAAAGATATCTTTTAATACATAGTCTTTATCGCAAAAGAATTCTACTTGCCAATTACCAACTGCATCCGGATATGTAGCTTTAGAAGGTACATTGTAAGTGAAATTTCTGAATTTTACTTCATTAACTGTAATTTTGCGTTGTGGTATACTTGACGTACGCATGTAAAGAAACAAATCTTCACTTTCGCTTGGTGTATACAGTCCATTTGTAATTTCTGTGATTCTGAACAAATTAGTACGGGCAAAGCTATATTGTGCAGCTGTGTTGTAAAAATCCGTTATACCATATCGAGACATCAATAATACTTAATGTTTGGACATAAAAAAACCTCACTATTGCTAGTGAGGTTTGCTTTATAATTAAAGAATTACCCTTGATTGTATAAAGGTACTTCAGGAGAAATACCTGAATCGTAATGATTCCAGAACTGATAAGCTAGTTTAGCTGTAAACTCAACTGGTTTACCAGAACCTGTTAGATCGTACTCAGGAGCACCAAGAGCTTGAACATATACACCATATAGATAGTATGTGTTAAGAGTGTTTTGGTTTTCATCAATAAGATCTAACTGAAGCACTCTATCAATACCAGGCAACTTTAAATCGCCTGTGCTTTGATTAGCTGATGTTGGGTCTGAATTGAATACTGTATCTTGCCATTGTTCAAGTCTTGTACGGATAGTGCCGTTAAGATCGTTACGGAACTTAACGTCCCAACCTTCAGAACCTGGGTATGTAATTGTACCTGGAAGATTGAACTTTAAACCCATATAAGGTAGTTCTTGGTTAGTTACATTACGATCAGGTAACTTACCTGTCATAATGTAGACGAAATCGTCTTCGTCGAATGCACTGTTCTGATTTGAAGCATCACCGATCGAACGAATCCTTAACATGAAATCACGTTGAAATCCGCGGCTCTGTGCTACTCTGTAGAAGTCTTGTATTGTTTGTGGCATAGTATGTAATTATTTAGTGTATTAACCTACCAATTCGTTGAAGTTTTGACTTGTCTTAGTAGCATAGAAGTTTACTAAGATAAACTCTGCTGTACGAACTGGCTTGATGTAAATGTCTACTACTAATGTGTTATCATCAATAACTGTCGGGGTATTGTTAGTTGCATTACATACAATTAAGTAATCGTATAAGCCTTGAGTTGTCTTAGCTTTTTCAAATATTGGTGTAATTGTGTTAACAATACGGCTACGAGTAAATGTAGTGTTTGGTTCAAATACGAAGAACTTAACAGTCTGATTAACTGCCTTTTCTAGATATAAGAATAAACGACGTACATTGATACGATCAAAAGCTGTAGGTGTTGTTTGTAGTGTCTTTTGACCCATTACAACATAACCTTCACCTGGGAAGTAAACTAGAGGGTTTAGAGAGATATTGTAAAGTAGATCGCGTTGTTTTTGTAACGGATTAATACCAATATCACTAATACCTGTTATAATACCTCTATTTAAACCTGCTGGAGCTGTCCAGAAATAATTATTTGCATCACTTGATGTAATCATTGCTGCAGCATAACCAGAGAATGGCTGCCATACATTTTGACCTGTAAACACATCCTGGATTTGTACCCAGTTTGCATAAGCAGCTGAATAATTTGTATTAAACTGAGAATAACAGTTATTAAGCGGCCAGTAAATGTTTTGTGAGAAGTTTAAGTTAATATTGTTAAGGGTCTTATAGTTTTGACCTGTAACAAATATGTAACGTAATGGATCTGAAATAAATACATGGTCTTTACGAACTTGACTTGCAAATTGCGTAAATTGTGTTGTAATTGCATTCCAGCTATTAATTAATGTATTGCTTACTGGGTTACCGTTTGAAGCACTAAGTGCTTGAGTTTGAGCAAGTAATGTTGTATTAACAAATGTATCGTCAAATTCAGTCTGACCTGTTGTGTTAACAGAAGCCCAAATCGTTGAAAGACCTGCATCAACTGTTAAATCAACATTAACAATATCTGTATTAGCAGCAGCATTTAATACATACTGTAATTTAGCAGGTACTGAACCAATTGTCTTTGAGCTATTTAATGGAATGCTATCAGCATATGTACCGAAAGCATAAAGATTATTAGCTGTAGTAAATGTTGGGTTAGCAACGTTTAAGTAAGATGAAGCAACTGTATAGAATGTATAATCAGGATCGCTTGTTAAAGCTGCAGCCATAGTCGATAAAGTATTAGCTTTATAAACTCTGACTCTCTTTGTTGAGTTACCATTAGCGTCAAGCCAATTTGTTACTGTAGAAATATTTGGATTTACAAATACTTGTAAGTTTGGTGAAGGATTGACAACTGTTGGCATGTACAACGATTTTGGCACACCACCGTTAACGTCTTGTATTGTACGGTTAGCATATAATGAACTTGCATAACCTTCAGTTAACACATATTGTAATGTCGTTGTGTTAGGTGAGAATGGGGATGGACGTAATTTGAATAGCGATAGAATTAAGCAGTCGCCGTAACCTGAAGCAGCAATATTAAATGTAGGTATACGTTCAATGTCCTGTGACAAGCTACCGTATGTAGCTGTGTAAGGAGCTGTTGTTGTAAAACCAATGCTGTTTGTTGGTACTACTGTATACTCTGAATCAGCACCAGTAATATTTGGTTGGAAGTAAGAACTGTTAATTGACTTAACGTTTATTGCGTCATCAAAATTTGTAGCAGGATTGTTTGTTAAACTATCAGCTAAGTTTAAATAATAACCTTGGAATTGTTCGTTGATAGTTGTTTGACTTTCGTTAATAACAACTAAACCAGCTGCACCAAGATTGCTTAATACATTTGCACCAGATAGAGTAAAGCTACTTAAACCAGTATTACCTGTTGTAGCATTCCAATTAATACCACCTTGACTAATTGTTGTATACTGTTGTGGTGTTAAAGTTACTAGTGCTGGTTCCCCAAAGTAATAACCTTGAGCTGAACTTAATGGAATGTTATTTGCTAGCGCTTGTGAAGTTGTATAGACGCTTGGGTTAGAAGGAATAGCTACAACTGGAAATGCTAATGCACTATAGTTGCTTGCTGTACCAGCACCTGCATTATCACCATAAGGTAAACGAGCTGCTTTAATTGTTGGATTACCACCCGCATTAAAAAGTTGCTGTACTGAATAGTAAAAATAACGTTCTGCAGCGTTTGTAGGAGTACCGAATACAGTTTGAAAATCGCTTAAAGAAGCAAGCTCCACAATTTCATAAGTCGGTCCTTGCGATGCAAAACCGGTTACTAAAACATTAGTACCAGTTGGGGTTACTGCTATTTGGGAAAGATCAACTTCGTTAATCTGTACTCCAGGAGATTGAATGGTGCGTTGTGGCATAGTATTTAAAAGTTTCTTACTATTATTTATGTATTTTTGCCCCTAAAACCTAACACTTATTTGTATTTTTAAGTATTAGGGTCTAGTAACTGCGTGTTTAACTGTCCAAATGCAAACGTAAAAGATGATTCAATTTGACCAGATTCTCTGTAGCTATAGGTCAAGTCACCTAAAGTAGTTATAAAGGCGTTTAAGTAATCCCATTGTATTACTTTGTTATTATATTCGTCTAAACCGTATACCGTCACCCGAGTTTGATAGTTTTCAACCCCATAGAAATTGTCAGACGGTGCTAATCCATCGGCATTATATGTACCCGTGGCATTATTATTAATAACATTTAACCAATACCATAACACCCACCAATTATTGAATTGATTATCAACTGTAAAACTAACAGTTACAGCTTTGTAAGAGTTTTTAGTATAACTTGTGGTTTTTGCTGTTTGTCCACCAAACGGCAATTCTATTTCAGGTATGGTTGTTTCCGGAACAATTGTACCATGAATTGAATATTGCAAAGAATCCAGGTTTAATACATCCGTTGCTCTTGAACCGGCATCTGTTTTATTAACGCTCTTAAGTATAGAAGGTAAGTTCAAGACAAGCAGAAACTTATCTTGCCTACCTTTATTAAGTATCGATTGCTGTACAACAGTACTCATTCATTAGCTGTTAGCTTTTTCTAACGGTACATCACTAGAAGAGTTGTGCATTTCATTTATGATTTTATTAGCTAAAGACATAAATGTTTTTTCCCCTACTGGTAATTCATTCTTTTTACGTTGCGGGTTTTTTGCTATTTTCTTAAGATTTGCTAACTCTTCTTTACTACCATATTCTTTATTAGCTATTTTCTTTTTTGCATTTTTTACCTGAGCAGGGGTATATATACTGTTGTTAACATCTATAAAACCAGGTTTTGCTCTAGGCCTACGTGTTCTGCCTGGCTTTGGTTCTTCTGGTTTTGGTTCTGGCGCAGGAGCTGGCGCTGGTGCCGGTGCTGGAGCTGGAGCAGGAGCTGCACCGGATCCGCCTGACACCTTTATAAACGTCATTAAACCATTTTTGTATGTAAATTGTACTGTATTGTCTTGTTTATCAGATAAGTTAAGCACTGCACCCTTTTCAATTTCATTTTCTTCTTCCGGTGTAAGGTCAAGTACTTTAAATTTGTTTTTTACTGCTAATAAAGGTAACGAATTATACTTTTCATCGCTCACCCCAGAAAGATCTGTACCAGTCATTTTATTGATAGGTTTTACTTTTTGTTCTTTTGTTTTATCTGTTTTATCGTCTCCACCTTTACCACCAAGCGCTTTTGCTAACATAGGTAAAGCCATAGCACCTAATGGGCCACCAGCTAAAGCACCTAATGCAGCCCATGGACCGTATTTACCTATAACAGGTGCTGCTGCAGCACCTACATTTTTAACACCCTGCCAAATATCTTTACCAACAGATTTAATAGTGTCCCATACCCCTTCTTGTAGATAGTATTCTTTATAAACCCCTAGCACGTTTGCATCGTACTGTTCGTCATACTGTCTAAGCACGTCTATATTACCACCAGACTCTACATACTCTTGTAAGCCTTTACGTACTTCGTTTTTATTGGAAAGAGTGTCAACGTACTTTAAAATGTAGTCAATTTGTTCCCCTACGAATGTTTCTTCTTGTTTAGGAGCATATTGTGCAGCTAGCTGTTGTACTGCGTTTATATCGTTTCTTGCAACCGCTGCTTGTAAAGCCGTTAGTGCTTGAGGGTTTTGCTTGACGTTATTAACTAAAGCTTGAATTAAACCAGGTAACTGTTTTGGATCGGCTTCTACTGCTTTTTCTAAATCTTGAGGTGTTTGAGGAGCTTGAGCTTGAGCTGGTTGTTGCTGTTGAGCAGCAGGAGCTGGTTGAGCTGGTTGAGCTGCAGGCGCTGCAGGAGCTGCAGGAGCAGGTTGTGCTTGAGGAGCTGGAGCTGCAGGTTGTGCAGCAGAAGCAACCGGGGCTTGTGTTGGAGCAGCTGCTGGTTGAGCTTGAGGAGCTGGTTGTGCAACAGGGGTTGGAGCTGCTAATGCTTCAAAAAATGTCTTTAAATACAGTTCGTTTACAGCTTCTGTAACGTATGAAAGTTCATACTTAGTTTGTAATGCGTTCAAGCTCTTCATGTGTTAATATTTACGTAAATAGAATGTGTTTGTAATAGGATTAAATCCTATCTCTGTATCGCTTGTACTCAATCTGCGAGGCTTACCGGACTTAATTTTTTGTATATCTAAGTTATGCTTGGTTATAATATCCATAGCAGTATTGTAAGGTAATAAAGTGTTAGCTACGCTTTTTGTTTGCTTTTGTTTCTTTAATTTATCTTCTTGATGGCTATCAGTTTTTTTCTTTTTGTGCATTGCCGCCACAATATTAAAACTTTTAGCCACATCGGAGCGTCCAATTTTATTAAGACCGGCTGTAAGAGAACGGTGACGAGGCCCGCGTTTTTCTCCCACTTTCATAAAGTTTTTAAATGTAGATTCAGACTCTCTTTGCAAGCTATCTAATGAAAGCTGTTGACTCTTTTTGTTTAATACTCCTTGTACTAAACGTTCTACATCTCCAGACCTACGAAGTTCTTTAAACGCAAGGTTTTCCGGTGCAAACTCTCCGCCTTTTTCTAAACCGGCTTTCCTAAGCTCCATAAACTTCTCTTTTGTTTTTTCTGCACATTCTACATCGCATTCATCGCTTAAAGCATAGTTAATCATATCTAACATAGCTTGTTTCTTTTTATTGACAAGTGTTAAATCTATTTCTGTTTTTTCTTTTGTAGGATTTGGTTTAGCTATCCATTCATTATTTTTTAATGAATATACACCAGAAGAATGATGAGGTTCTTCTGTACTTTGTATGTAAACCTCTACATCATAACCTTTTATAGTTATATCCCGAGTGGTATTCCAGATAGTTTTCTTAGCATTAAAATAATCTTTTAATAGTTCTGGTTCTACTTGATACTCACTATAATCGGTTATAATATGTAAATCAAAGTCGCTATATTTTGTATAGTTATAATTTGCTAATGAACCAGTTAGAGTAATGTCTTCAACATCAACATCTATTTCAATACTGTCTAAAAACGCTTGAGCTATTTCTAGTAGCTTTTCTCTTATATTGGATTTGAGATGGCTATCTTCCCACACTAATGGGTTTAGCTCATTATGAAACTCAAATGTTAACTTCTCCATGTAAGTTATTACTTACATAGTTAATAAACTTTTAAACTTAAGTGTACGAGAAAATTACCAGTACTATACAAAGCATTGTGAATTTTACGCCGTAACCATCTTAATGGTTTTGTATGTAAAAAATACTTGTTAAGGATTTTAGCGTTTTGGGATTTTATCTTATCCGCTAGTGCTTTGTTTGCATTTACCCGTTCTGTATTATCTACAGCTTTAAAATCAAATATTTCAACGTTTGTAACATTTCCTTCTGTGAAGGTAACACTATACTCTGCCCAGCAGTCCCATTTACTCTCTACATCGTATCTGAAATCGTACATCCTTACTGTCCCACTATAGTTTTCATTTTCCCAATACTCTTCACCACGTTGCAGCCCGTTAAACCACCCGTTACAAGTCTGCCAACTTGCTTGTTTTAATTCTTTGTATTTTTTTATAGAGAGTTTTCCGTTTTCAACAGTATACTCGCACATGTTTTGTCCAAGATCTTTAGTTTGAAAATCCCTCGTTAGACTTAATACACAATCTTCAGATTCATACTCGTAGGAAATAATAAGCTCATTTGGGTCATACCCGACCGCTTCCATTGCATTATTAGTAGGTAGCTTATCTTTGTAGTATATTGTGTCGTAAAGTCCCATATAAAATATATAGTGTATTTTTAAAAAAA
>Ga0316231_1004926_pt1 | contig 10856 bp, 8 predicted proteins | sample TBH18027metaG_FD_206002 | JGI IMG/M metagenome (GOLD analysis project Ga0316231, IMG submission 206002) | Freshwater microbial communities from Trout Bog Lake, Wisconsin, USA - TBH18027 | ecosystem: Environmental > Aquatic > Freshwater > Lake > Hypolimnion/Profundal zone | place: USA: Wisconsin...
TTCCTGACCACGCTCAAAACGCAGCCGCTCCTCACCGATGGGGCGATGGGCTCGTATTTGTTTGAGCTCACCGGCCGGCTCTCGGAAACCAATCACGTCTACGAATCCTTTAACGTGGATCAGCCCGACCTCATCCGGCGGGTTCACCGCGATTACCTCGCCGCCGGAGCCCGCTGCCTCAAAACCAACACCTTCGGCGCCAACCGGGTCCAATTAATGCAATTCGGGTTGGCCCACCGGGAAGTTGAACTGAATCGCGCCGGCGTCACGCTCGCCCGGACCGCCGGCGCCGCGCCGGTATTCGTTCTCGCGTCCGTCGGCCCGGCGACAGGACCCTTGCTGACCCCGGCCGCGATTGCCGAGTGCTACGAAGAACAGCTGCAGAGCTTGATCGCCGCGGGCGCCGATGCGCTGCTGCTCGAAACTTTCACTTCGCAACCGCAACTCGAATTGCTCGTCGCCCTCATTCGGTCGATGCCGGACGCCCCGCCGATTATTGCGGAAATGACCTTCAGCCCGGAACTTTCACCCGCCGCGTTTGTGAAACGCATGGCCGAGATCGGCGCGGCCGTGGCCGGCGTGAATTGTTGCGCGCCGTGGGATGCGAGCGCATTTGTGGATGCGGCCCAGCCCGCGCCCCTCCCACTGGTGGTCATGCCCAATGCCGGCGGATTTCAGCGGATTGGCAACCGCTTCATGAGCTCAGTGAATCCGGAATATGTCGGCCGGCTGGCCCGCAGTTTTCTGGATCGCGGCGTGCGGTTGATCGGCGGCTGCTGCGAAATGCACCCGCCGCATATCCGCGAGATGCACAACTATCTCCGGGCCCGCCAACCCGGCGGAACCGCTGTCACAACACCCAGCCCGTCCAGCCGCTCCCCCGCCGGCAATCCGGAAAAATCCGCCAATGGCCGGTTCTCTGAAAAACTCAAAGCCGGCCAGTTCGTCGTCAGCGTCGAGATGCTGCCGCCGCGCGGCACCGACCGGAAGCTGGCCGAATCTAAAATTGATTTTCTGCAGCAACTTGCCAACAGCGGCCTGGCGGACGCCGTGGATTTCACCGATGGTTCACGGGGGATTCCGTTAATGGCGCCCGGCGATTTCATTCACCTCGTCCGGACCCGGCTGGCGTGGGCCAGCGACCAGCTGGAACTGATTCCCCACTTTACCGGCCGCGATTTGAATTTGATGGGCATCCAGAGCCGGCTGATTGGCTATCACGCCAATCGGATTCATAACGTGCTCTTTATTACCGGTGATCCGCCCAAGATGTCGCCGACGTATCCGCGGTCGACGGCCGTGTTCGATCTCGATTCGGTGGCGCTCGTTCGCCTGACGCAGTCCTGCCTGAATGCGGGTGTGGATTTTGGTGGCGCGCCCCTGGGCAAACAGGCCGACCCGCGCACCCATTTCACCATCGGCACCGGGTTCGAGCCGGAAGCTGTGGATCGCCAGCGGGAACTGGACCGGCTCCGGCTAAAACTCGACAATGGCGCCGACTACGTGATGACGCAACCCGCCTTTCATCATGAACCGCTGGCCGCGCTCGCCCCCTTTCGCCAGCGATGTTCCATCCTGGTCGGCGTCATGGTTCTGACCGGGTTTGACCAAGCCCGGCGGCTCGCGCAGGTGCCCGGAGTCGTTCTGCCCGATGCGATTTTGCAGCGGCTCGCCGCTAAATCTGAACCGGCCGACCAGGCAAAAATCGGCCAGGAGATTGCCGCTGAACAAGTCCGGTGGGTGCGCCAGGAAGGCTGGAGTGGACTCTATCTGATGGCGCCCGGCTCAACCGCCGGCATCCCGCCCATCCTGCAAGCCGGTTTATGTTAAGGAACGGCGGAGCGGGTGACCGAAGGCGATCTGCATTTTGCCCATGAAATCACTGAAAGGCCAACTCCTCCTTGATGGCGGCAAGTTAGCCGGTTCAGAGTTCCACCATACCGTGGTGCTCATTTGCGAACACGATCCAGACGGCGCCTTGGGTCTCGTGTTGAACCGGGTCAGCGGCCAGACCATGGAGGAGTCGCTGCTGTCGGTGCCGCTCCCGGAAGCTGTGCAAGAATTACCCCTCTTTCTGGGGGGACCGGTCCGGCCACAGGCGCTAAATTGCCTCATTCAGGGACCGGCCGACACGGGCGAACCAACCGCTGCGCACGTCCTCCCCGGCCTGCGCCTCACTCATAACCTGGACGAGTTATTGGAACCGACCGGAGATTTTTTGTCCTTTCAGCAGATCAAGTTCTTTGCCGGCTATGCGGGTTGGAGTCCCGGTCAACTGGATGCCGAAATGCAAGACGCGGCCTGGCTAACCCACCCGGCTTCCCTGGAACTCGTCTTTCATCCGCAGCCGGCCGCACTGTGGAAGTTGATTCTTCGCGGGAAAGGACCCAAGTACCAGCTCCTCGCGGAAGTCCCCGACGATCTTTCCCACAACTGAATGGCATGGTTCCATTCCGAGTATGGCGGGCTGTCCCTAGCACGCCACTGTTCGGAATGAAATGATGCTTTGATCCTGACTGAATTGCCTCAGAGCGTGTTTTAAAATTAGCAGAACGGGCGTCTCCCCCGTTTGTTTTCCATGCACTTCCGAATATACGGGCAAGACGCCCGTTTCACTTTTTCTCGCGACCGCTCGCGTAGTAATCGATCTGCTGGCAAATGCGGTGGAGAACATTCACGTCGCGCTGCTCCAACGGCGCCCGCCCTAACACCCGGCGCAGCGACCGGAGAAACGATTCGGCATCCCCTTGATGCGGCCGGAACCCGACTTTCGCCAGCGAGACGGACATGTGTTGGAGCAATGATTCCAATTCGTGAACCGTCGCCAGGTTTTGGCGCGGCACGGGCACATCGCCGAGGCTGGCGACGTAAATCTCATAGGCGAAGATCATCACCGCTTGCGCCAGGTTGAGCGACGGATGCTCGGAAGCTTGCGGGACACTGGCGACTTCCTGGCACTGGCGCAATTCCGCATCACTCAAGCCGGCTTCCTCCCGGCCGAACACCAACCCCACCCGGTGTTTTTGCGCCAAGGACGCAATCTTGGCGGCCGCTTCCCGGCACGTCTGAACCTGCGGAAATTGCGCCCGGCGCTTCCGATGCGTGGTGCCAATCAGCCACTGCAGGCCGGCCGTGGCCTCCGCCCAAGTCGGCACAACACGGGCGCGTTCGAGCAGATCGCCCGCCCCATGGCCCATCATCGTGGCCTGGAGGCTGGTCTTGAAGTCGACGCCGTTGACGACGACCAAGTCTGCTAGGCCCATGGTCTTCATCGCGCGCGCGGCGGAGCCGACATTGCCGGCCGTGGCCGGCTCGACCAAAATGATGGTGACATTGGCGAGATTCGGCAGCGCGCCAAAAGTAAGGACTGGCTCCGGATGGGTTTCGTGTGGTTTACGCATGGTTATGGTTGCACAGGCATCTTGCCTGTCGGTTGAACAGGCGTCCCGCCTGTGCTGTCATTAATTTTCGAAGATGACAGGCGAGACGCCTGTCCAACGCCGACTCGATATTCTCCGATTCTTAGTCCGGCAGCTTGTGGATTTCCGCGAATATACGCACTAAATTTCTCCAACGCGTGTTCGTCGCGGACGATGTGATCGAATGATTCATCCTGCCAAAGCTTGCCAATTTGGCCCAGAGCATGATTCACGCTTTTTGCTGTAAACGATTTCCAAGCGTGAAGGATGGCCGAGAGTTCCTGCGCGCCACAGGGAGTCACAAGCGCATGCACGTGATTCGGCATGATGACATAGTCGCCGAGGAAATACCGGTCACCGTTAAAGTGAAGCATCGCAGCTTCGACCATTGTCGCGAGCGCTGGTTGGCGGAGCATGCATTGCCCATAGCCCTGATCAAGCCATTGGTAGAACTGCTCTGGAAATTCTGGCTTCGGTTGGAGCGCTTCCCATTGACGCAGGAGATCCACGGGAACGGAATCCGCGAGCCGGAACGTGACGAAATAGGTACAGCCAGTCTGTCGCCAATGGGGCATTTCCCGTCGTGAGATTGGGACGGTTGACTGCCAATCAAATGCATGGAACTGATCAGCCTGTTGCACAGGAGTCCCGCCTGTTGCTTCATTTATTTTGACGGGTGACAGGCGAGACACCTGTCCAACAACCGGCAACAGGCTGGAAGCCCGTTCAACAGACGTTTCGAGCATAATCGTCACCGGCCCGTCATTCACCAGCTCGACTTCCATCAGCGCCGCAAACCGGCCTTCGGCAACCGGCAGGCGGGTCGCTGCCCGCAGGCGTGCCATAAAATCATGGTACAGCACTTCGGCTTCCGCCGGTGGCATGGCTGTCGAGAAACTGGGGCGCGTCCCTTTTTCAAGCACACCGTACAGCGTAAATTGCGAAACAATCAGCAAGCCGCCGCCGATATCGGTCACACTCCGGTTCATCTTGCCGGCGGCATCGGGAAAAATGCGGAGGGCCAACAGTTTATGGATCAGCCAGTCTGCCGCTGCCGGCGTGTCAGACTTGCCGATACCCAGCAGGACGAGCAGACCGCGCTCAATCGCACCGAGCGTCTGACCGTCCACGCGCACGGCCGCGCGGGTCACGCGTTGGACAACGGCTTTCATGATTCCGGATCGAGGAGCCGGTGCCGCGCGACCACAATCGCAACCACCCCCGCCACCATGACCACTCCCATTAACGAGCCGGTAAAAATCAGTCGCCGAATCGGGTTGGTAGCCACCGGCGCAATGACAACCGCCGGGGCAGTGAAACCAGCGTAAATCAGCCGGTGATCGCTTGCGACACCCGCCGCCGGCCCCTCATAAATATGCGCACTCCCGGTCACAAAATCATTCGACAGGCTCGGGCTGGCCAGCAAGTAATCCAGCCGGCTCCAGTCGCTGTGGAATCGCCATAAATGAGTCCCCGTGTACCCCTTGCCGGTCTGACACGGCAACGCGAACAATGCGAAGGGCGGTTCCCCGATGACAGTTTTGATCGGTAAAGTCTCTGGCGTATCGTTGAAATCCCCCAGCGCGAGAAGCTTCGTCGCGGGATTACTTTTGAAAATACCGTTGAGATGCACCCGCAGGAGTTTGGCTTCTTCGAGCCGCATCACCGCCTGATCACCCAATTCAATGGTCCGCTTGGACTTCAGGTGCACAACAATCGCGCGGAAGGAATAACGGTTATTAACCTGGACGACCACGTCCAAAATGCCCCGGCCGATGGGGGTTACCTGATCGTTAAGCCGGTACGTATAATCGGTCCGGGAGTGGCGTTCCGCGATCGGGAAACGCGACAGCAAACAGACCCGCCGATCACGGTCGGCACCCTGTAAGTATTCGACAAAGGGATACACCACACCCTTGCCGGTTAAGCCGGCGCGCAATTCCGCCAAATCGTCCGGGGTCCCGATTTCCTCGAGACCGAGCACATCCGGATGGACGCTGGCAATAACGTTGAGGACGGCATCTTTTTCGGCCTGCGGCTTGGGCTGGTTGAGTGTTCCCTGGCGTTCAATGGAATTCCAGTTCTCGATGTTGTACGATCCCACCACAAAGGTGGTGCTGGTTTGCGCCGATCCGTGGCCGACCAGCAGCAGGGTCAGCCCGGCGAGGGAGAAAAATTTTCCTAGACGGAGTTTGGAAAATAGTGGAACGGGCGTCCCGCCCGTTTGATGGATCTGAATACCAAACAGACAGGCGGGACGCCTGTCCAACTGCTGGTAAACGGGCGACCCTTCGACAAGCTCAGGGTCCCGAGCATCGTCGAGGGAGACGCCCGTTCTACTATCCAAATTCGCTCGCCGGATCGTCATTTCGATTTTCGTTTCTGGCGCAGCAGCCACCGGTACAGCTCGGGATTATTGTAGGTGGCCGTCCAGGAATCATGGTTGGCATTGGGATACGTCGTAAATTTCACGTTTCCCCCACTCTGGCGGAGCGCCCCGACCATTTCGACTGACCGGGCATACTCCACAACGCTATCTTTCTTGCCATGAAACACCCAAGTCGGAAGATGCTTGAGACGCGAGACCAGCCACCAATGGCCGCCGCCACAGATCGGGACGATCGCCGCAAATCGGTCCGGGTATTCCAACGCCAATGACCAGGTCCCAAATCCGCCCATGCTCAGACCGGTCACCCACACGCGCTGCTTGTCCACCCGATACCGGCGTTCAATGTCATCGAGCAACGCGGCCAGCACATCCGGACGCCACCAGTCATCCGCCGGGCACTGTGGCGCCACGACGATGAATGAAAATTCGCGGCCCTGCGCGATTAATTTCAGTGGGCCGTGAACCTTGACCGCGTCCAGATTATCACCGCGCTCCCCGGCGCCGTGCAGGAACAGCAGGAGCGGCCATTTCTTTTTCGGCTGCCCGGCATAATCCTTCGGCAGCGCCAGCCAATACCGGCTGGTAATGGTTTTTGTGATTTTGCGGTGGAGTGTCTGGCTGGTTTGTTTCATCCGAACCTGTAATGTTTGCGGACTGGCTGCAACACCTTCCACGTACAGGACAAGCCCACGGGAAAGGTGACGAAGTCGCCCTTGGTGATGGAGACGGGCACTCCCCCAGCCGGCGTCACAATCACGGCGCCGGCCAGGAAGTAACACCGCTCCGGTTCGTCGTAATGCCAGGGAAATTCCGAGATTTCCTTTTCCCAGATGTCCCACTGCCGAACGCCCAGCCGCTGAAGCCATTCAGCGCTCGGTTCATGCTGGATTTCGATCTGGCTCATACAGGGATTCTAGCAGTTTCCGGAGTTCTGTCAGCTTATCTTCCGGACGGGTTTTCGTGAACCGGGGGAATTTCCCACCCACCTGGAAGAGTTGGCCGCGCTGACTCAGCATGATCTTATCAGCCTTCGTCTCGACGACGTCAACGTGAGCCTGGGCCGCCAGGATTTTGGTCTCCGCACACAGGAGCAGTAACCGGACTTCGCGAGGCAGCTTCCCATACCGGTCACGGAATTCGCGGCGCAATTCTTCAACCTCGGCCGCCTCGACGACCCCGGCAATCTTCCGGTACGCCTGAATCCGGAGCCGATTCTCTTTGATATATCCGGCCGGGATCCGGGCGAGGGAGTCGCTGTAGTGACCGCCGTCTCGGCGGTCGTCGTTGGACTCGGCAGGGCCGCCAGTGACGGCGGCCACTACTCCGGTCACCAGAAAATCCAACTTCATGGTAACCGGCGCGATGCGTTTTGGCTTTTCGCCCTTGAGACGGCTGACGCTTTCCTTGAGCAACTGGCAGTAGAGATCAAAGCCAATGGCGGTGATATGGCCGCTTTGTTCCGCGCCGAGGATGTTGCCGGCGCCGCGAATTTCCAGGTCGCGCATCGCAATTTTGAATCCGCTGCCCAACGAGCTGTACTGCTTGATGGCACTGATGCGTTTCCGGGCAGTCTGAATCAGTTGCATGTGGCGCGGAATCAGAATGTAGGCGTAGGCCTGGTGCTTGTACCGGCCGACCCGGCCCCGCAGTTGGTAGAGATCGGCCAGACCGAACCGGTCGGCCCGGTCGATAATGATGGTGTTGGCATTGGGAATATCGAGGCCGCTTTCGATGATCGTGGTGCAAACCAGCACATCAGTGTGGCCGTTGACAAACCGGTGCATGACGGTTTCCAATTCGTCATCGCTCATCTGGCCGTGTCCCACGTCAATTCGGATTGATTTAGTAGAACGGGCGTCCCGCCCGTTTGTGTCGGTCTTTGCAAACGGGCGGGACGCCCGTTCCACTATTCCACCTTCCATTAATGTCCGCAGTCGCTCCGCCACGGCATCAATGCTTTTCACGCGGTTATGGAGAAAATAGATTTGGCCACCCCGATTGATCTCGCGTTGAATGGCTTGTTTGATGAGCCGTTCATCGTAGGGCGCGATGATGGTTTCCACCGGCAACCGATCCACGGGCGGAGTCTCGATCGTGCTCATGTCGCGGGCGCCCGTCAACGCCATGTACAACGTGCGGGGAATGGGCGTGGCGCTGAGCGTGATCACATCCACGAGCTTGCGGAGCTGCTTGAACTTTTCCTTATGCAACACGCCAAACCGCTGTTCCTCGTCAATGACCACCAGCCCGAGGTTCTTGAATTGAACATCCGTCGACAGCAACCGGTGCGTCCCAATCACAATGTCCACACCCCCCTCCCCCAGCAGCTGCACCACCTTCTTCGCCTCGGCCGGCGTGCGGAACCGCGATAACATTTCCACCTTGATCGGATAACCGGCCATTCGTTCGCGGAAAGTATTCCAGTGCTGTTCCGCCAAGACGGTGGTCGGACAAAGCACCGCCACCTGCATTCCATCCATCACCGCTTTGAACGCCGCGCGAATCGCCACCTCCGTTTTGCCGTAGCCGACATCACCACAAACCAGCCGGTCCATCGGCTTTTTCGCTTCCATATCAGCTTTCATCTCTGCAATCGACGTTAGCTGGTCGGGGGTCTCGTCGTAGGGAAACGCCGCCTCAAACTCGCGCTGCCACGACGTATCTGGCGGAAAGGCGTGGCCTTCCAGCGTCGCGCGCGCCGCGTGAATTTCGAGCAGCTCGCTCGCAAGATCCATGATCGAGCGTTCCGCTGAAAACTTCTGGCGCTGCCACAATGCCCCGCCGATCTCGTGCAACTTCGGGACGCGCTTGCCGGCCCCGATGTATTTGCTGACGAGATGTGCCTGGTCCACCGGGACGTAGAGCCGGGCTTCGTTCGCGTATTCAATGGCCAGCACCTCCTGCCGGCTCGTCTGCGGAACGGCCGGGGCAGTCACCCCGTGGCCCGGCGGTGCCGCGGCCGCCGCACTCACATTCATGGCGATGGTTTTTAGCCCGAGATATTTCCCGATGCCATGCTGGAGATGGACCACATAATCGCCCGCTTCAATCTCACTCCAATTGGCGATCGGCGCGGAAGCTGCATGGAGTTTCTGGCGCGGCCGGGCCGGCTTATAGCGCCCAAAGATTTCCGAATCGGTTACCACTGCCAACTTCGCGTCCGCCCACAAGAAACCCCGGCTCAGATAACCCAGTGCAACACTCAACTTGTCATTCTGAGCGGAGCGAAGAATCTCTGCCGTTTGGCCAGTACGACTGAGACCCTTCGCTTCGCTCAGGGTGACAGGCTGATTGGTGAACTCCTCCCAAAGTTCCTCAAAGCGCTGGCGTTCACCGTCCGTGCTGCACAGGACATGCACCCGGTAATCCTCAGCAGCCCACCGCTGCATTTGGACAAAAAATTGTTGGCGCATGGTCTCGGCGAGTTCTGGCACCGGGGCTCGCGTATCGAGCGGCCGGAACGCATCGAGCGAAGCCAACCGCAAATTGAAATAACCCGCTGGCGGGTCGAGCGCGATCGCTTCCGTGAGATGCACCCGCGCAAGCCTGCTCGCCAGGGTGTGGTGCCACGGCACAAAGAACCGGTCGCCGGCCGGGATCTGGCGCGCATACTGGTCGGCTGCCAGGAGGAGATTCTCGGGCTCCACCAGCACCAGGAGGGTATGGGCCGGCACCAAATCCACCAGCGGGGACACCGGGGCGCTGGACTGCTTGAGCAGCCCCAACTCGCCTGCGGGAGAGACGTCGAGTGCCTCGAGTTTCGCCCTGGTCTGCTGCGACCCCGGATCGAAACTGCGGATGGATTCAATTTCGTCGCCCGCCAGTTCCACGCGGATCGGCGCATCGCGGTCGAGTGGGAAGAAGTCCACAATGCCGCCGCGCACCGCCATTTCGCCGCGTTCGGTGACCTGGAATTCCGGGTGATAGCCGAGCGCAACCAGCCGGTCTGAAAACTCCTGGAGATCAAGGCGCTGGCCCACCGCCAACGGAAACCGCAGAGCGGAAAATTGTTCCGGTGCAAAGGTCCGTTGCAGGAGCGCTTGCACAGAGGCCACGATTACTACCGGCGGCAGACGGCCCGGCGGTCCGTCCCTACCAGGAATGGCCGTTGGTAGGGCGCGACCGCCGGGCGCGCCGTCCGTGAGTGAGCTCAGTACCTTCAACCGGTCGGCAATCGTCGCCGCGTGCGGGAGTTGATCCTCGTGCGGCAAGGTCTCCCACGCCGGATAGAACTGGGCGGCTGGCAGGAATGTTTGCAGATCATTGAAAAAAGCTTCCTGGGATTTCAGACCGTCCGTGATCACCAGGATCGGGCGATTGGAAATTTGGGCAAGCAACGCGGTAATAAAGGGATTGCCAGCGTCGGCCAGGGAATTTAAAGACAAAAAGTCCCCTGCATCGAGTCGCCGTTTTAGGGGGGGGATGACCGGCGACTCCAGCACGGCCGCAAACAGAGGTGCACTCTTCAAATTGGCTGTCCAGACTATAGCATTGGTTTTCCGGTTGCGCGATGGCGAGTTTGGTGAGAAGTAAAACAAGTACCATTATGCAAACTACATCTGTTTCTGAAATTGTCCCGGTGCTGCAGACGGCGATCGGGCCGGTAATTTTGATCTCGGGCACCGGGCTGCTGCTGCTGACCATGACCAATCGACTGGGACGGGCGATTGATCGGGCCCGAATTTTGTCCCGCGAGTTAACCCCCGTCCAGCCAGATGTGGTCCGCGTGCGGATTCAGGCACAACTGGACATTCTTTGGCGGCGCGCGAAACTGATTCGTTTGGCAATTGCCTTGGCGGCCGGCAGCGCGTTGCTGGCGGCGGTCTTGATCGTCCTGTTATTTGTGGCGGCGTTGTTACAACTGCACAGCGCGGTCGAGATCGAGCTCCTGTTCATCCTCTGCGTTGCCAGCCTCGGGGGTTCACTGGCGGTTTTCATTCACGATATCAATCAATCCCTCGCGGCTTTGCGCCTCGAACTTGACATCAACCATTGAGTCCCACTGCACTAACACCGATGAAATTACAAGATCAGATCGGTCTCGGCCG
>Ga0316231_1004931_pt1 | contig 10853 bp, 11 predicted proteins | sample TBH18027metaG_FD_206002 | JGI IMG/M metagenome (GOLD analysis project Ga0316231, IMG submission 206002) | Freshwater microbial communities from Trout Bog Lake, Wisconsin, USA - TBH18027 | ecosystem: Environmental > Aquatic > Freshwater > Lake > Hypolimnion/Profundal zone | place: USA: Wisconsin...
AGCCTACAGCAGGTTTTCCAGCCCGTAGATGAGCTTACCTGATCCTTCAAGAGATACGATCCGGCGGATGGCATGGATGACGCCGGGCATGAACGACGCTCGGTCGATAGAGTCGTGCCGGATGGTCAGGGTTTGGCCCGGACCGCCGAAGATCACCATCTGCGATGCGACGAAACCAGGCAGGCGAACCGAGTGTACCGGAACATCGCCCGCGGCCTTGCCGCCTCGCGAGCCGGGGATCTTCTCGAATGCGCCGGCAGGCAATTCGATGGGTTTGGCATCCATGCGCCCTTGCGCGATCATCTCGGCGGTCAGCGCCGCGGTGCCGGACGGCGCATCGAGCTTCTTTTCGTGATGCATCTCAATGACTTCAGCGTCGGGGAAGTACTGGGCGGCTTCTTTGGCGAAACGCATCATCAGAACCGCACCGAGAGCGAAATTCGGCGCGATGAGGCAGGGCGTGGAGTTGTTTTGGCAGAGCGCTTCGACTTCTTCTCGATCGGCTGCCGAAATGCCGGTGGTCCCCACAACCGGCGCCACTCGATGTGCCAGCGCGGTGCGGATGTTGCCCATTGCGGCATCGGGTACGGTGAAATCGACCATGACCTGGGGCTTAGTGGTCGCGATGGCGCGGGCCAGATCGTCACCGATGTCCACCAGACCTACGACTTCGATTCCATGGGCGTCGTTTACCGCCCTGACCACTTCCTGGCCCATGCGGCCCTTTGCGCCGCTGACCAACACTGTTATCGCCACTTGCCAGATCCTCGCTTTGTCTATTCGTCGCTGTCGTCTTCGTCATCGGGGCCGCATGACGCCGCGATCCTGTCGTCTTCGTCGAACGGTCCCACCTGAGCCATCGTAAACGTGTCCACATTCAGGATCTCGGATGCGACCGCCCGAATGTCGTCTGGCGTCACGGCCTGAATCTTTTCCATGATCTCTTCGAATGGAATAACGCGGTCGAAGAGAATCTCATCCTTGCCCAGCCGGTTCATGCGGTTGGACATGCTCTCTTCGGCCATCATGAGTCCTGCTCGTACCTGATTCTTCGCACGCAACAGCTCGTCGGCGGTCACATTCTCGTTACAGATCTTCGCGCATTGCTGGGTCATGATTTCTATCACTTCCGTTGCAGACTGCGGACTGGTTCCGGCGTAGATAGCGAATAAGCCGCCCTCAATGTAACCGGCGGCATAAGTGCCGACGGAATAGGCCAGACCGCGCTTTTCACGGATCTCCTGGAATAGCCGGCTGGACATCCCGCCGCCCAGGATGATATCAAGCAGAGAGATCGGATACTTGCGATCGTCGAAAATAGAGTACGCCGGCGCTCCCAGCACAAGCTGGATTTGCTCGACAGGTTTCGATACGAATTTTTGGGCTACCACCGGAGTTGGCGGCCGTCTGGGGTCGCGCCATTGATCTTGCTGGCCCCGCAGATGGCCGAAACGCCCGGCGACGAAGTCGACGATCTGCTTGTGCTCGAGGTTGCCGGCGGCGGAGATGACGATGGTGTCCGGGCTGTATTTCTGCGATACATAGTCGATCAGATGAGCTTGCTCAAGTGCGGATACCGTCTCGGCAACGCCGATTACCGAGCGGCCCAGGTTGTGGGTGGGCCAGATGGCATCGTAGAACACCTCATGAACAAGGTCGTCGGGCTGATCCTCGTGACGCTTGATTTCCTCGAGGATGACATTCTTTTCGCGGGCGAGTTCGGTGGGGTCGAAGACGGATTCCAGGAACATGTCGGCCAGAATGTCCAGGCACTCCGGGATATATTCGCTTAAAACCTTGGCGTAATAGGACGTATATTCCTTGTCCGTAAACGCATTCAAGTATCCGCCGAGCCGGTCCATATCGTCCGCGATCTGCTGCGCGGTCCTACGATGAGTACCTTTGAAGAGCATGTGCTCGATAACGTGAGAGATTCCCTGCGTCTCAGCGTTTTCGTCGCAAGCTCCAACCCCTACCCAAATCCCAATCGACGCCGACTGCACGTACTCAATGCGCTCGGTAACGATCCTGACCCCATTCGGGAGCCGGTCCCGTTCAAGCATAGTATATGTCCCTCGTAACGGAGCATTATACCTCAGGGCGCCTGAAGCAATACGTGACCATTTATCGGCGACGTGCTACAATAGTTCGAGTTCAAGAAGGGAGGAAGCCATGACGCTGCACATCGAGTTCGCCCCGCAAACCGAAGCCTGGATCAACGCCGAGGCACAGCATCGGAGCCTGTTACCAGTTGACCTTGTCCGCCGAGTAATCGAGGAGCGTGCGGCCAATTCCGCCCCCGCGAATCACCCGCCACCTGTCGTCGACGCCGGGAATATAGCTGCCATCGCCTATCTGGACCGCAAACTTAAAGAAGATGCGACGGACGATCCAGAGGAGATTCGCAAGGCCGACGAAGAATTGGATGAGCTTAGGCGCAATCTGAATGCGAATCGCGCCGCTAGCGGGAAGAGGCTCGTGTTTTCGTGACGCGCCATATCGTGCTCGACTCATCCCCTTTGAGCGCTCTCGCGTTGCCGGCAAAAAGCACAGGGGCCGTCGCCATCGCGCGATGGAGCCGGGTGTGTCTCGCGGCAGGACATCGCATCTATATTCCCGAAGTGATCGATTACGAACTGCGTCGCGAACTTCTGCGCGTGGATAAATCCGCGAGTACTGCCGAGCTAGACGGGCTGAAGCTCCTATTCAAGTACCTTCCGATCACGACTGCGGCCATGCTGCGCGCCGCTGAACTTTGGGCCTCATCGCGCCGTCTTGGGCTTCCAACAGGCGATCCCAAATAACTCGACATCGACGTGATTCTCGCGGCGCAAGCGCTGACTTTGGCAGTTCCCGTCTCCGAAATCATCGTCGCCAATGACAACGTCGGTCACCTCTCACGTTTTGTGAACTTGAATTCCGTTGGTAGCGACGCGCCAGCAAAGCGCAAACGGACTTGGTCTGGCTCCAATAGTTGCCGCCCTCAAGGCCCAAGAGATCGAACCCCTGTTTGATTTACTGCCGGAGACACCGGCGATCTATCAGCAGTGGCGCGCTCTGGTGGACCATTACGCCGTTTGCGGGAAGCAAGTACACGATACTCGCCTGGTCGCCGTGATGCTTGTGCATGGAGTGACGCACTTGCTTACGCTTTACGGGACAGACTTTCGACGATTTTCCGATATTATAGTCGTCGAGCCATAACAACCGATCACATCGCAAGGGCCGAGGCCAGAACCGGCTGAACGTCGTCATCACGCCCTAGGCTCAGCGCGCTATCGACTTTCGCATTGACAAATTATGGTGAAACATACATAATACAGTATGCGTCTTGACAACGTGAAGCCAGTCGAATGGGTCGGGTCGAGCTACAAGGACTTCAGAGCCTTTCCCGATCTGGTGCAGGACGTGATGGGCTTTGCCCTTTATCAGGCGCAAATCGGGGGATTGCACCAGCATGCTAAGCCCTTAAAGGGCTTCGGCGGCAGTGGTGTCGTCGAGATTGTTGAGGATCATCAAGGGGACTCCTACCGAGCTGTTTACACAGTGAAATTCGGGAGCGCCGTGTATGTCCTGCATGCGTTTCAGAAGAAGTCCAGGACGGGAATTAAGACGCCGCAGGAAGATATCGAACTGGTGCGGCGACGTCTGAAGGTCGCCGAAAACGATCACGATTTGCGAAAGTGAGCAATTGTATGAGCGAAGAGAACGATAGCGTCATAAAGTATGGCACAGGCAATATATTTGCGGATCTTGGCTTTCCTGATGCCGACACGCATTTACTTAAAGCCCAACTTGTAACTCGAATCCAGAATATCCTCCAAGATCGCAAGCTGACTCAGGTGGAGGCGGGCCGCATAATGGGCATAAGCCAGCCCGATATTTCTCGGATGCTCCGAGGGCAGTTTCGGGACCTGTCGGTTGAGCGAATAATGCGATTGCTGACCCGTCTCGGTTGCGATGTGGATATCGTGGTAAAGCCGCAAGGTAGTCAGCCACCCTACGCTGCCATTCATTTGGAAGCCGTTGCCGGTTGATGGTTTCGGTCATTCTCTGTCGGCAGTTGGCGAGCCACCGAAATCCGCATGCCCATGGCGTGCAGCACATTGTCTAGTTTTGACGGTCGTGGAGGGACTGCAATGGCGTATATGCGAGGCGACTATTATCTTTGGTCGGATGAGGATAACATTCACATTTGGTCGCGGGATGGTTATGATGGCTGGGAAGAAACTATTTGGGCGCAAGACGACGAGCCGCCATACAACCGAAGAACGGGTTTCGAGAATGCGAGCAGCGTAATTGATAACGCTCGTGATTGCGGGAATTTCGGAGGAAAAGCGTTAGACGAGATGGCAGATGCTCTGAAGGCTGCACTGCGACAATTCGAAGAGAGAGGTTAGTTAGATGTGTAGGTACCGGCGATATGCCGCATCCCGGTGGACACCTGCACATGCCGGCTTTCTCATCCCGCGAGCGCAAACTTCGTGAGCGCGGTCAACACATCGGCAGGGGTGCTTAGCAGCATGGCGGAGGCATTGGGGTTGGCGTCGGCCGCGATGCCCAGGCGGTAGAAGATCTTGTCGAAGATGTCTTCGGGGATATTGAGCGCCGGGGTAAGCCGCACGACCCGCTTCGAGCTCAGACTCAGGTTGGCCTGCACTCCGTGCATGTGCAGAGTCCTCAGCCCAAGCACTCCGCTGAACTCGCCGATTAGCTCGTTCATTCCCGGAATGCTTATGGGCGATACCGGGTGAAACTGCAATGCGAGCAGCAGACCTTTGCCTCGAACCTGTTCGAGGAGCTTGGGATGGCTTTGCTGCAGCGCTTGAAGTCGCGACAGGCCAATGGCGCCGAGGCGCTTGGCTCGCGCCGGCAGGTCATCATCCACCAGGATCTCCAGCGACTTGAGACCGACCGCCATGGACAGCGAGTTGCCGCCAAAAGTGTTCGAGTGCCTCTTGCAATTCATGCCGGAGAGCATCGCGGCGAAGATGTCGCGGCGCGCGATGGTCGCCCCGATAGGCGTTAAGCCTCCGCCAAGCGGTTTGGCAAGAGTGATGATATCGGGTTCGAGGCCGTCGGCAATCGACGCAAACCACTCCCCGCAACGGCCTAGACCGGTCTGAATCTCGTCGGCCACCACCGTTATGCCGTGGCGCGAGCAGATCTCGCCGATCAGCTTCAAATACCCTGGCGGGGGAATAATGACGCCAGCCTCGCCCTGTACCGGTTCGATAAATACCGCTGCAATCCGATCCGGTCCTTCGGCCTTGACGGCCTTCGTGAACGCGCTCGGGTCGCCGAACGGCACTGTCACAACTCCGGGCATCAATGGCCGGAACGGGTCTTGATATTCCGCATTGGGTGTTAACGAAAGTGGAGCGTATGTCTTGCCATGATAGGCGCCCCGAAAGTTGATGATCTTTGTAGCCCTGGGTCTGGCCATGCGCGCAAACTTGATGGCAGTCTCGATTGCCTCGGCGCCGCTGTTCGAGAAGAACACGCGCGAGTCGGCATGCGACGGCGCCGCTTGCGCGAGAAGCGCGATCAGATTATGCTCCAGCGCCGCGCGCCATGGCGATGCCGCCTGCTGAGGCAGACCCGGCGAAAGGCTGCGCTCCAGGTACTGCTGGACAAACTCCACAAGAGGTGGATAGCGGTCGCCGAACGGCAACGCCGAATAGCCTCCGGCGTTTACCCTTCGGACTCCGCGCTCATCTTCGTATTCCCACGGATTGACCGCCTTGAACGGGCCCACGACTCCGCTGAGCTGCAAAACCCGGATCAGGTCGGTATTGCCGAAACCGATCTCTGACGCCAGAACGTCGCGAGCGGCCAACCGGTCTTCGAGCACCTCGGAGGCGCGTATGGGAAGCTTGAACTTCTCGGAGTGATTTGTCATTGAAAAACTTACCCCGTGGTCTGCCTCGGACCAGCGCGTATCTGGCCCAGCGGGGCACCCCGCACTGAAGTACGGGGCTAGGGTTGGGGGATTGTCCCTCCGGGACATGATATCAGGTGTTCGGTTGATGGGCATGCGGCCCATGTCACAGGCACACCTGATCAAATGCCTCGGAGAGGCAATCTTCCGACACTAGCCCTGTACTTCAGTGCAGGGTGTCCTGCCTGCCGGTCGATTATTCGATCTCGTCGTCCGGGATGTCGAAGTTGGCCCAGACGTTCTGAACATCGTCGTGCTCCTCGAGCAGGTCCATCAAGCGCAGCACCTGCTTGGCTTCCTGACCGCTGATCTGCACGGTATTCACCGGGAGCATCTGTCGTTCGGCGGACGAGTACTTGATATTCTTTGCTTCGAGGGCTTGCTGAACGGCGATAAGATCGCCAGGCGCCGTGGTAAGCTCGAATCCGCCTTCCTCGGACGGCTGTACGTCCTCCGCGCCGGCGTCGAGCGCCAGTTCCATGAGGGCGTCCTCATCGGTGACGCCTTCATCGATCAGGATGATTCCCTTGGCATCGAATAGATACGAAACACTGCCTGATTCTCCCAGGCGGCCACCGGTCTTGGTGAAGAAGGAACGGACGTCGGAAACCGTTCGCTGCTTGTTGTCGGTCATGCACTCGACCAGCACGGCGACTCCGCCTGAGCCATAACCCTCGTAGGTGATCTCGTCGTAATTGGCGCCGTCGACTTCTCCGGAGCCGCGCTGGATTGCGCGTTTGATGTTGTCCGCGGGCATCGATGCATCGCGAGCCTTTTGTATTGCGTAGCGAAGGCGAATGTTAACATCCGGATTGCCGCCGCCGTTGCGAGCGGCAACAATGATATCGCGCGCCAATCGGGTAAAGGTCTTGCCCCGCTCAGCGTCCATTTTGCCTTTTTTCAGGCGTATATTATGCCATTTAGAGTGGCCGGACATGGGTGAATAGTGCTCCTTTGGATATTAAATTCTAGCCGCTTGCGAGGGTGGATGTCAAGGAGCGCTTTCTGGCCGAAATTGCTCAGGGCTGTTAGACAGTCGAACTCGATCGGCGTGTGGCGTCGGAGATCCCCAGAATGAATTCTGGGGTTAGGGTTGGCAGATAGTCCCTGCGGGACATGAGATCGCGTGTCTGAAATCCCGATCTTCTCCCCCATTATTGGGGGCCGGGGGGCTATCTACTTAAATGTCCCAAAGGGACTATCTTCCAACCATAACCGCGGAATTCATTCCGTGGACTCCGATGTCTCATGACTGTGAACAATGACTTTCTATCCGCGCTTCTACTTGACCCCCAATAGCTCGACATCGAAGACGAGTGTGGCGTTCGGAGGGATAATTCCGCCCGCGCCGCGTGCGCCGTATCCCAGATGCCCGGGGACAGTCAGGATTCTGCGTCCCCCGATCTTCATCGTCGCGACACCCTCGTCCCATCCCTTGATCACCTGCCCTTTTCCGATGACAAAGGAAAAAGGCGCGCCGCGGTCGCGTGACGAGTCAAACTTGCGGCCGTCGAGAAATGTTCCTGTGTAGTGTACCTGCACAGATTGTCCCGTCTGAGGGCTTGCGCCAGCGCCTTCGACCTCGTCGACGTACTGTAGCCCGGATGCTGTCGTTATTTGTTCTGTGGCCATGATTATTCCTTAGTGATCCTATTCTATGAGGGTTCAGGCGCCAATCGATGGATCTTCGATCAGGAGCTTCAGGTATGCGCCGTATTCCGATTTCTCCAGGCGGGTGGCCTGTTCCAAAAGCTGGTCCTTGGTGATATATCCCGATTGATAGGCGATCTCTTCAAGACACGCCACCTTTAAGCCCTGGCGCTGTTCGATCGCGGCGATGTAATTGCCCGCGGCAAGGAGCGATTCCTGGGTTCCGGTATCGAGCCAGGCGAAGCCGCGACCAAGCCGCTCGACATGAAGCTCATTTCGGCTCAAGTAGACATTGTTGACATCGGTGATCTCGTATTCGTTACGCCACGAGGGCTTGATTGACGCGGCGATCTCCGTGATCTGAGAATCGTAGAAATACAGCCCGACAACTGCGTAGTTCGATTTGGGCTTGGCAGGCTTCTCTTCTATAGAGATTGCCCTGTCTCCGTCGAACTCCACGACACCGTATGAGCGGGCATCCTTAACATAATAACCGAAGATGGTTGCGCCTTCCGTGCGCGCGGCTGCCGCTCGCAAGCGCTGGGGTAGGCCGTGCCCGTAAAATATGTTGTCGCCAAGGATCAGGCACGCGGGGCCGCCGGCCAGAAACTCACGCCCGATCGTAAATGCCTGCGCTAGCCCCTCCGGGCGCGGCTGCTCTGCGTACGAGAGCTCTATGCCGTATTGGGACCCATCCCCCAGGAGATGCTCGAACAGCGGAAGATCGTGCGGTGTCGAAATGATCAGAATCTCCCTGATGCCGGCCAACATCATAGTGGCCAGCGGGTAGTAGATCATTGGCTTATCGTAAACCGGCAACAATTGCTTTGAGATCGCATGTGTGATGGGATACAGCCGTGTACCGCTTCCACCCGCGAGGATTATGCCCTTCATAATTAAATCAACCTTTCTGTCAGTGCATTATACATCATGCCCTGCTGCCGAAAAAGAAATATTAAGAATATTAAGAATATTAAGCTTTAGGGGTAGACAAGCGTGGCGCGAGAGGCCATACTAACAATCCTGCGCTGCTCCAAAGTGAGACGCTGCAGTCGCCGGAAGCGGCGAAGCGGATTGGCCAGAAAAAATAAATATTTGATCTGCGCTAAAATCTGCTAAAGTTGGGTATAGTAGTTGAGTCGGTAAACAAAGCCAAAGAGTAAGCGACCTCCGCGTTAACCTTTTGTTACGTGGTTTTTTGTTGCTCAAAATAGAGGCATAGTCCTCGGCGATGAACATTGATAACTAAATAGTGGAAGCGTGTAACAACTTTTGAGCGAAGTACTCCGACCAGAGTAATTTGGTCGTGTATAAAGTAAATGAAAGCCGGGAAAGCAAAACGCGGGGCATCCTTCGGGGTGTCTTGCAAAAAAAAGCAAATCTGTGATTTGTCACAGTGCAAGCTCTCAGAAAAGTCCATCATAGATTACGCAAGTGAAATATGATGGCTCCATTCACGGAGAGTTTGATCCTGGCTCAGGACGAACGCTTGCGGCGTGCCTAAGAAATGCAAGTCGAACGGGGGCTTCGGCCCTAGTGGCGAACGGTCGCGTAACACGTGGGCAACCTGCCCTGAAGCGGGGGACAACAATCCGAAAGGATTGCTAATACCGCATGTGGTGTGAGTAGGCATCTACTCCCACTAAAGTCTTCGGACACTTCAGGATGGGCCCGCGCCCTATCAGCTAGTTGGTGAGGTAACGGCCCACCAAGGCTTCGACGGGTAGCTGGTCTGAGAGGACGACCAGCCGGATTGGGACTGAGATACGGCCCAGACTCCTACGGGGGGCAGCAATTAGGAATCTTGCGCAATGGGGGCAACCCTGACGCAGCGACGCCGCGTGAAGGATGAAGTCTTTCGGGATGTAAACTTCTTTTCTCGGGGAAGAAGAATGTGACGGTACCTGAGGAATAAGCCCCGGCTAACTACGTGCCAGCAGCCGCGGTAATACGTAGGGGGCGAGCGTTGTCCGAATTTACTGGGCGTAAAGAGCGCGTAGGCGGGTTGTTAAGTGAGAGGTGAAAGGTTCAGGGCTCAACCCGAACAGTGCCTTTCATACTGGCGACCTTGAGTGTGGGAGAGGCGAGTGGAATTCCTGGTGTAGCGGTGAAATGCGTAGATATCAGGAGGAACACCCATGGCGAAGGCAGCTCGCTGGCCTACAACTGACGCTGAGGCGCGAAAGCGTGGGTAGCAAACAGGATTAGATACCCTGGTAGTCCACGCCCTAAACGATGAATGCTAGGTGTTAGTGGTATCGACCCCACTAGTGCCGCAGCTAACGCAATAAGCATTCCGCCTGGGGAGTACGGCCGCAAGGTTGAAACTCAAAGGAATTGACGGGGACCCGCACAAGCGGTGGAGCATGTGCATTAATACGTCACTAACCGTAGAACCTTACCAGGGTTTGACATCCTCGGACCGCCTATGAAAGTAGGTTTTCCCCGCAAGGGGACCGGGAGACAGGTGTTGCATGGCTGTCGTCAGCTCGTGTCGTGAGATGTTGGGTTAAGTCCCGCAACGAGCGCAACCCTCACTCGATGTTGCCAGCGTAAAGTCGGGAACTCTTCGAGAACTGCCCGTGTAAGCGGGAGGAAGGTGGGGATGACGTCAAGTCAGCATGGCCCTTACATCCTGGGCTTGACACATGCTACAATGGCCGTTAAACAAAGGGAAGCAATGTCGCGAGGCGGAGCCAATCTCAAAAATACGGTCTCAGTTCGGATTGCAGGCTGCAACTCGCCTGCATGAAGTCGGAATCGCTAGTAACCGCCGGTCAGCTAAACGGCGGTGAATACGTTCCCGGGTCTTGTACACACCGCCCGTCAAGTCACCTGAGTTGTCTGCACCCGAAGCCGGTGGCCTAACCGCAAGGAGGGAGCCGTCTAAGGTGTGGGGAGCGAGGGGGACTAAGTCGTAACAAGGTAGCCGTATCGGAAGGTGCGGCTGGATCACCTCCTTTCTAAGGATATGGATCGATGCTCTGCTGCAGTAATGCGCAAGCAACGAACATCCAGGTCGATCTTAACCGGACTTTCATTTACTGTTCTAGAGAAATTACACGCAACCCTATTTAGTTATCAATGGGCATTGCCCATTAAATATGTTGGGAGCCCTCATAGTAAGGCCCAACAGATCGTGTTCTTTGACAACTGCAAATAGGAAGAGAGCAACGGGTAAATCTTTTCGAAAGCAACAATTGGCCGTTGATGTTTGCGCATCAGCGGCAGTATGAACGAACACCTTGAGTAAGTTTGTTTA
>Ga0316231_1004934_pt1 | contig 10848 bp, 8 predicted proteins | sample TBH18027metaG_FD_206002 | JGI IMG/M metagenome (GOLD analysis project Ga0316231, IMG submission 206002) | Freshwater microbial communities from Trout Bog Lake, Wisconsin, USA - TBH18027 | ecosystem: Environmental > Aquatic > Freshwater > Lake > Hypolimnion/Profundal zone | place: USA: Wisconsin...
CGCCGCCGACCGCCGGCTGGCCCCGGCGGACATCCAGTATCTCTCCGACGAGAAGGGCGTGCTGACCGGGCCCGAGGCGCTGAAGGCCGGGCTGGTGGACCGGCTGTCGACCCCGGACCAGGTGCTGGACGAACTCAAGGCCCTGGCCGGGCGCAAGGCCACGGACCCGGACTTCCCCCAGGTGGACCTGGAAACCTACATGCGCATCCCGGTCGCCAACTCCAGCAAGAACCGCATCGCCCTGGTGTTCGCCGAAGGGGAGATCGTGGACGGCAACGGCCACGCGGGCCAGGCGGGGGGCGAACGGTTGAGCCGCGAGCTGCGCCGGCTGAGGCTGGACCCCCAGGTCAAGGCCATCGTGCTGCGGGTCAACAGCCCCGGCGGCAGCGCCCTGGCGTCGGAGGTGATCCAGCGGGAGGTCATCGTGGCCCGCAAGGCCAAGCCGGTGGTGGTCTCCATGGGCCACCTGGCCGCCTCCGGCGGCTACTGGATCTCCACCTACGGGGACCGGATCTTCGCCGAGCCCAACACCATCACCGGTTCCATCGGGGTCTACGGGCTGCTGCCCAACGTCCAGAAGCTGGCCCAGGAGCACGGAGTCAGCTGGGACCGGGTCCAGACTTCCAAGCTGGCCGACCCCACCAGCATCTCCCGGCCCAAGACCGAGGCCGAACTGGCCCGGGTCCAGGCCCTGGTGGACGACATCTACGACCAGTTCCTCGTCCGGGTCTCGACCAGCCGCAAGCTGGGCCGGGAGAAGGTGGAGGAGATCGCCCAGGTCTGGGCGGCAGGCTCAGCAGCTCGGGCTGGTGGACGAGCTGGGCGGAATCCAGGATGCGGTGCGCTACGCGGCCCGGCAGGCGCACATCGAAACCGACTACCGGGTGGACGGTCCGGGCGAGCCGCGCTCTCTGGCGGAGCGGCTGTTGCGCATGCTGAGCAGCGGCGAGGACCGCAGCGTGAGCCGGGCCACGGGCCCCGCGGCGGACCTGCGCGGCCGCCTGGAACAGGCGCTGGGCAGCCTGCAGGCGCTCAACGATCCGCGGGGCGTCTACGCGCGGATGTCATACGACCTGAACCTGCGCTAGGAAACATTAGCGATCCTATACTTATGAATTTCTGCCGAGTCATGTGACGGCCGCTCCCGTTACCATGTTCGGGAGGTTCATGTCGTTGGGTCCCTGCATGCGCAAATGGTCTTCATCCGTCCGGGCAGGCGCCTCGTGCTTGCCGGGGGGCCGCCGCGCCGCCCCCGGGCGGCTCTGCGCGGCTGCCCTGGCCGCGGGCATGCTCCAGGCCCAGGGCCCGGTTCCGCGCCCCCCCGCCGGCGACGCCTGGCTCTCCCCGGGCGGCATGCTGCTGGCGGGGCTGATGGTCGGCTGGCTGCTGCTGCTGAAGAGGCAGGCCCGGCAGCGGACCGAGGCGCTGGCCAAGGCCAACGCGGAGATCCGGGCCAGTGAGCGGTTCCTGGCCGGCATCCTGGATGCCTTGCCGCTGGCGCTGTTCGGCAAGGACCCCAACGACCAGTTCCGCTACGTCCTGTTCAACCCCAAGGCGGAGGCGGTCTTCGGCGTGAGCCGGGACCAGGTGCTGCACAAGACCGACTACGAGATCTTCCCCGAGGCGCAGGCCGATGCCTACTGGGAGGCCGATCTCCTGGCGCTGGGCCAGGAAGGGGCGGTGGCGGCGCCGGAGCAGGCCGCCGGCGGCATCCACCTGCACACCCTCAAGGCCGCCATCCGCGATGCGGCGGGCCGGCCGCAGCTGATCCTGGGCATCGCCGAGGACGTCACCGGGCGCAAGCGGATGGAGGCCGAGCTCAAGCACAGCCGGGAGAGCCTGGCCAAGGCCCAGGCCCTGGCCGAGATCGGCAACTGGGACTGGGAGCTGGCCACCGGCGAAGTGCTCTGGTCCGACCAGATGTTCCGGATCCTGGGCTGGGCCCCGGGGGCGGTGCCGCCCTCGCTGCGCACGATCATGGCCCGCACCCACCCCGACGACCGGCCCGCCTTCGGCCGGGCCCTGCGCCGGCTCCTGGTGGGCAGGCACGTGCCGCCCATGGAATTCCGGGCCGTGCTGGAGGACGGCTCGCGCCGGTTCTTCCACTCCCTGCTGGAAGTGGAGCGCGGGGCCGACGGCAAGGCGCTGCGGCTGCGCGGCACCGTCCAGGACGTCACCGAGCGGCGCAACACCGAGGAGGCGTTCCGCCAGGCCCAGAAGCTGGAGAGCCTGGGCGTGCTGGCCGGAGGCATCGCCCACGACTTCAACAACCTGCTGTCGGCCATCGGCGGCAACCTGGAGCTGGCCCAGATGCACATGCGGCCCGAACCGGCCGCCGCGCCCTTCCTGACCAAGATCGAGAAGATCCTCAAGCGGGCCTCGGAACTGACCCACCAGATGCTGGCCTACTCGGGCAAGGGCCGGCTGGTGGTGAAGAAGCTGAGCCTCAACCAGGTGGCCGAGGAGATGCCGCACCTGCTGGAGGTCTCCATCTCCAAGCGGGTGGTGCTGGACTACCGGTTCGAGCCCAGCCTGCCGCCCATCGAGGCGGACGCCGCCCAGCTGCAGCAGGTGATCATGAACCTGGTGACCAACGCCTCGGAATCCATCGGCGACCGGGACGGGACCATCACCATCGCCACCGGGATGGAGTACCTGGCCAATCCCCAGGAGCAGGTGGAGAGCCACGGCTGGTCGCTGGTGGCGGGGCTCTACGTCACCCTCGAAGTGGCGGACACCGGCTGCGGCATGAGCCCGGAGACCCGCCGGCGGCTGTTCGACCCGTTCTTCACCACCAAGTTCTCCGGGCGCGGCCTGGGCCTTTCGGCCATGCTGGGCATCCTCAAGGGGCACAACGCCGGCATCCGGATCCGCTCGCGGGAGGGCGAGGGCTCCTCGTTCAAGCTCTATTTCCCCGCCTGCGTGACCGGGAGCCTCCCCGCCGCGCCGGCCCCCGCGGCCCCGGGCCGCGCCGAAGCCACCGGCGCCATCCTGCTGGTGGACGACGAGCCCGACATCCTGGAGGCCACCTCCGAGCTGCTGGCGGCCATGAATTTCAAGGTGATCTCCGCCCGCGACGGCCTGGAGGCGCTGGAACTGTTCCAGGCCCGGCCCCAGGACTTCTCCCTGGTGCTCATGGACCTCACCATGCCGCGCATGGACGGCCGGGAGGCCTTCCACCTGATGCGGGCCCGGGATCCCGGCATGAAGTTCGTGCTGTGCAGCGGCTTCAACGAGATGGACGTGGCCAAGGACTTCCCGGGCCCGAGCCTGGCGGGGTTCCTGCAGAAGCCCTACACCTACCAGATGCTCAAGGATGTGGTGCACCAGGCGCTGGGCTAGGGTTTTTTGCCCGTCCCGATGATCACGCTGGCGTTCTGTTCGTTGTTCTTGGCGTCGGTGGCCCGCACCAGCACCCGGTTGCCCTTGACCCGGTCGGCCGGGACCAGGACGTTGAAGCTCTTCTCCTTGGCGTCGAAGATGCCGTCCTCGGGCACCAGTTCCAGCCATACCAGGCCGTCGGCGGACAGGGCGGCCTCCTTGAGCACGGAGGTCTCGTCCCGGGCCACGAACTGCACCCGGACCCCGCCGCCCTCGGGCACGGCGCTGAGCGCGGAGATCACCGGGGGGGTGTGATCGACGATGAAGGGCGGGGTCTTCCACACGGAGCTCAGGGCGGCGTTGAAGGGCTGGCTGGCGGCGTCGCTGGCGGTGACCTCCAGCCGGTAGCGGCCGTCCGGCACCACCAGGGTGTCGAAGGTGAAGAACTTCTCCCGCCAGGCGCGCTCCAGTTCCAGGGGCGCCCCGTTCTCCGGCAGCAGCCGGATCCGGAACTGCAGCTGGTCGCCGTTGGGGTCGCCGACCTTGAAGCCGAAGGCCTGGGCGCCGCGGCGGAAGCTGCGCTTCTCGCCGCCGGCGTAGCCCAGGGCGGGGATGAGCTTCTGGGTCTCGAGCGGCACCCGCTCGATGCCGATGTCGTCCGGAGGCGCGTTGCGGGTGATCACCAGGCCCGGCGGCATGATGTCCACGCCGTCCCAGACCGGCGGCAGGTTGCGGTTGGCCCAGTGGATGGTGACGCCCTCCACGGAGGGCGTGGCGCCGCCCCGGGTGCTGGCGAGCTTGAGCCGGAACTGGGCGAACCGCGCCGGGGGCACGGCGGGGCGCTCGCCGCTGCGCAGGGGCGGGGTCCACGGGCTCCAGGTCCCGTCCGGGATCTCGGTGGCGCCGGTGCGGGTCTGCAGGCTCACGCTGGTGCCGCCGGGGGTGTCCGCCTCCAGGTAGGCCCGGCCCCAGTCCGCCAGGGGCGCGCCCTTGAGGATGCGGCTGTCGATGGTGCCTTCGGTGGCCTGGGCCTCGCCCAGCAGGTGCAGCTCGGCCGGGTTGGAGCCCACCACCAGGAGGTCGGCGCCCACCCGCAGGAAGGCGGTGGCTTGCGCCGTGCCCAGGTCGTCCAGGGCGCTGAACGGGTTCAGGCTGCGCTGGGCCTCGTCCAGGGGGATGGAGAACAGCCGGGAGCGGTTGCCGGTGCCCACCAGCAGCTGGCCGTTCCACACGGTCAGGGCGAAGATCTGGCTCTGGGCGCTCTGCCAGAGGGTCTGGGGGACCCGGTCCGGGTCCATCCGGATCACCGCGGAGCGGGCGGCGGCGCCCGGCTCGGTGAGGTAGCCTTCCCGCCGCTCCAGTTTGCCGGAACTGAATCTGCTGCCCAGCCCGGAGGTGGCTCCGGCGTAGACCCGTCCGCTGTCGACGGCGATGGCGCGCACCTCCTCGAAGCCCGTGGCCATGAGGGTCTCCAGCCTGTCGCCGGTGCGCACGCCGGTGTAGTGCAGCAGCAGGCCCCGGCCGTGGGAGCCCAGGTAGTAGCCGCCCCGGGCGTCGGCGGCCAGGCAGGTGAAGGCGGTCTCCTCGGGCAGGTCCGCCAGCTTGCGGCTGCTGCCGTCCCGGGCCAGGATCAGGGTCGCCCCGCGCTCGTTACCGCCGGCCACCACCAGTTCGGAGCCCTCCGCCGCCATGGCCCACACGAGCCTGGCGTCGATGTCGGCGAACGGCTTGACCTCGCCGGCGGGGGAGACCCGGAACAGCTTGCCCTCGCCGCTGGGCGCCACCACGAGGTCCTGGCCCAGCCGGGCCATGGCGAACACGATGCCGCCCTTGACCTGGGTCAGCGGCTTCATCTGGCCGCCGGAATAGTGGAACAGCCTGCCTTCGTTGCCCGCGCTCAGGTACGCGCCGCCGGCCCCGTCGGCCACGGCGGCCCACACCACCCCCTCGGGCAGCTGGGCCACGCGCCGGACGTTCGGGCCCAGCCGCAGCCGGCCGTCGGCCTCGATCCGCACGCCCTTGAAGTCCGAGCTGGTCCAGTCGTTGAAGCCGAAGAAGCCGGCCGAGGGCTGGTCGGCCCGGGCCAGGCCCGCGGCGGCGCACAGGACCGCGCCCAGGATGATCGTGGCCATTCTCACGGGGTGGGTCATTCTATCTCCAGTTCCAGGCTGACCAGGCCGCGCACTTCCCGTTCAAGGGGCAGCACGCCTCGGCTGATGATCTGGCGTTGCAGGGTGTTGCTGGTGGCGTCGCCGTCGCTGCCCAGGAGGCTGCTGATGGACGGGGGCACCCCCTCGATGCGGCTGCCGCGCAGGCCCAGGCCCGGCACCGACTGCACCAGGAGGCCGTAGACGTGGTTGTTGCGCATGGCGCCGTTGAGCAGGCGCAGCAGGTCGGGCAGGCTGTTCATCTCCACGGCGCGCTCGTCCGGGTCGGCGCCGATGAGGCTGAAGCCGTCCCCGACCATGAGCGTGGCCTTGCCCAGCCGGGCGCTCTGGGGCACGAACAGGTTGAAGGTGGTGGTCTCCCGGACCCCCTGGATGTTCTGCAGGGTCACCAGCACCGGGAGGGCCTGGCCGCGCTTCACCCGCGCCTTGAGGGTGCGCACGCCGGCGATGGCGGTGAGGTCCAGCCGCTCCTCGGCCTTGATGGTGAGCGAGATGCCCTCGATCACCGGGCGCTCGAAGGGGTTCAGGGTGATGGCCTGGAGGATCGCGCCCAGGTAGCCGGCGATGCGGTTGGCGCTGAGATCGGCCACCATGTTCTCGATCTCCACCGCCGGGTGGTCCTTGAGCTTGACGTTGCCCATCATGGAAAGGCTCTGCAGGCCCTGGCCGCGCACGTAGGCGGTGATGGTCTGGGTGAGCACGGTGGCCGCCAGGCTCGGGGTGAGGAGCTCGTACTTGAAGTTGAGGATGCGCTTGCCGCCCAGGTTCAGGCCGATGCGCAGCGGCACCATGCGCGCCTCCGCCCCCAGCAGCCCGGCCACCCCGGAGCTGCGGTCCAGGCGCAGGGCGCCCACCTGCGCCACCGGCGCGGCCAGCTTGAACGAGCTCTGGTAGCTGGGCATGGAAGCCGCCACGGAGGCGGACCACAGGGGCAGGTCCACCTCGCCCAGGTTGAACAGCTGGTGGCCGAACAGCAGGATCTTCTTGCCGGACACATAGGTGATGGTCCCCGCCCCGGACATGACCATGTCGCCCTGGACCAGGTTGATGGCCGCCATGCCGCCGGGCTCCAGCGGGCTGGCCTCGCCGCCGCCGGCCGAGGCCGGGCCGGCCATGAAGCTCACCGGCGCGCCGGCCCAGAAGGCCTGGGCCTCGGGGCTCAGGCTGACGCCGAACACCGGCATGGGGATGGTCGCGCCGCCGCCGGGGATGCCGGCGGAGGCGCCCAGCAGCTCGGCCATGGGGATCATCGAGCCGGAGAGGACGCTCTTGAGCACGGTCGGCGGGCCCATCCTGGGCAGGATCAGCGGGGTGCGGCTGGGCGGCAGTTCCGGCAGGTCGCGCAGCTGGTCCAGCATCTCGGCGATGGGGGTGACCCCGCCGATGGGCTCCTTCTCGAACGGGAAGGCGATGGACAGGGCGCCGATCAGCTTGCCGTCGATGTAGCACGGGGACCCGCTCATGCCCTGGAGGATGCCGGTCTCGGCCAGGGGCCCGCCGCTGGCCCGGACCATGATCAGGTCGCGCCCCGGGGCCATGTTGCGCTGTACGCCCAGCACCTCGAAGTCGAAGCGCTCGATCCTGCCGCCCAGGAAGACGGTCCGGCCCTGCCCCTTCATGCCCGGCCGGATCTCCTGCACCGCCATGGTGGCCGGGGCCTGGGCCGCCAGGGCGGACACCAGGAGCAGGGGAAGCAGGTAACGGAGAGGCTTATGCATGCGGATCCCGATCTGAGAAAAGCCTAGCAGGGCTGTTGACCAAACAGGCGGAGAGGGAAAGAGACACAACATCAATGCCGCCAGTTGGGCCAGAGTGCCTGGGAATTTGCAATATCCCAATATTTCTTCACCTGGGCCGCCTCCTGCTAGAGTTGGTGGATGCGAATTCTCATCCTGGGCGACGTCGTGGGGGAGCCGGGACGGAGGCTGGTGGAGGCCCATGTGCCGGTCCTGCGGCGCGAGCTGGCCCTGGATTTCATCGTGGTGAACGGGGAGAACGCGGCCCACGGCAACGGGATCACCGAGCGGATCGCCCGGGAGTGGCTGGACGAGCTCGGCGTCGACGTGATCACCACCGGCAACCACGCCTTCGACGTCAAGGAGATCGCCCCGTACTTCCAGAAGGAGCCCCGGCTGCTGCGGCCGGCCAACTACCCCCCGGGCACCCCGGGCGGCGGCCACGTCAAGCTGCACACCCCCGGAGGCCTGGAGATCCTGGTCATCAACCTGATGGGGCGGGTGCACATGCCCATCTGCGACGACCCGTTCCGCTGCGCCGACGCGGTCCTGGCCAAGGAGCGGGCCGACCTGGTCATCGTCGACATGCACGCCGAGGCCACCAGCGAGGCCCAGGCCATGGGCTTCTACCTGGACGGGCGGGTGGCGGCCGTGGTGGGCACCCACACCCACGTGCCGACCCTGGACGCCAAGCTCCTGCCCGGCGGCACCGCCTACGTGACCGACATCGGCATGGTGGGGCCCTACGACGGCGTCATCGGCATGAAGAAGGACAACAGCCTCAGCCGTTTCCTCAAGGCCAAGGGGGAGCGGTTCGAGGTGGCCGAGGGGGACCTCCAGCTGCACGGGGTCCTGGTGGTCACCGAAGGGCGCAAGGCGGTCTCGATCCAGCGTATTCTTAAGACTCTCCCTTAAGGAACCGCCGCCTTGCCAAAACTCCTTGGCCATTACAAGATCCTGGACCTGTCCCGCATCCTGGCCGGACCCTTCGCCACCCAGCTGCTGGCCGACTTCGGCGCCGACGTGCTCAAGATCGAGCCGCCCACCGGCGACCCGACCCGGGGCTGGGGGCCGCCCTTCGAGCAGGGGGAGAGCGCCTACTTCCGCTGCGCCAACCGCGGCAAGCATTCGCTGCGGATGAACCTGCGCGACCCCGAGGACCGGGAGGCGCTGTCCGAGCTGATGCGCCAGTCCGACGTGCTGGTGGAGAACTTCCTGCCCGACGCCGCGGAGGACCTGGGCCTGACCTGGGAGAAGCTGCACGAGCTGCACCCGAAGCTGGTGGTGGCCTCGATCCGGGGCTTCGCCTCGGACGTGGAGGACAGCCGCCGGCCGGGCTACGACTTCATCATCCAGGCCGAGAGCGGCTGGATGTCCATCACCGGCGAGCCCGGGGGCAGCCCCATGAAGGTGGGCGTGGCCCTGGCCGACGTGCTGGCCGCGCTCTACACCGCCAACGGCATCCAGGCCGCGCTGCTGCACCGGGAGCGCACCGGGGAGGCCCTGCACGTGGAGGTCCCGCTCATGGAGGCGGCCCTGGCCGGCCTGGTCAACGTGGGCGCGGCCGCGCTCATGACCGGCAAGGCGCCGGAGCGGCTGGGCAACGCCCACCCGCAGATCGTCCCCTACCAGACCTTCCCCTGCAGCGACGGCGACGCCGCCATCGGCGTGGGCAGCGACCGCCAGTTCGAGGTCCTGGCCCTGTGGGCCGGCATCGACCTGGAGACCGAATCCGGCTGGCGCACCAACCGCGGCCGGGTGGCGGACCGGGACCGGCTGGTGCCGATCCTGGAGCGGCACTTCCGCCAGCGCACGGTGGCCGAGGCCACCGCCTTCTGCGAAGCCAACGCCATCCCCGCCAGCCCCGTGCGGACCGTGGACGACGTGCTGTTCCGCCAGGCCGGGCGGCTCCACCACCTCATCCACACCCTGTATGACGCCAGCGTGGGCCGGATGGTGCCCGTGCTGGCCTCGCCGGTACTGTTCAACGACGAGCGCGCCTGCAGCGACCTGCCCCCGTCCCGGGACCTGGGATGAAGCGCCGGGGCGGCTCGGGCCTGGTCCCGCTCCGGGCCCTGGTGCCGGCGCCCGACCGCGCCGCCCAGGCCGAGGCCCGGGCCGAGGCCCGGATCCGGAGCGCCTGGCTGCTGGTGGTGGGCCCCACCCTGGTCCGCCAGACCCGGCTGCTGCGCCTGCACCGGGGCATCCTCCTGGTGGGCTGCTGGCACCAGGACATCATCCCCAGCCTGCGCCAGTCCGCCCAGACCATCTGGCCCCAGCTGAGCGAGCGCCTGGAGCGCATGTGGCACCTGAAACTGCAGCGCATGGAGATCGTCCCCTGCGACCCGCCGGAACCCCAGCCCCCGCGCCCAGTCCGGCCCGACCCCCTGGAGGCCGTTCTCAACCTTTTGCGCGAACAAGCCAAAGGGCCCTGGACCCGGCGGCCGGGATGAGGTAACATTTGGACTTCGTCGGGGCGTGGCTCAGCCTGGTAGAGCGCTCGGTTCGGGACCGAGAGGTCGGAAGTTCGAATCTTCTCGCCCCGACCAATACGTACAAAGGGGGCGCCCGCAAAGGTGCCCCCGATTCCTTTCGTCAGAGGAAAGATTCGGACATCCGATCGGCAGTGGCGCGCAGTCAGGGAAAGGTGAGCACGCATGCGACTATTTCTGATCATCATCATCGGTTTCTGCTTCGGGATTCTCGTCAACCGGATGGTCCGCGCCTTCCGGGACCGGGCCTCGCGGTAGGCACGGCGCCGCTCGGGCCGGGCCATCGGAGGTATACTTGGTCAACCAGGCCGCACGGATCCACTCAGGTCTCACCCCGGACTGACGGCCATCCGGAAGCCTGCCATGATCGAAGCCGAGGAGGGTGCATGAAGCCGTTTCTCAAGACCCTTTCCATCACCGGGTTCCCCGAGCTGAAGGTGGAGATTCTCGCCGACGTGAGCTTCAAGTTGAGTGCGAGCAAAGGGGAAACGGCCGCGTTCCGGGCCTGGATCAACCCGAAATATCCGGACGCATGGGCGGACTACGGGGTGACCCCGCCGAGGCTGAGCACCAAGACGGAGATTGAAATCAACAAGGAGGACGCCGCCGCCGCCATCCAGGCCTTGATCAGGGATGTCGTGGAGCAGGTCCAGAACGAACTGGGCAACATGGAAAGCCTGGCCTTGGCCAGGAAAGCCTTCCTGGACAGGGTGGAGGGACACTTCGCCCACGAGGGCTTCGAGCCGTCCGCGGGGGCCGGGGAGACCAGGAACCGGGAAGGGTAGGGGGTTCGCGGCGGCCCGTCATTCGTGCGGGATGGGCAGGGTCATGGAGCGGGTGTACTCGAAAATGAAGTGGGTCTCCATCTGCCCCACTTCGGGCCGGGCGGTGAAGGCGTCCATGGCCAGGTCGCGCAGGTGGCTGGAGTCCCGCACGGCCACGTGGACGACGAAATCGTAGCCCCCGCCCACATGGAACACCGCCAGCACCTCGGGGAGGGCCAGCAGGTGGTTGCGGAAGGCCAGCACGTCCCTGCGGGAATGCCGGCGCAGCCGGACGGTGATCATGGCCTGCAGGGCATGGCCCAGCGCCGCCGGGTCCACCTCGGCATGGAACCCCTTGAACACGCCC
>Ga0316231_1004937_pt1 | contig 10844 bp, 10 predicted proteins | sample TBH18027metaG_FD_206002 | JGI IMG/M metagenome (GOLD analysis project Ga0316231, IMG submission 206002) | Freshwater microbial communities from Trout Bog Lake, Wisconsin, USA - TBH18027 | ecosystem: Environmental > Aquatic > Freshwater > Lake > Hypolimnion/Profundal zone | place: USA: Wisconsin...
ACGCTCAAGGCACCGTTTGCGCTACGCCCGGAGTTTGATTATTCCGCGCTTCGGGAACGCGTTCAGGGAATCTGCCGCCTCCGGGTTCCACAAGACATGCCGTGCCTGGCCGTGCGGCGACTGGGAAATTTTCTTGCACTTGTTCCGGCTGAGAAATCCCACGCCCTTGCGCTGACCGCGCAACTTTGTGTGACGGACCTGCAGGACATGGTTGTGCCACTTGCGCAAGCCGAACTTGACCGACGCCGACGGACTCCTCTGACCCCAAGACAGGATCATTTGCTGCTGGAGTGGGGATACCCGTTTGTCCTTGACGAATATCGCTTCCATCTGTCATTGACGGGATCGCTTGACGGGTTGAGCGATGCGTCGATCCAGGCGCTCGAAGCGGGCGCGCGGCATTGGTTCGGCGCACTGCCCCCTCTGGACTTTTGCACGATTGCCGTGTTTGCCGAACCGTCGCCGGGTGCCAACTTTTTGCTGATCGAGCACTTTGCCCTTGGGGGCAACGTAGATCGCGAAATCGCCTAGATACGCGAAATCGCGATTGATGCCGAGGTCGTCGTCAAGACTGAACCGGATGGTGGAGGATGGTGAAGAGCGGCCAGAAATCGGTTGTGGACAACACGGCGGCCTCGGCCCGCAGGAAACCAATCCATTTTTGCTGCTCGCCCATTCCGGCCTCACGGCATCGCGTGTTGAAAGGCCCACGAGCCTCATTGATATTGCGCCCACGATTCTGGATTTCCTGGGCGTGACCTATGAAAAACTACCCGGAAAGTCGCTTTTCGATTAAGACGACATTTGCAGAACGGCGTGGAGATATCTGCGAGCTTGACGAGCACATTTCAGGATGACTCGTCACTCAAATGTCATGATATCCACAGATTATGGGGACAACTTTGTGGACAACCCCATTTGATCGCTCGAAAAGGGGCATATTTGCGGGCCTACAAATAACCTGAGCATGAATTGAGCAGCATGTCTTCCCTATTTTTCCCTCTTCCCGGAATGCTTTTTTCCAATGGCCTTTGTCCCGGACGCGCGGGCGCTTGCCTTCCTGCCTTGATCGGAATCGCGCCTGAGGGTTTCAAGTCGCTTCTGCAGCGCGGTTTCATCAACGCGCACTCGCGCGATTTCACCGCGATAGACCTCGCCGGCGTTGCCGTCAAGCGTGAGGTGATCGCCTTCGCGTAGTTGCACATCGCCAAACCGAACGGTGTTGTCGGCTGCGTTGATCTTGAGCGCAGTACATCCGACAAGGCATACCTTGCCTAACTGTCGGGCAACGACGGCGGCGTGCGATGTTCGCGCGCCGCGCTGGGTCAATAGCCCCTCGGCGCTTTCGATGGCAGCGATATCATTGGTCTCGGCATCCTGACGCACCAGGATCACCTTGCGACCTTCTGCGTGCGCCCTGGCCGCATGGTCCGGATTCAGGAGGACTTCTCCGGAAACGATGCCGGCACACGCCGTCATTGCGCTCGCAAGGTGCGCCTCATCGAGCGACACCTCGTCGCTCGACTCGAGTCGAACAGACTGCAGGTCGCTGTTTCTCAATCCTTGCGTGCGGGCCAGCGCAGTCGCGCGGTCAATCGTCCCTTCGTCGAGCAAGTCAAGGGCAATACGTGCGGCGGCAATCGGCGTGCGCTTTCCCGAACGCGTCTGCAATAAATACAGCGTGCCTTCCTGAACGGTAAACTCGAAGTCCTGCATATCGCCGAAATTTTTTTCGAGGATCGCGGTCGATTCTTCCAGTTTTTTCCACGCTTCGGGGGCAACGGCGGCGAGCGCTTCGTGGCCATGGGCATTTCGTCTGCCCGACACCACGTCCTCGCCCTGCGCGTTTGCAAGAAAATCTACCCACAACCGTCGTTCGCCCGTGCTCGGGTCGCGCGTGAACCCGACACCTGCGCCGGAGCGGCTACCTGAGTTGCCGAACACCATCGACTGAATTGTTACCGCAGTGCCGAGTTTGGCGTCGATACGGTTGATCTGGCGGTACGCGGTGGCCTTATCGGAATGCCACGAGGCAAACACGGCCCGGATCGCACCGATCAATTGCTCGCGGACATCCTGCGGAAAGGGTTGTCGCGCCTGTGCAGCGTAGATTTCCAGAAACGTACGGGCAAGCGTGCGCATTTCAGCGAAATCCAGTTGCCGCTCGTCGCGCCCGGCGGTGACCTGGTTGATTTCATCTTCAAAGAGCGATGCGGGCAAACCCGCCACAACTTCGCCGTAACTTGCGATCAGGCGGCGGTACGCATCCCAGACCATGCGTGGATTGCCGGTTTGCCGCAACAATCCGGGCAGGGTCTCGTCGCAAAGCCCGATATTGAGCAAGGTTTCCATCATGCCGGGCATGGAAACGGCGGCTCCAGAGCGCACGGAAACGATCAATGGCCTGCGCGAGTCGCCGAATACCAGGCCTGTCACGGACTCAAGGGCGGGTAGCCCTGTCTCCAGCACGGCCGGAACACATTCATCCGGGTGCGCCGTGTAGCGCGAGCCGATGACGAGCGCCGGAGGAACGTTCAACCCGCAACTCAGCATGCGCGTCAAATTAAACGCCTTCGAACCCATGGATGTCGGTGAGGCCTGCGCGCCATGGCGGGCATCGTGCCGTGAAATCAGAAAGAGGTCACGAGGCCAGTGCGGTGTGGAGCTCATGTGGGTAGTGCCGATTTGCTGAACATCATCTGCCGCAAGGCAAAGCCTGCGGCGAGCAGGCAGTCGGTTGTCCTCTCGATCGTGGCGGCGAGTTCGTTGACCAGGGAAAGCAAGACCGGATCCTGTCTCAGGTGCATCAGGGCGGTCAGGCGGGTCTTGCGCAGGAGATCGTCGCAAATGCGCTCGGATCGCAGCATATGCCATAGTGCCTGCAGAAAAGGTTCGCCATCGGTCGGATCGTTTTGCTCGACGATCTGGCGCGCAACCTGAATGGCCCGCACCTGGTCCTGGATCGCGGTCAGTGTCGACTCCGCAAGCTGCACCAGCAACGCCTGCACGGGTGCAGGCAACGTGCCTGACTCGGGCTGAAAAATCAGTGTCAGGCTAAAGATCGCTTCTTCCAGCGCATCGCAAACGTCATCGGCCTTGACCAGGTAATCCACCACAGGCAGCCATCGATCCTGGCGCTCCGCTCTCTGGCGTGCCTGCATCACGACGTGGTCTGCTTCGCGCTCCCAATACTTAGCGCGTGACGCAAGTGCGACCAGATCGGTGGCGCCCGACTCAAGCGCTTCGCACAACCCTTGCGCCAGGGCGTGCCCCAGCGCGGCATGCTCGGCCAGCAGGTCGAACTCGTAGGATCGCTTGCGCAGCAGGCGAGTCAGCAGCAGGCGCGACTCGTCCGCAATGAGAGCGATAGGCTGGTCATTGAGGAGCATCGCAGTTGAAATCCGCATCAGCTCGAAAAGGAAGTCTTCGGCAGCGCTTTCGCCGATCACGGCATCAAGCCGGTCGCCTACCCGGAAAACCTCGCTTTCGACCGACTGCATCGCCTCAAAGACCAGGCGCTCACCCCCGGCAAAAAGCCATCCCATATGGCCGCATTCTTCCCTGGCCGCACGGCTGAGAAGTGAAATGGCCGCACTCTTGTGCACGAACATCTGCAGCCGCTTCCGGGCACGGTTCCAGTCGATGACGAAAACGATGCGCGATGCGACCGACTCGAGATTGCGCTGCAACGCCTTGCCATTTCGGGATCGCAACACGGCGTTGCCAACCCAATAGGGCTTTCCTTCGTTCAACGTTCCGGTGGTGACGGGATCGCGCACGATCCATTCAAAGCCGATTTCGGCCAGCATCGCGCGGAAAAAATCGAATCGGCCTGCATGCAGATCTGAATACGTCAGACTGATCGTCAGACTGCGGACCTCCATCACGAGGACGTGCACATCGTTTGTGCCGATGTCATTCTGGATCAAGAGTCGCTTGCCATCCCGGGTCACTGCCGTATCCAGTCCGGGATGCGAGAACTTCAACGGGAATGTCCGGTGAAGGCCCCGCATGAACGCTTCCACGAGCGGGCGATCCGTGTCATGGATCTGCCATACATGGGCGCCATCGATTGTTTCGGTCGCGATCTCGCCCGCGAGAACGTTCAGCCGCTTGTGCAAATCCATGATGAGCAGATGCAGGCTGTCGCCGTCTTTTCGGCTTCCGTGGGTGAGCGACGACAGTTCATGCCGGTGCAGCCCATCCTGCCCGCCAAACGACTGCAATTTCTTTAGCCAGGCATCGCGTCGTATTGACTCCGGGGATCCTGCGTTGTTGCCGGCATCCAGAACCGGCCTGGACATGACTGCAACATCGGTGGCAAGGCAAGTCATCAATTGCCCAATCTGCGGAAAAACCAGCACGCCGTCATCGAGATACGCGCTTGTGGGAAGCTCCTGGATCCAGCGAGAATCGCGAATGCCAAGTTGAGCGGCATCACGTGACCAATCGGGCGCTTCGGCATCAGGGTGCGCGGCGTGTTGCATTGCCGACTGAAGCACCGAAAGATAAAACTTGAGGCGGTCATTTGCCGTGAGGGCGGACTTGATCCATGCCGGCATCAAAAGGGACTGTTGCCCTAGTGACTCAACAGCTTCTTCTTTTCTGACTGGCATTTCTTCACTTTCCGGCGGTATCTGACGCAATCATCACGCTGTTCTGATGATACGCTCAGGCAAAGACGATTTGCTCGTTGGCAAGGCCACCACCGGGAAATGGTGCGTTGTGTTGATCCGCGTCAACGCGCACGGCAACGTTCTCGTCAGACAATGGCGCGACCCCGAGTCCCCAGAAATGGCGCGTGGTTTCAAGCATTCTGGCTAGAAGTGCAGTTTCGGTTTTCATCAGGCTCTCGCTCTTGAATTGCCGGCGGGTTCGCCAAGGTGAGGCACTGTAGCTGTGATGCATGACAGAATGATTAACATTGCATCGCAGACTTTCCGAGATGACATGTTTGTTACGCAACCGATGGATTTGTGAACCTGAAATATCGGACATGAGTGGCCCGATCGATACCTGGGATTCGCCATGTGGGCGCACGCTCCGCTTGCGCCGCGGGCAACTCGACGACGTTGGCCGGTTGCTGGAATTTGAGCGCCGCTTATCGCCCGGCACCAAGTATTTTCGATTCGGGCGATTTCGTGACCTTCACTTTACGCCAGAGCAACTACAGTGGATTCTTGATCCGAACAACGACAGTAATGTGCACTTCGTCGTGACGACGGTTGAAAACTCGATTGAAGAACTTCTCGCATCCGCTAGGATACTCATCCCCACGTCCGCAACCGCGTGCCAGTTGCTGATGGTCGTGCGCGATGACTGGCAGGGCTGCGGCTTGGGCGCTCGACTGACGTCGGCGCTGTGCGCAGAGGCATCCCGACGCGGGATTCCGGGGATCTATTGTCAGGTATTGCCTACTAACCGGGGGATGCAGGCCTTCATGCAGAAGTGCGGATTCCGTCAGGTGCCCAATCCGGATCACGAGTTACTTGTGCGATTCGAGAAGCGCGTGGATTGCGTCTTGTCGCGCCCCGACTCAATTATTTAATTCACGACACATTCACGCGCCTGTCATCAGGGTGCTGGAAGATTTCCCAATTCCGGCATGCGTGGACGTCAAGATGAAGATACTGATCGCAACCGAGGCGTGGGATCCGCAGGTCAATGGCGTCGTTCGAACGCTGAAGATGACCTCGCGCGAATTGACCCGACTCGGCCACGAAGTGCTGATCGTCAATCCGTCCCTTTTCCGCAGCATTCCCTGCCCAACGTACCCGGAGATTCGCCTTCCGCTGGTTGGCCGCGCAACAGTCCGTAAAGTCATCGACGACTTCAGGCCCGACGTGGTCCATATCGCGACGGAAGGCCCGCTTGGATGGGCGATCCGTGGCGTGGCGATCGACCGCGGGTGGAACTTCAGCACGGGCTATCACAGCCGCTTTCCGGAATACGTCCAGATGCGGATTGGCTTGCCGGTTGGCCTGAGCTACGCCTTGCTGCGCAAGTTCCACAACGCCGGCGTGGCGACCATGGTGCCGACGCCGGCGATGCTGTCGACACTGCAGGCGCGCGGCTTCAAGCGACCCGTGATCTGGAGTCGCGGCGTGGATGGCGAAGTATTTCATGCGAAGGGGCAACGGCTTGCGCGCACTGACCGCCCGGTCTTCCTTTACGTGGGCAGACTTGCGGTCGAAAAAAGTGTCGAAGACTTTCTCTCACTGGATCTTCCCGGCGAGAAATGGGTGGCGGGCGAGGGCCCCAGTAGCGCTGAACTCAGGCGCCGCTTCCCTGCGGCGCGATGGTTCGGTCTTCTTTCGGGGCTTGAGCTTGCAAGGCTCTATCGCAGTGCCGACGTCATGGTGTTTCCCAGCAAAACAGACACGTTCGGCCTGGTCATGATCGAGTCAATGGCGTGCGGGACACCCGTTGCTGCGCTTCCTGTGACAGGCCCCATTGATGTGCTTCGCGACCCGCGCGGCGGTGTGATGAACCCGGACCTGCGTGCGGCATGCCTGGCCGCCCTGAAACTGGATCGTCGCGCGGTCGCGGACTACGGCAGCAGATACACGTGGGCAGCGTCGACCCAACAATTCCTGGCCGCGATCCAGCCGATTCAGGGGCGGATCGGCGCCGGGCTTGGCGTCGGTGTCAACGCATCGTGACGTTGCGTGGAAGTAACATCTTTGCGGGTGTCACCAAACCGTCACCCACCTGTCATGCGTGCGTCAACTGCAACGCCCATCATCACCGGGCATGAAGCCGCATGATTCAATCTTCAAAGCCGAGAAACCGGTGCATCACCGGACCATCTGGATATCCGACATTCATCTGGGCACGTCAGGATGCAAGGCAGAGTACCTTCTGGATTTCCTGAAATGGAACGAGTCTGACACGCTCTACCTGGTGGGCGACATTATTGACGGCTGGCAGCTCAAGAAGGGCTGGTACTGGAAGCAGAGCCACAATGATGTCGTGCAAAAAATCCTGCGGCGGGCACGCAAGGGAGCGCGGGTCGTCTACATCGCCGGGAACCACGACGAAGTGGTGCGGCAGTTTATCGGCATGGCGTTCGGCGAAATCGAGATCGCCGACGAGGCGGTCCACCACCTGCTCGACGGCCGGCGCCTGTGGATCACGCACGGTGACCTGTTCGACGGGATCATCCAGCATGCCAAGTGGCTCGCCTACCTTGGCGATAGCCTCTACACCGTCATCCTGAAACTCAATAATTACTTTAACCACATTCGCAATCGCTTCGGCCTTTCGTATTGGTCGTTGTCGCAGTACCTCAAGCACAAGGTCAAGAACGCGGTGTCTTTCATCACCGAATTCGAGCAGGTACTGACCACCGAGGCACGGCGGCGCGGATATGACGGCGTGCTGTGCGGCCATATCCACAAGGCCGAGATCCGGGACATTGACGGAATCCTCTACTGCAACGACGGCGACTGGGTCGAAAGCCTGACCGCGATCATAGAGACACCGACCGGCGAGTTGAAGATCATTCACTGGAATCAGCGGTCTAGCCAACCTGTCCTGGAGAGCATTGATGCACAAACTGCCTGAAATCAAGCGCCTGCTGATCGTGACGGATGCTGCGGCTCCGCAGGTCAATGGGGTCGTACGTACGATCGGAAACACCACCCGACATCTCGAGGCGATGGGCGTCGAGGTTCAAATGCTGACGCCCGAGCGCTTCAAGACCATCGCATGCCCGAGCTACCCGGAAATCCGGCTCTCCCTGACGACGTCGCGCACTGTCGAGCGGATCATCGAGGAAATCAACCCAGACGCGTTGCACGTTTCCACCGAGGGGCCACTGGGCTGGCACACGAGAAGCGCTGCGTTGCGGCGCGGATGGAAGTTCACGACGGCATACCACACGCGGTTTCCGGAATATGTGCATGCACGCACGGGCATTCCCCCGGCGTGGGTCTATAAAATGTTTAAACGCTTCCACGGGTCTGCTTCTGCCGTACTCGCGCCGACGCCAACGATTCGCGACAATTTGATTTCGCACGGGTTTGAGCGGATCGTCCAATGGACTCACGGCGTCGATCACGACATTTTCTTTCCGCGCATCGCGCAGCGACCCGTTAACAAGGAAAACCCCGTTTTTCTGTACGTCGGCCGCCTGGCGATCGAAAAAAACGTCGAAGCCTTCCTTAAGCTCGATCTGCCGGGCACGAAATGGGTTGCCGGCGAAGGACCGATCGAGCAGGACCTCAAGCGCAAGTATCCTGAGGCAAGGTATATCGGCGTGTTGTCCCAGGACGACCTGGCCAGGCTTTACAGCGATGCCGACGTATTCGTGTTTCCGAGTGTCACCGACACGTTCGGGCTCGTCATGGTGGAGGCGATGGCCTGCGGTCTTCCTGTAGCCGCCTTCCCGGTGCCGGGCCCGCTCGACGTGATCGAAAAAAGCGGTGCGGGCGTCATGAACCACGATCTGCGCACGGCGTGTCTCGAGGCGCTGCAGATTCCCCGCGAGCGCGCGATCGCGCATGCAAAGACCTTTTCGTGGGAAATCGCCTCGCGCAAGAAACTCAATGCACTGGTCTGGATGCGCGGCGAGGAGGCGTCGTTCGCCCGCCGCCCGGCGCCGGCGATCGAGACGATTGCGCTTTAGTAGAGGTCGGGAACGTACATCTCGGCAGGTACCGGGTTTCTGATGTAGTCCGGGTTGTGCACGCGCGCCGGTAAGTTCACCATGGCATGCTCGACTTCCTGGTAGGGAACCTGGGCGAGGAAGTGACGGATGCAATTCAGCCGGGCGCGCTTTTTATCGACCCCATCCACGATCCACCAGGGCGCCTCGGGAATGTGCGTGCGCTCGAGCATGACTTCCTTGGCCTTCGTGTAGGCTTCCCAGCGGCGGCGCGATTCCAGATCCATCGGGCTGAGCTTCCACTGCTTGAGTGGATCGCGAATGCGCATGGTGAACCGCAGATGCTGCTCATCGTCGGTGATGGAAAACCAGTACTTGATGAGGATGATTCCGGAGCGCACGAGCATTTTTTCAAATTCGGGAACCGTTCTGAAGAATTCTTCGTATTCGTCGGCGGTACAAAAATCCATCACCTTCTCGACGCCCGCGCGGTTGTACCAGCTGCGGTCAAAAAGGACGATTTCTCCGCCTGCGGGCAGATGGGGTACATATCTCTGGAAGTACCATTGCGAGCGCTCGCGCTCGCTGGGCGCGGGCAGGGCCGCGACGCGGCAAACACGCGGATTGAGTCGCTGGGTGATGCGCTTGATCGCGCCGCCTTTCCCGGCCGCATCGCGACCTTCGAACAGGACGACCACCTTGAGGTTGTGCGCCACGACCCAGTCCTGAAGCTTGACCAATTCGCCTTGCAGGCGGAAAAGCTCCTTGAAATAGACCCGCCGGTCCAGGGATCCGTCCGCAGGCTCCCCCTGGGCGGGAATGTCCATGAGCAATTCATCAATCCGATCGTCGTCAAGCTCCATTTCGAGCTCTTCGTCGTAGCTGTCGATTAGATCCTCCCGGGCGCGTTCTGCAAAGGATTTTTGTGCCGCGACCTCGCGGGCGGCTTTGGCCGGGCGCGCCGGTGCGCGTTTCGCAGCCTTTTTAGCGGGAGACTTCGTCGTTGCCTTCTTCGCGGCCTTTTTGGCGGGCGATTTCAACGTCGCCTTCTTCGCGACGGCGGCGACCTTGCGCGTCGTTGAGGTTCCGGGCTTTTTTGTGACCATTTCGGATTTGCCTTTCCAGTCAGACGCTATAGATTACTACCGTGTCGTGACGGTTTTGTTTCAATAATCCTCGTCGTCGCCCGGGGGCACGGCACGGCTGTAGTCAAGCTCAAGGAACTGGGTTTTGCGGGTTCCCGAGACGAGCAGCCTCAACGTGAAGGCTCTGCCATCGGGAAGCGACACGTCAAGCACATAGGGGCCGGGATTGACGTCGCGAACGCGGAAGAATCCGTACTCATCCGTCACCGCATGCTGTTCGGTGCCTGCGTGCATCCGAAAGCGGACATCGGCGTCGGCGAACACCCGTGCGTCGAAATTGTCGACGATGCGTCCGACCACCTCGGTCGACTGGGAGGGCGCGACCAGCGTCACCGCGAGCAGCGCCAGAAAGCGCAGGGCTCCCGGGCCGGTTAAGGACGAACGCCGGGTCACGGGTCTTACCATCCCACGATCGTGGTGTTTTGCGCGACAGGCGGTGTGCCTTGCGCCTTGCCACCCAAAGCGCGTCCCAGCCTCGTATTGACAGAGGTGTTCTCGTAGTAGCCGGAAAAGTTCTCCGCACCCGCGCCCTGGGCCGAAACGAGCACGTCATCCCCCGCGTGCGGCGCAATGTCGATGGCGCCGCCCGTCTTGTTAGCACCACCCTTGACATTGCGGGTGGGCATGTTTCCGGTCATCAGCAAACCCTCGGGTTGGCGCACCGCATTGGGAACCGCAGGCTGTTCGATCGACTTGCCATCCTCGGTCTTGCGGGTACCCACGGGCTTGAGCGGCTGGAAGTTCGTGAGGAAGGTCGTGCTGTAGGTCGGGCGCCCGCCGTCTTCAATGATCAGCTTGATCGCAGGATCCGGGTCATCCGGATATCCATCCTTGTTGCCATCCGCATAGGTGGGAAACGTCGCGTCGTTGAATGTCCCGATGGCGTCCTGAAGCGCACAAGGGCGATCGGGATCGGCAGCGGATCCGAGCGTCATCGGATAGTTTCCTCCGGTCGTCTTGAAGCAGGATTCGGCTCCACCGACCAGGGCTCCCGTGAGCGCCACGCCGATGATTGTTTGCGGCTGTGCGTGATCCGAGGTCACTACCATGAGCGCCTGACGGTCGTCGCCAAGTCGCTTGGCGGTTGCGGC